>JAEEGI010025684.1_pt1 | contig 11395 bp, 6 predicted proteins | sample 8958751 | NCBI WGS metagenome assembly JAEEGI01 (sample SAMN16246545, study PRJNA631951) | gut metagenome | biome: gut microbiome; feature: rumen; material: KS-attached | host: Bos | place: Iran: Karaj | collected 2018-10 | reverse complement strand
TGCCCATGTCGTTCTTGATGCGGTCATCGTTCAGGAGGTCTTTCACGTCGTCTGTTTCCTTGGTTGCGGTCTTGTCTTCAAGCCAAGTGCTTTTGTCGACAAAGACATGGGTCACCACCTCGCTGGGGTTGTCGACGCGGATGACGGCCTTCTCCTTGACGGTGACGTTGTTGCCACCGCCGTGGGCAAAGGCGATGGTGCCGCCTTGCACGTCTATGTAAGTCTTGTCTAAGTCGGGCAGAGTGAACGCCTTGTCGCTGGTGGCGACGGTCTCGTCACCCTCTTTGACGATGTAGTTGCCGTCATCGTCTTTCAGCGGCTGGTCGTTGTCGTCAGTGTAGGTGTAGTCACCGTTACCGCCGGCAAAAGCCTGGCCAATAAAGACTTTCTGGTTGTCGGAGACCGCATTGCCATACGCATCGGTCTTGGTGCTGAGATGTACGTAAGTGTTCCATGTGTCGTCCACACCGTCCTTGTTACCAACGAGTTCTGCTGGCAGCGGCTCGCCTACGGCTTTGGCCGTGCCGATGGTACCAGAGATGTCGTTGCCGCCAAAAACGTAGTCGATGACCATATAGCCGGAAGCATGCTTGCCGTCAATGTTTACGTAGGCATTGCCACCGACATTGGCCTGTCGGGCTCCACCAAACACCTTCTTTACGTCGCCGCTCCGCATTGTCACGGTGGCGCTGCCGTTCACATTGCCCTTATTTCCGCCACCATACACGTTGCCGCCAATCTGAATCTGACCATTGACCATTGACCATTGACCACCCGCCATTACTGCTAATAGCAGCAGGCGCATCAATGCCATTCGTCTCCTTATGTCGTGCAATATATCAGTCATCTTCATGTCAATGTTCAATGTTCAACGTTCAATGTTCAATGGTCACCGTTGGGTTGTCAAGGTCAGGCTCCGACAGCATATACAGGTACGTCGGCTCGATGGTCATGTTGACCGTGTAGCGCGTTCCCCGGCTGAACTGCTCCTGATGGGGAAACAGACTCAGGGGGATGGTGTTCGTGGCTTCGCAGTTCTGGCGAATCAGATTGTTGTTGGTGTCATACACATCATACCTGCTGGTCACGATGAGCGAGGTGACACCCTCGGGCATGAAAAAGCCATGGAACGGCTTGAAGCTGGTCGTAAGATCCACACCGCCGGCAGGGAGCGACATCGAGCCGCTACTGGCCACACTGCCCACTTGTTCGAATGCTATGCTCGTTATGGGGTCTGAGCCGTCCGTATTGGCAGTCAGTGTGATGGTAGCCCTAATGTTTTTCGTCTCACCACCTTCGCCACTGGTAGCGAGCTTGATGCCCTTCAGCTTGATTTTGCGCAGCTTGTCGTATTCGCCATCCACTTTCATGTAGATGCTTAGGGCGGCGTAGAGGTGGTCGAAGAGCAGGTAGATGTAGTTGCCGCCAGTCCCAGTTCCGCTCGTACCGGCTTGGGCTGTATAAGCAAAGTCTCCGCGTCGTAAGCCTGTGACAGTGTAATCCCCAGTCTCCCGATAGTCGTTCTTGCCATTCTTGGCGCCCACTGCCACGCAGACATCAGAGCCACTGGCGGAGGGCAGATTGTCAAGGGTCAGTATAGCACCCTCAGAGAATGCAGCATGGGTGCCATTCAAATCGGTAATAGTGCAGGTAACGCCGGTAGAGGGGGTGTAGCCATAAAGATAATAGGTATTGCCCGCGGTCATGTTAGCCGCAATGTCAACGGTGGAGCGCCACCCGCTGCTGCTCTTGAAGAACGAACCTTGCAAATCGCTCGGGTCTTGGTCGTTCTGTGTAAAGCAGTAACCAATGCCCTGCTCAGCTCCCTCAGGAATACTGAAACCTGTAGGCGGCAACCATCCTCGTGTGCTTGCGACAACCTCTTGGTAGTCAGCCGCAAAGCCCATTACCTCAACTGGAGTCCCGCCCAAGGTGTCCTTGGAGTCCCCGGAATCCTCCGAGCAGCCCATGAGTCCCATGAGTCCCATGAGTCCCATGAGTCCCATGAGTCCCATTGGCCTTACCTTCTTCCTTATATGTCGTAGCATTTCTTTCATACTTTCAACTTTACCAGTTATACACCGTATGCTGAGTACTAACTTCGGTTGTCCACCCCGTGAACGCCGACTGCACCAAGTCTATCTCCACGCCACCTTCCTCGTTAATTTTGAAGATATAGGTGTAGCTGTAGCCAGGCAACCACTGCATAAAGTTGGCTGGTACGGCGCAGGTCTTTGTATCGTTGTTAATCTTCACCTCCAACGTGTAGCTGCCTTGACTGCTGTTGGGCAGTACCGTGTACCAGCCATTGTCGGTTTCTCTGTATTCTTTCGTATCGTCCTCCGGGTCGTAATACTCGGTGAACGCCGATAGACTTTTTGTAATAGAGGCCAGCGTGAGCCATTCCTGGGTCGCCGTACCCGTCAAAGGGTAGTTGACGGTGACGGTACCCTTCTGGGCAATATCAGTTTCATTTGTAGGCTTGAACGTCGCAGGTCCCATCTCGATACCATCGCGCGAGTTGACGAAGGTAAACATGAACCGCACCTTCGAAGATGGCTTCATAAACACCAGCTGCACCGGCTTCCCAAATTCCTTCGTAGGATACATGGCTATATTTCCCGTCGAGAACCACAGATGGCTGTAGTAGCTCGTCTCCGGGTCAATCGTAATCTGATAGGTCCTATCGGCCCCATTAGTCTCGTATGTCCCATTTGCCTCACCCGTCACTCCGAAGAACCGGTAGGCCTTGGCGCTCCAGTCCCAGTACTTGATGGTCTGGTCAGGCATGCTGGCCAGTATATATTCCCAGCCGCTGCTGTTGGTGGTCGTAGTAGCCGCACTGCCGCTCTGCCAGTTGACTGTATATCCAGGGAATACGGTCTGCAAACCGCTTTCGCTGTACGTCTCGTCCATATTCTTGTATCCCCACACCTTGAAGGTTTCTATCCCCTCTTCGTGTAGTGAGGTGGCTCTCGTTACCGCCGTTCCCTCATCTTGGTTTGCCGAGAAAGCAATAGCCGTCCCAGTCTCCGGCTGGCTCACCTCGCCCGCCTCTTCGCCGGAGCAGCCCATAAGTCCCATGAGACCTATAAGTCCCACGAGTCCCATGAGCCACATTGGCCCATGAGTTCCCTTGGGGGCACAGTCCCCTTTAAGGTATGGTCGTTTTACGTCTTTATCGTCCATTCTTTCTTTTCTCTCAGCACGCAAGGCCCGGCCTCTTCGCGCGTACCTTATTTATTATTTGTAGCCCACCAGGGAGTCGAACGCCGATGAGCTTGAGGAAAGCCTCACCCCCAACCCGCGGCGCAAAGGAATGCACCGGGGGAGGAGGGAAGGGTGAGAGGGCTAGGCTACAATCTTGATAACCTTCACAGCGTACGTGCCAGTGTTTCTGGTATAAACATTGAAGACGAAAGCAGCAACCGAAGCGTCTACTGTTTCATTAGAACCAACTTCTTTTAAAGACCCCACAGGACATTTCACCAAACCAGCTGGGAGAGTTGTCTTACCATCTACGCTGACAAATGAATATGTTGTAGTGCCTGTGCCATTAGTTGTCTTAGAAAAGTATAAGAAAGAGGCACTAACTGTTTCACCTTCTGCTGTAACATTACTGGCCGTTTCTGTGTTAATACCATCGAGGATGGTAGTTGTAACATATTTTGTACCCACTGTTAGATTACCTGTTACAGTAATAGGCTGATAAATTGTGGTAGTGCTCTTAGTACCATTAGTGTAATCATATACAAAAGCATAAGTACCAGTAGTTACACCATTATTAGCAATATCAATCTCTGCTGTATTACCATGGCCGGAAGCAATAGTGATAGGATTATCGTCTGGACCATTTACAATTGTAGTAACGTATTCAATATTTGAATTTTTAGTAAGAGTGATGCCGTTCCGACCAGTTACATCATCAGCATCAATAGCCGTAGTACGATTCTCCAATGCATCCATAACCTTAGCTTCAGTTGCGTCTGCATCATTTATTTTGTATAGAAATGCGGTGGTTTCAGAAAGAATTGGATGTGGACATTCTGCATAGGTAGAGCCAACAGGATGTGCCTCTGGTGAACCTTCATTATGCATCACCTGAACATACAGTTTTCTAACTACATTATCCTTACCCTTTGTAGTTTTTGAATACTCTTCAGTTCCATAAGTATGTCCCTGCTGATAGGTCGTAATGGAAGGAGTAGCAACAGTCGTAATGGTGGTCTGTTCTGCAGTAGCATCAGTTGCCTCGGTTACAACAGCATCGAAGGTGATGGGGAAAAGTCCAGAAGGCTTATCTGCAGCACCTGTCCAACCATTGGTGTTATCAGAAATCTTAAAGATGTAAGTGTAAGCGTAGTTAGGCAACCACTTCGTATAAGTAGAAGGAACCACAGCCTTAGCGCCCTTGACAACAATAGTTTCAGCAGCACCGTCGATAGGAACCAACGTGTAATCTACACGAAGGGTAAGAGGAGCAGGGGTGCTAACAGGGAATACGTTCAGATAGAATTGGTTCGCTTCATTACCGGCGAATGAAGCAGTAGGGAGTGTACGTCCCAAGAAGACATTATTATCACCTGCTTCATAATTTTGTTTTGCAACGAGCTGGTTTGTGAGAGCACCAAATGTCTTATAGGTTGCGCTACCAGAACCTGGCGTCACTGTTGCAGACGCCATGTTATAGTCTTTTTCTCCAGCGTTATTATTACCTACATGTGGGAAAATAACGTTAATCTGACCTTTGGTAGGAATACCAGCGGTGGCAATCAAGGCTGCATCAGTACCTTTGGAACCAGTGAAGTCTGTTGTTCCATCTACTGTGTAGAATTGTACATTCTTTACAGAATAACCAGGAACAGTCTCATAAAGAGCAACACGAACCTTTGAGCCGAGGCTCTTAAACTTCAATTGAACTTCTTTACCAAAGTTAGCTTGTACAACCTCTGTGATGTCTGAGATATAGGTATTACTAAGAGCGTCTTCAGACGGGAGGTAGAAAGTATATGCAACACCAGAGTTTGCAAGAGCTGTTCCATACTTCATGGCTGTTACACCAATTTCATCATTACCTGGATTTGTCTTATCTTTTTTAGCCTTGAATGTACCCGTCGAGAAGGCGAGGAAGTCATACTGCGGAACGCTGTAGTCCCAGTACTTGATGGTCTGAATGTTAAGATTGGACAACTTGTCATAGTTTCCATAAGGAGACGTTTCGGGTGTTACACCTACATACTCCCAGTTTGCAGTATTCGACGTTGTAGTACCTGCAGTGTTCTCGCCATAGTGTACCAAGTAGTTGTCAAAAACAAGGGTTGGAGAAGGACTTGTTGCTGCCTCTTCACCCTTAGTACCTGTGACATAGAAATTGTAATCGAGCAGTTTAGCGGCAGCATCGCCAGCAATAGCACCACGGGTGATGTTTTGTAAGTCGAATCCGAAGGCGATAGCACCATTGGCACTCTCTTCGGCAGGATTGTTCTCTCCCACGAAGTCGTCGCTGGAGCAACTGACTAATGCTATGAAAGCAGTTGCGATAAATAAATACTTTTTCATAATCATTACTTTTTTATTGGTTTTTAATTATTGCACTTTGATAACCTTAGTGTAGTAGACACCGTCGTTCTGCGTGTACAAGTCAAAGTATATCATGCCGGTAACAGCAACCTCAGTCTCGCCGCAAGGCATGATTTGGCTTTCACGAGTGTCGATAACCCTCAACCCGTTAGCTTGCTGAGGATAGATGACGCAATAGGTGTACGAGCCGTCTTGCTCCTTAAAGTAGTAGGCCGTGTTGTCGGCAGGAGAAGATACAGTCTTAAGCTTGTATGTTGAGCCGTCAAAGGTATAGAGAGTAGTCGAAGCAAAATCAGCGTAATTAACAACATGGGCTTCAGTATAACTCATGCCGTTGTTGGTAGTATAATAATAGGTAGTACCGGATACAGCATATCCTTTGGCTATCTCATTGCCCTGATTGTCAAGATAGAGGTTGCTAACATCCTGTCCCAAGAATACCTTGATAACGCCAGATTTGTTGCTCTTGAAATACAGTACATCCTTTTGAACGTCACCATCTGCAGCTGCCTTATAAGAATAACGGTAGAGTCCGTATACATTGTCACCAGAAGCCTTCGTAACAGGTTGGAACTTATTGGTAGTTGTTGTAGCAGGTGTCTTGGTATATACAAAAGCGTATGTAGTGGCGGCAGTCGGGGTGAACTTAGCTGCCTGGTCAGTTTCTACGCTGATGGTATTGCCGTCAACACCATAGGCCACTTCGTTGGTCAGAGTCAGCAGATTCTTGGTGTTATCAGTGGCATCCTTTGCTTCTTTCAATCCTATTTTGTTGCGTCCCATGATAGTATTTCCGCCTAAATCATCATCTCGATACTGAAGGGCATCAATGACTTCAGCCTCTGTCGTTCCATCAGGGATGATGTAGAGGGCTGCCCTGCCAGTCAGCGTCTGCAGCTTGCCGTTGGCCAGATCCGGTGTGCTCTCTGCGTTGCCGTCGTTAACAGTAACATAGATGTCGCCAGAAATTCCCTTGCTGGGATCAGGGGCCAGTACGGTGTACTCGTTGTCGTTCACAACTGTAGAACCACTCTGGTAGGTAGTGATGCTTGGCGTAGAGACGAGAGTGATGGTCTCCTGCGTCTGGTCGTTGTCCTCATCGTTCACAACAACAGCATCGAAGGTGATGGGGAACAGACCGGCAGGGTCGCTGTTAACGCTGGTGTTGTCGGGCTGAGTGGGGTCGTAGACGCCGGTATAGCCGTTAGTCTTGTCACTAATCTTAAAAAGATAGGTGTAAGCAAAGCCCGCCTTCCACTGGGTGTAGACACTTGGAACTTGTGCTGTTGCCCCCTTCACTACAATGGTTTCGCCCGTTCCGTCGATAGACTCGAGGGTATAGTTCACGCGGAGGTTCAGGTTTGTACCACCCTCGTTAGGCAGGTAGGCTGTGTAATAGTTGCCCTCAGCATTGCCAGCCATAGAAGCTGTGTTCGATGAGCGACCAAGGAATGAACGACCTGCTGTCTTCTCGCCGTCTTCGGCAATGGTGTAATTCAGCCCGCCGAAGTTTACGATGGTTGACTGCGTGCCTGTACCTTCGAACTTGATGTGTGCCTGATTGTTGTCAGCATTATCGGGATCGTCCACCGTAGGATAATAGATGGTGTACTTGCCCTGAGTGTAGATGTCGTTGGCTGTGGTTGTGAAGAGTCTTGGGGTGGTTGCGTCTGTAGGAAGAACTGCAGCTGCTTCTGCATAGAATTTAACATCCTTTACAGAGTATCCGGGAACGGTCTCGTAAATACCGATACGCACCTTTGAACCGAGGCTGCGGAAACGGATGGTGACGGGTTTGCCATAGTCGGCTTTCTTTACTGTCACCAGGTCGGCAATGTAGCAATCGGTCAGGTCAGCAGCTGAACCCTCCATCGTGAAAGCAGCGGTAGCTTTGTCGGCAGGTACAATAGCCGACACGAGTACCTGTCCCGTTGAAGGAGTACCCTCATAGATGGCCGTCTTCGTACCCGTAGACCAGGCGATGAAGTCGTACTGAGGCTGTATATAGTCCCAATACTTGATGGCCTGCTGGGTGACACCGTGGTCAATAGCGTGCTTGATACGCTCCTGCCCGACATACTCCCAGTTAGCCTCGTTCGACTCGGTGGTGTGGGCGGTGTTCTCGGCGTACTTCACTACATAGTTGTCGAAAACCATGTTTCCAACATTTCCTGTATTTGGGCCTTTGTATCCAGATACTACGAATTGTTTGCCTAAGAGATCGGCAGCGGCAGCACCGGTGATGTCACCACGGGTGATGTTGCCCTTGTTGGAACTGAACATAATGGGGATTTCCTCCTCAACGGGTGGGATGACGGGAGGAGCCTCGGCGATGGACTCATCGCTGGAGCAGCCGGTCAGGGCGATGCCTGCCGTTAGGGCTGCGAACAGATAGATTTTCTTTTTCTTCATAAAGCTTATCGTTTTTAGAGTTAATAATATTTGTTGCTTAATCACATTTCAAATTCGTGGGTTACTTCCTCGTAGTCCTCGACCACGGCATCGAAGGCCGAGCCGCCAGGTCGGCGGGGAATGCTGATGGAGTCCATGTCGAGTTCTATGGTCAGTACGCCGCCCTTATATCGGTGGCGCACCTGGTCGGTGACGTCGAATACGAAGGTGGAGTCGAGTCCGTTGTTAAACTGCATCCTCACGTCCAAATAGTGCCGGTTGACGTCTTTCACCTCGCGGTAGTTCTTGATGTTGTTGCAGCTGTGGCCGCATATACCGAAGGTGAGCAGCCGTCCGCCAATGATGTCGACATTCTCGCCTTCCATGTCGCAGCCTCGCTTGAGTCGCGACTTGTAGTTGACGGTGATGGGGTCCTCGCCACCGCGTCCGGAGTTGAGCACCGACCAGCGTGCGAAACCCGAAATATTGGCCGAACCGTCGATGCTTGTTATCTTTCCCCGGTTGTGGTGTAGGATGATCTGCGTAAGATATATATAGGTGATAGGTGTGAGCGTCATGCTCAGTCGCAGAACGTAGGTGTTCAGCTCTGGGTCGTAGACAAATCCCTCCAGGTTGCGGTTGATGTTGATAGCCTGCTGGTAGGCCGAGAACAGTTCCTCTGGCTCATAGAAGGCATGGGTGTAACGTGGCGCATGGTATCGGGACGGTGACATCGACTGATTAGTATAGACGGTGATGGAGTCGAGGGTTGTCGTCTCATCGAAGTTCAAGCTCTGTACGCCGTCGATGAGCCTGACGTCATTGAACACGAGCATGTCCCAATATCCCCAAGTGAACTCTCCACGGAAGGTACGGCCTTGTATTGTGTTCTGCAATACACTGGTGTGGTGAGCGTAGGGAGTGCTGCCGGTGTAGTAGCGGCGTATGTCGAGGGCATCAGGTATGGTGTAGCCTATCTCGCCGAAGATGCGCTGGTCCTCTTCGTCCCATCCATAGTACCATTCGGCCCGCCAGTCGTACTTCACGCCATTGTCGAGTATGTAGTCCCAATAGACGTCGAGGTTCAGTTCAGCGAAGAGCAGCTTTGTCTCGTTCGGCTGGGCGTCGAAGAGGTGCAGCTCGGGTTCGCGGCGGCAACCCGTGAGCATTGCCAGCAGGGCTATCAGGCAGAGGGCTTTTCTCATGGGGCAGTCCTCCTTTCTCCTTGTGGCTCGTATGCTTTAAAGCTGGCGCCGCGCTTCTGTTGGCGGCGGTAAAGCAGATCGTAACTCAAAGTGATGCCAATGCGCGTTGGGCCGAACCAATTCCAGCGGTATTGGCGCTTCTTGAAGAGGTCAGGCGACTGCGTCCATTTATAATAGTACAAGTTGTCTGTGTAGTTGGGGTCCACCGGGTTCTCGTACTGGTAGGGGTCGTACTTGCAGCGGAAGAAGCCGGCCTGCAGGCCGAACTCCAAGCGCCAGTGGCCGTTCTTCGAGATGGGGGTGACGAAGCCGAGGCCGATGCCGCCACCGGCACCTTCGCCTACCCAGCCCCGGTTGGCATCGAAGCAGATGCCGAACAGGCCCAGGTGGGCATAACCCTGAAGGTAGAAGCCGGCGTAGGCGGGCTTATTGGGCTTCTGGGACCCCTTGGCCTCATTGGCCTCGTTAGTCTTCAGGTAGTAGCGGGCCTCCACTTGGTAGTTGCGCACCTGGAAGTACTTGTGGGCATCGTAGTCCTGCCACCAGGGGCAGTCGAAGGAGGCACCGTATGTGAAGTGGCCGTGCTTGGGATAGTACTCAACGGCTATGTTGGGTATGGGGCACCAGCGGTTGTAGCCTGGCATGTAGACACCATAGAACAGCAGGTTGGTCTTCACGGCCAGCATTTCGCGGCGGGGTAGGATAGAGTCGGTGGACGCTGTGATGGGGCTAACGGGAACAATGGGACTAATATGCTTGGTGAGCGTCGTGGGGATAGTGGGCCTCATGGGTACCATCGAGGGGATGGGGGCTACCGGGCGCACCTTCCTCAGATATATCACGAAGCGGGCGGTACGGAGGTCGGGGAAGTAGGTGTTGAGCAGTCGCAGCCAGAGTCGTCCGTTGCCCACGGCCTTCAGCTTCTGCTTCAGCTGGGCGAGGTCCTGGCCCAAGTGCTGGTCGCAGAGTTCCTTCACCACGGGGTAGTCGCTATCGTTGGCACGCAGCATCATCAGCAGGAGCGAGCGGTAGTCCTCGATGTCGGTCTCGATGGTTGTCAGCCGGCTCATGGAAGGATAGAGCATCAGGCCGGTGACGTAGTCGTAGAGAGCCTGCACACGCTGCTGACCGAGCTGGAGGTTCTGCTCGACGTCGCCTTCAGGAGAGGCGGCACCCCGGAACACCATGTGAACCAGCTGCAGGCTGTCGGCATTGATGTGGGGTATGACGGTAGCTGCCAGTTCCTGCAACAGCGGGTTGCCTTGCGGCAGCACGCTCTTATTGACGGGGAATTTCACCTTGGCAGCCGCGTCGAAGAACTGCTCGTCGGTAAGCGGCTGAGGCTCCTCGCCGTCCTCAAGAACGTAGATGAAGGGATAGGCGCGATAGAAGGAGGCGTCGCTGAGAACAACAGCCACGGCATCCTGCTTGTACGCTAAAAGCGTACACATCAGGAAAGTCCTGACCAGATGGCGAAAAATGTTCTCTTTACGTGTCATTATCTATACGCATACTATATTTAAATAGCAAAATTAGCAAATATTTGTGGAATGTCCAAATATATATAGCAGTAGAGGCGTGTTTTTAACATCATTTTTGTTTTTGGGAGTTGCGTTAAAGGGATTTTAACGAGTCGGGTGGGGTGTGTAAATCTTTGGTTCGTGAGCAAATGTTTACACTCCCGACGAAGCCTCGAAACGGCCTTAGGAGGGCTTTTAGATTGGGTAGGGGAAACCTGGAGTTTAAGTAGGGTAAACTCCGGGTTTACCGTAATGAAACTCCGGGTTTACCGTAATGAAACTCAAAGGGCGGGAAAATGGGCGTTACGGACAGTTTTGGGCTGACCGTGACAACGGGCGGAACGTTGTGAAAAATGTTTACGTTTCCTTGTCGTGCGCTTCGTAGGCATTGACGATGCGGGTGACCAGTTTGTGGCGCACAATGTCGCTGCGGTCGAGGGTGACGAATCCGATTCCCTCGACGCCATTCAGTATGTGCAGCGCCTCGACGAGTCCGCTCTTCTGGGGGCGAGGCAGGTCAATCTGCGTCATGTCGCCAGTGATAATCATCTTGGTGTTCCAGCCCATGCGGGTGAGAAACATACGAATCTGGGCCGGCGTGGTGTTCTGTGCCTCGTCCAGTATGACTACGGCGTCGCTCAGGGTGCGTCCTCGCATGAAGGCCAAGGGCGCTATCTGTATGACGTGCTTCTCCATCAT
>JAEEGI010025682.1_pt1 | contig 11395 bp, 9 predicted proteins | sample 8958751 | NCBI WGS metagenome assembly JAEEGI01 (sample SAMN16246545, study PRJNA631951) | gut metagenome | biome: gut microbiome; feature: rumen; material: KS-attached | host: Bos | place: Iran: Karaj | collected 2018-10 | reverse complement strand
TGTTGTATGAAGACGGGTATAATTTCGCACTTTCCGTCGGGACTCTTTTTGTCATGGCATTTTTTATTTTCTCGCTGATTTTCTCTTCGGTTTCTGTATTGATTAAGTTGAAAAGCTATAATCTTTCTATGCTCATACGCAATAAAGACGCACGAAAAACGAAAAAACGGCAGCCCGCATATAAAATCGTATTATGCGTTATGTTGGCTTTTATAAGCATTTTTACTGTATACATCTCTTCTTTTGCGACTACCGCGGAAAGTTCCGATATGTATTACAGACATTTCTACACCGTAAATACCGAAATCGTTTCGATGATGACAATGCCGGGAGTCGGCAAATTCGATACGTTTGACTATCCTTCTCTCGGTGAGAATTTTTCGTTTCATTTGATCATCGCAGATAAATCCCCCGACAGCAGATCGATGGCACGAGGCGTATATTACAAGGGGAATATGGATCTGCCGAATATCATCGAAGGACGGTTTTTTACCGAAGAAGAAATGCGGTCGGAAGAATATATCTGTGTCGCAGGACAGAAAGCATATAACGAATGGACGGAAACCGACGAAAACGGGGAGAAGGTTGTAAGATACAGCGGTAAGAATTACAAGGTTATCGGGGTCATGGGTAAAAATGAAAATGAAACGACATGGCTTGATTATTACACGTTTATACCTATGGGAACTGCTTTGAAAGAATACTCAACGGGCTCTAATTTTATTATAGATGCAAACACCCGCAGCGAGGTTGAAGAACTCACCGAGAAATTGAGCTTTCTTGTTTCACAAAAAGCGATTATATCTCATACACCTTATTCTGCGACCGAGGTTGCTCCCATGGTTACGGATTCATTCATACTTATGATCGTCATAGCACTGCTTAACTGCATTGTTTTTGCACTGTATTATGTGGATAAAACAAAATATCAGACTTTTGTTAAAAAATTCATAGGATACACAAAAACAATGGTATTTATCGATACATTGAAGAGTTTTCTCGGTATTGCGGCACTCTCGTTTGTATCGGGGAACGTAATCATGTATGCACTTGCGACAACTGTTTTTTCTGAAATGGAGATTTTAAAATATTACAGAATCGATATCGGAGTTATCATCATTTCATTCCTGGTGATCACAGCGCTATGCTGTATATTTACGATTTTTTCACTTATCAGAACATACAGAAACGATACAAGTGAACTGTTAAGATAAAGCATTGAGCATCTCCGTTTTTTTGCTTTTGCGGTTATTACGGCAGGGAAGCAATAAATGCCTCCCTGCCGATTTATTTGTGAAAAAACAAAAAAATAAAAAAAGGTATTGACAAATACGATCATTTTTTTGATATAATAAATATAGTGAACGGACTTTACGCCCCGAGAATTCTGCCGGTGTGGCGGAATCGGCAGACGCCCGGGACTTAAAATCCCGTGAAACGAGAGCTTTGTAACGGTGCAGGCCCGGTCACCGGCACCAAAATTCAATAACGCGGAGTGGAGCAGTCCGGCAGCTCGTTGGGCTCATAACCCAAAGGTCGTAGGTTCAAATCCTGCCTCCGCAACCATACCACTTTAGCGCTTTAAAGTGATGAATTTTTGCTTTGGGAGATGTTTTTTTGATCATTCTTTTGACATAACAGCAATATTTATCGAAAAGTTGCGTCGGATATGACGTAACTTTTTTCTTTTTCGTATTGACATATGCGTTTTTGCGTGCTATAATATCGTAAAGTAGCGTCGGGTTAGACGATAGTGTGAGGTATAGATATGATTCAAAGAGATTTATATTTGAGCCGAATAATAAAATCCATGTGGAATGGCGAAGTGAAAGTAATAACCGGTATTCGCAGATGCGGCAAGTCTGTGCTGCTGTTTGATTTGTTTTATGACTATCTTATCGAACAGGGAATTGCCGAAGATCAAATCATGAAAATTGAACTTGATCAAAGAAAAAATTATAAATACAGAAACCCGATCACTCTCTGCGAATATGTCGAATCCGTTGTAAAAGCCAACAAAAACAAAAAGTATTATCTTTTCATAGATGAAGTACAACAAACCATTAAAGTCGTTGACAAAGAAAATGGCGGAATCGAAGTTACTATATACGATATGCTGAACGAGCTTAAATCGTATGATAATCTGGATGTTTACGTAACCGGAAGCAATTCAAAAGGACTGTCAAAGGATATTGCAACCGAGTTCCGCGGCAGGGCTACGCAAATACGCGTTTATCCATTATCTTTTGCCGAATACTATTCCGCAGTCGGCGGTGATGAAAGGCGCGCGCTTGATGACTATATGCTCTACGGCGGACTTCCGAAAATCGTATCGCAGCCGGACGACAGAGAGAAGAAAATGTATCTGCCAGAACTGTTCGAAGAAGTCTATATCAAAGACATAGTTGAACGAAACAAAATTGAACGAGAGGATATTCTGAATGATATCCTTGACTATATTGCCTCGCAGATTGGATCTCTTACCAATCCGACAAATATAGCAAACGCGCTTACAAGTATCAAAAATGAAAATGTCAATTCTGCTCTGGTGTCATCGTATATAAAGCATATTACTGACTCTTTCCTTGTAGATGAAGCTCGCCGGTATGACATTAAGGGTAAGACCTATTTCAAATATCCGAACAAATATTACTATACTGACATTGGGCTCCGCAACGCGCGGCTGAATTATCGGCAGTTTGATCCCGGACATATTATGGAAAACATCATTTATAATGAATTGATACGCCGTGGTTGGTCGGTCGACGTCGGTGTTGTGGCAGACAGATCCGATAATCGAAATGTTCAGAAAGAAATCGATTTTGTGGTAAACGACGCAGACCGAAGAATATATATTCAATCGGCGTTACGGATCGAAACCGAGGGAAAAGGCAACGCCGAACTGCAATCGTTGCTTCTGACAAAGGATTTCTTCAAAAAGATTGTGATTAGGCAGGATGTTCCGCATTCGTATTATGATGATAACGGTATTTATCATGTGAATCTTATTGATTTTCTTTTAGAAAAAGTTGAGTTGTTTTAAAAGCGAAAATTTTAAAACTCCTACTTTGCGTTCTCATTGTACCGCAAAGGAGGAGTTTTATTAATTATGCGATTGTTTATGATTAATAAAAGAAAACGCACTTAAATGATAACAACAGAATAGTCTGTCCCTTTGTAAAATAAGCTATAGCTTTTAACTTTTTTCAGAAAATGCTTAAGTACGAACCATTTGATTTGAATAAGATTGTCGGGCAAACCTCCTTGGCTATAATCGGTTTAAGTGTGTTGTCCGGGATTTCCGACTCAATAGCGAATGCATTGACGGAAAGTCCTGAAGACGATCTCAGACTGTCGATCATATCTAAAATATGGTATATGGCCTCAAGTATTTCGGGATCTTTCTCTCTCATTCTTTCCTCCTTGAGGGCCGATTAACACCGAGCTTATGGCGCGTCATGCGGACCCATGGTATTCTTGGTATTCTTGACGCCAAAAATCCTTTTTTCTTCGCTTTTCTCGCTTTTTCATCGTTTTTCAGGCTGAATCAAGAATACCGGGCCTGTCCTTGTTTGGTATTCTTGATATGGTATCCTTGCATCCTTGGTCTGATCATATCTCTTTCTTTTTCCTTCCTCTTATGCTCGGCAACGGCGTTACTTTTTCCTCGATAACTATACCGCCGCCGAATATTATTTCAGCCTTTCCGTCCGGGAATACTTTTACGCACTCGATTGTCTGCCGCACTATCGTGTCATCATATTCTTTCATTCCGTTTTGGAGACTTTCCACTTTCTCCGAAATCTGCCTGACACGGGCTTCGGATCCTTCGTCCGCTTCCATGGCAGCTTTAATCGTTTCGATCTGTGAGTTCAGCTGTTCGATCTCATCGGATATTTCCTTGAATTCCGCGTCTTTTGAATTGACATCACCGCCGTCAGCGACGGTTTCGTTCACCAGATCCATCATTTTGCGGTTAAGGGCGTCTATACGACGGCTGAGGAGGTCGATTTTTTCCGTTCCCCCGCTCATTCCCAGAGCCTCGTTCAGTGAAACCTTCAGGAGTGTTTTGTACGTTCCGGTGTCTTCCCTGTATAGCCGGTTTACCGCCCGGACAATCGCGTCATGCAGTTCGTTTTCGGGAACAGAGGGGCTGCATTTGCAATACTTGCTTCCGTTCTCAAGCCTGTTTGTACAGCGCCAGACAACCTGTGAGTTGCCACCGCGCCTCCATGTGCACCGGCGGAATCTGGATCCGCACTCTCCGCAGTGTACGATTTCCGAAAGCGCATATCTCGAATATTTGCTTTGAACCGTCATTGCCTTTTTCCGCGCTGACAGCGGGATGGAGTTTCTTTTGATCAGTTCCTCCTGCGCTTTGTTGAAGTCCTCCCTGGATACGATCGGCTCGTGGCAGTTATGCACAAAATACATCGGAGCTTCTCCGGTGTTCTTCTTCTGCGCCTTCGATATACAGTCGATCGTAACAGTTTTCTGCAGTATGGCGTCGCCGCAGTATTTCTCGTTACGAAGGATGTTCTGGATGGTGGAAACTGACCATTTCTGCTTTCCGCACTTTGTTTCAACACCGTTTTCAAGCAGCTTGTCACGTATCTCGCGTAATGTTAAACCTGCTATAAACATCGTGAAAATGCTGCGGATGATATCTGCTTCTTCCGGCACTATCTCCGGCTGTCCGTCAGCGCCTTTGCGGTATCCGACGAGCTTATTGTAGTTATACTGGACCTTTCCTTCTTCAAAGTTCTTTCTGATCGCCCAGGTAATGTTTTTTGACATGCTTTCCGATTCCGACTGAGCAAACCCGGCGTAGATGACCAGATACAGTTCGCTGTCCGTTTTTAGCGTGTCTATGTTCTGCTCTTCGAATATGATTCCGATGCCTCGAGCTTTCAGCATGCGGACATATTCAAGGCACTCGACGGTGTTCCTGGCAAATCTGGAGACTGATTTTGTGATGATATAGTCGATCTTTCCGTTCAGGCAGTCCTTGATCATGCGGTTGAACTCGTCTCGGTGCTTGACCTGGGTACCGCTTATGCCTTCGTCGGCGTAGATCCCCGCAAGACACCATTCTTTGTTTGCAAGGATCATTTCGGTGTATACCTTTTTCTGAGTGTTGTAGCTGGTGAGCTGCTCTTCAGAATCTGTAGATACGCGACAGTATGCTGCAACGCGTTTCTGCTGATACTTGTCCTTGTCAACCAGGAACTTATTCTTCGGCGGGATAACCGTAACCGTCTTTTTCGGTATCTTCCTTACTTCCATCCTTTCCTCCGATCTTTATGTTGTTTTTAGTTATGATCTGTATGTCGCCTTCACCCAGCCGCACGGACAGCACCAGCTCGCTGAACAATCCCGGATCGAATCCGTCCCTTATCTCGACGCGCCGTATCTTCCTTTTTAGCTCCTCGGTCGCGTGCGCTGACGCCGGATCGAGTCTGGAGTACGATTCGGCAGCGATCGCGTCAATGAGCCGGGCCACTTTCTCTTCGTCGGTGATACCTTCGGAAATCTCGGACTCGAGATCCTCCTGCAGCCTGGATTTGGCTTCGTCATTCTTTCCGTCATTTTCCACGGGATCAAGCAGTCCGACCTTTTTTCAGAGTATGGCACTCCGGCATGGGTGAGCCGTTCGGCAATCTCTTTCAGGGTGGCGCCGTTGACGTAATCCTCGTAGATGTTCCGGATAACGTTCGCCTCGTTCTGTTCGATGACCAGCTTTCCGTTCCTCATCGTGTACCCGAAGGGTATATATCTGTTCTTCTTCATGTTCTTTCTCCTCACAGCGGTTCGGTAAACCTCAGTCCGCCTTTTACCGTGAATTCAACGTTATCCTTTCCGTCAATTGTGACTCTTTCAACGATGCTGTCAAAAAGTGATTTTTTGAATGATCCGAGCGGTTCGGCAAGAGATGAGATCACGCTGTCAAGTTCCTTCAGCCCAGCCAGCTTGTCGTCCAGGGCAGAAGTGAGCATTTCGCTTCTGTCTCTTTTCAGCTCTGATATCTTCTGAGTCAGTTCCCGCGACTGCATATGATAAACCTCGGTCGCGAGGTATCCCTTCGAGTTGAGCTGTTCGAGCATCAGAAGCTTGGAGTTCAGATCTGCAATTTGACGGCTCGCGTCGAACGCCTGTCCATTGCCGCGTCTGCCGGCGTTTTTAGCCTCCTCGAGCAGAGCGATGCTCTTTGAAATTATGCTCTCTTTTCCGAACCGGAGCTTGTTCACCATGGTTATGAAGGCATCTTCGATCCGTTCCTGCCGGATGTAGTGCGACGGGCACAGCTCTCTGCCTTCGAGATGCTTCGCGCACGCCCAGTAGACCGCGCCGTTCGATTTTTTTCTATTGAAGAAGCAGCCGCATTCACAGCATATGATTTTCCCGCTGAAGACACGTTCTTCAGGTTCAGCCGTCTCGCCAGTGACGATTTTCTCGCGCCTTGCCTTCATGATTTCGTTTGCTCGGTCGAAGATCTCCCTTGGGACGATTCCTTCGTGAGAACCCTCGATATAGAACCGGTCTTCTTCTCCGTAGTTTCGCTTCTGTCTGTACGGCAGCACGTCGGTATGATATGTTTTTTGGCAGAGGTAATCGCCCTTGTACTTCTCGTTTTTCAGAATATACTTGATCGCGGTAGACTTCCACGTGTTATTTTCTCTGCTCGGAATTCCTTCTTCATTCAGCGTACGTGCTATTTCATGTGTTGATTTTCCTGAAAGGTAGGCTGAAAAGATACGTTCAACTGTTTCTGCTTCCGGATCGTATCTGACAAGCGTTCTGTCGATCAGCCTGAATCCGTATGGTGCGTTTCCGTCTATGAAGTCCCCGTCCGCCATACGCTTTTTGTTCGCGTTTCGCAGACGGATTGACGTCTCAACGGATTCTTCCTCGGCTATGGCCGCGAACGTGTTGAGAAGCATCTCGTCGCCCATGGACAGGGTATAGATGCCTTCCTTTTCAAACTGAACGCCGACTCCGAGGATTTTCAGCTTTCTTACGAACTCCAGCGCTTCCTTGACGTTTCTCGCGAATCTTGAGACCGACTTTGTTATGATCCGGTCGATCTTCCGTTTCTCACACATACTGATCATCCGCTGAAACTCTGGCCTTTTGTTCGCGCTTGTTCCGCTGATTCCCTCGTCCGCGAAGATGTCCACCATCTCCCAGTCATAAACCTTGCCGCATCTCACAACAGAGACAGACGTTTCACCGTCTCCGAGGAATCCGTCCACTTCTTTTTCTTCAAACGTTTCGTACCCGATCGCCAGGCCGAGATAGTCTGTCGCGAAGCCTTCGATATCAACGCACAGGGAATTGTTCGGATGTTCGGTATAAAACCGGTCGATGAGAGATTCGCCGAGCTCATCGATCGCTATGTTTGATAAGTGCTGATGCATTCATGATCTCCTCCGTCAGTGTGATTCGGAACAACGTACCAACCTGCGTCATCCCTGTAGATATATTTCTCCGCACTACCGATGAGAATCGTGTAGCGAATTCCTTCAAGTCCTTCTTCGTAAGAGCGGTTTGTATGGAGAACCTTGTCGACCGTCCAGCTTTTACCGTCGGACCAGTATATTCTGAGCGGCTTTTCAGCTCCGCTCCTGGACATTCTGCAGTCCACAGTAACATACAGTTTCTTCACCTTTTATCGTGTCTCCCGTTATATAAAGCTTTGAACAACCTTGCGTCTGCCTCTTTCGATATCCTTGGCAGTTATTTTCTCCTTGGGGTAAACGTACCACCCCATTTTGTCTTTATATATGTACGTTTTCGTCTCGCCGATAATGACGGCGTAACGTACGGAGCCGTCCATGGCGTTCGGAACCGGCTGCATAAGCTCTACCTTGTCTATTTTCCATGATCTTCCGTCATACCAGTAGAGTTTTGACGGAATCGGAATGCCTGACTGGGATCTTGCCGTGTCGACAAGTACATAGTATCTTGGATTTGTGTTTGCCATTTTTGATCTGTCCTTAAAGCCTCTTTATGACGAACCTGGCGATACCCTGTATCCTCATACTGTCGAGCAGTATTTCTTTACCCGGATATCTCTCCTCGTTCTCATAGGCGAGTCTCGCCTGTCCCTTTTTGTTTGTACCCTTATATCTTTTCAGAGTATTTGCGCCCTCTTCATCCATTGCGACGACGATATCGTTCTTTTCAGGGTACTGTCTGTTTTCGACTACGACCGTATCCCCCTCGTCAATACCGGCGTCAACCATAGAATCACCTTTTGCTTTCAGTATGTACATTTCCTTGTTTCCGAAAATCGACGACGGAAGCCTTACGTACTCGTAAATCTCGGCTTCCTCAAGCTGAGGATCGCCGCATTTTACAGAACCTACGACAGGCGCAGTATTGATATTGTCAGAGATCATTTCCGTTCTGGAGGTATCGTAGTGTCTGCGACTGTATGTAATGATCCCTTTCTCATCCATCTCTCTCAGATAGGCGTGAACGCGGCTCTGCGGCATTCCAGCGTCCTTGGCAATATCCGCGATAGTCGGCTCGCGTCCTTCTTTCAGCTTCCAGTATTCAATTATCTCGACGATCTTCTGTATTCTTTCAGGATCCTTATGTCTCATAATATGCCTCCCGGGCGTATGTGGAATTAAATATTCTGTTTACGGATAATATTATAAGGCCTCGACCCTCATTTGTCAAGACCTTTTTTGAATTTTGCTGTCGCTTGTGAACGACACCTAGTAGAGGTGTCCATATTTAGTTTTCAGGCTGGATTCTTTAAACTATATGTTGTGTTTTCCCCTAATGAGCCCGGATTATATTTTTATTCGAACCACAGTTTATACATTCCTTTGAGGAAATCGGTGTCAAATTTGATTCTGCTGTCGGGAAGAACAGAGTCTATTCCGCAGTACGGACAAAGAGCGGTTCTTGCGTGCGAATCAGGAATCCATTCTTTTATTTCCTCCGGACTATAGATTTTAATGCAGAAAAAAACATCCGCATTCCTTCTCTGTTTCATTCTTCATACGGTGCCTGGGTAGTCTAATCAGAACAAACGTCTGATACTCTCAGCATTTCGGCTGACGTGCAACTCAATGCTGCTCCGCTTACGCGTTACAAAGATCATTATTCAGTTGTGTGGGTATTATAGCACGACTTTTCGCATTTTGCAACAGGAAAAACGAACAAATTTTCGTTTTCCGGTCACTTGTCGGTATATAGCGACAATTCAAATCAAAAACTGTAAATTTTCTGTGTACTCGATGAAACGCGATGGGTGAATACGAATCACCGGACTCGAAATCGTATAGCCTTTATGTACCCTCCGAACCCCGGAACCCTTGATTTCATTGGGTTTTCGGAGGAATCGAATGCCAAAAATCAAATATGTTCTCCCCATCAGTTCTCCCCAAAATCCGAGGTGTTTTTCGGGGGTCAGATGTTGAGATAAACACGGAGGGTTATCGAAGCGGTCATAACGGGGCTGATTCGAAATCAGTTTGGGTGCAAGCCCACGTGGGTTCGAATCCCATCCTCTCCGCCAGACTTGAGTGGAAAGTGTCCGGAAACGGGCACTATTTTCGAATTAAAGTGTCAATATATAAGTCAGAAACATGTTCGTTTTCTATCGTTCTTTCATTTCAATCATAATCTTATCATCTCCCTTCCGAATTAAGCCTGCTATCATTAGTGTTTTGCCTGTTGTCACAAACGCATTATACGTAACGATAAGTAATTTGTCAAACGTCGAAATTTGCTTATATTATACAACCTACATAAACTTTTTTTTCCAATTTTCTGTTGACAAACAAAAAAGAATATGATATAATGATACAAAATAAAAGGTTTAGACTTAATTATTTGTTTTCGGAGGTCATTATCGTTGCGGATCGGTCTCATAGGCCACAACTCTGTTGAGTATATACAAAAGTTGCTTCAGATATGGAACAATAACGACAGTGCTGTCCTGCTGGATCCTGATATGCCGTTCTCTGTTGTATCGTCGATACTTAACGAATCAAATGTTGAAAAGCTATTAATTGAGGATACGCTGTTGACCAGAAGCGAAAATCTTTCTTCTTTTGAAATTATTCCTTATCAAATAAAACATCAAATGCCCTGCACTTTACCAGAATCAGTACGCGAATTGTATGAACCACGTTATGATGAATCTGAAGCCGTTGTAATATACAGCTCAGGTACTACCGGAAGATGCAAGGGCGTTTCTTTATCTCACATAGCAATTTCCAATAATGCGGATTCCATTATTGATTATATGGATCCGTCAGACAGAGATGTCTTATATCTGAATAAAAAACTTACTCACAGCTCTACTCTTGTCGGAGAACTTCTTGCAGCGCTGAAATCCGGGTCAGACATACTGCTATCTCTTCTTGCAGTGCCTCCCAGAGTAGCATTCAGAAACATTACCGATCACAATGTTTCGATTCTATGCTGTAATCCGTCATTGCTTAAGATGTATTCTGACGAAGCGGAAAGAACAGGCTCTTTTCCGGAATCAGTCAGGACTGTTTATACAAGCGGAGATATGATTTCTGCAAAAGAGATCGAAAGAGCAAGAACAGTATTCAAATGTCCCGTATTCAACGTATACGGACAGACAGAATGCGGACCGAGAATAACAGCTCAGACGATAGATTTCTGTCACGGAAATTCTGTCGGAAAACCCATAAAAAACGTGGAGATACGAATAGAGGATAATAACGAAATAATAGTAAAGACAAATGCTCTATTCAGCGGATATACAAACAGAGAAATCCCAGTTGAAGAGTGGCACAGAACCGGAGACACCGGATATATATACGAAAACGGAGAATTGTATATAACAGGAAGAACCGACAATATGATAATTGTCGATTCTCATAATATATATCCGGAAGCAGTCGAGCAGATTATCATAGAAAACACAGAAGTTAAAGACTGTGTTGTATTTAAAGAAAATGATAAGCTTGTTTGCTCATATGAAGCAGATAATGAACTTGGAACAGATATTATAAAGACGATACGCACAAAACTTCTTCCGTATGAGGTTCCCAGGTCATTCAGAAGAGTGGACGGAATACCCAGGAACAAAAACGGAAAGAAGATACGAAATAACTGTCAGGGAGAACAGCGGTAAATACTATGGAACGAAATGATATCAAAGAAAAGATCATCGATATTCTTGATAGATTGTTCAGTGATGCCAGCGTTGACAGGGACATTCTTGAATATGTCGACCTAATAGACGATCTCGGTATGGATTCCATCAATTTCATTTCACTGATAATAGAACTTGAATCAACATTTGACATACAGATCCCTGACGACTGGCTTCTGATGGAGAAGTTGCAGAACTATACGCTGATTTATTCCGCTGTTGAAGAACTGCTGCAGATTAAAG
>JAEEGI010025681.1_pt1 | contig 11396 bp, 7 predicted proteins | sample 8958751 | NCBI WGS metagenome assembly JAEEGI01 (sample SAMN16246545, study PRJNA631951) | gut metagenome | biome: gut microbiome; feature: rumen; material: KS-attached | host: Bos | place: Iran: Karaj | collected 2018-10 | reverse complement strand
TCGGCCCAGGCATTGATGTCGGCCTTGGAGGCGCCGTTCAGGGTCTTGCCGGCTTTCCAGTGGATGGCGGGATAGGCTTCGGCGAAGTCCTTGTTGGCCTTGTCGATGGAACTGCCGCCGGAGGTGGCGAAGAAGATGACCGTCTTGCCTTCGAAGCCGTAGGCCTCGATGAAGGTGTTGATGATCGTCGGGGCCGTGTACCACCACACGGGGAAGCCGATGTACACCACATCATAGCTGTCGGCGTCCTTCAGGTCCTTGACGATGGCCGGGCGGGAGGCCTTGTCCTGCATCTCGACGGAGCTGCGGGAGGCCTTGTCGCGCCAGTCCAGGTCGGCGGCCGTGTACTTGACTTCGGGCTTGATTTCGTAGAGCGTTCCGCCAGTGACATCGGCAAGGTCCTGGGCCACGGCCGCGGTGGTGCCGGTGGCGGAGAAATAGGCGACGAGGGTTTTCATTTCTTTCTTGTTGTTCTGGCCGCAGGCGGTGAGGGTCAATGCCAGGGCGGCGAGGGTGACGAGGATTCTGTTCATAGCTATAGGTTTCTTATTCGATTCGGATGCTTCCGTCATCGTCGATGACGACGATGTCCCCTTCCTGGACATTCACGAACCCGTCGTCCGTGAGGATGGACAGGATCGTAAGGCCCATGCAGAAGTAGGGGTCCAGGACCCTGTCGCCCAGGACCTCCTTGAAGTCGGCCTGGTTGGTGCCGGTGTAGGGGATACGTTTCATGGTACAAAGATAGTAAAAATGCGGCGGAGACGGAAAAATTGTATCTAATACAGAATCTTTCAAATTTACAGGGAAAGGTGTATGATATATGTGATTGAAAATGTGAATATTAATAAAATATATTTGGGGCGTATAGAGGATATTATTCAATAATTTAGTAATTATTCGTAAGCATTCCTTGGTTTATTCATTTTTAAAATATAAAATTGTCAGACGAGTAGTAAGTGAATCTGAATCAACCAAATAATATCAGCTATGAGAAAGAAACTGCTTTACGAGGCGCCAGACTCCGAAGCGCTGGTCTTCCGTATGGAAGGGAATTTCTGCGAAACTGTAATCCCAAACAACGTGACGATGGGAAAGTTCGGCGGAGATGACCCTGATGCTTTTTTTAATGAGACTGAAGAAGTATGGTAATGAGCGCTATGAAAAAGTCTTTCTTACTGATAGGCTGCCTGGCCCTGCTGGTGGCGGGGTGCAGCAAGGAAAAGGAAGTGGAAGTCCCGACTGAGAATCCCCAGGAGGAAACTACCCGCCATCTTATAGTCAACATCACTGTGAACCAGGAGGATCCTGAGACCCGCGCCGTCAAGACCGACTGGGAAGCGGGGGATAAGGTCTATGTGGTGTTCGATGATTTCTTCTCGGACGCGAGCGGGCAGAAGGAGTACTACATGACCTTGACGTATAATGGAGAGAAATGGGAAAGTACCATCTCCGAAGGTGCCTTGGAAGCGTATCTGCTGGACCATCCCTCCGGTAAACTGGCCGCTGCCTATACGGCCGCAGGTTTCCCTGGCGGGGAAGAGCCGCAGTTCGAGTATCACCCGCAGGACAATAGAGGGGCCTCACGATTGGAAGTGACGAATGCAACGCCCGGTTTTGTCCTGGCGACGGAGAGTTATCCCTATTCGGTTGAAAACGACATCCTTACCGCGACTTTGAACATGACGCTCATGCCGTGGACGGAGGAGGGAAAGAACTATATGGTCCACTTCTTTATCGACGGCGTTTCGGAGTCGGATGCGAGTCGTTATTCCTTCCAGAATGATCATATCCGGCCTACTTATCTCAACGGATTCTTCAATCTGTCGTGGAATCCGAATGACCCCGTCGGATCGTTGATGGTGTTTCCCGGCTGTGGATGGGGAAACTTGGGCGGCTCGATTCCGGCCGACTATTATCAAGGCGGCATCCGCTTCTGCGGTATGCTGGATCCGGACATGGAGGACGTATCGGCCGAATACGTCATCCGTGTTATTGATAACGGAAGCACTCCGGAAAACACCGGTGACGATATCCTTTACATCTATACACCTCGGAATAACGTCCGTCTGAAGAGTGGAAAATCCGTGAAGCTCCCTGAGCTGGGTCCCGATTCCAAATGGGAGATGATCGAACTCGGATCCGCCATCACCTTCGAATCCGACATCGTCAAGGATATCGCCGTCTATAAGTGGGATACGAGTGGTGACGGCGAACTTTCCTATGCCGAGGCCGCGGCCGTGACGAGTCTGGGCAGGGCGTTCAGCGCCTCTACTTCCGGCGTTATCCCGGATGAATTGAAACAGCGGCTCGTAGCCGAGAATGCTCCGTTCAGTTTCAATGAGTTGCAGTACTTTACAGGATTGACCGGCATTGAAGAACGTGCTTTTATGGGGGCGAAGAACCTGAATGCCATTAAGTTCCCTCCCTCCATTACGAGCATTGGTGACTATGCTTTCTCTGGATGCGGTCTTTATGCCAATTCGGATGAAACGATTGTCATCCCCGAAGGAGTAAAGAGAATAGGTGAGAAGGCTTTTGAAGCGAATCCCTTCTTTGAGTTCAATCTGCCTGCATCCGTGACGGAAATCTATGGCAATACCTTCCTCCATTGCCCTATGCTTTCCCAAATCAATGTAAGCAGCGACAACCCTGTTTACGAAAATCCTTTAGGACGTAACTCCATTGTCGAGAAATCCACGCATACTTTGATAGTCGGTGGAAGACAAACCGATATTGTTGCCGGTGTCAAGAAGATTGGACCATACGCATTCTGCGGCAGGGAATTCAATTGGACTGTCTTGGAGAATAATGAGATGGTCTTTCCGGATAGTGTCGAGGAAATAGGGGAAGGCGCATTCTACCATTGTCTTGGCTTAAAGTCAATCAAGCTTGGAAGCGGTCTGAAATCCATTGGAGACATGGCGTTCGCGGCTTGTGGCGAATTGGGTTATTTTCCGTCAAATCCCAAGCCTTTGGTGATTCCAGGAAATGTGGAGTCTATCGGAAGCGAAGCCTTCAGTTCTTGTGGCATCATGTTGCTTACGCTCGAGAACGGCGTGAAAACAATTGGAGAACAGGCTTTCATCAGCTGTAGCTTCCTGCGTACTGTCGAGATTCCGTCAAGTGTCGAATCCATCGGGAAAGAGGCTTTCTATTGCCAAGGATTTGAGAGCATTGCTGACCTGGCTGAAACGCCTCAGCCCTATGCCGAGGAAATGCTTGGCAGCGTTGACAAGACCTTCCCCATTTACGTTCCTGGCCAGTCTATTGCGGCCTATAAACAGGCCTGGCCGGATTATGCGAATAGAATCGTGGGTCTCGGCAACATCGAGTTCGAATCGCCGGAGGTCAAGGAAATTGCAGTCAACAACTGGGATACGAACGAGGACGGTGAACTGTCCTATGCCGAGGCTGCGGCCGTGACGAGTCTGGGTAATAGTTTCGCACCACTTCGTAATGTACCCATCTTGTTCGATTTCCGTGAACTGAAGTACTTTACTGGCTTGACAAGCATCGAGGAGGAAGTGTTCATGTCTTGTTTACTTGATCACATTGAGTTGCCATCCTCAATAACTACCATTGGTCATTATGCATTTGCCGGGTGTTTCTATCTGGACGAAATCAGCATTCCCGAGGGGGTTACGTCGATTGGCAGGTTTGCCTTCGCTTATACGGGGCTGGATAGCTTCCACCTTCCGGCATCGGTTAATGAGTTTTACGGAAGTTCTCTCGCATATTGTGATTACCTTACCACAATCACGGTAGGAACTGAGAACTCCACGTTCTATTCCCCTTCTGGCAGTAATGCCATTATTCGCAGGGACGCTCCGACTTTGGTCACCGGGTACTCGATCATTCCTGAAGGGATCACGGAGATCAGTGCGTACGCTTTCAGTGGTAGACATATGAAGTCTATCGAGATTCCCGCTTCAGTATCTATCATTGGAGATAAGGCTTTCAATAGCTGTATTTTTCTGGAAAGCGTCTATGATTACGCCGTGGCGCCTCAAGAGCTAGGGACGGAGGTCTTCGAATTCGATGGGTATAATATCAGTAATACTGATGCGACATACCCCATCTATGTCCCTGCCTTGTCCGTTGATGCTTATAAGGCCGCGTGGCCGTATTATGCGGATAGAATCAAGCCGATGGACCTGGATGCGAGTTTTGAGAAGTTTAACGACGAAAAAGAATGGTAGTTATGAAAAAAACATTCTTCTATATAGGTTGCCTGGTCCTGCTCGTGGCCGGCTGTAACAAGGTCGAAACCGAAGTGACGCCCGTGGAAGAGCCCGCGGTGGAGTCCACCCGTCATCTGACCGTGGACATCAACGTCGAGTATCCCGGGGATACCCGTTCTCTCAAGACCGGCTGGGAAGAGGGGGATAAGATCTACGTTGCGTTCGATCATTACTTCTCGGATGTCCTGAAGCCGGCCTCTGGAACATCTTATTCCTCTGAGACAGCGTATTATATGACGCTGACTTATACGGGTAATTCCTGGGCGAGCGAGTTCTCCGACCCGGCTCTCGAAGACTATCTGCTGGAAGAAGTGGAGGGCCAGGAGCGGTCCGGCCTTCTCGCGGCGGCCTATTTTTCAGACCTGGCCCCGCTATTTGAGTATGCTTACCAGAACAGGGGTCCTTCGGCGGATGAATACACAGTCGACGTCCTGAATGGAATGGGAGCCCCGGGATTCTATTTGTTCGACAATGGCGAGAGCTATTCCGTTGCCGACGATAAACTGACGGCGTCCCTGAAGATGAAGCTCCCGGATAACATGGTCCACTTCTTCCTGGAAGGAGTCGGTCTGGACGTCTATCAGCGGTTTTCGCTCAAGTGCGACTTGATCGCCCCTGCCGCTGTCGCCAATTTCAATTCGTTATACGTCTATGGAGACTGGGGGGAAGTCTATGCCGGGCCGAACGTTTCTCCCTGGGATTGGCGTGACCGTTACGGCGAAGCCATTCCGGCCGCCCTGCGCTCGGACGGCATTGCCTTCTGTGGCTTCCTGAAGAACGTTACGGACCAGGATGGCAACGTCATCGAGACCATCGTCGGGCAGGAAGCGGAATACTTCATCCAGGTCATCGACAACAACGGCACCCCGGACGATTCGTCCGACGACATCATCCACACATTGACGAAGAAAGCCACGTTGAACAGCAAGGACGCCGTCAAGCTCCCGGCGCTGGATTCCGGCCGGTGGGTGGATTATCAGGGTGCTGATAATGTTCCCATCCAGTTCGCGTCGGATGCTGTCAAGGCTATTGCTGTCGCGAAATGGGATACGAGTCGTGACGGTGAACTGTCCTATGCCGAGGCCGCGGCCGTTGAGAGTCTGGATTATGCGTTCAATGAGTCCCTCCCTGTTGGCACCCTGTTCACTTTTGATGAACTGAAGTACTTTACCAACTTGAAAAGGATCGAAAATGATGAGTTCTATTATCTTATGGGACTGGAGCACATTGAGTTGCCATCCTCATTAATCTACATTGGTGATCGTGCCTTTGCCATGACTGATCTGAAAGAGATCAGCATTCCTGAGGGGGTTGAGACGATTGGCCTTTTTGCCTTCGCATATACGTCTCTGCAGAGTTTCAACCTTCCGGCGTCGGTTAATGCGTTTGACGGCTCTGCTTTCGTAATGTGTGATCTTCTTTCCGAAATCACGGTTGATGTCGAGAACGCCAAGTTCTATTCCCCTTCTGGCAGCAATGCCATTATGTACAGGTCTGATCCGTCTTTGGTGGTCGGGTGCTCGACCATTCCTGAAGGCACTATAGTGATTGGTCCGTACGCCTTCTCTGGTAGAAATATTACATCTATCAAGATTCCCGCCACAGTACATGTGATCGGAGAAAGCGCATTCTTCACGTGTCCTCTTGAAAGCGTCTATGATTTTGCCACGGAGCCTCAAACGTTAGTTAGCGAGGGTGGTTTTGCTGTGGATGTGTTTGGCCATAGCCATAGTGGGGATACCTATCCCATCTATGTACCCGCGCAGTCTGTGGATGCCTATAAGGAAGCCTGGCCGGATTATGCCGACAGGATTTTCGCGGATCTCTCCTTCCCCATCGTGTTTGCATCGGATGTGGTTAAGGAAATTTCAGTTAACAACTGGGATACGGATCACGACGGTGAACTGTCCTATGCCGAGGCCGCGGCCGTGACGAGTCTGGGTGGAGTGTTCAAGAGCATCCCTTCCAGCACCGAGTTCACTTTCGACGAACTGCAGTATTTTACCGGGCTGACGAGCATCGGAGATCATGAGTTTGATATCACGTCCCTGACCTCCGTAATCTTGCCTCCTACGATTAAAAGCATTGGACATTATGCCTTTGATCGTTCTAAGCTCGAGTCCATCATTATCCCCGAGGGCGTAACCTATTTGGGCAATTTTGTCTTCATGTATACTCCTCTTCAGAGTTTCCATGTTCCTGCATCCCTCACGGAAATGATATCCGATCCTATTCTTGGTTGTGAAAATATTTCCAGCATCACGGTCGCTGCAGGCAATCCTGTCTATTCTTCCCCTCAGGATTGCAATGCCATCATCGAGACGGCTACAAAGACCCTGATTGCCGGTTGTATGAATACCGTCATTCCGGATGGTATCGAGACGATTGGTTATAATGCCTTCAATGGTTGTATTAATCTGCATTCGATTGAGATTCCCAGCTCTGTTACGGAGATTAAAGATGCTGCTTTTGCCTATTCTGGCCTGCAGTCGGTCGGTATAGAATATGGCGTGGTAACTTTGGGTAGCTATTCCTTCTATGAATGTGAAGATCTGGAAACCGTGGCAATTCCGCAGTCCGTTACATCCATTGGAGTGCATGCTTTTGCCGGCAGTGGTCTTCAGAGTGTTTATGATCTGGCCATGACTCCTCAGGTGTTTTCTGAGAATATGTTCGGTGGCTCTAGCGATTCATACCCCATCTATGTCCATTCGAAGCGCGTTGAGAACTACAAGAGCGCATGGCCGCAGTACGCGTCCAGAATTCAGGGCGTGGATTTCTCCACGGGTACGAGTGAAGGTTTCAGCGGGTTTAATAATGAGATTTCTTGGTAATTATGAAAAGAGTAATCATATATTTGGGTTGCTTTGCCTTGTTGCTGACGGGCTGCAACAAGATTGAGATGGTGGAAGAGCCTGTGGTGGATTCTTCCGATAAACTGGCCATCGACATTGAAGTCAACTTTGACGGTGACACCCGGGCTGTCAAGACCGGATGGGAAAATCAAGATGCCATTTATGTGGTGTTCGACCATTACTTCTCGCCCAATAAGGACGCAGACACCGATGATCCTTATGTCATGGTGCTGAGATACTATGATGGCGCTTGGGTGGTGGAAAGCCTTCCTACGGCCTTGGAGATGTATTTGCAGAAAAAAGTCAACAAAACCGGTTATTTGGCTGCAGTCTATTTCTCGTATTTTAATGATCGACGTTTTCCTGACGGTTTCACGTATCGCAAATTGACAGAGGAGGACTATTTGGTCCCGGTTGGCTCGATTTCCTATACGGTGGCCCCAAAGACTCAGAATAAACCCGGATTCCTGATGTCCGACCAGTCCGTCCAGTACACCATCGAGGATGGGAAACTGAAGGCGTCCTTGAACATGAAGATCGATCCGAATCTTGTTCACTTCTATATCCCTGGCACTGAGAATCTGGACGGCAATGGAAGAAAAAGGTTCTCGTTCCGATGCGAACAATTCGGCTGGCAGAACTTATTGAGATTCGAGAGCAACTATATCGCAGAGCTCGGTGAAATCCATGAGTGGTATTCCAATCCTTTCGTCCGTACGACGGTGGATTATTCGACATCCATTCCGGCGGCCCATTATCAGAACGGGGTGCGGTTCTGCGGTTATCTGAGAAATGAGGTGAAGGGGATTGAAACGGAATATGTCATCGTAGTTACGGACAACAATGGCACCCCTGATGATGACTCGGACGATACCATCTATACGTTGAAGAAAACGGCCACGCTCAATGGTAAGGAAGCCATCAAGCTCCCGGAACTGGATTCCGGCAGATGGGAGAAGAGAGGAAAGGTCAACGGCCACGAATGGGTGGAGATCGCCGGGGCCAAATGGGCGACGATAAACGTGGGAGGTGACCCTGACAATTACAATGTTTTGGGAACCTTCTTTACCTGGCGGGCAGCCCAGGATTTGCAGGACAGCGAATACTGGAGTTGGGGAGAGGGCTGGCATGTGGCGACCAGGGCGGAGTGGATGAGAATAATGGGCGGCATGAGAAATCCGACCAGCGCTAATACTCCTTATCCGCTGTCCTTCGAAAGAAAATATGTGCAGAGTCAGTATTCTGACGAGCGGTTTTATTACGGGATGGAAGTGTTCCCCTATAATGATCCAAATGCGGCCAAACTGTTTTTCCCCAAGGGCGTTGGTTATAAGGATGAACAAAACCAGAGTGTCGCATGGGACAATGGTGTCGGTTATTATTGGGCGGACAACGGTGATGGCAAATCCAGTGTGTTTGAATTGGATCCGAATGTGAATTTCCCTCTTCGTATGTTATCTGAAGATAAAGATAAACCAAGCGATCAGTGCCAGATGTTCATCCGCCTCGTCGCAGATTAACGGCCCGTTCATCATTGAAAAAAAGGGAATCAGAATGATCTGGTTCCCTTTTTCAATGTCAACACCAGGTATTCCGAGCGGGTGCCGACGCGGATCTTGGCGCCCCAGAGGCCGAGGCCGGAGGAGATGTAGTAGCGGGTGTCGCCTTTGCGGTAGTGCCCCCAGGATTTCTCGAACATCAGGTCAGTGGCCCAGGAGACGGGCCAGACCTGGCCGCGGTGGGTGTGGCCGCTGAACTGGAAGTCGATGCCCGCCTGCTCGGCTTCCTCCAGGTGGCTGGGCTGGTGGTCCAGGACGAGGGTGAAGCCTTCCAGGCCGTCGGCGAGGTCGCGCAGGGCGGCCCGGCCCGGGGTGGAGCGGTCCTTGCGGCCGATCACATCGACCCCCTTGAAATGGGCCACCGAGTCCTTCAGGACCCGGATTCCGGCGGCCTGGAAGAACTGTTCCGCCTGCGGGAGGCCGGCGTAGGTCTCGTGGTTGCCGAGGACGGTCCAGACGGGCGCCTCGATGCGCCGGAACTCCTCCTCGTAGCGGCCTTCCGTCACCGGGCGAAGGCTTCGGTCGATGATGTCGCCGCCGATGAGCACGAGGTCCGGCTTCTCCGCGTTGATGAGGTCCACCCAGCGGGCGAGTTCCGCCTTCCGGTTGTGGTAGCCGATGTGCAGGTCGCTCGCGAGGACGATGGTCAGGGGCTGCTCCAGCGGCTTGTCCGTCTCGATAGTGAGTTCCTCGCGGTATTTGTGCGGGTAGTGGATGGCGCCCAGCGTCATGATGAGCGCCACAATGCCGACGGCGCCGAGGAGCCCTGACGTGCTGTCCTTCAGGAGCGTCTTGGGCAGGAGGTGGCAGAGGGAGGCGATATCGGCCAGGAGGAAGACCAGCAGCAGGTACAGGAAGGCGATCATCCAGGTGTTGCCCACTTCGTAGAGCACGGTCGCGGCCCGGACGGGGACGCGCTCCGTGTAGGCGAAGCCGGCGAACATCGTGGCCATCCAGAGGACGAAAAGGCCCGTTACGACGAGTTTCCACCCGGAGGGGGATATCCGCCACAGATGCCAGCAAACGTAGCCTGTAAGCGCCAGAACAAGCGCGAAAATGGCAAGGAATCCGGCGCGCACGGCTATCTCAGTTGGAAGCGGTGGGACAGGAGCGTGCTGCTGCCGGCGTAGAAGTCCACGAAGATGGCTTCAGGGCCGACCAGGAGCTTGTAGGAGCCGGCCGCATCGGCCCAGCTGTAGCGGCGGACGCCGGGACGGTACTCGTCGAAGATGTCCTGCACCGGGCCCGGCTCGCCGAGCTCGGGATGGCCCTTGAGCATCTGGGAACCGTAGCCTTCGGGGGAGGAGACCTTCTCGGTCCAGGCGCCCTGGGCTTCCTTGGCCCAGACGCTGGACATGGTCATCTGGGTGATGCGGCCGCCGTCGCCGTACCAGTCCAGCAGCTCGGTCTTGTGCGTGTGCCCGCACAGGACGACGACCTCGCGGGAGGCCATCAGGCGGCGGATGCGGCGGCGCTCATCGGCCCGCCTGTCGTCGCGGCTGCCCAGCAGGAACCACCACCAGTAGGAGGCGCTGTCATAGGGGAAAACGGGGCTGTGGACCACGACGAACGTGTGCCGGGCGCCCTGCGTTTCCTGGAATAGCCGCTCGATCCGGGCGACATCGGGGTGCGTGAAGTCCAGGACGAGGTAGGCGTCGTCGCCCACGGAGAACCGGAAGTTGGTGTCCGTGATTTCCCTGCCCAGTTCCTTCGTGAGGCGGGCGGGCATATAGTCCGCATAGGCCTTCGTGGCGACGGCGTCGTCATTGCCCCGGAGGTCGTGGTTGCCGGCGACGGTGACGAAGGGGAGGCCGGGGGCCACTCCCTGCTTGAGGAGGTCGAAGGTGTCGGCCAGGAAGGCGGCGTGGACGGCCGCCGTGGCGGTGTCGCCCTGGATGAGGTCGCCCATTTGCAGGACGAAGCGGGTGTCGCCGTCCACGAGGGCGGCCGCCCGTTCCACGAGGGCCGGGCAGCGCGCCTCCCACATGTCGGCGTTGCGCACGAACTCCTTCCGGTGGTTCGCTTCCCGCGTGGAATTCGGGTCCGTGTAGCCGGCGTGATACTTTTCGGGGTCCGGCGCGTCGTAGTGCGTGTCGCCCAGGATGACGGCGGAATAGGAGCCGTCATCCGCGGCGAAAGCCTTCGTGGCGCGTCCCAGCAGGGAAGCGCCCACCACCGCGCCAGCCGAATACTTGAAGAAAGATCGTCTGTCCATCGTTTCGGTTATAAAGCTTTCCAGGTGACCTCGTCCGCGGTGCCGTCGGGGGCGACGACCTTGAAGACGGTGTCGCCCGGGCCCATGGTCACGTCCGCGAACTTCCAGATGACGCCGGTGGGCTCGCCGGTGGCGGCGAGCTCAGCCACCTTCTCGCCGTTGCGGAAGAGGGTGAGGCTCGGGGCGTTGGCATAGACGGTCAGCGTAAACTGCTGGCCTGCAGGGCGGTAATGCAGCCGCCTCTCCGTGATATACACCGTCTTTGCCTCGTGGTTCCACCAGGCCTTGTACAGGTAGAACACGTCCTTTTTCGTCTGGCGGTCCCGGGTGATGAGGCCCTTGTCGTTCATGTACATCCGGGCGGGGTTCACGACGTAGTTCACGCCGTCCTCCGAGTCCACGAAGCCTTCGTGCCGGTCGGCGACCGGGAAGTCGAACAGGATCCAGAGGGAGGTGAAGTTCAGCCACGGCATCTCGGCGATCTGCTGCGCGTGCGCCTCGTGGGAGCGGTTTCCGTAGGCTT
>JAEEGI010025678.1_pt1 | contig 11396 bp, 4 predicted proteins | sample 8958751 | NCBI WGS metagenome assembly JAEEGI01 (sample SAMN16246545, study PRJNA631951) | gut metagenome | biome: gut microbiome; feature: rumen; material: KS-attached | host: Bos | place: Iran: Karaj | collected 2018-10 | reverse complement strand
AGGTCGAGCCGTTGGCATTGACGGTCACCGTAGCGGTCTGGGTGAAGTGGGACGGCTCGCTCACCTCGACGGTGTAGGTGCCGGGATTGACGTACTTGAAGGTGTAGATGCCGTTCCTGAGGGTGTCGGTCATGGTGCGCTGCACCTCGGTGCCGTTATCATCCAGCAGGCGCACGGTGGCGTTGTGAATGGGCATCAGGTTGTCGTCGCCATAGACGATGAAGGGCTGCGGGTTCTCCTGCAGGCGCTTGATGCGGTCGTCACGCACGTTGCCGCTCACTACGCCCTGGCTGAAGTAACCCAGACGGTCGAAATACTTGTCGGCACCCAGCGAGATGTTCCAGCCCTCCATCCAGCAGTATTGCAGGCCCAGCAGGCGATAGGCCTCGGGGATGTAGTCGTGGAAGGAGCCCTCGCTCAGGTTGGCCACCGCACGGTTACCGCGCAGCACGCCATAGCCCTGGGTGCCCCATTCGGGACGGAAGGACCAGTCGCCCCAGATCTGGTAGTTGTGGGTCCACACAGTGCTCTGGCTGGCATACAGGTACGGTTCCAGGTCAGCCGCCAGCACGTCGGCGTTGGCGACCTGGGGGCTGCCCGTGTAGCCACGGTAGAACACCATCGGGAAGTTGTTCACCGCACTGGTGCCCGTGGCGTTGCTGTGGATGGAATAGAAGACGTCGGCGCCGCTCTGGTTGCACAGGGCGACGATGGTCGATAGCGCCAGGTCGTCGGCCGTGGTGTTGGTCACGCGCGAGATGCTGGTCTTGTAGCCTTTCTTCTGCAGGATTTCCTGCAGGGCGAGACCCTTGCGCAGGTTGGACTTCGACTCCCAAGAGCCGGCGCTGTCGCCCTGAGAGAAAGGATAGATGACCATATTGCGGTCGTCGCTGTCATAGCCGCCGTGTCCCGGGTTGATATAGACGTGGGGCTGCTGGGCGGTGGCGGTGTTCACGGCAAAAACCGCTGCCAGCGCCATCAATACTGATTTGAAGATAGACTTTTTCATGACGTTGAGCGGTTTTATTCGTGAATAGCGATTTTCATTTCATACAGCAGGCCGTCGATGGTGGTATAGACAATCTTGCCGCCACCACAGGTGGGCTGCATCGTCATCGACGTGGGCTTGGTCAGCTCGGTCTGCCAGGTGCCGTCGGCTTTGAGCAGCAGGAGCTGTGACGAGGTGAACTGGTGGCCGTCGTCCTTGGCGTTCTGTGCCACCAGGTAGTCGTTGTTGTACCAGCACGGCATCTCGTAGTTGCCCAGCATAGCCAGCATCTGGCCTCGCAGGTCAATCACCACGATGCCCTTGCCGGCTGCGAAGAAGGCCACACGGCGTCCGTCGGGCGAGAGCGAAGCCCACAGGTACCCTGCCCAGGAATCCACGGGCGAGAAGACGCGCTCGTCGCCGTCCACGATGACGTGGACGCGGCTGCCCTCGGTCCAGGCGGCACTGCCGATGTCGCTCGACGAGTTGTAACTCTTGCCGGGTGCCCGCAACGTTCCGCCCCGGGTGGCCGGTACGGCACGCACGGCGCCATGCTGTGCCTCGGTGACAACTGCGCTCTGGCGGGTTGCCGCGTCATAGCAGCGCCCCGTGCGGTAAACCAGACGGCCCTCGCCGGTCTCTTGGGTGACATAATACACCTTGCCGTCACCGCCCCAACAGGCGTCGTTGCCAGCGACATAGTCGCGTGTCACGACCGTGGTCACGTCGTCGGTAAGGTCGTAGTATTTCAACGCACCATCCTCGGTGAGGAACAGCAGGCGGTTGCCTGCCGCATTCAGGACAGGATAGTAGGCGGGCCCCTCGACGCCTTCGAGCAGGCGTCGCTGCGAGGTCACTTCCACCTCCTGGCCCATCGCCGGCAGCAGCATCACTGCAGCCAGCAGAATCATAATGAATTTCTTATCCATAGTATACTTGAGTTTTCAGTTTTCAGTTTTCAGTTGTTAGTTGCCAGTTTTTTCTAGATAGTCTAGATAGTCTAGATTTTCTAGATGATCTAGAAGAAATGTCTAACGTCTAAAAATTAGTGCCTCTTTCTCTTTTTAGGCTTCTGGTCGGTCTTGATTTTGATGTTCTTATAGGTTGTCTGGTTCTTCTTGCACTTGACCTTGACGGTCTCGTAGAGATCCTCGTTGCCATAGTACAGTTCCAGCTTATACTTGTCCTTGGGCAAGTTGGTGAACACAAACACGCCGTTGTCCAGATTGTCGAGAGTGAAAGTGCGTGTGATCACGTCACGACCGTTATAGAGTCGCAGCAGTGCCCCGTTCACCGGCCTGAGGACATCATCGCCGAAGAGCCGCTGGTCGTCATCGGTGCGTTCCATGTCGCTCCAGCGAATGGTGCCGGCAATGACGCCGTTCTTGAACTGGCCCTTGCGTCCGAAGTAATCATCGATGCCTATCGACTGGTTCCAAGCCTCAAGCCAGCAGTAGCTGTCACTGAGCAGACGCTCACGCTCGGGCAGGTAGTCATGGAACGAGCCTTCGCTCAACATGCCAGGCAGCTTGTTGAAACGCAACACGCCCAGGCCCACTTTGTAGCCCCAGTCGGTATAGAACGACCAGTCGCCACGGCTGCGCGCGTCGTGAGTCCACACGGCAAGCTGGTTGGTGGCCTCCTGTTTCAGCACCGCTTGGCTGAGTCTGAGGCTGCCATCGACGGCGGGTCTGCCGTCCCAGCCGCGATACAAGCCCAGCGGGAAGTTGATGCGCTTCTCGATACCCGTGGCGTTGCTATGGATCGAGAAGAAGATGTCGGCACCGCTGTTAGCAGCCAGCGCGACGATTTCAAACAGGTCCAGGTCATCGTCGGTGTAGTTGGTGCGGCGTGACATGGCCGTCTCGTAGCCCTTGCTCTTGAGGATTTCTTCCAGGGCGATACCCTTGCTCAGGTTGGAGGTGGACTCATAAAAGTGCAGCGTGTCGCTGGCTCCGAATACCCACGTCGATATGTGACGATCGTCACTGTCATGGCCGCCGTGACCCGGATTGATGAACACGCGCGGCACACTCTTGTCGCCCACGGATTCCTTGACTTTGGTGACCTTACCCTTGCTGATGGATACCTCGATCGGGGCGGGGTGGGGCAGGTCGAGCTCCATCTGCTTGACCTCGCCGCTGTAGAGGAGGCTATAGACCACTCGGCCGCCTACCGTCATGGGTTGCACGGCGCGTTCCTCCTGAGGGGTGATGGCCTTGGCGTCATCGTTGTTCACCGATATGAGCCAGATGCGTGACCCGTTCAGCCTGGAATTGCCTGAATTGCTCATGGCGATGATGTAGTCATCGTTGTACCAGCTGGGCATCAGGAACTGGCCCAGGTCGGCAATCACTTTGCCCTTCAGGTCACATACCACTAGTCCGCGGGATGCCGCCTCAAACATGATCTTGGTGCCGTCGGGCGATAATGAGGCCCACAGGTAGCCGTTGCTTTCCATGACAGGCTGCATGGCACGCTTGTTGCCGGCTCCATCCATCACATAGAGTTTGTCGCCGCGCGTATAGACCCATGTTCCCACATTGCCGTTGGAATAGTAAATCTGTTGCTCACCGTTGATGACGGTACCCGAGGTGGCGTTGATGGCCTCTACACGTCCGTGCTGCGGCTTGAGCACCACCGTGTTCTTGCCCGTCACGGGGTCATAGCAGTTGCCCGTGCGATAAACCAGGCCGTTCTTCTTGCGCTGCTGGGTAACGTAATACACCTTGCCGTCGTGTCCGAAGATAGCGTCAAAGCCCGGGTAGCCGGTACTGGCGATTGTCGTGATTTCGCCTGTCGTGAGGTGCTTCATCAACAGGCTGGTGCCTTCGGTGGGGGAATACAGCAGCCATTGGCCGTCAGGGCTGATTTGCGGGAAGAAGCCGCAGCTGTCAACCAGCGTCATCATGCTACCTCTTTTCACCACTGCCGCTGTGGCGCTCATCGCCAGCAGGCACAGCATCGTCATTGCCAAGAAAAGTCTTTTCATATCGTATTGTGATTGATGTTTCGTTTTAAAAGGCAAAGATAGTGATAAGTTTTCAGTTTTCGGTGATGTGACTTCAGTTTTTTGCCCATCACGTGGAAAAAAAGCTGGCTGTGTCATACTTCGCCTCTGATTTTTAATCGGCCTAACAGCCGAGAAATTAAGCAAAATTATTAATAAAATTAAAATAAGAATCTATTATGTTTAATTTTAATACAAAATTTTGTTTAATTTCTCCGTGCGAGGCACGGACATTAATATAGGCTTGAATGATGACACAACCTCGTCATGATGAGTGATTAATGCTCACGAGACATCCGCGCTGTGGGTCTCACGCTAAGACGCAAAGCCGCTAAGTCTTAAAATTGTTGCTCGCAGTTTAGTGTTTAGAGGAGCGTCTGCGCTGTAGGGCCTCGCCTTGGCGTGGCCGCCCGTCTCTCACGCAAAGCCGCTAAGTTTTTAAATAACGTGAGTTCGACGAAAATTTGTTTTGATAATCAATGCGTTAGCAACTCCCAACTCCTCCCCCCAGGCGGGGGAGGTGTTTCCTTCTTAACCAAGAGAGGTGAATTGAATTATCAGCACTTTATTTTCATCGAACTCACGTTAAAATTGTTGCTCGCAAGAGGCTCGCAACGTTTTTTTAAATGATTTGCGAGCTCTTGCGAGCAACAATAAATGACTTAGCGTCTTAGCGCCTTAGCGTGAGGTTTGTGTCGCGGGAGGGGCGGCCACGCCAAGGCGAGGCCCTATTAAGCGGATACTCTCTAATCAGCGAGCATCGCCCGCTTAACTATAGGCTTGTTGAGTACCGGCTCTGGTAGCTCAAATGGGCTGTGGGCGTTGGGTGACGGGTGGGCGGTCATCGTCGGGGCCTTGGCGCCATCGTTGGGCCAGGTGCCGCTCAGCAGGTAGTTGATCAGTGCTGTTACGTCACCGATTTTTACCTGGCCGTCAAGATTACAGTCGGCTGCATCTATTATGATGCCCGTTGCGTCACCGCTGAGCAGGTAGTTGATCAGGGCGGTCACGTCGCCGATTTTCACCTCACCGTCTCCATTCACGTCACCGCGCTCAAAAATCGCGCCGGCATAGGGGCTCCAGCCAGAGTTGTCGCCCAGCCATGCGTACACGTCCCAGTATTTGCTTTCTGCCTGCTCGACTTGGGCGGTAGTGATAACGTTAAAGTCGGGGTCGCTTGGATCATAGATCCATACATAAAACAATCCCCGGTCGCTTGCTGGGCGAGTGTTCATGCCATTCACAACCTGTCCCATGTGGAAGCTATTGATCTGGTTACAAAAGATCGCCAATAAACTCAGTGCAGGACAATCGCTCACATTCAGGCTGGTAAGCTGGTTAGTTTGAGCTTGCAGACTTTTAAGCGCTGAGCAGCCGCTCGCGTCAAGGCTGGTAAGGTGATTGTTTGCACAGTATAGCAGTGTCAGTTCAGTGTGATTAGCAACATTTTGCAAACTTGAGTACTCATTGCTGCTGATGGCGAGTTCATGTAAATCGGTAAACCTGCCGACATCGAGCGTGCCGCTGATCTGATTGTAGCGGCAGTCCAATGAAAGTAAGCCATCTTCGCAATAGGTCAGGTCCAGACTGGTCAATTGATTGCTGTTACACCAGATGTATAGGAGCTTCGGATTGTTGCTGATGTCCAGTGAGGTCAGCTTGTTTTGATTACACAGGAGGTACAAGAGCTCAGGACAAGTGTCAATGTTCAATTCCTCCAGTAGGTTACCAATGCAATCGAGATAATAGAGTTTGGGGCAGTTATAAACATACAGTTGGGTCAAGGCACAGCCTTCAAATTCGAGTTCTGCAAGCAACGGGTTATCACTGGCTACCAGCGTCTTTAAATTGGACAAATTGCTCCCCATCAGTGATGAGAACTGGTTACCACTGCACCACAGCTCGCTCAAGTCGCTGAAGTTGCTCAGTTCCAGGGTGGAGAGGGCACAGCGCGAGCAATCGAGATAGTAGAGGGCTGTGCAGTCAGTCAGTCCAGTAACATCTTCGAGGTTGGGGTTATCCTTGCAGTTTAAGTTTATCAACTCAGTGAGTCCCGACACGTTGAGCGAGGTCAACTGGTTGTCGTTGCAATACAGACTGCTGATGCCGGGACAGAAGGTCATGTCAAGTGAAGTGATTGCGCAATAATCGCAGCCAAACCAATCCAACGCTGTGCAGTCGCTCAGTCCAGTAATTGTGGTAAGATTGCTGTTGCACTCGCAGAACAGATTGACCAATCCCGTGCAGCCCGTGACATCGAGCGAAGTCAACGCATTGTGGGTACAGGTGAGGTCTGTCAGACCCGGGTTGCCCTTGACCCTCAGCCTTTGCAGGTTGGGTTTGTGGCTCACGTCGAGGGCGCCCGTCAGCTGGTTGTTGCGGGCCCACAACGTTTGCAGGTTGGACATATTGTTCACGCCGGGCAGGCTGGTGATGGCGCAGTCCTCACAGTCCAGATAGGTCAATGCGGTGCAGTCCGCCAGACCCGTAATCTCAGTCAGTTCATAGTTGTAGTAACACCTCAGGTCGGTCAGCGCCGTGCAGCCTTTCACATTGAGCGAGTTCAACTTACAACTAGAGCAGGAGAGTGTGGTCAGCTGTTTGTTGCCCAGGACGCGCAGCTTGGTCAATTTGCTCTTGCCGTTGACGGTGAGCGTGGTCAGTTGGTTGTTCTGTGCGAGCAGGGTCTCCAGGTTGGGCATGTTGCTGACGGCGCTGATGTCGGTGATGGCGCAGTCCTCACAGTCCAGATAGGTCAAATTGGTACAGTCCTCCAGACCCGTAATCTGGGTCAGGTTATAGTTGTTGTAACACTTGAGATATATCAATGCCGTGCAGTCATCGACTCTAAGATTCGTCAAGTTGTTGCGCCAGCAGTAGAGACCTGTCAGGTTCGGATTGTCCATGATCCAGAGTAGATAAAGTTTACTGTGACTTGACACATTGACTGAGGTGAGCTGGTTGTACTGGAGATACAATTGCTCCAATTCTGTGTTGGCAGTCACATTAATTGAGGTCAGCTTGTTGCTGCCCAAGTTGAGATATGTCAACTTGGTGTTGCTGCCCAAGTCAACGGTGGTCAGGTTGTTGTTGAAGCAATGGAGCCTTGTCAATTGAGTGAAATACTCGATGCCCTTCAGGTTAGAGATGTTCATGCTTCCCAGTTCCAGCTCGGTGCGGGCATTGAGCTGCGCCGTGGTGATGGTGCCGCTGGGATACTCACTCAGCAGGTAGGAGCGGAAGTTCGCGTCAGGGAAGTTGGTGTTGTTGATCGTCACGTCGGCACGGGTTGCCAGCGTCGTCAAGACCAACGCAAGCGTCAAGAGCTTGAAAAATAGTTGTTTAGCCATAATATTTTTTGATTTTTAGGTTAATGTGAGTTCGACGAAAATAAGTTGCTGATACTTGGGCTCCTCCCCCTTGGTTAAGAGGAGAGTTGCTAACGTGCTGATTGACAATCAATAATTTCATCGAACTCGCGTTAATTAAATTAATACTGTTTAATTCTTATACTAATTTTTGCTTAATTTCTCCGTGCGAAGCACGGACATTGATACAGGCTTGAAGCTGTAGTTTGGCGTAGGCAATGATGACACAGCCTTGTGGAACATGAGGTTATTGTATATCACCTCTCATAACAGGGGCCTTGAGCTCTGACGTCTTCAGGTCAAGCAAGTCACTCGGGTGACTGTCTTTTTTCTTGATGGTGAGTTGCTTGGCCTTCATGACGGTAACCTTGTTGGGCCACGTGCCGCTGAGCAGGTAGTTGATCAGGGCGGTCACGTCACCGATCTTCACCTGGCCGTTCTGGTCGCAGTCGGCTGCTTGCAGGTTGATGCCCGATGCGTCGCCGCTGAGCAGGTAGTTGATCAGGGTGGTCACGTCACCGATCTTCACCTGGCCGTCACCGTTCACGTCGCCGCGCTGGAACGAGCTGCCGGCAATGGGCTCCCAAGAGTTATTATACCAATTATAATGGTAGATAGCCCAATTCTTTGCGTTGGCTTGGCTGACCTGGGCGGCAGTGATGACATTCCCCTCGTCGGTTGAACCACTATCGGGATAGCGATCAACGATAGCATACACATTCCCCGTTTCCCCGCTGCGTGTGGGCAGACTGGCAATCAGATTTCCCATCGCAGTACCCGTGAGGTGGTTGTAATAAATAGTCAAACTATTAAGATTCGGGCAATTGCTCACATTCATGCTTGCAATCTGATTGTCTATAGCATCTACTGTTTCAAGGCTGGTACAACCACTCAGGTCGAGGCTTGTGAGATTGTTCATTCCGCACCACAGGTTTTTAAGCTGCGTGTGGTTAGCAAGCTGCAAGCTTGAAATCTGGTTGCTGTTACAAGCCAGTTGGAAAAGATTAGTAAACCTGCCGACATCAAGACTCGAGATCTGGTTATACGAGCAGTCAATCGATAGCAAATTATTACTATTACAGGGGCTCAAGTCGAGCGAGGTCAACTGGTTACTTCTACACCAAACGTATCGAAGGCCTGTGCAGCCACTGAGGTCCAAGTCGGTTAATTGGTTATAGTTGCAGTTGAGAAAAGAGAGTGCAGGGCAGTTTTTCACACTAAGCTCTGTCAAACCATTATTATTGCATGTCAAACTCTCGAGATTGTTGCAGTGACTGACACCGAGATGATAGAAATGGCTTTTACCAGTCACTTCGAGTGAGACGATGGGGGTAGAACCACAGTTCAGCGACACAAGGTTTGGCATGTTAGACACATCAAAGCTGGAAACCCCAGTGCCATCACAGTCTATTGAGGCCATCGCAGTGCAGCCGCCCAAGCCTGTGATTGTTGTAAGGCTGTTATTGAAAAAGGCGATTAGGTCTTTCAGAGCGGTGCATCCCGTCACGTTAATCGAGGTCAAGGCATTTTCTCTTTGATTATAACAATCAATATGACTCAGGGCAGTAAATCCGCTCACGTCGATTGAGCCGAGTTTGCAGTCATTACAGCCCAAATAGGTCAGACGATTGCAGTCCCTTAGACCGGTAATCGCAGTGAGGTTACGATTGGAAGTGGCAGACAAATAGGTCAGTGCAGTGCAGCCGCTCACATCAAGGCTGGTCAAGTTGCATTGATTGCAGGAGAGCGATGTCAGGCTTGTGTTGCCCGAGACCCTGAGATTATTCAACTGGCTCAGGTTACTGACGTTGAGGCTGCCCGTCAACTGGTTGTTGCGAGCCCACAGACGCTGCAGGTTCGTCATGTTGTTCACGCCGGGCAACTCGGTGATGGCACAGTCCTCACAGTCCAGATAGGTCAACGCGGTGCAATCGGCCAGGCCTGTGATTGCCCTCAGTTCATCATTGTAGTAGCACCAGAGTTTGTTTAACGCCGTGCAGCCCCCCACAATGAGCTGGACCAGGTCACACGAACTGCAATTGAGCTCAGTTAACCAATCGTTGCCCCTGACGTTTATATTCAGCAGCTTAGACAATCCCACCGCATCGAGCGTGGTCAGCTGGTTTCTGGCTGCTAACAGGTTTTCCAGATTCACCAAGTTTGTTACGTTCAGGCTGGTGATGGCGCAGTCCTCACAATTGATTAAGGTCAAGGCGGTGCAGGTCTCCAGGCCCTGGATGACGTTCAGGCTGCTGTTGTAGAAACACTTGAGGTCCTCTAACGCGGTACAATTATAGATATCAAGATTGGTGATATTGTTGTGGGCGCAATAGAGTTTTGTCAGGTTGGGGTTGTTGCGTATCCACAGCGTACGCAGGGCACTTTTCTGATATACTGTTAGGACGGTCAGCTGGTTGTTCTGGAGATACAATTGCTCCAGAGCTGTATTGTTGTTCACTATGACTGACGTCAGCTTGTTATATCCAAGATTCAGATATTTCAACTTGGTGAGGGGACTCGCGTCGAACGAAGTCAGATTGTTATAATATAGCTGAAGCTTCGTCAATTGGGTGAAATACTGCACACCCGTCATGTCGGAGATGCCCTTGTTTTCCAAGATCAGCTCGGTGCGGGCATTGAGCTGCGCCGTGGTGATGGTGCCGCTGGGATACTCGCTCATCAAGTAGGAGCGGAAGTTCGCGTCAGGGAAGTTGGTGGCGTTAATCGTCACGTCGGCACGGGCTGCCAGCGTCGATAACAGCACTACCAGTGTAAAGAGTAAAACCTTTTTCATAATCGTTATCTTTTTATTAGTCAGTAAATATGAATTCCAATTCTTTAGTAATGCCGCAAATATAATAATAATCTTTTACATATCCAATAAAAATCCAGTAAATTTTATGCGAGTTACGCTCGCAGTTTAAAGTTTAAAGTTTAGAGAGGCTACCGCGTTCTTTTTTAAATGCGAATTACGCGAATTCGACTAATTCCGCGAAATCTTATATAATAATTCGTGTAATCCGTAAAATTCGTGAAATTCGCATTTAATCGATCGTGGTGGATCAGATGTTTCGCGTCAGCCACGTGGGGCATCCGCATCCTTTTTTTAAACGCGAATTATGCTAATTCAACTAATTACACGAAATCTTATAGAATATTCGTGTAATCTGTAAAATTCGTGCAATTTACATTTAATCGATCGTGGATCAGATGGTTCGCGTCAGCCACGTGGGGTGTTGCAAAAAAGTGGGAGGCACGGTGGATTGCCACTGTGTCCTCCCTAACATGAAACAAATCTACTCTGTTTTTTGGTTACGCTAAATGATATCAGAAGTTGTAATTATTTAAGTTTGCCCTGCAAACTTAAAGTTTAAAGTTTAAAGTTTAATGTTTAGAGTTTAGAGGGAGTAGGGTAGAGGGTGGCGCTGTGCGCGCTGTTCTCTAAGCATTAAACTCTAAACTCTAAACTCCAGTGAGCTTGGCTCACTGGATGGCATTGAACATGGCGCTGATGGCTTCTACCGAGCCGTTGATGTAGGCGTAGATGCACGAGATCAGGCCAATGAGGATCACGCCAGCCACACACAGGATGAGGCCCAGACGCTCGGTCCAGTGGCTCTTGATGGTGGGGATGACGCAGTCGTCCTGACGCAGGAACATGGCCTTAACGACGAGCAGGTAGTAGTACAGCGAGATGATCGTGTTGACCAACGCGATGAGTACCAGTGCGTAGATGGCTACTGAACCCTGATGGCAGGCACCCACGAAGATGAAGAACTTGCTGAAGAAGCCTGCAAACGGGGGAATACCACCGAGCGAGAACATGGCAAGCATCATCGTGAAGGCAAGCCAGGGGTTGGTTCTGAACAGGCCGTTGTAGTCGTCCATGGTGACGCGACCCGTCTGGCGCTCGATAGCGGCAATCACGCCGAAGGCGGCGAGGTTGCTGAAGATGTAAACCAGCACGTAGTAGATCATCGAGGACATACCCATCACATTGACGGCAATCACACCGAGCATGATGTAACCT
>JAEEGI010025675.1_pt1 | contig 11397 bp, 8 predicted proteins | sample 8958751 | NCBI WGS metagenome assembly JAEEGI01 (sample SAMN16246545, study PRJNA631951) | gut metagenome | biome: gut microbiome; feature: rumen; material: KS-attached | host: Bos | place: Iran: Karaj | collected 2018-10 | reverse complement strand
TAGTTTAAAAAAAAGGTTTTGTCTTGGATGGTAAGGTTTTACGATGACTAAAGGCTTTGCTGATTCCGAAAGGACCTACACTGACAGAAATGTAGGTGAAAAGACAAAACAAAAAAATGCTCAACAAGTTTCGCACAAAAAACACTTCGTTTAACAAAAACCATCCGGATGATATGACAGGTTGGGTTCGGTACGAGTCAGAGAGGTGGGTGCTGCTCACGTAAGAGAACGTCAGCTCCTAACGGTGTTCGTTTAGGGATGTTTGGGTGATGGGCAGCGTGCGATTCAGAGAGGCAATTGCTGCTGACGTAAGAAACGTCAGCTCCTAAACCTGATTGCAGCCGACAGGTATGTTTTTTCACTATTACTTAAGCGAAGCTACCATAAAATTCGTGTAAATTCGTGCTGCAAACTTAGAGTATATATTCGTTGTAAATAAATCCGTTGAGCAGATTCGTTGTGGAAAAAAGCATTCGTTGAGTATTAAAGAAAAAGAGTGCGACCGGTAAGCCGCACTCTCTTTATCCTATATGTCTTTGGCAATTAAAGACCCAAACCCTTGGTCACCTTGTCGATACCTTCGTTCACAGCGTCCTTGGCTGCGCCCTTCACTGCCTCTTTGCCCTTTTCGATGGCTTCCTTGCCAGCTTCTTTCACTGCTTCAGGAGCGTTCTTCACTGCCTCCTTGGCGCTCTCGATAGCCTCGTTGCCTTTCTCTACTACATCCTTGCCTTTTTCTACAGCTGCGTCTTTGGCTGCCTTGGCTGCCTCAACGGCCTGTGCGGGAGCTGCCTTGGCTGCATCCACAGCAGCACCGGCTTTGTCGGCCACTGCGTCCTTGGCTGCGTCAACAGCTGCGCCTGCCTCGTCAACGCCGAGAGCATCCTTTGCTTTGTCGATAAGTTCACCTGCGTCAGCGTTCTTCACCCAGTCGAGTGCGCCCTGAACATACTCGTTGTCGCCAATCACGCTCTTCACCTTGTCTGCGTTGTCGGTCAGGAATGACTGGATCTTCTCGATGATGCCTTTTGCCTCCTCACCTTTACCTTCGCTCAGCAAGTTCTGGGCAAATGCCTTTGCCTGGTCGATCTTCCCTTTCAGACCTTCGCCGTCACCAGCTTCCAGACCTTTGGCAAGCTCGTCGCTCAGCGTAGCTGCGTCAACAGCTTCTGTGCCTTCCTGGGCAAGTTCCTCAATTTTCTCTGCACCTTCCTTGGCTGCCTCTTTTGCGTCTTTCTTGCAGCCTTCGCAAGAAGTTAACACCATGCCGGCTACTGCCACCAGCATCAAAAAAGCTTTTTTCATTTCTCTCAAATTTAATTGGTTAATAATAATGTTAACGAAAAACGCCCAAAGTTAAACAAAACTTTTCTACCCCACAAATCTTTTCCTTTTATTTAACAATAATTAATCTATCTGTGATCAACACAGGTTTTAGGAGCTGACGGAATCAGCAAAGCATTTAGTCATAGTAAAAACGAATCATCTAAGACAAAACCTTTTTTTTAAATTATTCAAGTATCGGATGTTCAATCAACAAAAAAAGAAAAAAAACGCTTCGCTTAACACAAAGCCATCCGGTTTGATTGCCATAGCACAACTGATAATGTGTTGTAAAACAATAAATAATAACTTCAGAAACTTGAATTAGAATTATTATTTAGAACAGGAAATAGAATTCGGTTTTTATTTATTACAGGAATTACAGGAATTTACAGAATTAATATTTTAGAATAGGAAGTAAAAAAGGAAGTAACAACTAAACTACACATATAAAATGGGAACACATAACTCATTCAGACTGACCTTGGCTGCCATGCTGCTGTCATTAACTCTTGGCGTGAACGCAGAGGAAGTGACAGTGACGTGGACCGCTTCAGAACAGGGCTTCTCCAACGGCAATTCCATTGACGGCAGCGAGGTGACCGTTGACGAGAAGACGAGCATCCGATTTGCCAAGAACGACGGCAGCACGTCACCCGCCTATTATACATCAGGAAACGCCATCCGTCTGTACGCCGGCAATTCGATGACGGTGAGTGGCAGCGGAATCTCAAAAATCGTACTCACATTCGCCACAGGTGATAAGGATAATGAAGTCCGTACCGACTGCGGTGAGTATTCAGCCGACGGCATCTGGACCGGCAGATCCGACACAGTCACATTCAACATCATCGGCAGTTCGGGCCACCGGCGCATCGAATCCATCACCATCAGCTATGGCACGGGCGACAGCCCAGTGAATCCCGACCCCCCTATAGAGATTCCGACCGTCTATAGCATTCAGGAGTTCAAACTGCTGGAAGAGGGAAAAGTGGCATGCCTGTATCTTGCCGATGAGATGAATGCCCGTGTGATATACAAAAGCGACAGCGAGGTGTATCTGCGCGACAAAACCGGTGCCATTTGCCTGACGCTTGACGACACGCTCTACAATCCGCTGCCTGCCCACAACCAGCATGTGGCAGGCTACATGACCGGCCGCTACGAGACCGACCACGGTCTGCCGCTGTTTGTGGCGATGGACAGCACCCTGACCGAATACATGCTGTTTGCCGATCAGGTGAGCGAGCCCGACACAAAGCCGGAGTCCATCGACGTGGAGGAATACGGTGCCTATTACGCCGACTGGGTGACCCTGTCCGACATGCACGTGAGCTACGACGACACAATCGTGACACTGGACAATGACGACCACTACTTCACGGTAAACAACCGGTTCGGACTGGGTGAGGATGATCTCTACTCCACCCCTGCGGATGGATCGACAATCAACATCACCGGAATCGCCATGCCTTACGACGAAGAAGAACAGATAGCTCCCATCTATATCGACCCTTATCTGCCGGTAGAGGTGGTGGCGCAGCCTCCGAAACCGGTGCTGAGAGGCGACGTGAACCTCGACGGCAAAGTGGATATCAGTGATGTGGTGGCTGTGATCAACATCATGGCAGGAACACCCAGCAATTACAACGGCGACGTGAACGAAGATGGCAAAACCGACATCAGCGACGTGGTGAGCATCATCAACATCATGGCCATGGGTGACGGGGCGGCAGAAACGGAAGGAGCCAGCCCACGGATGGAGATAATCCAAGAGATTATCCGGAGCGTGGAACCCGCCGGCGCGCCCGACGACTTCAACTTCAAGTCGATGACCATCTATTTTGTGAACGGCATGACCCTCACGCTGACCATCGACCAAATCGAGTCCATCACCTATATCCAGGATATCGGAATGAAAATCCACCTTGCCGGCACGGGTGTCTGTCTGGACTTCCTCTATTCCCAGATGATAAAAATCGAATACGTGTATGAGGAGGAGGTGCCAGAGGACAATAACGTGAACGCCAACTGGAAAGATTTCGACTTAAGTTCTTCTGTGAGCGGTAATCTACGGTATGCCTACCGGCTGGAATACCCTCATCTGAACAGCAATCAATACAACGCAAAAAGTAACCCCGGCGGCAATCAGATTGTGGTGAAATCGACCGATGACTACGGCATCACCTTCTCTTTAGAATGGGACAACGGACTTATCGCCAACCGCTGGACCTGCTACACGCTTCATGACGGTAACTTATATTCGAACGTAGGCCGTAAAGACGCTTTCAAAGCAGACAATGAGGTGGCTAACAGCTCACAGCTTGGTGATTATTCTGGCAGCAGCTACTCCCGCGGCCATCTCTGTCCTTCCGCCGACCGCCTGTGTTCACGCGAACAGAACTCGCAGACCTTCTTCCTGACGAACATGCAACCCCAGTGGCAGACCCACAACGGCGGTCTGTGGGCAAGGCTCGAGACTAAGGTGCGCGATTGGGGTGAGAGTAAGTGGATTGACACCCTTTACGTTGTGAAAGCCGCAACGATTGGCGACGTGACGCTTGACGGTGTCACTCAGGATGGTGTTTACAGCTTCAAGTGCAATGACCGGCTTCCTGTGCCCAAGTACTTCTACATGGCGCTGTTAGCCTACCACAAGGCAACCAATGAGTACGAGGCGTTGGGTCTTTGGACCATACATCAGAACGCCAACGACACAAACACGAGATACGGTGACTATGCCATCACCATCGATGAGCTGGAACGGCGAACCGGTATTGATTTCTTCTGCAACCTGCCCGACGATGTGGAGAAGAATGTAGAAATGAAGATTGATTATGGTTTCTGGGGGCTCAGGAACCCTCACAACACCAAACCGAGAGAGGCAGAGTACGAAGGGGATATGTCTCTGGAGATTCTGCCGACGGAATAAAGGAGTTTTTGCCAGATAATTGCTATAAAGACTATAGGAACAATAAAGAACTATTATAAAAAAAGGTTTTGTCTTGGAGGATAAGGTTTTACTATGATTAAAGGATTAGATGAGTCCGTCTGGGCTTACACTGACAGAAATGCAGGTGAAAAGACAAAACAAAAAAAATGCTCAACTTCGTTTCGCACAAAAAACACTTCGTTTAACAAAAACCATCCGGATGACAGGGAACCTAACTTAGATAATGGATTAAAAAACATCTATCATGATAATAATAACAAAAGTTTGACGTTCTAAAAAAAAATATCTCAACAATGATTTTCACGAAGAAAACACTGGATCCAGCTTTTGTAGAACAATTGAGATTATATGTGCGTGATATAATCGGACACATATTCACCGTCTATAAGGAACTGCCTTGTCGTTATCCTGAATACATCTATCAGGAAGCACTTGAAATCACACTTACTGAGAATGGTGTACCACATCAGAAAGAATCAGTCTTCCATCCTTTGTTTAAGGGAAAGAGACTGGAATCCTATTTCAAAATGGACTTCTTGGTGGAACGAAAAAGTGGTAATGTGATTATCGAATGTAAGGCTGTTGATGATTTAGGTGACAGAGAACGTCATCAACTGTTTAGCTACCTTGCCGGCACAGAATTCCCAATAGGCATACTTGTCAATTTCTCAACCTATCCCAAAGCACAAATCGAGAAATACTATTTTGACAGACGGGACAGTACCATTACGGCATTTTAGTTTTTTTGTTAAGCTTACGCATGTAAGCGGTTTTTGTTAAGTGGATGAATCCCTAGCCAACGCAGTTGGCTGACATCAGGAGCCGCGCCGCATGTTTGAGCTTGCTCAATAACAGGCGGTGAGGCAACTGATGGGAAAAGGGCATAGCCCGAGGGATTCAGACACGGTTTTTGTCTCTTTTTTTAATGTTTATATTATTATAAAAAAAAGGTTTTGTCTTGGATGATAAGGTTTTACTATGATTAAAGGATTAGTTGATTCCGTTAGGAATTACACTGACAGCAACGGAGGACGAAAAGACAAAACAAAAAAATCTGCAAAGTATAACACACAAATATATATATAATAATGGAAGATAAAAAAATCCCGGTGTTGTTGCTGACAGGATACCTCGGAAGCGGTAAGACAACACTGCTGAACCGTATCCTGTCGAACAAACGTGGAATCAAGTTTGCCGTTATCGTGAATGATATCGGCGAGGTGAATATTGATGCCGACCTGATAGAGAAAGGGGGCATCGTGGGCGGTCAGGACGACAGTCTGGTGGCACTTCAGAACGGCTGCATCTGCTGCACCTTGCAGACTGATTTGGTGAAGCAGCTATGCCAAATCGTAGGGATGCAGAAGTTCGATTATATCGTGATTGAGGCAAGCGGCATCTGTGAGCCTGCTCCAATAGCACAGACCATCAGCTCTATCCAGCAGCTGACCCCGGAAAACGCTGAATACATGCTTGGTCCTGACTACATGGAATTATTACAGCGGCTGGAAGCCGGTAAGCCTGTGCTCGACTGCATCGTGACGGTGGTAGATGCCTTACGGATGAAAGACGAGTTCAACTCCGGCCATGACTTGCTGAAGGGTAATCTCGGTGAGGAAGATATTGAGAATCTGGTGATTCAGCAGATAGAGTTCTGCAACATCGTGCTGCTCAACAAGGCTGCTGAGGTGGAGCCGAACGATCTGCGGCGTATCCATGAGATTGTCCGGGCTCTGCAGCCGAAAGCCGAGATTATCGAATGCAACTATGGTGATGTGCCGTTTGAGAAGATTCTCAACACCGGACTGTTTGACTTTGTGAAAGTGGCGACATCAGCCACCTGGATTGAGAAAGTGGAAGGAGACTACGAGGAGGAAGACTTCGACGAGCACGACGAGCATGAACACCATCATGACGATGATGATGACGAAGACGAGCATGAACACCATCATCATGATGACCACGAGGAACACAGTCTCGGACATCACCATCATCATCACCATCACCATGATGAGGGTGAGGCAGAGGAATACGGCATCGGCACGTTTGTGTATTACCGCCGTCAGCCGTTTGACTTAGGTCTGTTCGACGATTTTATAGCGCGCAAATGGCCGAAGAACATCATCCGCGCTAAAGGCATCTGTTATTTCCGCAATGAGCCCGACACCTGCTACGTGTTTGAGCAGGCAGGCAAGCAGGTGAGTCTTCGCAATGCCGGAGCGTGGTATGCCACCATGCCAAAAGATGAGCTGGAAGCCTTTATCGAGCGTAACCCCGGCGTGATGCGCGACTGGGACGACGAGGTAGGCGACCGCATGCAAAAACTCGTGTTTATCGGTCAGAAATTGGACAAGAAGGAAATCAGCGAACTGCTTGACAAATGCTTGTGGTAGGAAGAGATAAGATTTGATAGGATTTTGATAAGAGGCTATAGGAAGTTATAGGAGGTTATAAGAGGATATAAGAGATTATAAGAGGTTATAGGAGATTATAGGAGATAATAGGAAATAATAAGAGATAATAAGAGATAATAGGAAGTTATAGGAGGTTATAGGAAAAATCCTATCAAATCATATTCAGGCTTATAATATCTTATTTTTGGCCTATTCATGCTTATAAAAGGCTTATAAAGGCCTATTCATGCTTATAAAGGCCTATAAAATCTTATACAATCAAAAAATAAAAAAGAATGAAAAAAATCAATTCTGATCAGCATTTCTTGCGGAGACAGAATAATTGGGAGAATCTGTTGTTTTTCAAGAAGACCGTTGTGCTATACCAAATGACAGTGGCATTTACAGGGCGTTTTCTTCCCAAGCACGGTGACAGAACTGTTGATCAGATGATTCAGGCAGCCCGTTCAGGAAAACAGAATATCATAGAGGGTTCTGCAGACGGAGTTACGTCTGTTGAGTCGGAAATCAAACTGCTAAATATTGCCCGGGGAAGTATCCAGGAACTGCGTGAGGACTATAAGGATTATCTGATGTCCCATAATCTGCCTGTTTGGGATAACGCACATCCGCGTTTCAAGATGATGCGTGATTTTTGCAGAAAATCCAACGATCTGACTGACTATCAGCCTTATTTCGACAAGTGGAGCGATGAGGAATTCTGTAATTGCGCTATCACCCTTTGTTATATGGTTGACACGATGATGAACCGGTATCATCAGGTCATAGAGCAGGATTTCTTAGAGCATGGAGGCGTGAAAGAAAGGATGACAGCTGCCAGAAAAGGCTATCGGACCAGTGAGAAAGAATATGTCAGAGAACTTGAACAAACGATTCTTCAACTTCAACAACAAATCAAAGAACAACAAAAAACAATCGATAACCAAAAGAATTTGATTGACAAGCTGATGAAAAAGGGAAAGGATTAATTTATATAGGAGGTTATAAGAGGTTATAAGAGATTATAGGAAGTTATAGGAGGATATAGGAGATTATAGGAAGTATAGGAGGATATAGGAGGTTATAAGAGATTATAAGAGGTTATAGGAGATAATAGGAGATTATAAGAAATAATAGGAGTTTATAGGAAAGGAAAGCGAATCCTATCTAATCCTATTATATCTTATCTTATCCTATCATATCATATTTTAAAAGGCGGGATGTGCTTACGCACATCCCGCCTTCAATTGATAACTATTATCTAAACTATATAAATTACCAAAGAGAATACTCTGTGGGAACTTTTTCATCTTCTTTCTCGATTTCAAACTCATCATCTTCACGATCCTTAGCTAAACCAGATTCTATAATACCAGTCTCTGAACCTGCTATAACAGATTGAAGTATAATATCATTGATGAGCGTTTTCGGCTTTATATACAATCTTTTTTCCATTTTCTTTATAATTATTTATCATTTGCTAGAAACTTACTTAATCACCACCTTCTTTCCATTGTGGATATAGATACCAGGAACGGTAGGTTTAGCAATTTTTACACCCTGAATTGTGTAGTAATAAGGATCCTTTACTTCATTGTCTTGAACCGGACCGATAATCATAGTTGCATGACCATCTTCATCCTCAATAATCGGCTCACCAACATACTTAACCAGAACTCCTAAGTCAGAAGGTCTTACACCCCAGTTAGAAGGGTCTTCCCAAATAATGTTTGGTACAAAATCTTCACCCCACAAACCAGAGTGACCTTCACCAGAACCTGGAAGCTGAGGTTTTCCATCATTAATACTATATTCAACCTGGTAAGCTTTCATATTATATGTAGTTGTATTACCGTATTTGTCTGAATATATAAAAGGAGACTTCGTGTCAGGATTTACAATAACCTCCACTCCATCTGCTTTTGGATATTCTTCTTTTTCCAAACGAAGATATGCATGACCTGTCTTCATTCCTGTTTTAGAACTCTTAGCACGGAAGAATCCGATAAAATCATTATCCAATGAGTTCTTAATCCCGGGATCTGTTAAGTTATAATAATTCAGATAGAAATTTCTAAAGAATCCGTTAAGAACGTCAATATCATAACCTGTTTCCCTTAAGGAACCAAGCTTTGCATTGGAGAATTTACTCGGCTCGTCGTATGGATCAATAAATGAATTCTTATTTTTCGGTCCAAGAACAGTACGAGTATATTGGTGCACATCGTATCCTCCTTCACTATTTTGAACCAATTCGCCATTTGAATTCAAATTATAAAAATTATAAGATTCAGTAATTATACTATCCGGGTCATTCGCTACACAGGTCGGCCAGAGATAATTCTTCATATAATTAACATCATCACCTGTCAACTTATACCAATAATCACGTCTGAGCGGGTAGCCATTCGCAATTTCTACAGGCTGTAGAGAAACAATCGGTTGTCCTGCCTGATTTTGAGAATTAGCCGCACCATAAAGAATGACACCTGTACGTTTTGGTATAACCAACAACTGAGTAAGACTTACCTCATAGTTGCCATCATCACGTGATTTTAACCCTGTAACTATATATGCCTTCAAACCTCTCGGCACAATTCTGTCATAATTATAATCACTGTAAGTTCTGAGTACTTTCGCTCCTGGTACAGGGTCGTCTGTTGGATCAATGGTTCCTGTATTTACAAACTCCCACCATCCGTTACCTACAGCATTTTGCGTCGCCTGTGCTTGAGAATAATGATTCAGCAACCACTCATGAAACAGAGCTGGACTTTTAGCAATATCAATAGTCAACGGATGTTTGAGGTTTGAATAATGCTCTGCAACAGAGGAAGGGAAATGAAGTACCGTATAACTAGAATTAGGGTCGCCATGCGCGTAAGTCATCTCCATGGAGAATGCCCAGTTTTCACATATATATTCAGATGTGGTATTAATATAGACATCATTGATTGTTCGCTGATTGTTGAAAGAAGTTTCTTTGACAATCATATAATGATTAGGATCATCATCCGATGCTGAAAAAACAAGTGTTTTCACACCGTGTGGTTGTATAGGATCGGTAAAAGATCTAGTACCAATATAAACCGTTGTGCCAGGTATGGTCAAGGTTTCAATAGCTGGGTGATAAAATGAATTCTCACAGAAATACTCCACTTTATTTAAATTGACAGAAGTCAGGGCTTCACATGATTGAAAAGCAAAATTTCCAATAACTTTCACATTATCTGGAATAGTCACTGAAGAAAGTTTGGAGAAACCATTACAGAAATTGGAGTTTACTATCTTATAATTAGCATCCGTAGGCAAAGAAAGAGTAGTTAATGTATTAGCCCATCTTTCTGGTAATCGGCAATCATCAGTAGTTGAAGCGTAAAACAAATAATATTTCACTTCACCTTGAGTGATAATTGGCGGGAAAGAGCTATCCGTATTCGAATAAGTCCTGGTAATTCCCTGTTCGTTTTTATCATGAACATCCTTCTTATAGGTACACGTCAATGTGGATTGCGTAATCATGGCATCTGAAAAATCCACTGAGACAGGATTCGTCTGAATATCACGCAATTTTAGAAAATCAGAGTTCCCTATCGGGCCAATAAATTTCATCGCTGTAGCATTTTTCAGAAGAGTCGCCTCTTGACTGTTTGATTGGAGAGAATTTAAGTCTCCAACATTATCTGTTCTGATGACAACAATTCCATTCGACTGCGTAACGGAAAGTGCTGCTTTTGCACCTATGACTGTGCAAAGCAAAATTAATAAAGTAATAAATTTCTTCATAGACCTAAATAAGTTTAGTTAAGTTATCGTTATTAAATTAATATAATCGTTATAAAACTAAAGACAAGTATAATAATTCACATAATTTATAATAGACATACACCGAATATAAAAACCTCATCAAAACTTACATATCACAATCCAACTTATACAGATTTATCAAATAAACCTAAAAAACAAATAATTGAGTTAAGTCAGCAGTAAAAAAACACCTAAATACAATTCCCAATCTTCTCTAATCAGTCCTCTGATACTACTAAAACGAAAGCCTAAGGATAGAAAATGTAAAAAATCTACGAACTAATTATCAAAATCACATTAAATTAATCTAACAGTCTCCTATAAACAATTTTCATGCAAAGTTACAAATAATTACAATCATAACACGGTATCATTAAGTAAAAATAATAATTACCTTAAATCATTCTTGATATAAATCAAGAAATGGAATCAAAAAGCACAAAAATCAAAAGGAAAGAAACTACAAGAAAGTGAGAGCAGGTTCGGCCTTAGGAGGTGACGAGATTCTGAAGCAGCGAGCGCAGAGCCAAGCGTGCTTGAGCTATGCCGGGTCGCGACAGAATCCTACGAAGTGATTTCTTACGTCAGCAGTAACCAGATTACTGAATCGTAGATTGGCGTTATGCTAAAAAAATAATAAAAAAAAAGGTTTTGTCTAGGATGGTAAGGTTTTACGACGACTAAAGGCTTTGCTGATTCCGAATGGGCTTACACAGACAGATATGCAGGTGAAAAGACAAAACAAAAAAATGCTCAACAAGTTTCGCACAAAAAACACTTCGTTTAACAAAAACCATCCGGATGATTTGGGGGCACTTCGCTTAAAATGGCTCAATAATAGGTTTAAAAAATATTTAAAAAAAAGGTTTTGTCTAGGAGTATAAGGTGTTACTGTGAGTAAAGGATTGGATGATTCCGTCA
>JAEEGI010025672.1_pt1 | contig 11399 bp, 10 predicted proteins | sample 8958751 | NCBI WGS metagenome assembly JAEEGI01 (sample SAMN16246545, study PRJNA631951) | gut metagenome | biome: gut microbiome; feature: rumen; material: KS-attached | host: Bos | place: Iran: Karaj | collected 2018-10 | reverse complement strand
TATCAGCCCTATAACAGCTATGGCTACGGTTTCTTCATCAACCAGCGTCCAGGCCACCACCGCATCGTGTATCACACGGGCGACAATGGCGGTTTCACAATCTATGCAGGCAAGGCCCCTGACGACGATGTGGTAGTGCTCATCTTCTCGACCCGCGACAACATCGACCGCATGGGCATGGCTGCCCGCGTGTGGGACCTGCTTGAACAGTATCAGTTCGTAAACAGATAAACACACAAATAAACATGAAACAGCATTCTTTTTCGGCCATCATTGTGTGCCTGTTGCTCGCCATGGGTCTTGAATCTCGTGCCGAGTTTATAGGCGGCCGTACCGACTTTCGTGACGAGACCATCTATTTTGTGATGACAACCCGTTTCTATGACGGTGACTCGCAAAACAACACCTACTGCTGGGATGGCATCAAGAATGCTGCTCAGCAAGACCCCGAGTGGCGCGGCGACTTCAAAGGACTGATTGAGAAACTCGACTACATCAAGGCATTGGGATTCACTGCCGTGTGGGTGACGCCTGTGGTGCAGAATGCCTCGGGCATGGACTACCATGGTTATCATGCTATGGACATGAGCAGTGTGGACAAGCGCCTGGAGAGCGACGATTGCCGCTTTCAGGACCTCATTGATGCTGCACACGCACGAGGCATGAAAATCGTTCTCGACATTGTGCTCAACCACACGGGTAATTTTGGCGAGACCAACCTGTGCCACCTCTTCGACCGTGACTGGACCAAGCCCCAGAGCGACATCAAGCAGTGCATTGTGCCCTTTACCATCTCGCAAGGTGGACTGCTCAATGACAATTATATGAATTTGCCCTCGGGTCAGCAGTATCAAGACCGCCTCAGCAAGATGAAGAATACCGATGGGGTGAACCACGACAGCCACAACCTGTGGCACCACTATGGCAATTTTAATTGGGATGAGCCCAATCGCTGGTGGGCGCAGATTGCTGGCGACTGTGTGGACCTGAACACCGAGAATCCCGAAACTTACCAGTACCTCATTAACTGCTATGGCTCGTTCATCAAGATGGGTGTAGACGGGTTCCGTATCGATACAGGTGGTCACATGAGCCGGCTTACCTTCAACAAGGCCATCGTTCCTGCATTCCAGCAACTGGGTGAGCAGTATAAGCACAAGCGACTCAATCAGTGCCCCTTCTTCATGTTTGCCGAGGTGTGTGCACGTGTGCGCGAAGTCACCTATCGTGGTCAGCCATCGCTGTCGCCCTATTTCTACACTTGGCAGAGCGATGCCAGTCTGCTCAATGCCTGGAACAGCGACCCCAGCTACTGGCAAGGTGTGGAGGTGTATGAGAGCACAGATCCCGCTACGCTCGATAATCAGCGCCTGTGCCTCACTGAGCACAGCAATGCCGGCAGCGAGAGCACCCAGCCCCATAGCAACAATGCCACTCTGGATGGTAACAATTATCATACGCCCGACTACAGCGAGAGCAGTGGCTTGAACGTGATTGACTTCACGGCTCACTGGAACTACCAGAGTGCTCAGAACGTGTGGGGCATATTTGACAAAGACTATCTGTATAACGATGCCACCTATAATGTGATGTATGTGGACAGTCACGATTACGGTCCCGATGCCGACACCCGCTTTAATGGCGGAACTGACCAGTGGGCCGAGAACCTCTCGCTCATGTTCACTATGCGTGGCATTCCTTGCTTGTACTATGGTAGTGAAATCGAGTTCCGCAAAGGGAAACCCTGCGACCGTGGTACCAACGATGCACTCACCAATACGGGGCGAGCTTACTATGGCGGTTACATCAAGGGTAACGTCAGTGCCACCGACTTCGGCGAGTTTACAAGTGCCAGCGGCAATGCCCAGGCCACACTTGCTCAACCTCTTGCAGCACATCTGCGTCGTCTCAACAAGATTCGTGCCGCTGTGCCTGCCCTGCGCAAGGGACAGTACAGCAAGAGCGGTTGCTCCTCGAGTGGCGGTTATGCCTTCAAGCGCCGCTACACCAGTGGTGACATCGACAGTTATGCCTTGATAGCCCTCAATGGCAAAGCTACCTTCACAGGTGTGCTTAATGGCACCTACACCGACTGTATTACCGGCGATGTGAAGCAGGTGACCAACGGCACCCTCACCACACCCGCCTTCACGGGCAAGGGCAACCTGCGCGTTTATGTGCTCAACGGTCCCGGCAAGGTGGGTGACGACGGCCCCTACCTCTATACCAGCACGCCTGGCACGCTGCCCACGCTGACCTACGACGGCACACAGGAAGAGGGTGATCCCAACACGCAGTATATCGTGAATGGCCAGGGCGGTGGTACCATTCCCGACCTCGATAGCCTTGAGGTGTATACCCCCACTGTAGAGAGCGGCGAACTGTGCGTGTTCTATGAGGCACCCACCAATCGTAGCATTGTTACCGTGTGGGCCTGGAACAGCACCACCAACTTCACGGGCGGTTCGTGGCCAGGCCAGAATGCCTTCCTCATGGGCAAGAACCAGGATGGCTCCCGACTCATCTTCAAGTGGACCTACAACGATACCTGGACGGCATCCAATATGCCCACAGGCCTCATCTTCAGCACCGCTGGCAGTGACCAGACTGCTAATCTAGTATTCAAGAATCACGGTTATTATATCGACGGTGTCTGGGATCACGAGGTGACTGAAGTGGTCGATGATGCGCCCACGGTGAGCGTCAATCCCCCATCAGGCACCTATGCCGACGCCGAAGCGATTGATGTTACCATCACGGCCTCGGTCAACACGGCCACCATCGTCTATACCACCGACGGAACAATGCCTACAACCACGAGCACAAGTGCCACGGGTACGGTAACACTCCATTTCACGACCAACACCACGCTCAAAGCAGGCGTGCTTTATGAGGGCAGAGTGCGCAATGTCATTAGTTGTGAGTATATCCTCAATCCCCCGACCGAGCACACTGTCACCGTGTATGTCAAGGATCCTACGGCAGCTCCTTGGAACTGGACTTCGGTCTACTACTGGGCCTGGAATGACAGCGGCAATCTTTGTGACCATAACTCGTGGCCTGGCGATGAGTGGACCACCACCAAGATGATCAAGGGCGAGAAGTTCTACTACAAGGGATTCACGTCGACCGACGATAATTTCTCGTTCAACTTCATCTTCAGCCAGAACGGTTCGCCGCAGACGGTGGACCTGGGCCCCTACAGCAAGGATGTGTACCTTGAGCTCGACACATTCAGCAGCAAGTGGACCGTGAAGGACATCACCGACCAGTATGCATCCTTAACGGGTGACGTGAATCTTGACGGCAAGGTGAATGTGAGCGACGTAACCACCCTCATCAACATGATTCTGGGCGTGATACCCAAAGAAGAGGAACGCGCCGACGTGAACGGCGATGGGCGCATCAACGTCTCCGACGTCACCACCCTCATCAACATCATCCTTGGCATCATCACAACATAAACGTACTCACATAATTCTACACTTATCAAACATCACCAACATGAATTTTCGTAAGATATTAGTAACACTGTTTTCCTTGTTCATTTGTTGGGGAGCTGATGCGGTTCCTGCCATTCCCACCCCTCAAAAGGTAGCTCAGCCCAATGGCGAGGAACTTACAGTACGAATCAAGGGTGATGAGTTTCACCACTACATGACTACCGTTGATGGTTACACCATCGTAAAAAACCAGCAAGGCTACTACACCTATGGCTCCCTTGTCAACGACGAGGTGGTGGCATCCAAAATCGTGGCTCGCGATGCCAATCTGCGCTCGGCTGCCGACAACATGTGGCTCGAGTCGACAGGCAAGAATCTGCGTTCGGCAAGCAAGATGCAGCAAGGCAAAAAGTTGCGCGTTCAGCGTGATGCACTGCCCTCGCTCAAGAGCATCAACTACAACAATTTCCACGGACTGGTGATTCTTGTGGAGTTTAACGACTCGCATTTCACCCGCAGCGATGTTCAGGATTTCTACAACAATATGATTAACCAAGAGAACTACAGTGGCTACACCAACGAGGACGGCTCGCCCAACGCCTATGGTGCTTGCACTGGCAGCGTGCGTGACTACTTCAACGATAACTCCAATGGCATGTTCATACCACAGTTTGATATTGTCGGCCCAGTCGAGGTCGACTACTCGGTTAATCAAGGAGACCAGTATGCCTACAACATCTTCCTCAGTGCAGTAAAGAAAGCCAACCCTTTTGTTGATTTCAGCCAATATGACATCGACAACGATGGCGCTGTTGACCTCATCTACTTCATTTATGCCGACACCCCTTCAAGTAGCGACAGTAATAGCCCAAATCACATCTGGCCACACCGCTCGAGTTTCTATTCATATACAAAATTTGACGGCAAGTACGTACGCGACTATGCCTGCTCGGCCGAGTACATCTATGCAAAGAGCTATGGAATATTAGACGGTATCGGCACTATTTGCCATGAGTTCAGCCATGTGCTGGGACTCCCCGACCTCTATGACACCGACAATACTGACGACGCCATCAACGGTGAGGCACAACATCCTGGAGAATGGGAGCTGATGGCTGGTGGCAATTACCAGAATAATGCCCGCACCCCAGTGGCCTATAGCCTCTACGACCGCTATTCTGCTGGCTTTGCCAATTACAGGATCATCTCGACCGTAGGCGACTATGAATTGAATCCCATTGGCTCCACTGGCGATGGTTACATCTTGAAGACCAAACAAGACCATGAGATATTTCTCATCGAGAACCGGCAGAAGACCAAATGGGACATGTACGCACCTGGACATGGAATGTTGGTGGCCCGTATGGACTCTACCGATGCCAACGTGTGGTCACACAATGCCGTCAATGATAATGCAACACGCCTTTATTATGAACTGCTCCGAGCTGGAAACTCATTGTCATTTCAGTCGGCAAGCGATGCGTTCCCTGGGACCAAAGGCGTGACGGTGCTCTCCAACAACACCACGCCAAACCTTAAAACCTATGGTGGCAGCCGAAGCGATTGGGTGCTCTACGATATACGCGAGGAGGGTGATGTGGTGAAATTCAAGGTTAAAAGAGACGGTGATGTGAACGGTGACGGCAAGGTGAACGTGAGCGACGTAACCACCCTCATCAATATGATTTTGGGTATTATACCGATGGATAAGGATTTAGGCGATTTGAATGGTGACGGCAAGGTGAACGTGAGTGATGTCACCACCCTTATCAACATCATCTTGGGGGTTGTCGTCGCATGAACAAACACACATTAGATTTTTTTTGATGTGAATATTATATTTTAAAACTATGCAGAAGTATTTGCGATTATTCAGTCTGTCGTGCATCATCACACTGACAACGCTGTCGGCCATAGCTGCCGACGAGCAGCTATCGGTTGCCAGGCGGGTGATGAATGCCGAGCACCCTATCACTAAGGTGATGGCCGACGAGTTCTTGTCGGTCTATGCTCAGCGAGGTGGGGGATTTGTTGTCATGACTGCCGACGAACAATCGCCCCGAGTTTTAGCCTACTCTACCACAACACAACTGCAGCCTGGTAGCGATAATCCCGGTTTTAACTGGTGGTTGCGCTCTATTCGTCAGGCGCTGCAGTCTAAGGGTGCACATCAGTTCAAAACCACTAAGCCCGACCCCGACCGCTTTGCCCCGCGCATCGATTCGCTCATCACCACCTTGTGGGGGCAAAGGGAACCATTCAAGTTCATGTGCCCGTTCGACACCTATTTCCCCGACCGCTCGCTTGATGGCACCTATCAGCCCGACATGGGGCACTTCTCGGTGGGGTGTGTAGGCACTGCCATGGCTCAATACATGAACTACTATCGTTTCCCGCTGCGCGGAGTGGGGCAGGACTCGGTTGTGGTCAACTATCCCGCTAAAGATGTTGTGTATCGTGTCGACTTCGAAGAGGGTGTGTATGACTGGGACAATATGATCGACGACTATCAAGGTGACTATACCACCGAGCAGGGTATGGCTGTGGCAAAACTCTGTTACCATTGCGGTGTGGCGGCCCAATCCCTTTATAATGAATATGGAGCCGGGTCGAACGATCAGAAGTGTCTCGAAGCATTCCGAAAGCACTTCAACTATAACGACACGGCACGCTACATCGTGCGCTCAAACTACACTGAACCAGCATGGATGGAGATGGTTTATACCGAGCTGAACAACGGGCATCCTATCTTATATTCTGGTAAAGACATCAACCTGAATGAAGGCATCTTAGCTGGACATAACTTCATCATCGACGGTTATGACGAGAACGGATTGGTGCACGTCAACTGGGGCTGGTACGGTATTGAAAACGGCTTCTTCGACATAGCACTGCTCAATCCTGTTCAGTACACCTACGATGACTGGCAGGCTATGTACGTGGGGCTATATCCTAATAGAGAACCTCTCGTGGGCGATGTGAATGCCGATGACAAGGTGAACGTATCGGATGTCACCTATCTCATCAACATGATTCTGGGTGCTGTGCCGCAAGACATGGAGGTGGCCGACCTCAACCATGATACCAAGGTGAACGTGAGCGATGTCACCTACCTCATCAACCTCATCCTTGGCATCCTGTGACCCTCACATTGCTGCGGCAGGTACTGATTTCAAGAAACACTAGAATAAGAGAAAGGGTGTCGGCTACAAGTAGCTGATTAGGCGCTTTCTTGCCTCTTGCTCCGGGTCACTATTACCGAGAAAAGCATCGACAACAGCAGAATGCCGAAGATGACTGCCAAACTGACTGGTGTGGGTATCTCGATGTGGGGCATATTCAGATTCAGGGCCATCGCAGCGCCAAGGCCATTGATGTATTCGTCCATGGCCAGCAGCATCTTTAACCCCACAAAGATGAGGATAATGCCAAGCCCATACTTCAGGTAGGTGAAATACCGGGCTACTGCAGCCAGTGCGAAGTACAAGGCTCGCAGTCCAAGAATGGCAAAGATGTTGGAGGTGAGCACAATGAACGGGTCGCGAGTGACACTGAACACGGCAGGAATGCTATCGACGGCAAAAGCCACATCGGTGGTCTCGATGACCAGCAGCGCAACGAAAAGCGGTGTTGCCATGCGCTTGCCGCCCTCGGTGATGAAGAAGCGGTCACCATGCAACTTGTCGGTAACGGGATATATCTTACGGAACCAGCGCACAATGATGTTGTGCGACGGGTCGGACTTTTCGTTATCGTTATGCTTGAACATTTTCGCTCCCGTATAGAGCAGAAACAGACCAAAGAGGCCTAACACCCACTCAAATCGTTCTACCATTGCGGCACCGGCAAAAATGAAGATGCTACGTAGCACGAGCGCACCGAAGATGCCCCAGAAGAGCACCTCGTGCTGATACTTGCGGTCGATGCCGAAGAACGAGAAGAGCATGAGAAAAACAAACAGGTTGTCCATCGACAACGACTTCTCTATCAGGTAGCCAGCCAGGAACTCCATCGCCATCTCATGAGAATTGACGGGATAGAAGAAATAGATACCTGCACAAAACAGCAACGACACGCCAATCCAGACTGCCGTCATTTTCAGTGCCTCTTTCACATTCACCTCGTGTTCGCCCTTGCGACCGAACATCTTCAAGTCGGCCACCAGCATGAGCAATACCAGCACATAGAACACGATCCAAGCCCAAAAGGGCAATACTACTACATTCATGGGCGCAAGACAGTGAATGGGCGAACTGATGTTCACCCATTCAATTTATTTACTTTGCTATTTATCAGTAAAATACAAATTAATCAGTGATTAGTATTCTTCTTCGTTGAAGAAGAAATCGTCGTCGTTGGTGGGATAGTCGGGCCAGAGTTCTTCGATCGATTCATAGGCCTCGCCCTCGTCTTCAATTTCCTGAAGATTTTCAATTACCTCAAGCGGAGCACCGCTTCTCATAGCATAGTCGATGAGTTCGTCCTTGGTAGCGGGCCAGGGAGCGTCCTCGAGTTTAGTAGCCAGTTCAAGAGTCCAATACATAGTATTAACCTATTAGATAATTATTATGTGTAAGCAAAATTTTTGCAGAAATTTGGCGCAAAAATAGTGCAAAACAATATGATAGCAAAATAAAAATGCAAAAAAAATCGCATAGTGTTACAACTGGCTATTAATCAGCCGATTGTAAACTATTAAAAAACGTGAATTACAGATTTTTGTCCCAATAAATCTCCTGCACCTGGTTCTGGATGTTGTTGAACCGGGCGAAGACGAAGAAGAAATCGCTCAGGCGGTTCACAAACTGGAGCACGAGCGGATCGACGTAGGCCTCACGGGCGAGGGTGACGATGCGGCGCTCGGCACGGCGAGTCACGGTGCGGCAAATGTCGCAGATAGCCGACAAGCGACTACCACCCGGCAGTATGAAACCCTGCATAGGGGGGAGCGAGGCATCGATCTCGTCGATTTTTGCCTCGATTTCCTTGACATCGGCCTCGGTGAGCCCAAACACATGGTTCTCGCCCTCGGAGTCGGTGGCCAGATAAGCACCGATGTTGAAGAGCTTGTTCTGAATCTTGCGCACCAGTTCGTGCATGCCGGGATAGTCGAGTTTGGAGTTATGAGCCAGCAGCCCTATGTTGGCATTGAGTTCGTCGATAGTGCCGTAGGCCTCGACGCGAATGTTGTCTTTGTCAACGCGTTTGCCACCCACCAGGGCTGTTGTGCCCTTGTCGCCGGTGAGGGTGTAGATGTTACTTTTTGTCATATTCGTTTTGTAGTTTATTAAGTTGTTCAATCATTTGTGTTGCATCGCCGACGATGATGGAGCGGTTCAGGTTCTTGCCACGAGAAAAGATGGACTGTTGCGAGATGTTGAGCTGCTCAATCATACCGTCGTACATGCCCATGTGATTAGCAACAATTATGCCACGATTATCCTGGTCATTGATGGTGATTTGTGCCAGTGTGGAAATCCACTCGTCGATGGTGCCAATGCCACCGGGCAGAATCACAAAAGCATCGGCCATTGCAATCATGCGCGACTTGCGATCGTTAAGGTCGCGTGTGGTAACCACCTCATCGTTAAGCGGGTCGAGGCGGTGATGAAACACCTCGGGAATCACGCCCACGATGTGGCCTCCGCTGTTGTGCACCGCCTGGGCGGTGATGTGCATGAGTCCGGCATTCACCCCGCCATAGACCAGAGTGTGGTGATTTGTGCCAATCCAGTTGCCCAGGGTTTCGGCCAAATTGACATATTCCTGTGGCAGGTCGTTGCGCGAAGAGCAGTAAACGGCAATGTTCATAGCGTTATATTATTAATGATGTGTTTCACTTCTTTGAAAGCATAGCTGTGCAGCGAGCCGTCGGCATGACACAGGGTGAGCATGCCGTCGGGCGCCACATGGTCGATGGCGGCCTCGATGATGGTGCCGTTGGGCAGCTGCCAAGGGTACAGCCTGCCGTCGTTGCGGTACAGGCTGCGCATATATTGCTCGTGCAGTTGCAAGCAGGGGCCGGACAGGGCACGCCCTGTCCCTACAATGCGCTGGCACACATCGTGCAGCAGCTGGTCGAGGTCGTAGTCGTTGCCCGTGATTTGCTTGAGCGACACAGGGTTAGGTGCATCGCTCACAAAGCGGGTCTGGTTGATGTTGATGCCCACGCCTATCACGCTGTGCGCAATCTGTTTGCCATCGAGCGAATTCTCGATGAGTATGCCGCAAATCTTATTGTCGTGGTGGTAAATGTCGTTGGGCCACTTCACCTTGAAACCATCGGCAAACTGCGAGAGAAAGTCGCAGATGGCCACCGAAACCGCCTCGCTGATGTAGAACTGCTTGCGCACCTCCACGGGCGGATTCTTGAGCATTAGTGAGAAGGCAAGATTCTTGCCAGGTTCCGATTCCCAACTGTTGCCCTTCTGCCCGCGGCCTGCCGTCTGGCGATAGGTATAGACCACCGTTCTGTCGGGCAGCGACGGGGCATGCTCGAGCAAGTAGGTGTTGGTTGATTTGGCCTCTTCAAGGCCTATGTAATTGATCATGTTGTGTCAGTCAATGTCGGGGAAAGTGACTTTGAGCAGGCGGGTCTCGTCGTCATTTACAGTGAGGTCAACGCGCACGGTGTCGTCGGGCAGCAGGCCCTCGATGCGTTCGGGCCACTCGATGAGGCACACGGCACCCGAGTCGAAGTAGTCTTCGGCACCAATGTCGACGGCTTCCTGCTCGTTCTCAAGGCGATAGCAGTCGAAGTGGTAGATGAGTTCGGCTGTAGTGTCGCTACGATACTCGTTGATGATGGCGAACGAGGGCGAGTTGGTGGTGTCGGTTTCCACGCCCAGCTGGCGACACAATTCGTTGATAAAGGTGGTTTTACCGGCTCCCATCTGCCCGTAGAAGGCGAACACGGTGAAGTCGTCCATCTCGGTCATGAACTTGTAGGCAGCCATCTCGAGATCCTCGAGCGAGTTGATTTTTATCTCTAAATCTTTGTTATTCATATCGGGTCACTATTTGATGAGTTCAAGAATCTGGTTAGCAGCGTCTTTGGTGTTCACCTTGCTGATGATGTGGGTAACTACGCCCTGCTCATTGACGAGGAAGGTGGTGCGCACGGTGCCCATATAGGTGCGGCCCGCCATCTTCTTTTGCTGCCACACGCCAAAGGCCTGGTTCAGTGTGGTATCGGTGTCGGCAATGAGGGGGAAAGGCAGACTGTACTTTTCGGCAAACTTGGTGTGCGAGGCCTGCGAATCCTTGCTCACGCCCAGGATTTCGTAGCCCGCCTTGCGCAGTTGCAGGTAGCCGTCGCTCAGGCTGCAAGCCTCGGCGGTGCAGCCGGGAGTGTTGTCCTTGGGATAGAAGTAGATGACAAGTTTCTTGCCGGCAAAGTCGCTGGCCTTCACTTGGTTGCCATTTTGGTCAACACCCAAAACTTCGGGAATTTTATCACCAATATTCATGTTTATGGTTTTTTAGAGGTTTCACAATCTTTTAGGAAGACAAAATTAGTGTAAGGAGAGCGAAAAACCAAACATGTTTAAGTTTTTCGGAGCCGCAGCCTAATTTCGCTGTTTTTAGAGCAAAATTAGTGCAAACTGAGCGCAAATGCAAATTAGTTTGCAATTTGCTGCTGGTTTTTAGAGAAGAGTGGGATGAATGAAACATTTGGGAATCTCGGGAATCTTGGGAATTCTGGGAAATTTGGGAAATTTGGGAATTTTGGGGAAAATGCTGAGGTCGATTTTTAGGTTTTGGTGTTTTGGGGAATGATGGTGTGCTGGTGGTTCTCATAACGATTGGTTAAATTATAGTTCGCAATAGAGGCAAAGATAGGGATGGATGGGCGCTAGGTGAATGGTGATAGCACAGTTTAGTAGACGAGCAGACGAGCAGACGAGGGTTCTGTGCCCCCCTGTAAAGAAATAATAAAAATCAATGATTTCTTTT
>JAEEGI010025671.1_pt1 | contig 11399 bp, 11 predicted proteins | sample 8958751 | NCBI WGS metagenome assembly JAEEGI01 (sample SAMN16246545, study PRJNA631951) | gut metagenome | biome: gut microbiome; feature: rumen; material: KS-attached | host: Bos | place: Iran: Karaj | collected 2018-10 | reverse complement strand
ATAGCGCCATAACGGTTGATATTTTATCATCCGTTTTCACTATCGAATAATTGTGGCTTTCCGGGTCCGAAGCCCAGGGTGATATTTTGGTAAAAGAGATTACAGCTATAAGCAGAAATACTGCTATTATGGTCACTTTTTTAAGATTCACGGCATTTCTCCTTTTTCTGCAAAGACTATTGTATAACCTGAAGCAGAAGGGAAGTTCCCAATAAAGCTAGAGATAAGGGTCTTGGCCTGCTCATCGGATTTTTGCAATATTCCGCTCTTTAGAGCCTTCTCTTTTGCAGCATTTTCAAACTCTGACAAAGATACATTGTAATCTGTGATCTTCATGGGATTCCAGAGGGAGTCCTTTTCGGAATATACCTTAAAGGTGCTGGTATCCACATTTACAGACTGAATCTCAGAGGCAGGAACTGTAACGGTGATGGTCTTGGTTTCATCATCCTTTTCCATGGTTATTCCTTCAAAGTCTATCCCTGCTGTTACCGTTCCGTCGTAGCTGTAGGTAAAGCCCGATGAGGATGGGATGATGTTTAAAACCTTCATCTCCTTGGTGTAGGTCTCAACCTGGGTAAAATAGTACTCCTGAGTGATGAGAGTTCCCATGTTCTTAAGGCCGTCCTCGATGGTCTCTACATTTACCGTCACAAGAACCTTGCTCTCCTTTGGCCCCGTCTCTTCTGAAACTATATGGTCATCCTGCCTTGCGGCCTCCTTTTTATCAGCTTTATAGCCTACGATCAGCACAAGGCTTGCAATAAGTGCTATGGCAATAACCGACAGATATATGATGTTTGCTGGCTTTTTTAAGTCGATCATATTCATCCCCCTACCAAGAATGGTCTTATTAAACATATTATAGTAATATTTTCTTATGGAAAAAAGACTAATACTAAGATTGCTTGTAGCCGCCATGGTCCTGATGCTTACAGGGTGCGGTGCAGCATATGGCAAAAAAACAATATTTTCCGGTTCTGAGACTCTTAAAGCTGATGGTGATATTTCTTTTGACTACCATCTCTTTACCCCCGAAAACGGGCAAAATATGCCAATTGTGATAGTGTTCCACGGTTTTGGAGAAGGGGAGAACGTGGACAACACAAAAATCTACTCCACACTGACAGGGGCTGACAGTCAGTCTGTAAGGCCCTGCTACGTTTTAGAGCCTTCAGTAGAAAACAACGTATATCTGGCCCAGTCAAACAGAGAGAGCCTTTATAAGGCCGTAAAAGAGATAACAGAAGGCCTTATCACAAATAAACAGGTTGACCCAGACAGAGTCTACGTTATTGGCAACTCCTTTGGAGGTCTTGGTACCGTAGAGTTTCTGGAATATTACCCGGAGTTTGTGGCAGCTGCGATCCCCATGTGTCCTGCCCTTACCTACTCCAAGGATTCCACCACAAAGCTTTCGCTGATAAAGGACATTCCCATCTGGTTTGCCCACGCAACTAATGACAACGTGATTCCTGTAGATGTGAGCAGGTCTGCGGTCTTCACCTTAAAAAACGCCGGGGCAAAAGACGTAACTCTCACCGAGTTTACTGATCAGGAAATGCTCTCTGCTGGCGCTCTTGTGGGGTACCACCAGTCAGATTTTGTGGTAATGACTGATGATTCTTTCTTAAGCTGGCTGTTTTCCCAGAGCCGCAGCAACTAGAGGGGTGTATAATATAGCCATGAAACATTATGCTTACATTCTTAAGTGCGCAGATGGCAGCTACTACTGCGGATATACCAATGACCTGGAAAAACGTATAGAAAAGCACAACCAGGGCAAAGGCGCCAAGTACACTCGTGCCCGTCTCCCGGTTGCGCTTGTTTATTTTGAGGAATTTGATACCAAAGAGGAAGCCATGAGTCGTGAGTGGCACTTAAAACAGCTGTCTCACAAGGAAAAAGAGGCTCTGGCAAAGTCCTAAAACTTATCACCTTCTGGCACTTGCTGCCATTCTGTGATAGGTGTGTCTGATACCACGGATCGCTATGCTGTAGGACATGATGTTCCTTGGAGCTGCAATTCCCGGATGGCCACTGTCTCCGATGTGATGGATATCAGTTCCTGTCTGCTTGCACATAAGGGCTATCTGCTTGATAGTCTCCTCATCTGTACCCTCCTGGCTTGTTCCGATGGCCGTCATGGAGAGCTTTCCCTTTTTGTGAATATAACTAACCCTCTCCCTTGCCCATTCTACCGTGATACCAGGAACTGTGCCTGGAGCAGGCAGAAGGATTATATCTGCGCCAGCTTCCGCAAAAGAGTCTATATCCTGCATTGTAAGGATCCCGTCAGCCCCTTCGCTTATTACGCCCGCAGCGTGCATCTTACCTGATGCGATGATGACATCGTCTCCTACAGCTTCTTTTATTTCCCTGATGGCCTTAAGTATGCCTTCATTGGTCACACCAATTCCCGGATTTCCTGTTATGAGGATCATATTTACTCCCATATCCCTGGCTCTCACTGCGTTTTCAGCGTTGGCAACTCGGCCCTTTGAAAGGGCCCAGGGATTGTCTGATCCAGGAACGATCTTGCCTGGCTCTAAGTTAATGGCAAGAGGAAGGCCAGTAAGGCTCTTCATAAGGTGCACTGTATCTTCCGGAGCGTGCTCTGGAAGTCCCTTTACATCAGGGTTCCACACATCAAAGATATTGCACAGGATAAAGTCAGAGCCAAAAGCTGCGCAGAGCTCAGCATTTGATACATCCTCACACTGAGGCGTGAACATTCCTATGCACTCTGTAACAAGGGTCCTTCCCTCGCTTTCAGCCATGGCATTTAGAAGCTCAGTCTTTCCCATCTTTTCAAAATCACTGGCAAAACTGTTTAAGATCCTTTTTCCCATCTTGCGTATCTCCCTCCTGTATAGCCCTAAATTCCTGCGTTTTAGCAGTTTCCTGTAAATACATTGTCAAGTTCGCTGCTTGCCACGTCCCGTAGATAATAAATAAGGTCCACATCCGTAGCTGGAGCGTCCATCTTAAACCTTGGAAAATACCTGCTAAGGTGCAGCGCTATGCTCTCTTTCCCTCTTTTGCCATCAAGGGATGAAAGCCACTTTGACAGCTCTTTTATCTCGACTTCCGTATCGTTATAACCTGGAACCACCAAGGTTGTAACTTCAACATGTGACTTCCCTGCAGCCATTTCAATAAAATCCATGACCATTTTCCTATCGCCCTTAAGAACATCCCTATAGTAGGCGTCAGTAAAGCCCTTAAGATCTATGTTCATGGCGTCTATATGGGGAATGACCTCTTTAGCAATCTCACGGGATACATTTCCATTTGACACCAAAACTGTCTTCATGCCCCGCTTGTGGACTTCCCTGGCCGTATCAACCACATATTCATAGCCAACCAGAGGCTCATTATAGGTAAAAGCAACTCCAATATTGCCCTCTTCCTTATACTGCAACGCTATATCAGCCAGCTCCACCGGGGAAATCTCCCTGATGCCGTAAGGATATTCCCTGTCGAAATCATAGGATATCTCGTGGTTCTGGCAGAATGGACACCTTAGATTACAGCCATAGCTTCCCACTGATACCACCATTGAACCTGGGTAAAAGAGATTTAAAGGCTTCTTCTCTATTGGGTCAAGGGCAATGGATGTGACCTTCCCATAGTTCCTTGCCACAACCTTTCCGTCGCGGCAGATCCTTGCCATACACAGCCCTATATCTCCTTCATTTAAATAACATCCGTTATGGCAGACATTACACTTTGGCATACAATATCCTCCCGGAAATCCTTAAATATGCCTTATTACCTCAAAGCGCTCAAGGGAATACTCTTCGTCTTCACCTATCCCGGCCTTCTGGCGGGCGATGTCTATCTGCTGCTCAATGCTGTCAACACCGTCAAGGTTTGGAAGAAGCAGTCCCCTTTTCCTTCCGTGTGTTACAATTACGCCGTATCTCTTAACGTCCAGCTGGTCAGGTGAGTCTATGGGCTCCGGCTCATCAAGGACGTCAACACTCATTTCCAGATATGGAAGCTCATCCTCTTTTATCATTGGAAATCTAGGGTCATTGGTGCCTGCGCTGATGGCATTTTGCATTATCTCATCAGCAATGCAGGAGCAGGTAGGCAAGATAGTGCCAATACATCCCCTAAGGGCTCCGTCTTTATGAATGGACACGAAAGTTCCAGCCCGCCTTCCAAACATCTCAGGGTCCAGGTCCTTCCATTCATCTGTCTTAATATCGGCCCTTCCTATCCTCTTTCCAAGAGTTATGTAGCTCTCAAGAGAGTACCTGGCAAGCCTTACGTAGAGGTCTTCGTCCTTTCGCCTTTCATCAAGGGCTTTCTTTTTATTTTCTCTCCACTTTTCAAGGAAATGCCTCGTTTCATCCTCTCCCTTTACCTCAAAGGTGCAGATACCATAGCCAACTCCAAAGGTTGCCTCGTGGGAGAGCTTCTTTGCCGTAACTGCCATGCCATCCAGGGCTCCCGCCATCATAACAAAAGACCTGTGACCGCACTCAGCTGCTTTTTCGCAAAATACTTCATCGAAGTCAAGGAGCTTATCAAACTCACCGCTGCCGCAAACCTGCATTATCCTCTCGTCGTACTCAGGTCCCTCCTTGGCAAAGCCGTAAGGACCATCCTCTTTCATCTTGTGGGAAAGATCTCCACTTGCCACGTAAACAGCCCTTACGCCGGTTTTCTCTACAGCCTCTTTAATGATCTGGCCCATTTCGTAGTGCATTGGAAGGGACAGCCCTGAAAGGCCGATCCTGACTATCTTGAAGTTGTCATACTTTTCTTTTATGTAGTAGAGGGGGATAAGGGTTCCATGGTCCAGCTCAGGGTCTCTCTCACCCATGGTCCCAGCTGGGAATCCCTGAATTTCCATGCTCTTTATGTCATCGTTTTCCTGGCCGTAGGAGTCGGAAATGGCGCAAATCTCTTCCACAAGGTCCGTGTCGTACTCCACGTCAAAACGAACCTGCGGTGCCCTGAAACGCCCCATGTCACCATGTGCAAATTTCCCTGGAGAAATATGGAAATAGTCAGCATACATGATGCTGTGGGGGCTTGAGATGATGATGGTCTCCGGCTTTAACGCCGCAATCTCATCTGCCACCTGCCTATAGGCCCTGGTTGTAGCTTCAATCTGTTTCTCTTCGCCTCTTCCCACCTCTGGAAGCATAATGGGCGGGTGTGGCACCATAAAAGCTCCTACTATTGGCATAGTTCTCCTCCTTTGCCAGCATTGATCCCGTTAACAAGTCTCTTCATATCTTCAGGAAAATCCGCATCAAACTTAAGCTCTTCTCCTGTTATTGGCTGAATAAACTCAAGATGGGCAGCGTGAAGGGCGGCTCTTGTCATCCCATGGCTGTCCTTTATCTCTTTTCCGTACAGGTTATCCCCAAGCAGCGGATGCCCAATATATGACATGTGAACCCTTATCTGATGGGTCCTTCCGGTATCCAGATGGAGCCGCACAAGGCTGTAGCCATCAAACTCTTTTTCCACCTGATAGTGGGTTATGGCTTCCTTCCCCTCTGGCATGACCTTTCGGATCATCCGAACTCCTTCTTCCTGTCCTATGGGGGCATCTATGGTTCCCTGCTTTTTATCAAGGATTCCGTCCACAAGGGCCAGGTACTCTTTTCGCCGCGACATATTGTCCTTCTGGTCAGACAAAAGAGCTGCTGCATGCCTGTTCTTTGCAAATATAAGAAGTCCCGACGTCTCCCTGTCAAGCCTTCCAATGGTCCTTACAATGTGGTCCTGCCCGGTTTTCTTGTAGTACCCGGCAAGGGCGTTGGACAAAGAGTCCAGGTGGTGGGCGTAGGATGGGTGAACCACCTTATCTCCCGGCTTATTTACCAGCACCAGGTCCTCGTCCTCGTAAACAATGTCTATTTCTTCGTCAGAAGGGATCACATCCCCGCTGTTGTCCATATCTTCGTAGATCTTGATCTTTAGGATATCTCCGGCCCTTAAGATATCCTTGAGCCATATGGGACTGTAGGCCGTATCATCAGCTCTTTTGACCATTACCCCGTCCTCAAACTGCTTGCATCTTGAGATTTCCCGGGATGAGAAAAAGAGCCTCTCAGACATGATCTCTCTTGCAGAGCATCCGTCCTCTATAGGCTCAATCTTTCTTTTGATCTCTCTTATGCTATAAGTAGTCCTGGTTGTCTTGTAATCCAAGCGGTTCTCCTCCAAATGAAACCTCAGATTGCACTATCATCTCGCTTAAGGCTCCGTCCTCAATGTCAAGAACCCAAGCCAGCATAGTGATGTTGTGCGCATGCTCTTCCACGGTGAATTTTGGACATGTAAGGTATGCGTCGATCTCATCATTAAGCTTTTTCCTGATATCTTCTTCTGATCTCATATTGGCTCTCCTTGATGTTTTTATCCGACCTGCTCCCGGATCCAGTCCCAGTCAGGGCTCCGGTGATAGTTATCTCCTGGCAGCTTGCAGTTTTCGTTCCATGGTCTGTTAAAGAGCATGACCTTTAAATCTGGCAGATGGTCAAAGAATTTAAATGCCATGGGCGAATCCTCTATAGCCACATCAAACTTCATCTTGTAGTAGTCCTCAAGTTCAAGGTTATAAGTGCTGTCCTTATAGAAAAAGTCTCGTCCGTATTTATTTAAAAAGAAAAGCTGTACTCTGGAAAGGCCATGATCATCAAGCCATTTCCTGGAGGTTTCATAGGTCGAGTAGGGCCGACCTGTGATTATGAATACCTCTTTTCCCTGATCGATCCATTCATTTATGACCCTTGAAGCTCCCGGAGTCTCCTCATATCCAAGGATCACCTCAGGTTTGTGTCCCTCATGCATGAACTCCTCGTACTGCTCATCTGTAAGATCAAAGGACTCCTGAAGGTTGAAACTTCTGATGCTCTCATAGGGAACATCCTTGCCGTAGAGACGTTTCCCGATCTCGCAAAAAGACCTTGCTGTCTCACAAAGGCAATCGTCAAAATCTATATATATCTTCATTTTTCACCTCAATGTAATTTGTAAGGCTGTCCGCCAACAACAATATAGGTATTGCCATCAGTGCCATAAACGGTGAGGATCTTACATTCATTTGTTGAATATGATGAAAAGAACTTGCAGTTCCTCATCTCAACTTTGCTGTCCGCAGTTGTTCCCACACTGTGCAGGGCTGTATCAAGCACAAAGTAGCATCTGCCGGTAGCAGGATCCCAGTCAAGATCATATGTGGTGTAGGTTGCACCCTCATCAGGCTCAACTACCAGAACCGGCTCTTTTCCCTCTTCAATGTAGTAAATATTCTTGCCGTCTCTTACCCAGGCTTGTGTCAGATCGTCACTACAAGTAATATCCGTCGTAGTTCCCTCACAGGCATAGACCAGCGTTTTGTTTATGTTCTTGCCATCATAAATGAGCTTTACGTATTCTCTACCAATTTTGCAAACACAAGCCGGACCTTCCGGAGTGACACAGGTTTCATAAGAGTAAATCTTACTTAGGCCTTTGCTCATTTCCACTACTTCCGGTGTCTTGCCTGAAAGGGCATAGCATTTATAGTCAGCCTCGATCATCACAGCGTCAGCAAAGCTGTCCGTATCAAGGACATAGTCTTCCATGTAGATATCCTGTTGCTGAGCTGCCACACATCCGAGTTTGATCCTGGCATCTTCTTCCTTAAGCAGTGTAACAGGCTTTTTATCTCCAGCCCTGTAGTACTTGACGTTGCCTTTTCTGTCCTGATACAGGATCTGCTTGCATTCCCTGTCTAAATAGTCATGCCTGTAATTCTTGGTTCCAAGATCAGTGATCTTGCCCTGATGAATGCAGTGGTACTCAGTCTCTTTGTCATAAGAACTGTAAAAAATAGTCTCGCCATCGTTGGATACAGTTATGATGCTGTCACAGTCATCGGTTTCATATTTCGTTTCCGGAATATCAATCCCCTGGACAAAGATCGTAGTCTTATCGCTGTAGAAAGAGTAAACTAAAGTCCTTCCGTCAGGAGAAATGCAGACACTTCTAAAAGTAGCCGGAGTCTTAGCTATCAAATAGTCATCGCCTTTATCGATGTCACGGATATAAACAGCCTGGCCACTGTCTTCCTGATCCAGGTGAAAAAAATACTTTCCGTCAAAGCTCATTCCAGCGAGCCTGCAGGTGTTAGAGATCTCTGTAGTATTAAGGTCTGCGTCAATATACACGCACTTATCATCTTCTACAAGAACAGCCCTGGATCCATCAATGCTTTTTGTAAGCCTTACATCATATCCCTTTTCGCCTCTGAAATCTGTGAGCATTTTCCCATCAGAATTAAAGATATATCCACCGTTCTGGTAGATTATCGGGCTATCATAAGTTTTTTTCACAGATCCAGTATATGCAAATTCGGATGGATCTTCCTTTGGCTCTTCCTTCTCTTTCTCAGGAATATCAAAATCCTTTTTTAGCTGCTCTGTTATTGGGTTCGTGTAACTATCAAACTCTGTTTTTACTTTGGGACTTAAGTGGGTTATGAACTTATATCCCCCCACAAGTGATACTGTCATGACAAGCGCCATTCCTGTGACTATAAGGGCGCCTTTGGTACTGTTTTTCATCTAAAAAAATCGCTCCACACACTAAATTTACTGCCTGCACAAAAAATACCTACAACAGATAGTATTGTAGGTATTTTATTGCGACTTGGCTTATTTTGCAAATTACAGGGCTTACTTCTCCACTGTAACCACATCTGTAAGAATGTAATGGAACAGAGGATATGACGTATTCTCGTTTTCTATATATCCCTGACTAAGGTCATAGGTATCACTAGGATCCTCAGGATTAACACCCACAAGATTTCCCTTATAAACGAAATCAACGTTGCCTCGTTTGAACTGATCAATGGCCTTATCCATGGCCACCTGTGTTCCAGGAGCAGCAACCTGAAGGTTTAGCTCTTCCACTTCTACCCAGCCCTGCTCATAGCCAGCACAGACATCAGTGCCGTGAATATTGCCTGAAATCCTGGACTCTATAGTTTTGTTTGAAAAGACAGCGTCCACTGCTCCAAGTATATATGGCTCCCAGCATATCCTTGAAGTTATAAGGCTTGTTGCAGGGGCAACTTCAGACATACTCTGGTTATAGCCTACAAAGTACAGTGGCCTTTCCTCAGTGGTCTCCTCTTCGCAGGTTATTGCGGGGCCAATAGTGTCGGTGTGCTGTGATATGATCACGCACCCCTCTTCAACTAGCTTTTGAGCTGCTTTCTTTTCCTGGGCGTAGCTGCTCCAGGTATTGGTATAGCTAACCTTCATTGTGGCCTCTGGCACAATGGATCTGACTCCTAAAATAAATGCTGTATATCCCGAGATGACCTCAGATGTTGGGAACGCTGCCACAAAGCCCACCAGAGCCTGATCTGCAGATATTATTCCCTCATCTATCATCTGTTTTATCTTCATGCCTGCAGCGATTCCGCTTACATAACGGCCCTGATAAGCCTCACCCTTAAAGGTGTGGTAGTTTTCCGGAACCGTCTTTCCATACATATCCATGTAAGATGTCTGGCAGAACTGGATATTTGGATACTCAGGAGCAAGCTTGACTACAAGCTCGCTGTAGCCGTTAAAGAATATGATGTCGCAGCCCTGATCTGCCAGTTCTCTTAAGGGTTCTTCCATCTCCTCATCAAGGACATTGCTGCTGGTCAAAATAGTTATCTTCTCACCATACTCTTTTTCAAGGGCGTCCTTGGCCAGTGAAAAGTTGTAGGTATATGGTGTACTCTCGTCGTTATCGTAGATAAATCCAATTGTCAGGTGGTCTCTTTTACCAGTGATATTAAAGAACTTAAAGCATCCTAAAAAGATGGCCAGCAAACTCAAACAAGTCAGGAAAGTTGCTATGTATACTCGTTTCATACCTCTGCTCCTTTCTCTTCCTTAGTCTCTGAAGAAGAATCCTTGGATTCGTTTTTCATCTCTGCTTCCTGGATCTTTTTATCCTCCTCAACACGGCGCTTTAGCTCTTCTGACTGCTCTTCGCCGGCCTGCTGGATCTCAGCTCTCTTCTGAGCGTAGATTGCATCCAGATCGATAACTTTTTTATCAAGGAGCCTGAAAAATGCATCCAGAGCGTCAGGATCGAACTGAGTCCCTCGTCCCCTTAGCATCTCCGTCATAACATAGGCGGTATCCATATGATTTCGATATACACGGTTTGAAGTCATGGCATCAAAGGCATCTGCCACACCGATGATCCTGCCAAACAGCGGGATCTCTTCTCCCTTAAGTCCGTCAGGATAGCCTTTTCCGTCATATCTTTCGTGGTGATATCTGGTTCCTTCCTCTACGTGTTCAACAAGGGTAAAGTCCTTAAGGATCTCAGCACCCTTTACAACATGAGATTTCATCTTTGCATACTCGTCATCCGTAAGACGGCCAACCTTATTAAGAACGCTGTCAGGAACTGCGATCTTACCGATATCATGCATCTGGGCAGCCTTTTTAAGGTTGGAAAGCATCCTGTCTTTTTCCCACCATTTAAAGATATGCATTTCCTGAGCGATCAGCACCGAATACTCAGCAACTCTAAGAGAATGCTGGTGAGTACGTACGTCCTTGGCATCGACGGCGTTCGCTATAGCCATGACTGTTTCGTTGGCCATATTGATCTTGATCTGCTGCTGATTTATCTGTCTTTGTACAACAAGCCATGTAAACCAGAATATGATAAGGCTCATGATCGTCAGCATATAGAAAAAGAAATATGGCTGCTCGTAAAATTCGCCTTCTTTTACCAGTTCAAAGGTTCTCTCCTCCAAAACCTTATCTCCTGCGCTGTCTAAGATAGCAAGATGGAAGGTGTAGGTTCCTGCTGGCAGATTTACGTAAATGATGTTGTTAAGGCTGTTCTGAGGAACGATGGTCCACTGGGTATCGTATCCCTCAAGGAAGTAGCCTACATTGGGCTCCTGGATCGTGTAGTTTAATATCTCAGGTCCAAGTTCTACACGGCTGATGCCCTGTCCTACAGTAATGGCGCCCTTTCTAAGCGGTGGCTGCAATACGCCATCAAGCTTTACGGATGCCAGCTGCATACGGTAAGAACGCACATCGCTGTTGTACTTTTCAACATCTATCATGTATACGCCGGTGTCGCAGGGAAGAAGCAGCTCCCCGCCCTCGTCGTAATAGTTCCAGGAATTGGCTGTAAGAGATGTTCCAAGACCTCTTCTTGCATCCAGAAGCTCCCAGGCGATCTCGCCTCCAGCTACCAGCTCATCTCGCTCTACTACGTAGATTCCGGCACTGGACATAACAAACAGGGTATCCTCATCCTTTACCCAGATGTCGTAGTTGTTGAAATATGGGAACTTTTCAAGAACCCTTATGGTCTGATCCGGCTCTAAGTAACACAAGCTGTTACTGGTA
>JAEEGI010025670.1_pt1 | contig 11399 bp, 6 predicted proteins | sample 8958751 | NCBI WGS metagenome assembly JAEEGI01 (sample SAMN16246545, study PRJNA631951) | gut metagenome | biome: gut microbiome; feature: rumen; material: KS-attached | host: Bos | place: Iran: Karaj | collected 2018-10 | reverse complement strand
AAGAAATAAACTTGATGAAAACTTAGAAGTTTCATTTATTCTGATGATTTATATTGACAGTGATTATAAAAATACACATAAGCAAGAAAAAAGAGTTTGGAAAGAAATAAAAACTGGTTTTACCCACTTTGCAGAAAATGATGTAGCTATTGCAAAAATTTCTCCATGTTTTGAAAATAGAAAATCTGTAATATTACATAATTTAATTAATGGTTATGGCGCAGGTACAACGGAATTATTTATTCTACGTACAACTTCTGTAATAACTTCAGAATATTTATTATGGATTGTAAAAACAGATGATTTCATCAATGCAGGCGTCGGAAACTTTTCTGGTGTTGTAGGCCAACAAAGACTTGCAAAAGATGTAGTTGAAAATTACTTAATACCACTACCACCGTTTGAAGAACAGCAGAGAATTGTTTCTTCAATTAATGATGCGTTCTCTCAAATAAATCTAATAGAGAATAATTCGACTGACTTACAAACTGCTATCAAACAAGCAAAATCAAAAATCCTTGACCTCGCAATCCACGGCAAACTTGTACCACAAGATCCAACTGATGAACCTGCAGAAGAACTTCTAAAACGTATTGCGACAAGTGATAACAGACCTTATGAGAAGATAGAAGAAGAGCCTTTTGAGATTCCTGATTCTTGGAAATGGGTAAAACTTAATGATTTAGCTGAAATTGCCCGTGGCGGTTCTCCTAGACCAATTCAAGACTATATTACTGACAGCCAAGACGGAATAAATTGGATTAAAATTGGAGATACATCAGAAGAAAGTAAATATATAACTTCTGCAAAAGAAAAAATTAAACCAGAAGGAAAGAAACATTCTCGTTTTGTTCATACAGGAGACTTCTTATTAACTAATTCAATGAGTTTTGGAAGACCTTATATTTTGAAAATAGATGGATGCATTCATGATGGTTGGCTAGTTTTTGCAAATATTAAAGAATATCTTTTACAAGATTACCTATATTATGCTTTATCTTCTGCATATATTTATGAAACTTTTTCAAATGTTGCCGCAGGCTCGACTGTAAAGAATCTAAAATCCGATACCGTAAAACAAGTAGATTTTCCTCTTCCACCATTATCAGAACAAAAAAGGATTGTAGAAGCTATAGAAAAAATGTATGGAGTATTAGACCATATTCAAAACAATCTCGTCTAGTTTTCCAAATAACTCTTCGGTTCTATCTAAAATTCGTTTCTGTTCTTCTATTGGCGGCAATGCAAAAATAATCTGTTGAATATTTGTTTTTGTAAGACTAGGTAAAGTTGTACTTGAATCAAGTGTTGTAAAATCAAAATATTCACAGAAGTAAAATAATAACTTGGGCAATATTGCTTCAGAAGGACACAAGCCAAAAGCAGTATCTACATTCCAAAACTTTTCTTCAACAAATATCGGATTATTTATAGAGCCTTTTCTTCCAATAATTGTACAATTTTCAGGACAAATAAAGTCATCAGCTCTGCCCATTATACCGCCGCTGCCATAAATAGGATATTTGCCATTTGGGTTTTCTACTTTTGATTGATTCTTTCCATTTATTACAGTGGCAATATCTCCAAAATGACATAAACACCAATTATTTGGTAAGATCCAATCTAATTCAGAAGTATCCACCTTCTCATAAGGTCTGTTATCACTTGTCGCAATTCGCTTTAAAAGTTCTTCTGCAGGTTCGTCGTTTGGATCTTGAGGGACAAGTTTTCCGTGAATTGCCAGGTCGAGGATTTTGGATTTAGCTTGTTTAATGGCCGCAGTTAAATCACTTATATTTTCTTTCAAAGATTCAATTATTGGAAAAGTTTCTTCTAGTTTTTTTATAATTCTTCTTTGTTCATCATATGGTGGTATAAGAATTAAATAATTATTTAATTCAAACATATTTACACCATCTTGTCCGCAAGTTCTGTCTGATAGTGATTCAAGAAAATGAAGAAGTGTTCCATCTTGCAACATATAATACAAATAATCATTCTGCATTATTTCTGGGACAGCTTCTGCTTTCATTATTGCTACATTATATGCCCCTTCGATTCCTCTTAAAATCTGAAAAAGTGGTGGTCCATATCTTCCAATCATAACATCCGTTTTGGAACAAAAACGTCTTGCTAATTTTTTCGGAATATAAGTTGCATATGCATCTGTTTTATAATCTCTAATCTGAATTAAACGAATGTTATCTTCATTTGGACTATATTCAAAAGTTTCTTTTGGAGGTTGAGCACCACCTGTAAAAGTTATATAAGTTCCCATTCGTGCAACTGCCCATCCCTCAGGCACATCAAACGGAATTTCATCTTCAATATCTTTTACCGTTCCATCGGCGAACTGCTCATAATGCCGTTTATCACTTCCTACAAAGATAAAAGAATCCTTTTTGTCAGCTTTTAGTTCGCCTTTTTTGATTTTCTCTGCTTTTTCAGCTCTGATTTTTTCAAGCAATACAGTTACGCTTTCATCATTTGGATTTTGAGGAACAAGTTTACCGTGAATTGCAAGGTCTAATACTTTTTGTCGTAATGCTTTTGTGTTCATCGATTATTCCTCAATTCCTGAAAGTAAACCTGCAAGCTGATTGATTGCGTTATTAATATTCTGTCCTTTTTCTTGGATTGTAGAGAATAATTCTTTAAGAGTTACATCTTCCAAATCGTCTTTGTCTTTGATCCATGAAATGTCAAGGCTGGTTTTGTCGCGTTCAAGCAATTCGTCAACACTGAATTTTCGCCAGCGGCCTGTAGGATTTTCCTTGCTCCAGGTCTCTTTTCTGTTTTTCATGTGTCCCGCGCAATAGCAGTTTACAAAATCATCAAGGTCGCTTCTTTTAAGCGGTTTTGTTGCGAGTGTGTGTTTAATTCCTGTGCGGTAATCGTAATACCAAGTTTCTTTTGTAGGACTTCCTTTTTCAAAGAACAAAACATTCGCTTTGACTCCATTTGCATAAAAAATGCCAGTTGGCAAGCGAAGAATTGTATGAAGATTAAAATCTTTAAGAAGCTTTTTGCGGAGAGTCTCGCCAGCTCCATCTGCAAAAAGAACATTGTCAGGAAGAACGATTCCGGCACGGCCGCCATCTTTGAGCATCAACATCATGTGCTGCAAAAAGTTCAACTGGTTGTTGCTTGTTGTAACAATCAAATCATTTCGCATTGTGGTAATGTCAACGCTTCCAGCAGGCCTAGCGCCAAAAGGCGGATTTGCAAGGATTACATCTACAAGATGCTCTGGTTCGTGTTCAAGACTGTCTTCACATTTAATTGGTGTTGTGTCAGTTCCAATGTCGTGAAGATAAAGGTTCATAGAGGCAAGTGTTACTACAAGCGGAGTAATGTCATTTCCGCGCAATGCTTTTGTTTGCAAGAATTCAACTTTGTCTTGTTCATCGCTCTGGTTGCGCATAAAGTCGTAAGCCGCAAGCAAAAAGCCGCCAGTTCCACAAGCTGGGTCTGCAACAGTTTCTGTAATCTGCGGTTGAATAACATCAACCATTGCATTAATCAAGGGGCGTGGAGTAAAGTATTGTCCGGCCCCAGATTTTTTATCCTGTCCGTTCTTTTCAAGAATGCTTTCATAGATTGCACCTTTAAGGTCGCCTTCCATGCTGAACCAGTTTTCTTCATCAATCATTCCAATCAGCTTTTTAAGAAGAGCTGGTTTTGAAATCTTATTCTGTGCTTCTGTGAAAATCGCTCCAATAAGCCCGTCTTTAGCCTGCAAGGTTTCAAGAATCTTTTCATATTTTGCAAGCTGGTCTGGCCCATCAAGTTCTACAATGTCTTTCCACTTGCTTCCTTTGGGAAGCGCGCTGCCCAATCCATAAGACTCTTTTTCAGAATCCATCTTGAGGAACAAAAGGTATGTCAGCTGAATGATATAATCTGTAAATCCAACGCCTGCCGCCGCAAGCACGTCGGCCATATTCCAAACTTTTTTAGTTAAAGTCTGTTCTGGTTTAGCCTGAGTGGTTTCTTTTTTTGCCATCTTTATGCTGCCTTTCCATAGAATAAGTATTTAGATATTGTCTGCATTTCATTGTTTAATTTGTCAGCTTCAAATATTTGAATTGCTTTTACAAACAAGTCATGCTTTGCTTTATTTAGCTCAATATTTGTTACACATCCATTTTGCACGATGTATTCCGCAATTTGACGAACAATTTCAACTTGCTCTGGCGTAAACTTGCGCCAAGCTTGTCCACAGTAAAGGTTAAAGTAACTTCCAAATCTTCGTTTAAGCGAAACTAGCTCGTCTTCAATCTTATAACCATATCTTACAAGCTGAATAAGATTTGTTAAAACTCCAAGTTCAGTTTCTTTATTCAAGGGTTTAACTTTTCCTGCTTCGCCGTCCAAGGTCTGATAGCAAGTCCATAAGAATTCAGCCTTGAATTGATTGTTACATGCAAGCAATTTCTTTTCCAAATCTTTAAGCATGGAATATGTAATGGCGACTTTTTCCTGATTGTAAAGAATTCTTAGGGCTTCAACTTCATCTTTGTTTTCTTCAAGGTATTTTTCAAAAATGTCTATGTATTGTTTTGCCTGTTCTTTTGAGAATCCAGCGGAAATCAATTTGTCCGTTTCATCAACTGCAATTTTGATAAAGCCCGCGTTAACTTCCAAAAGCTTTTTTCTTGCTTTTACATTATTCAGCAAAGCGGAAACCAAAGTCTTTCTTTCTGTATTTGGATCATTAATGTCTTTATATTCAGGGAATGATTTATTATCGGGGTCTATAGCAGCATAGATGTCAAGACAAATCTGCTTAATAGTTGTTGTCTTGATAAGTTCATTCAACTCTATCAAATCTTCCGGCTCTGCCTTTTTGTTTACGTTAGAAAGATAGCCGGCCAAAAGATTCAGGTTTTCATCAGAAACTTCGCCGTGGGCAAGATGTTCAAGAAGGTCTTTTAATGAAAGAACCTTTACGCCTCCTCCTCCGTTGTTTGGAGTAGGCATAGATTTCTCGTGTTCAGTAACGCCAACAGCATCAATAAGATAATAGAAATCTTTAGAATTCGCGTTGGTTGTTACGTTCCTAAGTTTATCGTCATCAATGGTTCTACAACCGCGACCCTTCATCTGCGTGTATAGGACTTCTGAATTAATGTCGCGCATGAAAACAAGAACTTCAAGCGGACGCACGTCGGTGCCGGTCGCTACAAGCGTTACTGTAATTGCAATGCGGAAATCTTTGTCGTTTCTAAAATCGCTGATTAATTGGTTAGAGTTTCCTTCGGCGCATGTGATTTTCTGAGCGTATTTTTCGGGCAGCCTTCCATCCGGAAATTCTTCTCCAAAAACTTTTTTTATTGCACTTAATATATCCTTCGCATGGCTTTCTTTCTTGGCAAAGAAAAGTGTCTTAGGAATCATATTCCAGTCTTTCTTTCTGTCTGGATAGAGCGATTCAAATATTGCGTCTTTATATGCTCTTACTACAGTTTCAATTTGTGACGGAACAACAACGCTTCGGTCAAGTTCTGTCTTTGTGTAATTCTTATCATATTTTTGCTTCTGATTTTGGCCTTGGCCAGTTAAATTGGAAACCTTTGTTATTTTGTCTCCTTCGTTGAGAGTTCCGCCGGCTTCAGAGATTTCAGTTTTTATTCTGTAAACGCGAGGCGGAACATTTACGCCGTCAGCGATAGATTTTTCAAGAGTATAATTGACGACTCTATTCTTATTAAAGAATGCTTCCGCCTCTGGAGTGGGTGTTGCCGTAAGTCCGATAATCTTTGCATTTGAAAAATATTTAAGAACTTGCTGCCAGTCTCCATAAATAGAACGGTGACATTCATCGATAATAATTACATCAAAGAAATCTGGCGGCAAAAGAACATTGCCAGTAAGTTGAACCTGTTTTCCTGTGGAAGCCTCATCATCCGTTGTGGATTCTTCGTCATCATCGTTGTCAACAATTTCTTGTCCAGTTAATGCGGCAAACAACCTTTGAATTGTTGAAATAACAACGCTTGCATTTCCAATTTTATCAATGCTACGCAAGCGGTGGACAATGTATTCGTCAGAAAAAGCGTTTCCAGTTTCAGTTAGCTTATAGGTTCCAAATTCGCCTTCCGCCTGTTTTCCTAGATTGTTGCGGTCTACAAGGAAGAGAACGCGCTTTGCTCCCATATAATTCAAGAGACGGTAAGCGGCTGTGCAGGCAGTAAAAGTCTTGCCCGCGCCGGTTGCAAGAACAATCAAAGCCTTTTTTTGACCTTGTTTAAAAGAGATCTCAAGATTTGTTATTGCTTCAAACTGGCACTCTCGCAACCCCTTGGGGCCAACAGGCGGCAAGGCTGGAAGTTTTGCATATTCTGATTGAATGTCGCTACCTGCAAGATTTACAATCTCTTTTGGAGTGAACATTTTTTTTAGAACTTTATAAGCCGGTTCTTTCTCCCGCATATCTTTAAAAAGCAAAAGATTGCCATTTGAGAGAAAGATAAAAGGAAGCGGCGTCTTCCAAGCTTGAACCCAATTTGGGAGTATGCCTGTATAATTTTGGGCCTGATCAGCGACTTTTAGTCCAAGCTGATTCTCTTCTCTTTTTGCTTCAAGGACGGCAATAGCCTTGCCGTCAAGATAAAGCATATAGTCAGCCTCTTTGTTGCCTTGCAGGATATTTTCTTCCACTGCCTGAGCGTTTACAGCGGCTGGAGTAAAGTCCTCTCGCGAAACAACAGTCCAGCCGGCAGATTCAAGAAGTTCATCAATTTTTACGCGAACTTTCTGTTCTGGCAGCAGCCCTTCATCTCTCAAATTATGCTTAATCTTATAGCTATCCATAAAGGTCATTTCCATGTTCACATAGTCTGAAACTATGAGAACATTATAGCGCAAAATTTGACTTTTGTTAATGTTTTAGACTTCTCCGCTATTCAACATTTAATTCAAAATCCACACCTTGTTTCTTGGCAAAAGCGGACATTTTTTGAACTAATTCTAGGAACTTGTAGCTTTCCGTACAGCCACCAGACTTGTAATTTTTCATGCTTGGATTATTCAATTCAAGCGTTAAATCGCGTGAATTGTTTGAGATTTCTACGATAATGTAAAATCCGTCTGCATACTGAATCTTTTCATCTTCCCAAAAAAGTTTTTGAAAATCTATCTTACGTATTTCTTCAACAAAAACGCCAACAGGTTCTTTTGGCACTAACTTTGAGCAAAAGTCTTGGCTAAGGTCAAACAATACAGCTTCGTCCTCCGATTCTGAAAAGGACAAGGTAAATCCACATTCGTTATATTGCTCTTGCGGAGGAAAAGCTGATTCTATTTTTACAGTAATCTGCGCCATATCTCGCCTCCTTTTATGAAAAAATTATAGCGCAGAACAAGCGTTTTTCCAACAAGAAAAACATTACGATTGAATAAAACCGGCCTTCGAGTTTTTTGCTATACGGTCGATGATTTTACGTAGTTTTTTTACGTGATTTGCAAGTTTCATTGACTTTTGTTGGCTCTCATAGACTTGAACAAAAAAATCAAAAGTGATATAAAAATATTGTCAGATAACGAATTAGCCTCCAGTGAGGTTAACTAAAGTCAATTGGCGTTGGAAGGGTTTGTAGCTTATGGCCTTCTCATAACCCGAAGGCCGGGGGTTCAAGTCCCTCCCCTGCTATAGAAAACTCTTTCCGCTTCGGAAAGAGTTTTTTTTTGCCCAACACTTTTAGGGCATACGATTAGGACTTGATCCGAAGCGACCGCGGCGAAAGCCGAAAAGGCCGCATGGAGGCGGCCGGCAGGGAGCGAAGGCGGGCTGGAAGGAGCGAACACGACGTTCGCGACTGGAAGCCAAGTTCCTCCCCTGCTAAATTGGAACCGTTTCCGCAATGGAAACGGTTTTTTTGTTTATAAAAGTGACATTTTTCTTTATAATAATTGTCTAATAATTCGACGGAGTTGTAATTTGAAGACTTCATTTACAAACAGCGATTTTTCCGAACTCTATCAAAAATTTGGACCGATGGTTCTAAGACGATGCCGCGCCATTTTAAAGGACGAAGAAAAGGCTTTGGACGCGATGCAAGACGTGTTTTTACGAATCCTTGAAAGCAAGGACAAAATAAAGAACGCTTGCGCCAGCCTTTTTTACGTCACGGCAACGCATATATGTCTTAACAAAATCAAGTCGGACAAGCTTAGATCCGGTCCAGACTTTGAAAAAGTCGCCCAGACTATGGCGGACGATTTTTCCGAACAAGAGAGTCAAAAAATCGAAGCGGCTTTGACAATCGAAAAGATTTTTGAAAAGCGCGACCAAAAGGACTCTTTGATCGCCACGCTTCACTTTGTTGACGGCTTGACTTTGGAAGAAACCGCGGAGCAAATCGGAATGTCAGTTTCCGGCGTTAGAAAGCGAATTAGGGAACTGCAAAAGTATTCCTTGGAAATTACAGGAGGGTTGGCATGATTCCACAATTATTGTTAGAAGAAATCAATCTTGGCGAAAAAGACGCCAAAGATTACTACAAAAAATACGGCAAAGAGGAATTGGAAAGCGCCTTGGCCGAATTGAGAAAATCCGACCAAGAAATTCTCGCGGCCTACCCGGCGAGCCGCTTTAGCCCGGCCGCAAGCGCGGAAGCGAAGCCCAACATTGTCAGTATGGATGAAAGCGCGGCGGAAAAGGGCAAGCCTAACATTTACGCGCGCCTAAACAAAGCGCGGCCCTTCTTCTTTGCGGCGGCGGCAGTCCTTGTCCTGGCCCTTTGCGCTCCTGTAATGCTTAACTCAATCAAGGGGGCCAACGGCTCCCGCTCAATCCGCCTTAAGGGAAGCGGCCGGCATCAAATCCGCCTTTACAAACAGGCCGGAGCGGACGCCGTTCTCCTTAAAAACGGGGAGTCTGCAAAAGAAAACGACTTGGTTCAGATTACCTACATTCCAGGAAGCTACAATTACGGCGTCATCTTTAGCGTTGACGGAAACGGAAACATCACCAGGCATTTTCCCGACGCTTCTTGGCAGGCGGAAAAGCTTCAAAAAACCGGCGAGGAAGTTCCGCTTTCGTTCTCGTACGAACTGGACGACGCTCCCAAATACGAATGCTTTATTTTTGTGGCGTCAAAGAATCCCTTTGATTTTTCGACAATCGAATCGCTTGATAAAAAGGACATCAGCGTTGACTTCTTAAAGAAGGGCTCTTACTTGCCCAAGGATTGCGACGGCTCTATTTTTGTCTTGAACAAAAAATAGATTAGAAGTAACTTAGTTAATGGAAAGAGTATGAAAAAAATGACTTGCATAAAAAAATTAGCCATGGCCGCTTTTATGGCGTTGGCGTCAACTTATATTTTCGCGGCAGCCGAAAACGCAGGCGTTGAGCGCTACGGACTTTACATCGGTTCCAACGACGGCGGCAAAAACCAAGAGCGCCTTTTGTACGCGGGAACGGACGCAATCGCCTTTCAAAAAATAATGACCGAGATCGGCGGCATCTCAAAATCAAACGGAATCCTCCTTCTTGACCCGGCAAAAGAAGACGTTGACAACGCATTTGAAACGATTTCCGAGATGATGAAAAGAAAGCAAAAGGACGCCAAGCGCTCCGAATTTGTCTTTTACTATTCCGGCCACTCGGATGAAAACGCGCTGCTTTTGGGAAAAACAAAATACGATTATTCTTCTCTAAAAGCCGCGATCACCAACGTTCCAAGCGACGTTCATGTAGTAATTCTTGACTCTTGCTATTCAGGAAACTTTATCCGAACAAAGGGCGGACAAAAGCAAAAGCCGTTTTTGATGGACGACTCTTCTGTCGTAAAGGGCCACGCGTATTTGTCTTCAAGCTCGTCGCAGGAATCGTCGCAAGAGTCCGACGAAATCGGCTCGTCGTTTTTTACAAACGCGATGATCACAGGCTTGCGCGGAGCGGCTGACACTTCGGGGGACAAAAAAGTTACCTTAAACGAATTGTACTCCTACGCCTTTAACGAAACTCTTTCAAAGACAGAGAACACTGCCGATCCCCAGCACCCCAACTACAACATCACCTTGGTTGGTTCCGGCGACCTTGTGCTTTCGGACGTTTCCGCCTCGGACTGCGTATTGACCTTGGCGCGCGACTTGACTGGCCGCGTAATCGTTCGCGACAAAAATTCAAAGCTGGTTGCCGAGATCAACAAGACGACGCAGCTTCCGATTTACCTTGCGCTGGAAGAAGGCCAGTACGGCGTCACTGTGATTGGAGAAAACTCAACATTGCAAGGAAGTTTTTCTCTTAGTCCAAAAAAATCTTACGCGCTTTCTCCTTCAAACCTTACGCCCGTCGCGCGCCTGGCCACAAGAAGCCGCGGAAGCGAGGCGGAACAAGACGGCCAAGCCGTTCCAACCGACGAGGCAGAGACTGACCTATTGCGAATGCCCTTTGTCTTTTCGTTCTTTTGCAACGAGTTCTATCTTGCGGCCAAAAAGCCGATATCGACAAACTTTTCGTTGGCCTTGTTCCGCTCCCACGTATACGAAGTGAACGGAGCGATGCTTGCGGGAATCGGAAACGAAACCGAAATTTTAAATGGCGCTCAAGCCGCGGGAATCTACAACATCGCCAAGGACGTTCACGGAGCGCAAGTGTCTGGCATTTTTAACTACGCGCAAGACGTGATTGGCGCTCAAGTCTCAAGCATCGTAAACATCGCCAACGACGTTAAGTACGCGCAAGCGTCTTGGATTTCAAACGTCGCAAAAGGAAACTTTATCGGCGGCCAAGGCGCGTGGATTTCCAACGTAACGCTAAAAGACTTTGTCGGAGCGCAAGGCTCTTGGATTTCCAACGTGACTTTGGGAGACTTTAAGGGAGTCCAAGGAACGTGGCTTTCTAACGTAACGCTTGGAGAATTCAAAGGCGTGCAGGGCGCCTGGCTTTCCAACGTGGCGCGCAAAGACTTTACGGGCTTGCAAGCCGCCTTCTTTTCCAACGTTGCTTGTCAAAACGTAAAGGGCGTTCAGCTTGGCTTGTTCAACTTTTGCAAAGGCGACTGCGACTTCCAGCTGGGACTGGTCAACTATTCCAAAAACGGAATCTTTGAAGTGGCCGCCTCTTACACGACCGACAAAAAAATCCGTCTTGTCTTGAACAGCGGAAACAAGCATTTGTACGGAATCTTTGGCGTCTTACTGAATCCCGAAGGCTTTGGAAAAAAGGCCTTGGAACAATACGGCGCCCTTGTACTTGGCTTGGGAACAAGGGTGGAAGTGTGGAAGTTCAACTTTGACTTTGCGATTATGGGCAACGAAGTCATTTTCGCCAACGAAAAAAGCGACAAACCGCATAGCGAATGGTTCCCGTCCGCAAGAATCGAAGTGGGCTTTACGCCGATTCCGCACCTTAAGGTCTTTGCCGGCTTTGCAATGCCCTTTGAATT
>JAEEGI010025669.1_pt1 | contig 11399 bp, 10 predicted proteins | sample 8958751 | NCBI WGS metagenome assembly JAEEGI01 (sample SAMN16246545, study PRJNA631951) | gut metagenome | biome: gut microbiome; feature: rumen; material: KS-attached | host: Bos | place: Iran: Karaj | collected 2018-10 | reverse complement strand
TTTTTCTTTTTCATGCAATTTCTCCTTTCGGTTTTTACATTGATTGGGAATAATTCTGGAACAATACCATTATATGAATTCGGAAAAAGGGATTCAACAGCAGGCCTTCCAAGTTCTGGCGACATTTTTTCCAAGCAGTTTGTGAAAAGAATACAAAACCGAAATGATAATATTTTGCCAAAGAAAAACCGAAAAACCGGCATAAATCCGGTTGTACGGCTACCGGAATTGTGTTATACTGAATCCGTAATATATCTGGCGCATAATATCTATTCTATTTTACAGAAAGAAAGGACTGATTGCACAATGCTGAAAATCCTCTGCTGCGTGAAGCAGGTTCCGGATGTGGACCAGATGAGGATGGACCCGGAGACAGGCAACCTGATTCGTGCGGGAGTGCCGGCAATCCTGAACCCGCAGGATGCGAACGCGCTTTCCGCAGCGATGAAAGTGAAGGAGACCTATGGCGGAGAGATCACCCTCATCACAATGGGACCGCCGAACGCGGAGGCAGCACTGAGAGAATGCCTGGCAGTTGGAGCAGACAAGGCGGTACTGGTGACAGACCGCGCATTCGGAAATGCGGATACGCTGGCGACAAGCTATTCCATCCTGTCGGCGGCGGACACACAGGATAAGTATGACATGATTTTCTGCGGGAAAGAGTCACTTGACGGCGCGACCGGGCAGATGGGCGCACAGCTTGCGCAGCGCTTCGGTATGGCGCAGGTTACCTCAACCCTCCTGATCAAGGACGTCAACGAAGAGACAAAAACTGCCGTTGTAGACCGAGAGCTGGAAGACGGGGTCGAGACTCTCGAAGTGCAGCTTCCCTGCCTGTTCACGATCGAGAAGACAAACTACCCGGTCCGGATCCCGAATCTGAAAGGAAAACTGGCTGCGAAGAAAAAGGCAATCACCACCATCACCTCAAACGACATTCCCGGACTGGACCGCGGCCGCATCGGCGATCCCGGATCTCCGACCAAGGTTCCCCGTATGTTCCCGCCGGTGCTTCCGGAGCCCGGTATTATCCTGGACGAGGGCAGCGTAGAAGCGACTGTGGACAAGCTGCTCAGTCTGATTAAAGACTAAAAGGAGGGGCGTACAATGGATAAGAAAAACTACAAAGACATGTGGGTTCATGTGGAGCATGACGGAAAAACCATTGCTTCCGTCTCTCTGGAACTCTGCTGCGAAATCCGGAAGCTCTGCGACCAGTCCGGCGACGCGCTGGTTGCCGTAGTGGCCGGTGCGCTTCCCGAAGAGGAGCTGGCGAAACTCGAAGACTGCGGCGTGGACAAGATCCTTCTGGTTTCCGGTACGGGCTATGAACGCTACAACACCGAGGCCTACTCCAACCTCTATACCGTTCTGAGTAAAAAGTATATGCCTTCCGCTGTCTTTATCGGCGCCACGGTGAACGGACGCGACTTCGCACCGCACTTCGCTGCCAATCTGGAGACCGGATGCACCAGCGACGCGACCGAGCTGATATACAATCCGGAGACGACAGACATTGAGTTTGTTGAGCCGGCAGCCGGCGGAAAGATTATGGCGGTCATTACGATTCCGGTGCTGCGCCCGCAGGTCGGCACCATCCGCCCGGGCACCTTCAAGTGCAAACCCACCGGCAGGAAAGAAAATGTGGAGATCATCCGCGACGAGGTCTCCTTTGACGTAGCGGCAATCCGCACCAAACTTCTCGAGTACAAAGCAAACGACTACGATCCGGAGCTCGACATTTCCGACTGCCCGACCATCGTATGCGTCGGCTCCCCGGTGCAGGAGGAGAGCCTGCCGAAATACCGTGAGCTCGCTGCGCTGCTCGGCGGTAAAGTCGCCTGCACGCGTCCGGTCGTGGATCGCGAGCTGCTGCCCTACAAACTGCAGGTTGGCCAGAGCGGCGTTATGATCAAGCCGAAGCTGTACATCGGGTTCGGCGTCTCCGGCGCAGTGAACCACGTGACCGGTGTAGACGCAGAGAAGTTCATCGCCGTAAACAAGGATGCCTCAGCGCCGATCTTCAATTACTGCGACTACGGCATTGTGGGTGACATGGACGAAGTCTGCGATGCGATGATCGCAGCTCTGAAAAAGTAAATCATAAGCATATCAGCAAAGAACTGCCGGAACGATCCCGAAGACCGTCCCGGCAGTTTTTTGTTGTAGAAATATTGAAAACATGTCCTGAATGGATTATAATTCTCCTGTTTTTACAGAAGGAGCTGATCTGATGAACTACCGCAATATGAACAGTGATCAGCGGCGGGAGGAACTTGCCCGCTGCAAAGCAGAATTTGACAGGCTGAAGTCAGTAGGCCTGAAGCTCGACATGTCCCGCGGGAAACCGGGGAAAGAACAGTTGGACCTCGTGAGCGATATCCTTACGGTCCTCCGCAATCCGGAAGACTGCGTGGCGGACGGCATGGATGCGCGGAATTACGGCGGACTCTCCGGTCTGCCCTGCGCGAGGGCCTATTTCGCCGATCTGCTGGGCTGCCGCCCGGAGGAGTGCTTTGTCGGCGGAAACGCGAGCCTTGCCCTAATGTATGATACGATCTCCAAAGCCTATACACACGGTCTCCTGCACAGTGAGAAGCCCTGGGCGAAACTGGACCAGGTGAAATTCCTCTGCCCGGCGCCTGGCTATGACCGGCATTTCCGCGTTACCGAGAGCTTCGGGGCGGAACTTCTGACCGTGGAGATGACCCCTGACGGCCCGAACATGGATCAGGTTGAAGAGCTGGTAAAGGATCCGGCGGTCAAGGGGATCTGGTGCGTACCGAAATACTCCAACCCGGACGGGATCGTATACAGCGATATGACAATTCGTCGTTTTGCGGCTCTGAAGCCTGCGGCACCGGATTTTGTCATTATGTGGGATAACGCCTATTGCGTGCATGAGTTTGAGGGAGACTTTGTGCCCTTCCCGGACATCATCTCGCTTTGCCGGGAGGCCGGAAACCCCGACATGGTCTTTGAGTACGCGTCTACGTCGAAAATCACCTTCCCCGGCGGCGGCATCTCAGTGATGGCCTCCAGTGAAGCGAACATCGCGTATCTGTCCAAGCTCATGGGGGTTCAGATCATCAGCTATGATAAGGTGAACCAGCTGCGCCATGTCAGATACCTAAAGAACAAGGAGGAAACCCTCCGTCTGATGAAAAAGCACGCGGCGGTTCTCGGGCCGAAATTCCGCATGGTTCTGGATACGCTGGAGCGGGAAATTGAACCCCTGGGAATTGCGGAATGGCAGAAACCCAGAGGCGGCTATTTTGTCAGCGTGAACACCATGGACGGCATCGCGAAGAGGACGCTGGAGCTGTGTAAAGAGGCCGGGGTCATCATGACGGCTGCCGGGGCGACCTTCCCCTATGGGAAGGATCCGCGGGACCGGAATATCCGTATTGCACCAAGCCTTCCGCCGGTGGACGAACTCCGCCAGGCAATGGAGGTTTTCTGCGTCAGTCTGCGTCTGGCGGCGCTGGAAAAGCTCGGAAGCTAAGCCGCCGAAAGGGAGAACGATTCCATGAAAGAATATCACGCTTCCATCGTGTACAACCCGTTTACCCTGCGCAAATTGAATGCCGTCATCAGCGCGACCTTCCGCTATGGTCTGAAGATGTTTTACATCGGAGTCTGTGTTGTGCTCCTGGTTCTCGGGGCGCGAATCGGCCTGCAGACCCCCAGGGGAATTGCGCTGATCTGCATTGCCTGCTTTCTGCTGCCGTCGGTGCGCGCCATTGATAAAAACCGGGCGGAACAGACCATTCGGAAAATGAACGGCAAGACCCTGAAGGTGGAATACACCTTTGAGGAGGAGCGCTTCTGGTGCGAGGCGCCCGGAGAAAAGGCCGACTTTACCTATGACTCCATTATCCGCCTCGTGGAGGAGCCTGACTTTCTCTATCTCTTCCCAAACGCAGGTCAGGCGTATATGATCGACCTGAAGACGCTGGAAGAAGGCGAAAGGGAGCCGTTTAAGGCCTTCCTGTCAGAGAAGGTGGGGCTGGAATGGACCAAGCCCATGTCCATGCTGACAGTCAATCTCAAACAACTGCGCTTCAACCGAAAAAATACACGCCTTCCCCGATAAGGGGGAAGGCGTGTTTTCAAATTGCGACGCTTACAGGTTCAGACCGATGACCTTCAGGTTGTCTCCCGGGTGTTCATCCAGATCGCAGACAGCAGCAGGGAGTTCATCCAACGTGACTACCTTGGAGATGATCTGGCGGATGTTGATCCTGCCGCTCTTCAGCAGCTCAATCACTTCCTCGAACTCCGACTGCACGCCGTTGCGCGCGCCCAGGATCCGGAGTTCATGCCGGGTAATGAGCGCGGTGGGAAGCGCGATTTCGTGGTTTGGCCAGCCGGACAGGGTGATCCTGCCGGTGGAGGCGACGTAGTCCAGCGTATTGCGAACGCCCTGCTCGCTTCCGGAGATTTCGGATACGCACTCGGCCATCCGGCCGTTTGTCACTTCCCGGATATAGGCGACGGCGTCTTCCTTCACACAGTTGACGGCATACTGCATGCCGAAGCTTCTGGCGAGCTCCAGGCGCTCATCCACGATGTCAACCATGATGGGGACAGCGCCCTTCGCCATGGCGAGGATACCCATCAGCATGCCGATGCAGCCGGCACCCACAATGGCAATATGCTCGCCGGGCTGCAGCTTCGCGACGTTAAGGGCATGAATGGCGATGACTGTGGGCTCGATGATGGCGCAGGTTTCCCAGTCGAGGTCGTCAGGGACCTTCACCATCAGCTTTACCGGGTGAGCAAAACGCTCAGACATGGAGCCTCCGGTCTGCACGCCGAGGACCTTCAGATGATCGCAGCAGTTGGTCTGCCCCTTGCTGCAGGGGTAGCACTCCCCGCAGTAGATATAGGGGTTCAGCACGACTTTGTCGCCGACCTGAATATTGTTCGGGTTTTCCGCACCTTCCGCGATTTCGGTGACAATACCGGCAATCTCATGGCCGATAATGACCGGATAGGTTACATTGGGGCTGTGCCCGGCATAGGCGTGGACGTCGGAACCGCAGATGCCCAGGGCCTTGACGTCAATACGGGCAAAACCTTCTTTAAGTTCGGGTTCCGGAACATCGATGAGTTCAACTTTTTTTACATCCGTAATCTGTACGGCTTTCATAATCCATCATCCTTTTCGCTTTTGAAAGATCCTGCCGGAATGGCAGGATCTTTCATGATACTTGTCCGTATAAAACCGTGCTGCAATTAATGGAACAGCAGGTTCGGGATCCACAGAGCAATCTGCGGCACGAAGATGAAGATCAGCAGGCAGATTACAACTGCGGTCAGATAGGGCATCAGATAGGGGAGAACCTCTTTCATCTTTGCCTTGGCAATGCCCATGGTGATGAACAGGACGCCGCCGACAGGCGGTGTGACGCCGGCATATACCAGCGTGATGACCATGATCAGGGCGAACTGAATATCGTTGATGCCGTAGGACGCGGCTACGGGCATCAGGATCGGCGCCACAATGATGGTGGCGGACAGGGTCTCAATGAACATGCCGACGAACAGCAGGAAGATAACCAGCAGGATCATGATGATATACTTGCTGCTGGTGAGGCCGACCAGGAAACCGACCACGGTGGCCGGGAAGCGTTCAAAGGCGACCAGCCAGCTGAAGATGGAGGCGCCGGCGACAATGAGCAGGCACATGCCGTTCATGGAAGCTGCGCGAAGAAGTACTTTGGGCAGATCCTTGAGCTTCAGGTTCTTGTAGACCAGCATGGCGACAATCAGAGCGTAGATGCAGGCGATGGCGCCGGACTCGGTCGGGGTGAAAACACCGGAGACAATGCCGCCGATGATAATGATCGGCATGATGATTGCGAGCGCACCGTCCTTGATGGCCTTGCCGCGCTCTTTCCAGGTATACTTCTTGCCGCCCTTGATGCCGAGCTTCTTGGCATAGAAGTAGGTTACAAATCCGGTACCGAAGGCGATGATGAGACCGGGAATGATACCGGCCATAAAGCATTCGCCGATGGAAAGGTTTGTCAGGGAGCAGTAGATGATCATCGTCATGCTTGGCGGGATGATCGGACCCAGAGAACCGGCCGTAGCCTGAATAACCGAGGCAAGTCCCGCGGGGTAGCCGTCTTTCAGCATGGAGGGGATGAGCATCGAACCCACGGCCGCCGTGTCCGCGGCTGCGGAACCGGAAACGCCTGCGAACAGTGCGGAGGTTCCGATATCCACCATGCCGATGCCGCCGGTAATATGGCCGAGGAAGGATTTGGCGATCTCAATGAGTCGCTCGGAAATCCCGCCGGCTTCCATCAACTCACCGGAGAGCATGAAGAAGGGAATTGCCATCAGGGAGAAGGAGTTGACACCGGAGAACAGCTTCTGGGCCACCAGCATCGGGGAAATGCTGCCGTTAAACAGAATGGCCAGAATGGAGCCGCAGCCGAGGGAGAAGGCGATGGGCACACCCATAAAGAGGAAGATCAGGAAGAGTATAAATGAGGTTAACAGCATATATTCATTCCTCCTTATTCCGCGGCTGCCGGGATCTCATGATCCCGATCGTTCTTGTGCTCGAGCCAGTAGCAGATCTCCTCAAGCATCATCAGAAGTCCGCCGAGAGGGATTGCCAGGCAGACAATAGTCATCGGCCAGTGCATGATCGGGGAGGTTTCGGACATCTCCACCTTGCAGACCAGAACGCCAAAATAGGTCATCAGTCCCAGGAACAGGAGAGAGACCAGGGTAACAAGGGTAAACAGGATTTTCCATTTTTTGCCCTTGAGAGAATCCAAAAATAAATCAAAGCAAACGTTTCTGCCATCACGGATTGTAACCGCGCCGCCGATGTAGATCAGCCAGACGAAAGCAAAGCGGGAGAGCTCGTCTGCCCAGCGGATGGACAGGTGAATGACAAAGCGGGAGAACACCTGTGCCGACACAACAACGACAACGATGGCAAATAAAGCAATCACGACCGTATTGGTGATCGTACGGATAACTTTAATCGCACCGCTATCCTTCATTCGATATATCTCTCCTTCCGAAGAAAACACTCTCTTTTTTCAGCATGAGACAGGGCAGAACCCTGTCTCATGCTGTGTTTTTAAACCTGCTCTCCGAAAAACGGGGAAACAGCATTCAGATTTTGTTAAAGATTATTCGTAGGAATTGACCTTTGCGACGAGATCCTGGAGGTTGTTCTTCTCGATGAACTCGTTGCGATAGCTCTCGGTAGCATCCACGAAGGGCTGGATGTCGATCTCAGTGATCTTGCAGCCATTGGCTTCGAGGGTGGCATACATGGCGGGATAGAGGTTTGCGGTGTAGGCAATGTGGACGCCCTGAGCCTGCTTGGCGGCGGCGTCGATGACTTCGCGCTGCTTGTCGGTCAGGCCGTTGTAGACCTTGCCGCTCATGACGTAGTCAGTGAAGGTGAAGACGTGCTGGGTCTGAACGTAGTTCTTGGCAACCTCATAGAACTTCTGGAGCACCATGTACTCGGCATGGCCTTCCAGGCCGTCGGCAACGCCGGTCTGCACGGAGGTGTAGGCTTCGCCGGAGGGGATAACGGTCGGGGTGGCGCCGATGGCGTTATAAGCTGCGATGGTGTGCGGAGCTTCGGGGGTACGCATGATGAAGCCCTTGAAATCATCAACGCTGTCAATGTCCATGTTCTTGACAAGCGCGTTGCGGAAGTTCAGCGGGAGGATGCTGAGCAGGTGCATGTCGCTGGGGGTGATCATGTCGTTGATGAAGGCGGCGAACTCGTCATCCTGCACGCAGCGGAGAGCCTGGTCACGGTTCTTCATCAGGAAGGGGATGTCCAGAACGCCGGCAGCCGGGTCATAGTTGCCGAGGAGGGCGGTGTCGGAGTTGGCAATGTCCAGAGTGCCCTGCTGAACAGCCTGAAGAGCATCGGCCTGGCCGAAGAGCTGACCGTTGGCATACACTTCAACCGTCATGGCGCCGCCGGAGAGAGTCTCGACAGCCTGCTTGAATGCCAGGGCATACAGGTAGTTGGAGTCGGCCTCGGAGCAGTGGGTGTTCATGGTGAGGGGCTTGCTCAGGGGCTCAACATCGGCGACCACACCGCTGAGGTCCATCGTGGCGAGGGCTTTCTCAAACTCGGCGGGCTGATCCCAGGTGACAGCGGGGGCGGCTTCAGCAGCCGGAGCGGCTTCTGCGGGGGCGGCGCTGGCAGCGGGAGCTGCAGCCGGAGCAGCAGACTGGCCGCAGGCGGCAAGTGCCAGGACCATCAGGACTGCGAGAACCAGGCAAAGAATACGCTTTGTGTTCATGGTGTTTTTCCTTTCTCATTTTGTTTTTCTGTTATATTTCAAATAATTTAACAGACGGAAGAGAGTTAATAGGAAAGCGAGAAAAATTGTTAAATTTGTGAACTTTTTAGTAACTACAGCCTCATTATAGTAAAGTCTATTTGAAATGTCAATAACTTTTTGCGGATCAAGGGCAAATTTACAAAACAATTTGTTTCTGCTTGCATAATTTAACAATTTGTGTTATATAACAAGTCAAACACACCCAAAAGGCCGGAAAGAGGCTGCAGACATACTTACATTAATAATAGGAGGTTCGCGATGAAAACAGTTTCTGCATATGTCACGGCGCCGAAACATTTTGAATTTGTCGAGGAGGAACTCCCCGAACTGGGAGAACACGACCTGCTGATCAAGACGGAGGCGGTCGGAATGTGTCACACGGATCTGCCGGTCTTTCTCTGCCAGCAGGCTTTTGGCCTGTCGGAGCACGGATACAGAAAGACGGTGGCTATTGACGGCGGAAGCAAACTCGGCCATGAACCTGTCGGTACGATTGTGCAGATCGGGAGCAAGGTGACCAGATTTGCGGTCGGCGATCATGTAACAGGGTTCTATTCTCACGCCTTCACGACCTACCGCGTTCTTCCCGAAGACACTATCCTGGTGAAAATTCCGGAGCTGCAGCCGGGCAGAGACTGGAGAACCTGCGTGGTCGAGCCGATGGGCTGTGTGACCAACATTCTGCATTATATGGATCAGGATCCCATGGAGTACGTCGGCGTGGTCGGGTGCGGCTATATGAACCTGATGGTCATCGCAGCCCTGAAAGACCGCGGCCTGAAGGAGATTGTTGCAATTGACATCCGCGACGACAAGCTGGAGCTGGCGAGAAAATTCGGTGCGACTACCGTGCTCAACTCCGCAAAGACCGACATTGTGGAAGCGGTTTATCAGCTCACCGGAGGAAAGTTCCTGGACACTGTCGTGGAGATGTCCGGATCCATCAAGGGCCTGCAGAGCGCCTGCTCGGTAATCAAATTCGCAAGACCGAACGGCCTGCCCACCGAGGGCTTTACCGGCCGCGGCAGAATTATCATCACATCCGTCTATACAGCGGAGGAAACCTTCCCCAAAGAGCTGGGATATGAGATGGTTTTGCGGTGCCCGATTCTGGATGCGGCGCATCCCATGTCCGGCGTATCGGTGATGGACAATGAGGTCAAAGCGGTGGAGATGTTTGCCGAGGGGTCAATCCCGATGGATCAGATGATCTCTCACACCTTCAGGTTCAGTGAGCTGCAGGATGCATTTGAAATGCTCCTGCATCCTACGGAGGATTACGTAAAGGGAATTGTGCTGTTCGATTAAGTCAGATGCCAGATAAAGGATAAACACAAAAGCGGAGTGGCGGGGATGAGAACCCTGCCGCTCCACTTTTTATTTTGTTATTTTGCGATTTCCAGAACCGTCCCGCTCCGCTCGCAGAGATTTTTCAGCGCGTCCGGGCAGCCTGCATCGGTGATCAGGCGGTCCATATCACTGAGCATGGCATATCCGATCAGCCCGGTTGCCCCGAATTTACTGCTGTCGCAGAGGAGGATGTGTTGATCGCTCTGCTGCATTGCGAGACGTTTGATTTCATATTCCATATAGGAGGACACGTTCAGCTTCCCATCGGCGGAGAGCCCGGTTGTTGCCATGATTGCCTTGGCAAAATGGTAGCGGCCGAGAAACTCCAGAGCGCTCACTCCGGAAATGGAGCCGGTACGGCGGTTGAAACTCCCCGGCAGAAGGACGATGTCGACCTCAGGGTGAGTATAGGCATGGGGGAGAAGGTGGATGTTGCCTGTGACGACTGTCAGGTGAATGTCCGCAGGCAGTTCTTCGAGAACGTGCATTGTCGTTGTTCCGGCATCGATGAACAGTGTATCGCCGTTACGGATCTGTGCAGCGGCAGTATTGGCAATGATACGCTTGGCGTCGGTATGCTGCTGTGCACGCAGGGTGAACATTGTGACTTCCTGGCGCATGGCAGAACGAACCCCGCCGTATACTTTTTCCACGGTTCCGGCCTTTTCCAGGGAAGCGACGTCGGCCCGGATGGTGTTCATCGAGACATGAAAGGCCTCGCACAGTTCGGTCATGGAAACTTCTCCGCGGTGGGCGATATAGGCGGCAAGTTCTTTCCTGCGGTTGTCGCGCATGGGACAACTCCTTTCGGATGAATTGTGAATACAGACCGGATTATTGGCAGGAAAAAGTCCTGCTGATAATCAGTATAAATGAACTCACCAAAATTGTCAAGAATTTTGGTGAGTTAACAAATGAAAAATCAAAAATAATCAATAAACTTCACAAAAAGTTACCAACTTTAAATTGACAAATCTGCGATGCAATGTTAAAATCGTGTCAGCAAGTTTTCCTGGTTTACTTATATATATTATTGAAAGTGAGGAACTACTCATGGAGAAAATCAAAGTTGGCGTTGCCGGTTACGGTACCATTGGAACAAGACTCGCTGACGGCGTTGCTCAGCAGGACGATATGGAGCTCGTCGGTATTGTCGGACATTCCCCCTCCCTGGCGATCAGAGCCCTCGCCGAGAATGACATGATCGGCGTAAACGGTGTTGAGTACAAGCTCTACCTCGTGGACATGGAGCTCAAACCCAAGTTCGAGGAGCTCGGCATTCCCGTTGAGGGCAGCTTTGAGGAGCTTTGTGCCAAGGTTGACGTCATGCTGGACGCCTCCCCCGGCGGCACGGGCGCCAAGAACAAGGCTGTCTACGAGCAGATGGGCGTGAAGGCCATCTTCCAGGGCGGCGAAAAGAACAGCGTTGCCGACGTGTTCTTCCACGGCTACGCAAACTACGAGCTCGGTCTCGGAAAGCAGTTCCTGAAGCTGACCAGCTGCAACACCACCGGCCTCATCCGTGCCGTTGACTGCCTCGACAGAAAGTTCGGCATTGAAAAGGTTGCCATCACCATCATCCGTCGCGTCGCCGACCCCGGTGACTATCACCGCGGACTGACCAACGCACTTCAGATGGACAAGGCCCCGAGCCACCAGGCCGTCGACCTCATGACCATCATGCCGCACATTGAAGCC
>JAEEGI010025667.1_pt1 | contig 11399 bp, 9 predicted proteins | sample 8958751 | NCBI WGS metagenome assembly JAEEGI01 (sample SAMN16246545, study PRJNA631951) | gut metagenome | biome: gut microbiome; feature: rumen; material: KS-attached | host: Bos | place: Iran: Karaj | collected 2018-10 | reverse complement strand
ATATCTTTTTTTACTATCACATCACTATCAATATATAAAACTTTCTCAATGCCGCTAAGTATATCAGGCAGGAAAAATTTAAATAGTGCCATTTCAGTAGCAACTGCATAACTGGCACCGTCATTTTTTGCAATATTCATAACTTTGGCACAGTCAACGCCAATTGCCTCTACCGAAAAGCCATCACATCCTATTTTGCAAATATTACTAACTTCGTTAACATCATCATTACTGCAAATTAAATAAACGCAATACCTGTTATTACTATTTCTGTTTATATATATAGAATATACAGTTGTCATAGTAGGCAAAATGTAGTTCTTATCACAAATCAAAGCAATTCTAATCATTTCTTCACTCATGGTGTTTACCCAGCTTTCATATCCACATACTATTGTGAATGCATGTAGACATAATAACCTTTCTAAGAATTTTATATAACATTACTATTTCAAGTATGCTTATTTATTCCATTGTGATTTTCATAATTTCATATTCTAAAAAAACTAATATATTAAAGCGTGATGTAAAAATATAGGAGAATTCTAAACAATTACGCACCAACCACGTTTTCTTCTTCCATATGTCTGTATGCCTCACAGACTTCTTTAGGGTTGCCAACCATGCGAAGCTCACCCTTCTCGATCCACACACACTTTGTACAGTTATCAAGGATAGTTCCTATGCTATGGCTAACAATAAGAACTGTACTTCCGCCGTGTATCATCTCCTTGATGCGGGCGAGGCTCTTCTTTCTGAAGAATTCATCACCTACGGAAAGGACTTCATCAAGGATGAGGATCTCAGCTGCATCACCAGCGGTGGCAATGGCAAAGCCGAGCCTGGAAACCATACCGGATGAGAAATTCTTCACCTTCTCTTCCATGAAATCCTGAAGCTCAGCAAATTCGACTATGTCTTTATAGTGTTTATCGAGGAATTCCTTCGAATAACCGATAATGGATCCATTCAGATATACATTCTCCCTTGCGGTAAGTTCCATATCAAATCCCGTACCGAGAGTAAGGAGCTGTACCTTCTTTCTGTCAACGATAACCTTACCGGATGTGGGTCTGAGTGCACCTGATACGATCTTGAGAAGTGTACTCTTACCGGATCCGTTTGTACCGATGATGCCGACGACTTCGCCTTTATATACATCAAAGCTTACGTGATACAGTGCAAAGAGCCTGCGGTATTCTATCTTGCGCTTTACAGCCTGGATCAGATAATCCTTAAGGCCTGACGGATTATAAGTCGACAGATGGAATTCCATCGTGACATCCTTAACAGAAATGACACGCTCTCTTTCATCAGATACGATCATTCCGTCAACATCAACAAACTGAATTTCATCCTCGGCATATGAATCCGATATGGGAGTATAGTCAATGTCAGTTTCTTCACTATCCTGATCAGCTATTTCAGAAGTTTCATTCACTGCCTGTACATCTGCAGGTTCTTCAAGCTGTGAAACAGCATAATACTCATCAGGCTTTTCATACAATCCGTCGTCTTCGGGAGCTACTTCGCCCTCTTCCGGAAGTTCGTAAATATACTCATCCTCAGAATGCGGATTCTCAAGTTCATCAATATACTGCTGTGCTTCTTTCTTTCTGGCCTTAAACTCATCTCTTGAAAGCCAGAGAAGAAGTATCAGTGAAACAGCGGAGATAACAAGAACGATTGCAAGAAGAACCGAATAATCCGTTCTCACAGGCTCCGGATTATCACCCGTGGCAAATACTTGCGGATTGGCATCATATATATTGGTCGGTTCGACCTGAATGACCTCAATGTCATCTATATCTTCGGGAATATCGATCTGAACAGATCCCGATAAATGATAATCTCTGTCCTCATCACCCGCAGTTTCACCGGATGCAATATCTTCCCCAGAAATAACTGTATCCGTTTCAATTGTCTCCTCTTCAGATACGGTATCCTCTTCTTCAGACACAGTCTCTTCCACAGCATCTTCCGGTTTCTCTTCCTTTTCAGGCTCGGGAGCTGCAACTGCCTGAATCGTAATGGGAGCGGATGCATCTCTTGTGATAGTGCATTCAACAGGAGGAGCCGCGGGAACCACGGTACCGTCTTCAAGAATCACATCGGGAAATGCATATGTATAGGCATAGTTTGCAACCGCATAGATCGATGTATAGCATGCGGTCTTAGCACGGAACTTTAACAGAAACTTTCTCGAATTGGCTCCGTTACCGGTTTCATCAACAAGGAATACCAGTCCGTTCGCAGCATCATAACCGGAACCACCTTCTACGTATTCAAGGCAGTTCGGGTCATAGCCGACAGTCATGCTGCATGCACCGACCCCATCCATGCATTTGACATATACGCCCACTTTAAATTCTTTTCCTTCTGTGACTTCATATGAAGTTGAACCGAAGGCTGCATATGCATCGGCGGCAGATATCCTGTCTGCAGGAATGAGCACGCCAAGAACAGCCGTAACCAGCATGATCACAGCCATCATCAAGCGACTTATTCTCTTATTGAATGCATATCTCTTCAATCCTATATCCTATTGCAGACTAGATTGTCTGCATTATCTTATTCTCTTTGGATTTAAAAACTAACATTCCGATCAGCAAACTCCCCACGCACCATATGATAAGCCTTATCCAGACCCAGGATTCAGGGAAATGACCGTACATAACACATTCTCTTGCAAACAGTATCTGCAGGTAAACCGGATTCCAGTTGACAACCATCTGCATTATTTCCGGCAGGCTGTCCACGGGATAAAAGATTGCCGACAGATACATGAGCAATGTCAGGAATATTCCGTACAGGTGCTTGATATCAGCAAAGAAAACATAAAGTGTTGCAAGCACATACCCGACACCGACAGAAAACAATAATGCGAATATTATGCATATCGGGAAAAGCAGCATCGTAAAACTTGGTTTGATCCTGAAGATCAGGAGCATCAGCACAAACGCGATGCATGTATATCCGAAATTAACAAGTGCCGTATAAACCCTGGAAAGGATAAAAGTATGCTTCGGAAGCTTCGCCTTGATCAGCAGGCTCTTATTATCAACAAGAGCTGTCATCGCGGCATTCGTTGCTCCGCTGAATAGTCCCCATATTGTCTGTCCGGTAAGATAATAGATGGGGAAATTCTCAATTTTTCTCTTAAACATCGCAGAAAAAACAAGTGAGATGACAACCATCATAAGAAGCGGATTGAGCACACTCCAGATGATTCCGAGTGAGCTTCTCGCATACTTCCTCTTTATCTCGCGGGCTGTCAGTTCCCTTATAACGAACACATATTGTAATATGTCGCTGAATTTTCCCTTCACGCTCTGATCGTCTTTCTTATCTCAGTAACCGTTTTGGAGGCTCTCTCCGAAAACAGGCTCATTTTTCTTTTAAATCCGGTGCAGGAATTGGTTATGCTTCCTTCAGGCCATCCGCTCTTCGGAATATCCCCATCCTTAATGCCGCTTTTGATGAACATCTTTCTGATGAATGCATTCTTCTTAAGTTCATCATCGGACCATTTTCCTGCCAGTGAATAATCATCACCGGGAAGAACATCATCATTGAAAAGCATCTTCCCGAATGCCCTGCTCTCTTCGGGTGTCGGATCACTCATAATAGGTTTAAGGAGTTCCTCACAGATCCAAATCAGGTCATGATCATGAATTTTCTGTAGATCATCCTTTATTCCGTCCGCCAGGATCCCGGAAAATTCGTTCATATATCCGGAGCATCTGAGAATATAATCCTTATTCGGATTACCTTCCGGTTTGGTCACGGGAATAACCTTACCGTCCGAATATTCATATCCGTATGTCATTGATTCCGGTGAGGAACATACAGTTTCAAAAAGACAGACACTGAAGCGGTTCTTTCGTCCGAGGTTCATAACACCCGCTCCGGGAGAAAAATAGAAACTGTTGTAGCTTTCTTCGGATACCCCCTTCGGAAGTGAATACAATCCGAAGTAATACCCTTCAAGCTTTTCTCCCGCACCTATAAGTTTATTCAAGCTCTTTTGAACCGTCCCGATCCAGCCGCTGTCAACGATCGCGGTCTTGGTTTTTCGAAGGCTTTCCTTATCCAGCCCCTCCTGCTTCAGATAATCCAGAGCAGGCTTTAGTTTATCTTCTGCATGCCGCGCAACGACCTCAAAGAATTCCCTGTTATTGAGCAGCCTTTGTTTTATCTCCCTTACCTGAGCATTATCAAGCGGTTCTTCTTCTCTTCTTTCGAATCCGCATTCCTTTGCGAAGTACTTTATCTCATCATCCGAAAGGGATGCTCTTTTCATCATCTTCGCAAAAGAAATATCAAGTGCTCCGAGACATATGGTATCAAGGCAGTCATCGGGGCTTAGTGCATATTCCGCGGCACGGAGCGAATATCTTGAAACATGTATATATGAAAGTTCAATACCGGGTGCTATGACCGGACCGAGTATTTTCGCAGCTTCATAAAACAGATAAGCATCCCTCGCGCAGAAGACCAGTCTCTTAATTCCTCTTTTTCCGGCATCGGTCAGAACATAAAAAACAAATGCCGAGATCACGGGAGCAAATACACTTATGAACAGATGATCTTCTGCCGGAAGATCCGCAATCTTTTCACACGCGCTACGAAGACACCCTTCTGTAGCTTCCGAGAACGCAGGAATCCTGCGTACGGTATTCCGATACTTCGATGATCTGCTCTCCGGCACCGGACTGTTCATTTACACTCTCCCTCTCTGCTCCTGCTCTCTTTCCTTCACAGCGCTTCACTTTAGCAATAAGGCCGGAAGGCACAATGCATGCAACAATAGGTCTGAGAACATATATCCATCCGAAGGGAAACAGAATTCCCATCTTCTTATATCCGTAAGCTCTTACTCTGGCTTCATTGATGCGGTTCTTCACGCTTCGCTGGCGGTATGAAGCATTACATTCAAAATATCTGAAAAGAGGTTCCTGAATGTTATAGCCCTTAAGTCCTTTTTGCATGAGCCTCATAAAGATCTCATAGTCTTCGCACCTGTAAGTCTCATTCTCCTCGAGATAACCGGCGAACGTATCAAACACCGATCTTCTGAACATCACCGAAGGATGAATGTAAGGCGAATATCTGTAGCAGTCCTTCTTACCCGGAATCTCAGGCATATACCTGCAGCCCCATGTCCCGTTTTCATCAAAAAGTTCGGCTCCGGTTCCGCACCAGTCATATTCGGGATTACTTTCAAGGAACTCCACCTGTCTTGCAAATCTATCGGGAAGGCACTCATCATCGGCATCCATTCTTGCGATGTACTTTCCCTTTGCAAGCTTTATGCACTCATTAAGCGAAAACGCGAGCCCCCTGTTTTCATCACGTCCGGCGAGAATGATCCTTGCATCTTTCTCGGGAAGCTGCTTAAGTGCAAGTGCCGCATCCCCTTCGGATCCGTCATCCCAGATGATGAATTCGAAATCGCCGAGACTCTGGCTTAATACCGATGATACGGCTCTCTCAAGTGCAGCTGTATTCCATTGGTTATAGACTCCCATTATTACGGAGATGAGCGGTCCGTTCACTTTTCCCCCTAAGATGATCCATCACAGTTTGGAATTTACGGTAAGGATAGCCTTCTCATAAACAGTTCTCATGATCTTACGAACTTCACCATTTGAAAAATCAAATGCGGAGCTTCTGCATACATCCGAAAATCTTTTCAAAAGGTCCGGATTACTTTTAAGCTTGATGATTGCAGCTGCGTATTCATCGGATTTACCCGATCTGCATATCAGTGCGTTAACACCGTCGCGTGCATACTCCTTCGTTCCGCGTGTATCGGATGCGATAAGAGGAACCCCGCACAACAATGCCTCAACTGCCGCAACACCGAATCCTTCTCTTTTCGACGGAAAAGCAAATACATCCGCCGTCTGAAGTATTTCTTCCATATCGGTCCTGTAACCGATAAGTCTGACTCTTTCTTCAAGACCGTACTTTTTGATCAGATCGTTAAGAAGCTTCTCGTTAGGTCCTTTTCCGCATACGGTATAGTAAATATCCTTATCGGGTATCGAAGCGATCGCTTCTATTATGACCTTCTGATTCTTGTTATCATTGATCTCTGCCGCCGTCACTATATGAAATGCATCAGAGGGAACACCAATCTCTTTTCTCTTAGCATCCCTGATCTCGGGAATCGGTCTGAATTTCTCACAGTCAACACCGACACCGCCGATCTTGGTAACTCCGGCTTTCTGTCTTATATGGAATCGAAGAGCTCTTGTATAGTCTTCGCTGTTTATCGTGATTATATGATCGGTCCACCTGGCCAAAAACTTTTCTGCAGTGTAATACAGGATCCAGTTTTTAACAGGTGCGCCTTTGTAAAAATGAAACCCATGCGCGGTATAGATCACATACGGATGCTTCGCCGAAAACCTCGCAGCGATTCTGGATGTAACCGCCCCCATGGGATTATGACAATGGATAATGTCTATGTCACTGTCATCGATCAGTTTTTTTAATTCTTTGACAGCTTTAAGATTCGATTTTATTGAAAGGGGACTTTTTCTGACTTCGATCTGATGGAGTTCGATACCCTGCTTTATCAGATCATCTTTATCGAACACATAAACGGGATTATCAAAATTGGACGCATAGCTGACCTTACATCCCAGCTGCTGCGCCAGCATACAATCACCCGATTCAAACTGCGGCAAAAATCCGCTTATCGTTGTAACAAACAGAAAATTTGTCATGATGGAAAAGCCCACCGCCTGCAGGGATAAACCCTGCAGACTTAAGGCTCATATTCAGATATTATGCTCTGCGGTATTTTCTGAAGCAGATGACTGCTCCTGCCATAGCTGCAAGAACGACGAGTGCCATGAATGAATAGGTAATTCCGGTCTTGGGTGATGCTGCGGGAGCATTGGTAGAAACCTTGACTATGGTGATGGGTGAAAGGCTTGAAACCTGGAAAGCAACTGAGCCCTGGGATACGGCAATGGGCTTGATGAGTTCCCAATTGGATCCGTTAAAGTGAAGAATTGCAATGGTATCGCCTGCAGCAATCTGGCCGTTGCTGAGAACAACATTGTACATTCCGGTTGCATCCTTAACAGCGCTTGTAGCACTTACATCTACGGTTGCAAGGATGTTAGCCGCAACAACGCTTCCCTGGGTTGTAGCTGCGTTTACAAGCTCAGGACTTCCAAGGAAATATCCGAGAGCCGCAACATCCCTGAGAACGGTATTCTGAACTGCAACAACGGCAGCCTTTGCGGTCGAATCGGATACAGCAGAAACAGTGAAGCCTGCGGAAGAAGCTGTGATAACTGCATACTGAGCCGGAGTAGCGGTATCAGCGACTGCGGTAATCGCAGTCTGAGTTGCTACCGGAGGCTGTGCGGTACCTACAGCGGGGCTTGCTGCAAAAACAGTGATAGCATTGAGCATCATCAGCATTGCGGCAGAAATGATTGCAAGAGCTTTCTTTTTCATTAGATTTCCCTCCTGAAAAAATGTTAAACATTTTTATTGATATATTTATCCGGAGATCACTCTCCGGCAGAACACATATTTAAACGGGCTCGTAGAACAGCTTTACTATCAGTTCCTGAAGTGCATCGTCATCGAGATAGTATTCTTCGAACTGTTCGCCCTGAAGTGTTTCGCCCTTTACGGAATAGATATTCTCCTCCGTAAATTTGTAATCCATTGTTTCGGTCGCCAGATATGTATAACTGCCTGCGTTCAGATCGGTGACCATGTATTTCTGAAGGGTGGTGAACAGTGACAGCGCTACATTGATATCTCCGTTCATGCTCTCCCTGGCAGCAAGCGCAAATGCGGTAAGGTACTGCTTCTGTCTTTCAAGCCTTCGGGAGTTGGAATCAAATTCATCCTCCTGCCTGAGCCTTATGTACCAATACGCTTTTTCTCCCTTGAGTGTTACGAGCTGTCCCTGGCGAAGGTTCATATCGTATTCGGGATAAATGATGTCATCGAGCGATTCGAGTGTAATACCGCCGACCGCATCATTGAGTTCAGGTACCGCATCCATACTTATCGCTGCGTATGCATGTATCGGAATATTGTATAAAAGCCTCGATACAGCCTTGACCTGATGCTCCGCGCATGCAACATCATCGTTTCCGTATCCGTGCTGCAGTGCTATCTGTTCCTTCAGGATGCCTCTGTAATTTCCATCGTCATCCCATATATCGACATCAGCCATTGTGTTTCTGTTGATGCTGACGACATATATATTCTCATTGTGCGGATTTAAAAGAAGGAGAAAAAGTGCATCCGCCTGTCCGCCGTTATTGTATGAATCCGGATTCGTCTCCCAGCTCTGTCCGCCTATCTCCGTAACAGTCTCTTTATCGAGTCCCATAACAAGGATGCATATAAGATCCTTGTTCGGAGCGTATTCTTTTCCGTTATAAATGATATGACCTTCCGTGATCCCCGTATCGGGAGATCCTTCGGGAACCGCTTCACCGACATCCGCAGTCTCGGATTCAAGTCCGGAACTCAGTTCGTAGAGTGATCTTCTTCCCACCTGCCTGACCAGCAGAAAAATACCGGTGATCAATAATGCGATGACTATCAGTGTAAAAACAAGCCGGCCCCAGGCGGTAAAGGTTTTCTTTTCGGTTATGATCTTATCTTCTATCAAATCCTGCCTCGCGCCTTACGGATTAAGCAAAACTCCCGTGACCAGGAATCTCTTTGAAGCGTCATGATCAGTGGTGCATGTCGAAAGCGTGATGATGCGGTCGCTTACGGTTACATCAATATCATGACGGATATTAGCCAGATCCGAACTTGTAAGATCCATGTTGCTGATATTCCTCAGGTACTGCTCGAAAATGTAATCATTCTCAACATCAAAATTCAAAAGCAGATGGATCGACGGATATATGTATGCGGCATAGATCTCATAAACAAGTGTCCTGCCGTCTTCGGTGTAAATGTAAATATAATGAGGCTCTGTCACCATGTCGGGATCACGGAAATTGTGCAGAGTGGAGAACATGGTGGTGTTGTCCATATTGTGTCCGTACACTACGGTATTGGGATCCGTGAAATCCTTGCTGTTATAGTTTTCCGTATATATGACTCCGGGAAAACCGTATGAGCCGTCAAGGTTATGGTTCAGGTAGTATTCGTTATTGCTCGGATGCTGGAGCACTGGATAATCGATGCTTGTTCCGGGCACATATATCCATGCATAGATATCAGGATTGGTCTCATGGAGCGCATCCCAGTCAATGCCCTTACCCGGTGCTTCGGCAACGGCTTCGGGGATCTCTTCTTTGTCATTGCCGCTTACATCACCCTCACCGGATGCCTGAAGAAGTCCCTCGGGTGAAAGTCCCTGCGGTTCATCTTCCGTTTCATCCGTGGAAAGTTCGGGCTGTGCGGATGCGGGCTGCTGCTCTTCACTTACGGTATTTACGCTTTCGGCCAGTTCACGGTAAGTGTTCTCCGCATCGATACGGTTCTTGTATCTGACTGCAATGTAAACAGCGCCTATTACAGCGGCAATAGCGAGAACCATACTCGCATACAACCATATTTTATTTCCCGTACCTCTGTTATCCGAATACATAGCAAACAGCAGGCCGAAATTCGGCCTTTTACATCACATTACATTATATCACTGATTTACATAATATTGAATAAATTTTCGGAATTTTCAGATAAAAGCTCTCATGACAAAATTTGCCAGATCCAAGCCTTTTTCAGACAGTTTTACCGAGTCACCGGTATGTTCAAGGAGGCCGTCTTGAATAAAACGGTCGATCTCCTTTCCGTAGACGTCAAAAATACCCGTTTTATACCTTTTTTCAAACTCGGAAACGCTTACACCGGAGGTAAGGCGGAGGCCGAGTATCATATACTCACTCATGAGTCCTTTTTGGTCGAGCTTTTCGATCAGAACGGGACCTGCAAGCGGGTCCTTGAGATACTCTTCCATATCGGGAGTATCGCTGTATCTGCAATGTCCGTAAAAAGATGCGGCGTCAAGACCCGCAGCATAATAGTCAACACCGGTCCAGTAGCCGATATTGTGCCTGCACTCATAACCGGGACGGGCATAATTGGATATCTCATATCTTTTGAAACCATACTCTTCAAGTATCTTCGAAGTCATATGGTACATTGCCCTGTCTTCATCCTCATCCGGAAGCTCGAGCTTTCCGTCGTTATACATCTCACAGAACGGAGTCTCATCCTCAACGATCAGGCTGTATGCGGATATATGCTTAATGCTGTCTGAAAGAGTGCAGACCTTCCTGAGCGTCTCCTCAAAAGAAGACGTACTCTGTCCGGGAAGCCCACTCATAAGATCGACATTGATATTGTTAAAGCCTGAATTTTCAGCCATACGTATGCATGATACAAAATCATCATATGTATGGATCCTGCCGAGGCTCTTTAATTCTTTTTCGTGCGATGACTGCAGTCCCAGACTGAGACGGTTAATTCCGCATTCCTTATATATGCGGAGCTTTTCCTCATTGAGAGTTCCGGGATTGCATTCGATCGTTATTTCCGCATCTTCTTCAACATCAAAGCGCGTTTTCACAGTCTCCATTACACGTGCGATGTGCTCAGCGGGAAGAACCGAAGGTGTTCCTCCTCCGATGAATATGCTGCGAAGGGGCTTTTCTGCTCTTTCGCATCCGATATACATCAGCTCATCACAAAGAGCCTCTATGTATCTTTCCTTTGTTTTCTCATCGGCGGGAAAAGAAAGAAAGTCACAATAGAGGCACTTCTTTACACAGAACGGAATATGAATATACAGCTCTGATTTTGTAAGATCAGTTGTCATCATCAAGTTTGAGAACGCTCATAAATGCAGCCTGAGGTATCTCCACGCTTCCTACCTGTCTCATGCGTTTCTTACCTTCCTTCTGCTTTTCAAGGAGCTTCTTCTTACGGGTGATATCACCGCCGTAGCACTTTGCGAGGACGTCCTTTCTCATTGCCCTTACGGTCTCACGTGCAATGACTCTTCCGCCCACGCAGGCCTGGATGGGGATCTCGAAAAGATGCCTTGGAATCTCATCCTTGAGTTTCTCGCACATTCTTCTTCCTCGCTCATATGCGGATTCGGAGTGAACGATAAAGCTGAGTGCATCGACCTGCTCTTTATTGATAAGGATATCGAGCTTAACGAGCGAGCTCTTTTCATATCCCTTGAGATCATAGTCAAAGGAAGCATATCCTCTCGATCTGGATTTGAGGGCATCGAAGAAATCATAGATGATCTCATTTAAGGGAAGCTCATATTTGATGAGTGCTCTTCCCGCTTCGATGTACTCCATGCTCACATAGCGTCCGCGTCTCTGCTGGCACAGTTCCATAATGGATCCGACGAAATCCTTGGTGACCATTATCTC
>JAEEGI010025666.1_pt1 | contig 11399 bp, 5 predicted proteins | sample 8958751 | NCBI WGS metagenome assembly JAEEGI01 (sample SAMN16246545, study PRJNA631951) | gut metagenome | biome: gut microbiome; feature: rumen; material: KS-attached | host: Bos | place: Iran: Karaj | collected 2018-10 | reverse complement strand
TGAAACTTATGCTTATCAAAATGTTTCTAATGGATTATATTTTAATGTTTCTTTAAGAGATGAAATTTATTTAGATCAAATTAATACTAATACAAAAAGAAGTCTTATTAACACATTTCAATTTTTCCCTAAAAAATAGATATTACTATTTTTATATATTATATTATAATATATTCATTTTTTTTGTAATTTAATGTAAAAATATTTAAGTAAAATAATTCTTTTTTATTTAAGATTTTATTATAAAAATGCTTATTTACTTTGATAAATCAATAATAAGTTTAAATGAACAAATTAATCAAAGCGATGTTTTAAATAAATTATCACCTGAATATACTTTAAATTTATTAATTTCTACAGTTCCAAATTTAAATGAAAAATATAAAAAACGTCCTTCAATAAAATCAAATTCAATAAATGAATGTGATTTAAGTATTCAAAAAGAATTAATCACTTTATTAGAAGGAAAAGATAGCAATAATAGTTCTATTTTTCTATCAAGAGAAGGAAGTGTTGAAAGAAGAGATTCTAGTTCCAATTTAAATTATTCCATGAATTCTTTAAATATTAGTAATGGTAATATTAAATTAGTGTATAAAGGTAATAATTCAAATAATCAAAATAATATTGTTAGTAATAAATCTCTTTTTCAAAAACAACATTCAATTAATGAAAAAGACTTTTTATTTAATTCAGATCATAAAAATATTAATTTAGAAAATGACATTCTTTTAAATGATTTAAATGATTCAAATATTATAAATTTTAAAGAAGATGAAGATAATCTTTCAAATAATAATAATATAGAAAATTCAAATAATATTATTCAAAATATTATTCCACAAAATAATATTAATTCCAATGAAAACTCTGAAATGGTAGTTTCAAAAAATAAATATGATAAAATGTCAATAAGTGAAATAACAAATCAATTATTTTTAATTGCAAAAAAACAAACTGGATGTAGATATTTACAAAAATTAATATCATTAAATGAAAATGATGATTTAGTAAATAAATATTTTTATCCAAAATTATATCCTGCAAAATTAATAGAATTATGTAATGATTTATTTGGAAATTACTTAGTTCAAAAAATGATAGCATATTTAAATAAAGATAACTTATATTCATTTACTTCATTAATAATAAAACATTTATTAAAATTATGTTTAAATCCTCATGGAACAAGAGTAGTTCAAGTTTATTTAGAACAAATAAAATTAGATAATCAATTATTAACTTTATTTACTAATAGTTTAATACCTATTATGCCAAGATTAATTAATGATTTAAATGGAAGTTTTGTTTTAATGCATTACGCTACTGTTGTTCCTTATCCTAATAATGATATTATATTTGATTTTTTAAATAAAAATATTGTTGAAATTAGTGTTCAACCTTATTCTTGTTCTGCTTTACAAAAATGTATTGATATTGGTAATGAAATACAAAGTCAAAAATTACTTGAAAATATTAGTGAACATTCTATGTTTTTAATTTTAAATCAATTTGGTAATTATGTTATTCAATTTGTTATTTCAAAAAATATAACTGATATTAATGACAAAATATTAGAAGGGTTTATAGATAATATAATAATTTTAGCTAAGCAAAAATATTCTTCTAATGTAATTGAAAAATGCTTTGATTATTGTTCTAATAAAATGAAAGAAAGAATTATTAATCAATTATCTGGAGAAACAATTATTAGAGATTTATTAAAGGATATGTATGGTAATTATGTTTTACAAAAAACTTTGTCTATGATTCAAGATCCTAAAAAAAAACAATTTTTCTTACAAATTGTAGGAAGTGAATTAGGAAATTTACAATTCCTTCCTTTTGGTCCGAAATTAATTAAAAAATTAGTATTATCTTTCCCCGAATTAAAAAAATATGCAAATCAAATAAATATTTCTAATAATAATTATAATAATATGTTAAATCCTGGAAATTATTATATGAATATGAATCAATTAAATAAACAAATGATAAACTTAAATATAAATAATATTTCAAATAATATAAGTAATGTAAATAACTATTATGGTATGATGGGTATGAATAATAATATGTTAGGAACCAATAATAATCATATGATTAATCAATTACAAAATAATAATCTTCAAATTCAAAATCAATTTAATATGATGAATAATTATAATATGATTAATAATAGGGAACAAATGCTCCCAAAACCAAATTTTAATAATTTTATGAGTAACAATATGTTTTATAATTAATGTATTTATTTTATTTTATTAATGTAATTGTTAGAAAGTAAAAAATAAAAATTTAAACTTATTTCAATAATTATCTTTGTAAGTATTTTAAGTTAATGTATTTTTTTAGTAATTTCGAATTAAATAAAAATATTATTAATATTAAATATTATAAAAATGTTAATTATTTTTTTTAAGTTTTAAAATTATATTCAAAACAATGAATTAAATATACAATTTTTGGAAACTCAAAAAATATAAAAAGAATTTTTAAAAAATTTATAATATTTATAAATTAATAATGGGAATAAAATGTTCATCAACAAATGAAAAAAATTCTTTAGAGCCGGAAAATATATCAAATATAAATGACACAATAAAATATAATCAACAAGAATCAAATGAAATTCATAAGAATGATTCTTTCAATCAAATATTGAATAATATAAACAATGAATATGGTTCATTAAATTTAAATAAAATAGAAAATAATATTAACGAAGATTACCAATCATTTAGTTCTAATAAAATAGGAAATAACAATTCAAATATAAATTCAGAAGAAAGTGCATATAATCAAATAGTAAAAAATGATATCGAAAATTCATATAACATTGCAGATGAAATAAGATCAGATTATACTTCAAATACTTTAATGGAACATGGAGCTGTTTTAAACGATAATAATAGTTTTTTTAATAATGAAGATATTATTTATGCTACTGATAAATTAATTGAAATTAATGAAGAATTTCAAAGAGATAAACAAGTTGCTGATTTTAAATCAAAAATGGAAAATTTAAGATTAAAAGAAAAAAAAAAATCTACTAAAGTTTTAATTAGTAAAGATGATAATGATTTTCTTCAAATGAAAAAAATGAGTTTAATTGGTGATAATGATAATATTTTTGAATTAAATAAATCTAAAGATAAAAACAATACTATTTTAGATAAAAATTTTAATATATTTGATCTTAGAAGTAATATTAGTAATAATTATAATGCAAAAAAAGATTCTAAAAGAAATTCCACTATGGATATGAATACTTTTAGAAATATATTTAAAGAAAATTCTTCTTCTAAAAATGTAAATGCTAAAAAAGGAAGAAAAAATAATAAAATGAAGGAAGAAAATAAACCAAATAATTTATTTCTTAATAAAAAACCTTTGAATGAAAATAATAATAATGATAAAGATAAAGAAATTGAAGTTAAAAAAGATAAATTAGATAAGAATATTAAAGATGATAATTTAAATAATGAAAATAATAAAGGTAAAAAATTAGATGTTATTGATGATAAAGGAAATAATAATAATTCTAAAAATATTATTAAAGATGATAAAAATCAAGAAGATATTAAAATAATTGAAAAAAAAGATGAAGTTAAAGCAAATAAAATTAAATTAATAGAAAATTTTAATCCTAAAAAAGATGAAAAAAAAGGAAACGAAATTAAAGCAATGGAAAATATTAATCCTAAAAAAAATGAAATTAAATTAATAGAAAATATAAATAATAAAAAAGATGAAAAAAAAGGAGAAATTCAATTAAATGAAAACACAAATGATAAAAAAGATGAAAAGAAAATAAATGAAAATAATTTAATTGGAAGTTTAAATCCAAAATTAAATGAAAAGAAAAAATTTGAAATAAAAGTAATTGATAATAAAAAAGATGAAAAAAAAGGAAATGAAAATAAATTAATTGAAAATCCAAATTTAAAAAAAGAAAAAAATGAAAATAAAATAAAATTAATAGAAAATATAAATAAAAAAAAAGAAGAAAAAAATGAAGATGAAATAAAAATAAAAGAAAATATAAATCAAAACATTGAAAAGAAAAAAATAAACAAAAAAAAACAAAAAGAAAAAAAAAATACAATAAAATTAAATCAAAATGAAGAAGACATTAAAATAAAAGAAAAAGAAAATTTAGAAAATTCAAAAGAAAAAGAAAAAGAAATATTAGAAAATGATTCCCAAAATAAAAATAATAATAACATTTCTTCTTATTCAATAAGTAAATCAGTATCAAAAGAAAAAATTAAAAATAATTCAGATCATTCTTCTTCTTCATCTTATTTTAATGAAAGTATAGAAAATGAAGAACATAATATTAACAATAAGGATTTAAATATTAATAATTTATATGAAAACAATAAAGGTTTAAAAAAAAAGTTATCTGTTATTGAAGAAGAAAAAAAAGAAGATTTATTTCAAAATTCTTTAAGAAAAATAACAGAAATTTCTTCTTTAAGTGAAAGTAAAAAAGAAGATACTTCAATGAAAATTATAAATGAAAAAAATGAAAAAATAAATTTAAATTTATCAATTGATAAAAATGAAAATAATGAAAATGAAGAAAATCAAAAAATAAATGATTTATCAGATAATAATATAGAATTTAATTTAATTGAAGATAAAAATGATAAAAAAAAAGAAGAAGAATTTATTGCAAGTATTCCTTTACAAATAAAAGAAATTCCAAAAAAAAAAGATTTATTTACTGAAAATAGAGATAGTTTAACTGATTTATTAAAAGCTATTAAAGAAAAAGAAAAAGATAAAAATAAAAATAAAATTAGTATTCAAAATTTTAAAAGATATAAAAGTGAAAAAATAGTTTCTAATTATTTATTGAATGATGATAATTATAAATCAGAACAATTCAATGAAAAAAATGATGATAAAATGTTAAAAAATAATGATATTAAATTAATTGAAATTAAAGAAAATCCAGAAGAAATTAATCATGATATTTTAGAAAAAGAAAATCAAAAAGAAAAAAATGAAAATTCAAAAATAAATGTAATAAAAGAAGAAAACAAATTAAATAATAAAGAAAATGAATTAATTAAAATTCCTAATTATAAAATTGAAATTAATAAAGTTGAAGATAATAATGAATATGATCAATTAAAAACAAATAATGGAAAAATAAATGAAAATGATAACAAAAATTATAAAGAAAGAAAATATTCTAGTGAAAGTTATAAAAAAATTAAAGAACCTCCTTTTGATTCTACTATTAAATTAACTCAAGACATTATTAATAGTGCTATTAAAGAATTATCTCATGAAGATAATAGTACTATTAAAGAAAAATCTGAAAGAAGTAAAGAAATTGAATTTATAAAAGATCAAAATGATGTTGAAAAAGATTTAAATGAAAATAATAAATTAAAAATTGATGATAATTACAGAATAGATTTATCTCAAAGAATTATTGAACATGATAAATCAAATGTAGATGATAATAATAATATTAAAAAAGATTTATCTCAAAGATATGAAGATAATAATAATATAAATATTGTCGATAATTATAATCTGAATAAAGATTTATTTCAAAAAATAAAAATTGATAATAATAAATTAAAAATGATAGATAATAATATTAAAAAAGATTCACCAAAAAATAATCTAAATAATAATAAAATAAAAATAATAGATAAGAATAAATTAAATGTAGAAGATAATAATAATATAAAGAAAAATTTATCTCAAAGATATGAAGATAATAATTTACAAATAGAAGAAAATGACATTAAGAAAAATTTATCTCAAAGATATGAAGATATTAATTTACAAATAGAAGAAAATGATATTAAGAAAAATTTATCTCAAAGATATGAAGATAATATTAAAATAGAAGAGAAGAATAATTTAAAAAAAGATTTATCTAAAAAGAAAGAAGATAATAAATTAAAAATAGAAGATGACAATAATGCTAAAAAAAATCGTTCTCAAAGAATAGATAATAATAAATTAAAGTTAGAAATAAATAATAATAAGAAAAAAGAAATATCTCAAAAAAATATTAATCAAATTGCATTATCTCCTATAAATAGAGAAATGAAAAATAATTTATCTCAAAATATAAATGTGAATGCAGATTTAATATCTCCTAAAAATCCTAAAGAACATTTTGATTTTTCAGGAAATAGTAATTTAAAAAATTATAAAAAAAACTTAAGTATTAATAATCTTAATTTTAAAGAAACTTTAAATAATCAAATAAATAATGAAAAAATTAAAAGAAATTATACAACAGGATATAAAATAACATTAAATGAAGAAAATATTAATAATAACAATGTTCCAAAATTACAAAATTTTATTAATAATACGAAAATTAATTCGGTTGAAGATTCATCAAATAGATTAGAAGATAAAGATGCAACTATAAAAAAGCAATTTAATAGTGGAATTATGAATATGAAAATTAATTATAATGAAAATAGTGAATTTAAAGAAGAAAAAAATAATAATTTAGAAAATATTGAAATATCAAATTTTAATAAAATAAAAATTCAAAAAGAAGATTCTAATATTATTCCAAGTATTCATAAATTATATTCTAATGATATTAATGATTCTGAACAAATTAAAGATGATTATAATGATATAAAATATAATTCTAACATTCCAAAAACAAAAAAACAATTAAATGACAAAAAGAAAAAAGATATTTTTAAAGAAAAACATGAAATTGAATTAGATTATGAAGATACACCAAAAAAAAAAAAATTTTATAATTTAGTAGAATCAAATGTTTATTTTACAAATATAAAAAAAAATATTAATCAAAATAATTATAGTAATAATTTAAAAACAGAAAGTTCAAATTTATATATAGAAACTCAAACTTATCATCCGAATTATACTATTAATAAAAATACTGAATTTACTTTTATAAACTCCACAAAAAAAAATAATGAAAATTCTTTTTCTCCTCATGAAAGTAATAATGATAATTATTCTGTTAATCAAATACTTCCTTCTTTTCATAATAATAAATTTTATCAAAATTTAAATGAAAAAATTTCTCTTAATAGTGAAAGAAAAATTATTTTTAATCAAACAATTACAAATTTTGAAAGAAATCAAGAATTTACTATTATAAATTCCCCTGTAAAAAAAAGAAGTGTTAACCATATTAAATTTAATTTTTATGATTGGGAAAAAAATAAAATGAAAAATAGATATAATAGTGTTTCACATAATTATCTTCAAATTCAAAAAGAAAAAGAAGAAAAAAATAAAAGAAAATTTTTTGATGGATTAATATTATATTCAAATTTAAAAAAAGTAATTGATATAACTGATAAAATAATATATAGCGAAAAATTTTGTACTTTAACAGAAAATGAATTTAATGTTTATAAAAATATAGGAGAATTTATTACTCTTCAAAAACCTTATATAAGCATATTAAAAATAAATATAAAAAATGTTAATAGAATTAGTATTTCTAATAAAAATGAAATTAAAGGAGAACATTTAATTTATTTTGGAATAAAATATGAAAATTTAATAAATGAAAAAACAGAAGTTATATTTTTTGCCTCAAATAATGAGAAATTAATATCAAAATGGATAAACATTTTAAATAGAGAATAAAAAAATTATTATAATAATGTAAATACCGTCATATATAAATAAATTTTTTCATAATTTTTTAAAAAATACTATTAAAATATTCCAAACTTTAACTTAAAGTTTTTTTGATTATAATCTTTATTTTTATTTTTAACTTATTTTCTATATAGAATTTTTATTAAATTTATTCTTCATAATTATTAATATATGTATATATCTTAATAATTTATTTAAATAAATTATATTAAATCATTAAACTTACTTAATTTCATATTCTAAAGTCATAAATTAATCCAATTTTTAAATGGCTTTATTAGTAAAATTCAATAATTTTATTTCAGGAATTTTCCATTAAATTAAGAGAAAAATTTTTTATAATTTTTATTATTATTATATAATTCAACTTTGGTTTTTACTTCTTTACTAAAGATATATAAATTAATTTTGAATTATATTCCTATTTATTTAAAAATATTATATTATTCTTTTTATTATTGAAGAATAAATTTTTAGTTATTTATTTAAATTTATTTTTAATATAATTAATAGGTCTATTTCATTTTTTTGAAAATGGAAAATTTTTATCCTATTTTTTTTGAAGTAATGAAAATTTGTGGAGTTAAAAATCCTACTGAAGGTAATTTTAATTATATTATATTTTATAGATTTATTTAATCCCTTTGTTATTTTTATTGGTTTTGGATTTTTTTTAGGAGCATTATCTTCATATCTTCTTATGAAAATTTCATATTTAGAAAAAGAAAATGAAAAATTAATAAGTAAAATAAGTGAAGAAAATAAAAAACCAATAGTTGAAAAATTAAAAAAAAATGATTTTCTTCAAGATAAAAAAGAAGAAAACAAAGAAAAAAAAGAAGAAATTAAAGAAGAAAAAATTGAAGAAAATAAAGAAGAAATAAACGAAGAAATTAAAGAAGAAAAAATTGAAGAAAAAAAAGATGAGAATAATATTCTAAAAAACTCTAATTTTAAAAGACCAGAAATTAAACAAAAAAATTATGAAGAAGAAGGGGAATGGAAAGTAGTAAGAAAAGGTCAAAAAAGGAAAAAACCATAAAAAAAATGAAAACATTAATATTTATAATATGAATATTTTTAATATATTTTAAATTCAAAAAATAATTAAATATTATTTAATGCATTCATTAATAATAAAATCTCGAAATTCAAATTCTAATGAAAATAAAAAAGAAAAAAAAAGAAGTTTAAGTGAAAAAATAATAGAATCAAAAATTTCAAAACAAACAAAAAATGAAATAAATAAAAGTATGATTAGGAAACAAAATATAAATTTAAAAGAATATAAAATAATCAAATATATAGGAAAAGGAGCTTATGGAATAGTATATTTAGTAGAAAAAGACAAAAAAAAATTTGCAATGAAAGTTATTTCCAAAAATTTTTTATCAAAATACAATAAAATAAATGAAGCTTTAATTGAAAAAATAATATTATCAAAAATTAATCATCAATCAATAATTAAATTAGTATCTTCTTTTCAAACCAAAACTAAATTATTTTATATTTTAGAATTTTGTCCAAATCAAGATTTAGATTTTGTATTAAATAAATTCAATATTTTACCAAAAAATTTAGCAAAACAATATTCAGCAGAAATAATAAATGTATTAGATTATTTACATAATAAATTAAAATTAAGTCATAATGATTTAAAACCTTCAAATATAATGTTAGATAAAAATTATCATTTGAAATTAATTGATTTTTCAAATGTTAAAATATTAAATAAAAAATTTGATCTAAATTTAAATAAATTTATTGACTGTAATAATTATATAGAAAAAGATATTTTTGGAACTCCAGAATATATTTCTCCAGAGATGATTAATCAAACAATATTTGATTATAGAACAAATGATATTTGGGCTTTTGGTATTATATTATATTATTTTTATCATGGAAAAACTCCTTTTGAAGGAGAAAATGATTTTGAAATTTATGATAATATTAAAAAAGGAGAATATGAAATTAATCAAAATTTAGATAATGATGTTAAAGATTTAATTAAACATATATTGATAAATGTAAATGAAAGATTTAATATTAATGATATTAAGAAACACAATTATTTTAAAGATGTTAATTGGGATAATTTACTTAATGAAAAAATTAATTTTCCTGTTGAAATTTATGATGAAAATTATAGCCTTTCTAATCAAGATTCTAATGATAAATATTGGGATAATTTTTGTGATTTTGTTAATAATAATAATAATGAAAATAAAGATTCTAATATAAATAATATTGAATTTTTAGTTGTTAATATTAATGATAATGGTATTTTAAAGTTTATTGATAATTATTTTTATAATAAAGAAAATAATAAAAATATTGAAAATAACAACCTAAAGGAAATTGAATATATAAATGAAAAAAAAAATTTGATTTTTGAAGGAATTTTCACTCAAATTGGAATAAATGATCATGAAGTTGAATTTAAATTATATAAAAATAAATTAGAAGTTTGATTAAATAATATTTTATTAAATTCAATATTCTTAAAAGATATATGTATAAAAAGAGAAAACAAAAATATATTAATAATAAATCAAAAATTTTATAAATCTACAAATACCCATATCACAAGATTTTTAAAAATACTAAACATAATTTTATATTCATATCTTCCTTAAAATAAAATTTAAAGACATAAAAATTAAATAAAAAATAAATATAAATAAAGTTAATAAAGAAAAAGATAAAAATTCAAAATTACCCTACAAAAATAAGAAAAACCTTTTAATATTTAATTACTTCATTCTGTTTTTAAAATTGATATTAAATGTTAGAATAATGTTTAAACGAAAATACTATTATAATTAGATAAATACTATTAATTAGGATGAAATATTAAACTTATTTTCTATAGGAAAAAATATCAAAATATTTTTTAATTAAAAATTTTATAAATTTTATTATTTATCTTATAAAAAAAAAATATTCAAAAAAAATATTCAAAATAAAAATGGTCATATTTGTAAAAAGTTCTAATCCAGACTACACAATATATTTAGGTAAAGACAAATATGAAAACGAAGACTTAATAAAATATGGATTTCCAATAGATATATGGTTTCATGTGGAAAATTATTCAAGTGCACATGTATATTTAAGACTTCCAGATAATATTACGTGTGACAAAATTCCAAAAGAAATTTTAGAAGAATGTTGTCAAATAGTAAAAGATAGTTCAAAAGATGGAAGAAAACAAGAGAAAGTTAATATATGTTATACACCTTGGGAAAATTTAAAAAAAACTAATAATATGGAAATTGGAGAAGTCAGTTTTAAAGATATGAATAAAGTTTATTATATTAGAAATATTTCTAAAAATAGTGAATTGTTAAAAAAATTAAAAAAAAATTCTTTTGAAAAAAATATTGATTATGCTGCTGAGAAAGAATCTTATAATTTAGAAGTTAAAAATAAAATGAAAAAAGAATTGGAAGAAAAAAAAAAAAAAGAAAAAGAAGAGATTAAAAAAGCTAAAGAATTAAAAAAAGAACAACATTTTGAATATATTGATCAAATTGGTACTGTTACTACAAATAAAGATGAAGTTGATTTAGAAGATGATTTTTGGTAAATTAAATTTAGTATTTTTTTTTTTTTAAATTGTTCTTTATATTGTAATTATTGATATGTTTAAAAAACTAATAAATTAAAAAATTATGATTAATAATAAGAACATTTTTCTTCAACCTAAAATATATTATACTGATAAATAACCTTTTTTTAATACAACAATA
>JAEEGI010025664.1_pt1 | contig 11399 bp, 8 predicted proteins | sample 8958751 | NCBI WGS metagenome assembly JAEEGI01 (sample SAMN16246545, study PRJNA631951) | gut metagenome | biome: gut microbiome; feature: rumen; material: KS-attached | host: Bos | place: Iran: Karaj | collected 2018-10 | reverse complement strand
ACGCTCACGATGCAGGCGTCCACCATCGCATCGAAGGTACGCCAGCCTTCCTTGATCCGGTTCCTCAGGTCCTGCTTGTCCTCCTCGCAGAGGTAGCCCTCCCGGAGGTCCTCGGTTAGGGCCTCGACGGCGAAGTACTGTTTCTTCACGTCCTCGGGGAGCTTGAAGAAGGCGCTTTCCTTCTCGTGGTCCAGCCCAATCTTGCCCGGGGTGTCCCTGAAGGCCTTCGCCAGGTCGCTGTGGGGTTTCTCCTCACGGGCGGCCTTCATGAAGTTCTCCGCGAACTGCTGTCCGGCGGGGTCGTTGTCGAAGCACAGGTGGAAGGTGGCGCCGGTGGCGCGGATGAGTCCCTTCATCTGTCCCTGGGTGGGATTGCCGCCGGTGGAGACGAAGACGGCTTTCCTGAGGTCCTTGTCCCAGTCCCGGTGGAGCTGGTAATAAGCCATCGCGTCGTAGGCGCTCTCGAAGAGGAAAACCCTCTCCGCATCCTTCAGCGGGGTCTTCATGGGGGAGGCGATCCAGAGCCCGAGGCTGCCGTTGCTCCCGGCCGCCTTGCCCTTGTAGGCTCCGCTCCCGTCACGTCTGAGGCGTCCTCTCTCCTCGAATCCCACGACAGTACCGTCCCCTCCGGGAACGGTGAGCGGGAAGGAGAGGTTCCGCACCTTCACGCCCTGCCTGCCGGGGACGTCACGGTCCGCCAGCACGAAACCCTCGCGGAAGGCGATCTGGGTCACCAGGTCCAGCCCACGGTGCTTGAAGAAGGGATAGAATGGCTTGTAGGAGTCGTAGTCCCCGGTCTTGATCCGGTGGAGCGTGTAGTCCTTCAGGTCGAAGGGCTTCAGCTCGGGCTGGGGCTCCCGGACCGCCGCTTCCTTCTCCTCATACGGGGTGTTGAGAAGCCGATGGCAGACCTTGTTGACGAGCTTGTCGAGGTTCATCCCGACCTCGTACTCCGGGAAGAACTGCGGGTGCTCCTTGATGAGGGAGATCACGTTGTAGTTCTTCTGGACCGGGGGATGGAAGCAGAACTGCCCGTCCCGGGTGACGATGAACTTGTCGCCGCGGATCCGCTGTCCGTGCTCGTCCAGACGGACGAACGAAGGGTAACGCAGGCCGTCCTTCCGGTTGCGGACGTAGCCCGCATCCCGGAGGACATCCTGCACGGAGAGCCGCTGCATGTAGTCTTGGTAGGTGAGTTCCATATCCTGAAAGTCGGTTAACGTCCCAGCCCGACGCCGTGCTCAGCGGCATTTAGGCCCGCCTCGAAGGCGCGGCTGGCGATGTCCTGCGGGGAGTCCACGCCGGGCTTCATATAGACATGGCCGCCCGCGTGGCGCTCCATATAGAGATCCGGGGCCATGCGCGGTCCGCGGACCATCTCACCGGCGACGGTGAGGGCCGCGAGGATGGCCGCCCCGATATTGGCGCCCCCTTCCCGCTGCTCGCGCGGGAGCTGCTTCATGTCCACCTCATTGAAGACCTTCGAGAAGAGCCTCATGCGGTGGTAGTCGTCCACGGCCATGAACTTGTCATACTGGCGACGGGTGATCTCGTGGGAGATCTCCTCGCCGTTGATGACGGCCGTCATTCGGTATTTCATGTCACGGCCGGCCTCCTGCGCTTCGTCCCGGACGGGTTCCACGCGGATGTCGCCGACGCTGACCTCGCGCCCGTGAGCGCCTTCACGGAACCAGCCCTCCCGCGACTGCATGTCGTAGAGGGACTCGCCCCAGACCCTTCCGATGCCGCGGCGCTCGTCCTCCTGCTCCTGGAGGACAGCCTGCTGCATCACCAGGTACGACATGTCCTCGGCGATGACCGGCTGCGGATGGAGGCTGCGCTCCTGCTGCCGGATCTCCTCCAGGGCGGAAGGGGAGAGCGCGAGGCCTACCGGCTCCCTGCTCTCCAGCATCTCCATCGTGACCTTTCCCTGCCAGTCCTTGCCGATGACACCGTTGATGACGTCGAGCCTCGCGGCGACGGGGATGTCCTTGAGGGATTCGGCGGAGAGGACCGCCATTTCATCCTCCCTCAAGTCATAGACAAGGTCGCGGTTGATGGAAGTGGACTTCACCGTAAGCGTACCGGCCCGCTCGTCCACGACGATGCCGTGGCTGGAGAGGACCTCGTTCCATTTCTCCATGGAGAAGTAGACGTCGGAGTTGATGAGCTCGGAGTAGGGCCTTGCCTTCTCGCCGGAGGCCGGACGCGCCTGGATCTCGGGGACGACGGTCCTGAGTTCCGTCAGAACATCCTCTCCAGAACGGACTGCGGCCTGCGCCTGCGTAGCCTGGTTCCCCTTGTAGTAGAATCCGTAGCCTCCGTTCTGGAGTTCGCCCGGCTTCATCCTTCCGTTGGGACGGTCGGGGACTAGGGGAGCCCCGCCGTGGCGGAGATCCCCTCCCACGCGGCGCAGGTGGAAGCCTTCCTGGCTGCGCGGTGTCCAGCCGAGCATGCTTCGGCGGGCCCAGAGGTCCCTGAACGGACTCGCGGTCCTGCCATATTCGCCCTCTCCGATCCGGTAGCCGTGAAGGCCCATCACGACGCGCCCGTTGGCGTTTCGTGCATGGACATAGTCCTTCGGCATGTCGAAATCCTTCCCCACGACGGCCGCGAAGGCATCGTAGGCCTTGCGGTTCGAGGAGTTCGTGCCCCCGTCCGTAAGGGCGGACAGGTGCTCACGCGAAAGGGGATAGGTGAGAAGAGGGGAGTCGTGGCCCTGTACGGCCAGCAGCACGCCGTCGCCGCTCTGGACGAGACGTGCCTGCATGCCGTTGCGCCGGAGCGTGTCCTGCAGCTCCGGGGCGAGGCCGGCGTAGCGGCCAAGTGCAGTGGATCGGGTAGGCATCGGATAGTCTGTTAATGGTTAGGCATCGCCGCGCTGGATCCCGTCTTCCAGGAGCGAAGCCCTGTAGTCAAGGAAGGCCCTGGCGGCATCTTCATCCTCAATCCTGCCGGTGGCGCCGCAGAAGGACGAGAAGCCCTCCTGCAGCTCAGTATCCGGGTGCATCTGGATGAAATCGAGTTCAGAGATAACCCCGCGCTGGCGCAGCTGCACCAGTTCGTCGTGGGTGTATGTGAGTGCTTTCTTCTTCATGGCGCCTATCGTTTGAGGCCGCTGTTGCGGGCGATGGCCTTCTTCATCTCGTCCCAGAATTCCTCGGTGTAGTCCTGCTCGTGGACATAGTCGAGGTTCCCGTCCTGATCCATGAACCAGCAGCCGTAGATGCCGAAGGAGTAGCGCGACATGGTGGGTTCGCCCTTCTCCTTGTGCCACTTCTGGGAGTCGCCGAGGACGAGCCTCAGACCGGATTTCTCCGTGAGGTCGATGCCGACGGAGACCTCCTCATCATCGTCGGTGATGCAGACGACATCACCCTCCTGGATGGCCTGGATCTCTCCGGAGGAGAGTTCGAAGATGTCAATCAGGTGACTGATGTTCTTGCCGATGACCGGGGTGGGCACGTAGATAACCTGGTTGGTGCCGGTGTCGATCTGGACGAAGCACTTTGCCGTCTCGTCGTCCGGAGCGTGGCTGATGATCGCCTTGCCGGAGCGGAGCGCCTCCTGCTCGCGGGGACTGTAACAGTCCAGGTCGCAGTGGACCAGGCGCGGATGGAACACGATGTCGGTTTCGTCATCCGCATCGCGGACCAGCTTGAAGCGGGCCCGGGCGCTGACGGTGCGTCCTTTCTTGTCCTTGATACTGATGGGAAGGACCGGCGAAAGGCGGCCGCTGAGGATGTCAGTGTAGACATCGGTGGGAAGGTCCTCGATCATCTCCTGTGTGAGCCCGAACTCCTCGAGGATGGCGTACGGGACCTCGTCTTCTTTGAATTTGTAACGTGACATGGTATAATGGTTTTCGTTGTTTCCTACGGCAAATTACCTATTACGCACGAGAGTCCGTAGCAGGATAGTGCATCAGTACCGGGGATAGGTGCGATTTTGTGCATTATTCGCCTAAATGGTACTCTGAAGTGGTACTTTGGTATTATTCACTGTTGTCACCGGAACGAATTGAGATCTAACACAGACGTATTTCGATCATTGACGAAAAGCCAGACTGTTTTATGAGCTTTGATAATCGGACGCTTTGTGTTGTTGGCACGATTTTATAATTTCTCGGCACGATAAAAGCATTTTCTAGCACGAAATATTTGGTTTTTGGCACATTAATAGTATATTTGCAAAAAAATTAAAGTAAATGTATACGGAGTTATTGAGAATAATAGAGGGCGGATTACAGAAAGATTCTCCCAAGGTCTATAATTACTCGAAGATGCTTGCGGAGAAGATGAATCGTGACGGTGAATCAAGAATGGCCAAGATGATTATGGATTTGCTGGACAAGCGCTATTCGTCATCTTTGACTTTAGATGAATTGTCTTCAAAACCAGTAGATGCCGAAAGCCGCATGAGCATAGTGGATGTATATCTTCCTTCAGAGAAGGATATAAAACCGATTCTCCCGGAATTGACGGCCGCCAAGGTTAATGATTTCATTAACATGGTCAAGCGCCAAGGAGATTTGTTCTCTTTAGGGGTAGACTTAAACAATACTCTTTTGCTTTATGGAGCACCTGGATGCGGAAAGTCGACTGTCGCGAAGTATATTGCTAAAGAAATAGGCCTGCCGCTGGTTATTGCACGTTTAGACGCACTAGTGTCATCATTATTAGGAAGCACATCAAAGAACATTCGCAAAGTATTCGACTACGCATGTTCCAGGCCGTGTATTCTTTTTTTGGACGAATTTGATGCAATAGCAAAAGCGAGAGATGATCAGCATGAATTGGGCGAATTGAAGAGAGTTATTAATAGCCTGTTGCAAAATATTGATTCTTTCTCGAACACTAATGTCCTTATTGCAGCAACAAATCATGCCGATTTGTTAGATAAAGCGGTATGGCGCCGGTTTCATACCATTCTTGAGATTGGTCTTCCAAGAGAGAAACAGATGTCTGATCTACTGAGGCTTTTCATTGGTGATTTCAAGACTACCGACTCCTTCGCTGATGAGAAAAAAATGTCAAAACTGGTTAAGGCTATTACGAATTACTCTGGAGTTACGCCTGCTGATATACAGACCATCGTAAACAACGCAAAGGTCCAAGTCGTACTCAATGATAATAAAGCCTTGAGCACTGAGGATTTATTGCTTCAGTTGTATTTGTTTAAGAATCATGACAATGATAGCGTTGAGTATATTGTTAAGTATTTGAATGACAATGGAGTTTCTCAATCGGTAATATCCGAAATGATAAACCTCTCAATAAGGCAGATTAAGAACATTTTAAATAAGGAGAACTAGAGATGAACGAGAAGAATCTTCCTATCCGCTTCTTTTCCATGAGAGAAAAGGACGAACGAATGACCGAAGGTGCTGGCGATTCCGTCATCCCGAACTGGGTTGATAAAGACAGCATCCCTGATAAGCAGAAGACTTTCACTGGAAAGTTAGCAGGTGTTGCAACGTCATTGTCCCAAAAGGCGTCCAAGGGGGTGTTCCTCCCTTCAGTTCTGACCCTCCATCTTAATCCAAATGCCTTGGCGAAGGGACACAGACAGAATATAGCCTCCATCTTTAATGACAAAGGGGCAATCAACATTGTTGGCGTCGTTGGCCGGGATAAAGTTTTGGCCAAGGTAAACAGTGCACAAGAGGCAAAGAGGATAGAAAACAAGATCCAGAATCTCCGGTTCGGGGACAAAACCTATCTCGGTGTAGCAGCGATAGACCAGATAGACTCGTTTCAGCCACTCGTAGAGGAAGGTTTAACCGAGGAAAGTACTGTCAAAATCAAGCTCATCAACTACTATGACAGAGGGTTGAATGAACTTCTCGTCCGGTCTTTTGAGAAAGAATGCGACACACATGGTATCGAAGTTGTCAGATGCAATTATTCCAACCAATTGATTGTCTATAAGGCCGTTGGTGTCTCCTCAAATCAACTTTCCTATTTGAGGAACCTCGAAGGAGTCCAATCGATAAGCCATATGCCCTTTGTCGAATTTGATGAAGACTCCATTCAATTTGCCGAAGATATCGAGATCAAGACGCCGCAGGATGGAGTTGATTATCCCGTCGTTGGAGTCCTGGATTCGGGGATTGAAAGAATCCCTCATTTGGCTCCATGGCTCTGCACGGAGAAGGAATCCTTCTTTACTCCGGATGAATCGGATTCTTCGCATGGGACGTTCGTCTCCGGAATCATTGAATACGGTGACGAATTAATAGGCAGGAACTGTACCGGTAGTCAGGGCTGCAAACTTTTTGATGCCGCTGTTTTTGGGAAGTACTATAAAAGAATGTCAGAGGAAGAAGCAATCGAAAATATTCGGTCGGCGATAAGCCATCATCCGAACATAAAGATATGGAATATGTCAATCGGAACTGATGACACCGCAGATGAACAGGAGTTTTCCGACTATGCCAAGGAACTTGACAGGATTCAAGATGAGTACGACGTTATGATTGTCAAGTCGGCCGGGAATTATGATGATTTTCGTTCCCCGGTTCCAAGAATCTCAATACCGGCTGATTCCATTAGAAGCCTGGTGGTTGGATCCATTGCGCATACTAAGAGGGAGTTCGATCTCGCCGAGGCAAATTGTCCTTCTCCTTTCTCGAGAAAAGGCCGAGGCCCAGCGCATATTATCAAGCCCGAAGTCGTCAGTTATGGAGGAAATGCCGGGATTGATGACAATGGCGATAAAACGCAATCACCAGTTCTCTCTTTTTCTCCGAATGGAGAAATAACCGGTAACGTTGGTACGAGCTTCTCGACACCGAGAATTACTGCCATTGCGGCAAGTTTGCAAATGAAACTGAAGGACACGTTTAACCCGTTGCTTGCAAAGGCCCTGATCATTCACTCTGCCCATTATCCTTTGGAAATGAAAATGGAGATTGGGGACAAACTGAGATATGCCGGCTTCGGCCTACCGGCACCGAGTGACATGATCCTGTATAATGATAAATACGAGACAACCCTGATTCTTCAAGACACACTTGAAAAAGGCCGCTTTATCGAGATTCTTGACTTTCCTTTCCCCCAATCGATGATCGAGAATGGATTTTACTATGGCCAGCTAACCGTGACCCTTGTCAGTAAGCCAATTCTCAATGCATCTCAAGGAGCCGAGTATTGCCAGTCAAATCTAAAAGTGATGATGGGCACATACGACAATAAGACCCAGAGGGATATTACAAAAAGGAATATCAAGAACCCGATTGGAGCTGAAGGTAGAAAGAATCTGCTAGGGTCTTCGCTTTATAGCAGTAGGGCAAAAGAAGATACCACAACACCATATGCCTCGGAAAGAATGCTCGTAGACTATGGTGATAAGTTCCAGCCCATCAAGAAATGGAGTGTTGATTTAGAGGAGCTTACACAAGGAAAGAAGGAAGACCATCTTAAGGCCCCCAAATCGTGGTATCTTAAGATAGAAGGGTTGTATCGGCAATTCATCGAAGACCTCAATGAATCGAACGACGAGGCAATCAGCCAAGAATTCTGCCTGATTATCACCATCCGGGACAACAAGCACAGACACGAAATCTACGATGAAGTTACCCAACAGTTAGAGGTCAATGGTTTCGTATATAGCTCTGTCCCCGTTGAACAGCATGTTGTGGTTTCATCCAGTTCAGAAGAATAACCGAATAGTGGCATTGAAGAATACATTCATCAATCCTATTTCTTGGCGAACTGCATGATTTCATTGCACATCTTCTCGACATCCTGGTTGACCTTCACGAAGTTCTCATAGAGGATCCGCTCCTTCTGTTCCTTGGTGCCGAAGGTGTAGAACTTGGGGAGGTCGGTGTAGTGCTTCTCCTCCTCGCTGATCTCCTTCATGTCGAAATCCGTCTTGCAGAAGAACTTTGAGGTCTGGAACTCCTCGCTCTTCTGGATGTTCATCGTGCCGCCCTTGCCGGTCTTCGTCTTCACAAAGTCCCTCGCCGTCTGGCCGCAGATCCAGCCGGTCGGCATGTCGGAGATCTTCGACGCCGGGACCAGGCTGTCCATGTTCTCGTTCAGGTTGATTGACGTGCGGTCACGGTCGATCGTCACACCCTTCTTCAACTGGACGACCTTACCGAAGATGTCGTTCGAGAGCCACTCCAGCGTCTCCTTGGCGCGGGCGGAGCCGCTGACGACGTTGCCCACGGTTGTGATAACCTTCTGCATGCCCACCTTGCCGTAGTCGCTCTCCAGCTGCGGCAGTTCTTGGAAGCCCAGGGTCACACTGACCTTGTTGCTTCGGGCAGTGCCGATGAGACGGTCAATCTTGTGGAAGTATAGCGTCGGCAGCTCGTCGACAATGATGCTCACCGGTACGTTCTTTCCCTGGCCGGTGTTCACACGCGTCACCAGGCGGTTCAGGATCAGCGCATTCAGGGCGCCGATGATGCTCTCCATCTCCGGGTCGTTGGCGATGAGGAGATAACTCGGATGCTCCGGGTCACTGACTTTCAGGTCGAAATCGTCCCCGTTGCGGTGGAAGATCCAGTAGGACTCCTTCGTGGCCAGACGGGATGTGTAGACTCGGAGCGTACCGATCATACCTTCGAGCTGCTCGAATGCCTTGTTCTTCAACGCGGTCTGGAACGGACCCAGCAAAGGCAAGACCTCCGGATCGGTCTGCAGCACGTCGAAAATGGTCTGGTAGTCCTTGTTCAGGAACGACAGGATATGTGGCATGTCGGAGTACCGGCCCAGCCAGTAGGCGGGCTGCACGACGAGTCCGTCGGCATCCCGGACAATGCCGGTAAGGACCTTCTGCCCGGTCTGAGGATCGGTGACATATTCCGGAACGAGCGGCTTCCTGTCCTTGTCATAGGGCATCTTGTCCCAGTTGCAGAAAAAGAAGATGCAGGCCGCGAGGAAGTTCACGGCAGAGGTCTGGAAGAACTGGTCGGAGCCGCCGCCACCTTCCTTCTTTCCCTTCTGGAGGGAGTCCAGCAGGGTCTCGGCGGTCTCGCTGGCCGCCGCGAGGTTGTTGATGTACTTGAGCTGGATAGGATTGACGCGCTTGGAGTACTCGACATCGACGAAGTTGATGACGTTGAACGAGAAGTTCGCGGGGATCTTCTTCCGCTGGAGGTTGAGCCGGTAATGGTAGTAGAGCTTCCGGGCGAGGGTGGGGAACTTGTAGTCGTACACCACCATCGCGAAGCCCTTGGCGCTGTGCTGCCGGATGAACGGCTCGATGATCGAGAAGGTCTTACCGGAGCCCGGCGTACCGACGACCCAGGTCCCGCGGAACGGGTTCACGATATTCACCCAGCCCTTGCGGAACTTGCCCTTGTAGTAATAGCGCATCGGCACGTTGACGCTGTATTTGTTGTCGATCCGCTCCTCGCACTGCACAAACGACTCGTTCTCGTAGTTGAACCTGTCCTTCATCAAGCCCTCCTTGAGGAACTTCGAGATGTTGTCCAGGGCGATGTGCACGAGGACCGTTCCGATGACGGAGGCGGCCATGTAGAGCCACCTGTTAAGCGGGACGGTATAGAGGAGCGGGGTCATCGAATGGCCGAAGAGCCAAACGGACAGGACCACGATGAAAAGGCCCGATACGAGGGGATAGAGGACCATCCTCCGCGCATCGAACTCCAGCTGTTTCTTGTTCCTGGTGCCGATGCAGGTGACGCAGATCAGCAGAAGGGTCGCCACCTTGCTCCAGATGAGGTTCCCGTCGGTGTAGATGAACCACCGCTTCATCCTTCCGTGAAGGTCCACGAGGATACCGCCCCAGAAATCCAGCACGGCGGGATCGACGGCATAGAGGAAGAACTCCAGGACGAGCGACACGTAGACGAGGCTCCTGAAGATCTTGTATCCGGTGATGAGGTCCTTACTTTCTTCCATGGCGTTTCCTGAGCATCAAGATAAGGGATGTGATGATGGCCAGGATCATTTGATCCTCACCGGCATCTTGAAGCCGATACCGGCGCCGACACTGAAGAGGTCATACCGCTTCGGGATCATCAGGTCCACACCAGCCTGCCAGTAGAACTGCCAGCCCTTCCTCAAGGCATAGCTGTGCTGCCATCCGGCATGGATTCCCGCGAGGAAATCCGCCGGAGCTGCTCCGAGGCTCACGCCGATTCGAGCGGAGCCATAACGATTCCGCGCACGATAGAGGCATGGCTTCCAAGCGGCGCCCACACCCCATTGCTTTCCGCTGCTGTCCCAAAGCTGGGACACTTGGGACAGCTGGGACAAGTCGCCCGGGAAGAGCACCCTCCCTTCAGCGAAGAACTCCCATGCATTGTGGTAATGCGTCTCGTGCTCCCAGAATAGGGTAGCGGAAGCAGCGGGACGGTAGAATCCGCCCAGCCCAACACCGATGCGGTTGGAATTGTCCTGAGCCTTAACCAGAGCTGTCGAAAGCAGCACGACGGCAATCATCAAAATCCTTCTCATACGCTAGTCCTCCTCCAGAAGTGTTTCACTGAATGAATCCGCATACAACACATCTTCGTAATCGATGGACAGCGTGACGGTGCGGCCGCTGATCTGCTTCTCGGACATCTCAATGGTAAGCACCTTGTCGTTCGGGAAGGTGAGCTTCTTCAGAACGAGGACGTTCCTGTAGCCGTGAAGGAACGTGTTCGCACTCTCCAGCACCATAGCTGGAGCGATCTCGATGCTCTGGCAGTTGGCAGCCCTTGTCTGACGTTTGTCCTCGACCTTCACGCGGATCTGGTCTATGTCAAAGCGGATGTTCGTGCGGTTCTCCACGCTGAAGTCGATGAAGAAGTACTCACCGGCGCTGTAGATGTTGTTCAGCCGGATGTTCATGTGGTGCTTCCTCGCTCCGACGTTCCTGTACTTGGCAGGGGAGTCCCATACCCTGCGGGCGAAGCGGGCCATCTCCTCCGTGGACATGGACACCGCCGGATTGTTGTACGGCAGGACCTCCGTCTGGAGGATCGTCTTCTCCGTCACGGCCTCGCTGAGCCGGGTCGTGTAGATGAGACCGTACTGGACACGGTAGCGCTCGGTGATGACCGTGACGACGGCGAGGACGTCGCCGTCGGCATTGACGTCGGCGCCCTCCTTCGGCTTGAGGCGGAGCGTATTGGAAAGGGGTTGGTCACCGGCCACCTTACCTGTGGAGATGTCCACGAAACGGATGGGCTCCGTGGCCGTGATGACCGTCGTGACCTGGTCGTTGACGGTGAGCAGTTCAAGCCCCGAGGCCGTCTCCTGGGCACTGAGCAGGGAAGCCGAAGCGATGCATAAGAAGAGTGCGATTAAACTCTTGAGTTTCATTGTGATATTGTTTATTCGTTTCTTGTCTGATTACCGGTCACGAGGTACACGAACGTACCGTACTTGAGATGTGCGGTGTTCTTCCGGAGGACCTTCCCGACAGCGCTC
>JAEEGI010025656.1_pt1 | contig 11403 bp, 9 predicted proteins | sample 8958751 | NCBI WGS metagenome assembly JAEEGI01 (sample SAMN16246545, study PRJNA631951) | gut metagenome | biome: gut microbiome; feature: rumen; material: KS-attached | host: Bos | place: Iran: Karaj | collected 2018-10 | reverse complement strand
GCGAGGCAAGCTCGGGGCACAGCTCATTGATGATCGCGCGGTAGTCCGAATCCAGACAGGACTCGATCATCACCAGCGTATGGGTGTCCGACTGCCGCAGCAGATATTCCGCCTCATGGATCTTATAGGCGGTATTCACCGTGACCAGAACGGCGCCGATCTTCACCGTCGCCCAGAAGGTTATGTACCATGCCGGCACATTCGTGGCCCAGATCGCAACTTTCTTGCCCGGCCCCACGCCGAGAGAGACGAGTGCCCGCGCGAAATTGTCCACATCCTCGCGAAACTCTTCATAGGTGCGGGTGTAATCGAGCGTGGTGTATTTAAAGGCGTACTGGTCCGGAAACTCCTCTACCATACGGTCCAGGACTCCCGCAAACGTCAGATCGATCAGTTCGTCCTTTTTCCATACGTATTCGCCCGTCCCGTCATGGTTGGGATACAGGCGCTTCTTCATGCCGCGCGTGTTCTCAAAACGGCTCATGTAGTTCACGAAATGCGGCAGGATCACGTCCGGATCGTCCATATCCTCCATCCCCTCCGGTTTCCACTCCAGAGAGATGAAGCCGTCGTAGTCGATAGAGCTCAGGGCGCGGATCATTTCACGCACGGGAAGCGTTCCTTCCCCTATGATGTCGTATGCTCCGGAATCGTCGGAGTCGCGCAGATGCACATGACGGACATAGGCGCCCAGGTTTCTTATCGTTGTGTCCGGGTCCTCTCCGCAGTCGCGGTAGGGATGGTGCACATCCCACAAAGCGGCCAGATAGTCGCTGGCGAAGTCGTCCATCAGAGCGCGGAGCGCTCCCGTATCGGCGTAAAGGCCCGTCGTTTTGATAAGGACCGTAACACCGGCTTTTTCCGCCTCGGGAAGCAGTCCGCTCAGCTGAGCGCGTACCGTATCCTCGCATCCGAGGATCGCCGCGGCGGACACGCAGGGCACGGACATGGCCCTTGCAGTCTCGATCAGAGGCCGAAGATAATCAGCGGTGCCCTCCAGAGACAGATCGCAGTTCGTGTCAAAGCACGGGAGGCGAAGCCCCGCTTCCCGAAGGCTCCGGGACGTCGCTACCATATTATAAGTATGAAACGCCCCTCCCCGGCCGGTAAGGTCGTCCCTGTCGGGAAGGTCGTAGATCTCCACGCCGTTCAGCCCGGATTCGGCGGCTGTTTCCAGCAGTTCGTTCCAGCCCAGGCTTTTCCAGCCGCGGGTGGAAAAGGACAGTTTCATTCCTCTGCCTCCTCATAGGCGATCTTGTTCAGCGCGTTCATATACGCCTGTATGCTCGATCCGACGATGTCGGTGGAGATGCCCCGTCCGGAATAGAGCTTCCCGTTGGAGACGAGGCGTACCACGGTCTCGCCCATTGCCTCACGGCCCTCGGTGACGGCGCGGATCTGGAAATCGTCCAGCTCGTAATGGTGGTGCGTGATTTGTTCGATGGCCAGAAAAGCAGCGTCTATGGGCCCGTCGCCCAGGGCGATGCCCTCGGAAGACGTTCCGTGGTGGTTCAGCTTGATATGGGCCATGGCCGAGATGTGGTTGCCGCTGTTGATCACATAGCTCTCCACGGTATAGGTCGACGGGACCTGCAGCGCGGTCGAGGCGATAACGGCGTCCAGCTCGCGCTTTCCCATGCTCTCCTTGTGGCGCAGGATCTCCCGTGCCGCCTCCCAGACGGCCCGCGCATCCTCACTGTTCAGATCATAGCCGATGCGGCGCGCCGCCTTCAGGACCTCATCCTCTCCGTCGCTCAGAGAGAGCACCGGCTCGTCTTCCGACTCGTCCTGTACGCCGTCTTCGAAAGGAGAGGTCTTGTTGCGCGGGGCCCGGCACAGGCGGTCGATCTGGCCGACGACGCGCCTGAGCTCAACGGAGTGCAGAGAGGTCTCAGCGTTAAAGAGCTCGCTTCGCGCGGCGAGGATGCCGGCGGTGCTCTGCAGCAGTGCCGTGCCCGTATCGACAGCCGATGTTTTGATCTCTCTCGCGCCGGCGCGCACCGCAGCCACGGAGCAGGCGTCGGCCATGGCCAGGGCGTTGGAGCACTCCACCCCCAGCGTGATCCCGGCGAGAGCCGGTATATCCCGGAATAGGCCGGCGATAAACTCCGAAAATTCGTCGGGAAGCATGGTGCCGGCCGCGTCGCACACCGTAACGGTCGTGGCTCCGGCCTCGATCGCGGCGCCGATCAGCGCGCGCAGGAATTCGCCCTCGCTGCGCGTGGCATCCTCCGCGATAAACTCCACATCCCCGGCGTAGCGGGCGCACTCCGCCACGGCCGAAGCGACCGACCGGAGCATGGCGTCCGGCTTTTTGTGCGAGAGATACTCCATCTGCACCGTGCTTGCCGGAGCCGCCACCTGTAGACGAGGCTTTCGCGCGTCCTTCAGCGCATCCCATACCGCGGCGGCGCCGCCAGGGTCAAGTCCGACGGGGACGGCCAGAATGCTTCCTCGGACAGCCGAGGCCGCAGACTTCACTCTCAGCGAGTCGGCGCGGGAACCGTTCAGCCCCTCCAGCTCAATGACCGATACATTCAGTCTGTCCAGAAGCTTGACGATCTCAAGCTTTCCCTTGAAGGTGAGCGCCGAACCGCTTCCGGCAAGCCTTTTCATTGTGATATCACTGATACGGATCGCTTCCATGCCGATCGCCTCCGAAAAAAAAGCGCCCCCAAAGCCTTACGGCTTCAGGGGCGAGTAATTCACCCGCGGTACCACCCTGATCCATCGTCCGTTCGGACAGATGATCTCTCTCGGATTCCGACAAATCCACAGCCGATAACGGAGCCGCCCGTGATCCGCTACAGGCCCAGGGCTTTCGCGGACCCTGCTCGGGAACCAGAGGCATTCTTCCGTCCGGATCGGTTCGCAGCGGCCACCGACTCTCTGTACCGTTCGTAAAGATGCCGTTTTCCTTCACAGCATTTCATAGTTTCCATTAAATTATCATATAAGCGCGCGGAGCGTCAATTGATTTTTTCTACAGAAAACATGCGTCCGCCGTCCGTAAACATACACGCTTTGCAACATTTTTTCTCCCGAATCGCTCCGATTGTTGTTTCCGGACAGATTTGCGTGTATATTGATACGGAACTGACGAGAAAGGAACGGTCGGATCATGTGGTTTTGGTTTGCCCTTACGGCCCTCATCTGCTGGAGCGGATCGGACCTGTTTTCAAAAATAGGATGCAGAGACGCTGACGACCCGTACAGCCATCTCAAGATGGTCATGGCGGTCGGCGCCGTCATGGGACTTCACGCCGCCTACGAGATTTTTGTAAACGGTGTTCCCGTAACGGGAGAGATCATCCTTACATATCTTCCCGTATCCGCGCTGTATATCCTGTCCATGGCCATCGGCTATCTCGGACTGCGGTATATCGAACTGTCCATCTCCTCCCCGATCTGCAACAGTTCCGGAGCGATCGTGGCGATCCTCACCCTGATCACCGCCGGCATCGGCGACGACCTTCCCCCTGTCGCGCTGGTCGCGGTGGCGCTTGTCTGCGTCGGCGTGATCGCGCTGGGATGGGTCGAGTCGAGGGAAGACGAGGAGCTGCGCCGCCGCCGGCAGGACGAGAGCAATTACCATTACGCCAAAAGCGCTCTGGCCATCGCGATCCCGGTGATCTATTGCCTTCTCGACGCTCTGGGCACCTTTGCCGACAGCCGCGTGCTGGACCGTCTGGGGGAAGAGCTGGCCGACGCGTGCAATGTCGCCTATGAGCTCACGTTCCTGGCGATGGGGATCGTGTGCGCCGTATACGTGCTCATCATTAAAAAGCAGAGGCTTATCCCCAAGCGGGAGATCCCCAAGGTCACCGGCGCCGTGTTCGAGACGGCGGGGCAGTTCTTTTACATCTATGCCCTTGCCGACACGGAGCACGTGGCTTTCTCGGCGCCGATCATCTCTTCTTACTGTGTGGCTTCGGTGCTGTGGAGCCGACTGTTCCTTAAGGAGAAGCTCTCCAAAAAGCATTACGCGTGCATCGCGCTGGTCGTCGCGGGTATCATCATTATGGGGATCCTGGATATCTGACCCGATGCTTTTGTGTCATATACACGGAATCGTACCGAATCCTGTTCGTTTTTTGTTTAGTATGTCACTTGCTTCAGCCATTTAAAGTGGTATAATACAGACAAGTTTTTTTCGGAGGAAACGCCGTATGTCAAAGCGATCCGACATGTATTATTATCGCTTTGACGCCCGCCGCGGGGAGGGCGCGTATGCTTATGCCCGATTTACCCCGGCAATATCATAAACCGACGGTGAGTTTCCTGCCCGATCCCTGTTTCGTATGGTACGGCCCCGTCACAAGACGGGGTCGTTTTTTAAGGAGGAAAGAAAAATGAAAAAAGCGTTTATCCTGTTCCTGTGCCTTGCCATGGTATTCTCCCTGGCTGCCTGCGGAAGCTCCTCTTCCGCCTCCACCGCGTCCGACAGCGCCGCTCCCGCCGAGGACGGCACCTATGTCGTCGGTATCTGCCAGCTTGTCCAGCATGTGGCACTTGACGCCGCCACCAAGGGCTTCCGTGACGCCATCACCGAAAAGCTCGGCGACAAGGTCACCTTCATCGAGCAGAACGCCGCCGGCGACAGCGCCAACTGCAGCACCATCTGCAATCAGCTTGTCTCCGAGAAGGTGGATCTGATCATGGCCAACGCTACTCCGGCCCTGCAGGCCGCCGCCGCGTCCACCAACACCATTCCCATTCTGGGCACCTCCATCACCGACTACGGCTCCGCCCTGGATATCGACAACTGGACCGGCGTGACCGGAACGAACATCTCCGGAACGTCCGACCTCGCTCCTCTGGACGATCAGGCCAAGCTTTTCGGCGAGATCCTTCCCAACGCCCACAGCGTCGGCATCATCTACTGCTCAGCCGAGGCCAACTCCGTCTATCAGGCCGATGTGATCGAAGGCTACCTGAAGGATGCGGGCCTTGAGGTCAAGCGCTACTCCTTCGCCGACTCCAATGATCTGGCCGGCGTCACCGCCAACGCCTGCGCCGAGAACGACGCCCTCTACATCCCCACCGACAACACCGCCGCTTCCTTCACCGAGACCATCAACAATGTGGCTCAGCCCGCCGGCGTGCCCATCATCTGCGGTGAGGAAGGCCTCTGCTCCGGCTGCGGCATTGCCACGCTCTCCATCGATTACTACGATCTGGGCTATGCCACCGGCGAGATGGCCGTGGAGATCCTTGTCAACGGCGCCGACGTCTCCACCATGGAGGTCCGCTTCGCGCCTCAGGTTACCAAGAAATACAACGCCGATCTCTGCGCCGCTCTCGGCATTGAGGTCCCCGAAGGCTACGTCGCCATCGGCTGATCTCTTTTTCCCCGAACGATCCCAAAAGCCTCCGGCCCTCGGGGCCGGAGGCATCGGAGGTTTAACAATGTCTTTAAACATCGGAACGCTTATCTCCGCGTTCCCCGGATATCTGGCTCAGGGGATCATCTGGGGAATCATGGCGCTGGGGCTGTATATCAGCTTCCGCGTTCTTGAGTTCTCCGACCTGACCGTGGACGGATCCTTCGCCGCGGGCGGCGCCGTAACGGTCATGCTTATTCTTTCCGGCAAGCCTGCCCTTCTGGCCGTCTTCGCCGCCGTCCTCGTTGGTATCCTCTGCGGACTGTGCACCGGACTTCTTCATACCAAGTTCGGTATCGCCCCGATCCTCTCCGGTATCCTCACGCAGATCGCCCTCTACTCGGTTAATCTGCATATTCTGGGCAATAAAGCCAACCAGGCGGTAAGCGTGGACAAGTACAGTCTGCTGCTTTCGCTGCGGCATCCCGGGCCTGCGATCGCCGCGGCGGGGATCTTCGCCGCCGCTCTGATCGCGGTCATGTACTGGTTTTTCGGAACGGAGCTTGGCTCGGCGATCCGTGCCACCGGCTCCAACCCCAACATGTCCAAGGCTCAGGGCATCAATATCGACCGCATGAAAGTGCTGGCACTGGCGCTTTCCAACGGCACCGTCGCCCTTGCCGGGGGCCTTATGGCTCAGTATCAGGGCTTTGCCGATGTTCAAATGGGGCGCGGAGCCATTGTGATCGGGCTCGCAGCCATCATAATCGGCGAGGTTTTCCGTCGGCTTATCAAAATCACGACGCCGTTCGATTACGCCATCTCACTTTTCTTTGTGATCGTAGGCGGCATTGTCTACTATGTGATCATGGGCATCGCCCTGTGGCTTCGCCTGCCGACGAACGACCTGAAGCTGTTTACCGCCCTGATCGTGGCTTTCGCGCTTGCTATCCCGCAGCTGCATGAACGCCGCCGCCTGTCCCGCAGAAAAGCGGGAAGCGGGAAAGGAGGCGCCGGGCAATGATCGAGCTCAAAAACGTTACCAAGGTTTTCCATGCCGGCACCGCCAACGAGCGCCGCGCTCTCGACGGGGTGAATCTGCACCTCTTCCCCGGAGATTTTGTCACGGTGATCGGAAGCAACGGCGCGGGAAAATCCACCATGCTCAACGCCATAGCGGGAGTCTGGCCCATAGACGAGGGCTCTATCGTTCTCGGCGGCAAGGAGATCTCCCACCTCCCGGAACACCGGCGGGCGCCCATGCTCGGAAGAGTATTTCAGGATCCCATGACCGGCACCGCCGCGGATATGCAGATCCTTGAGAATCTGGCTCTCGCCGCGCGGCGCGGCAAGAGAAGAGGGCTGAAATGGCATTACACGCCCATTGAGCGCGAGGACTACCGTGAACTGCTGAATATGCTGGGTCTCGGGCTGGAAGACCGTCTGACGGCAAAGGTAGGCCTTCTGTCCGGCGGACAGCGTCAGGCGCTGACTCTGCTCATGGCGACTCTTGTGCAGCCGCAGCTTCTGCTCCTGGATGAGCACACGGCTGCTCTCGACCCCAAAACGGCTCAGAAGGTGCTGGAGATCACCGACCGCATCGTCAGTGAGAACAGCCTTACCACGCTGATGGTCACCCACAACATGAACGACGCCATCCGCCACGGCAACCGTCTGATCATGATGGACAGCGGACGGGTCATTTTCGACTGCTCCGGCGAGGAGAAGAAGAAACTCACCGTTGAGGATCTTATGGAGAAATTCTCCAGTGCCTCCGGAGGTTCCGGCGGCTCTCTGGCCGACGACCGGGCTCTTCTCTCCTGATGAGTAAAAACCGAAAAGCGCCTGCGAAACGTATCGCTTCGCAGGCGCTTTTCTTATAGGTTTACCACATCTTGCAGACGAATCCGATCTTGCCGCCGTAGATAAATCCGTACTCGTCAAGCGGATCCTCGCGGCTGTCGTTGTACAGCCAGGTATCGTCGTTCATGTGCCAGAGCAGCAGGTAATTCTCCGCGGCTCCGTCGCCGCCGTCCACCATGGAGGGTTCGCCGGGGCTCCAGTTGAAGAAGAACACCTCTTCCCCGTCCGGGGTCACCCATTTGCCGTCCGGCTGCCGGGAAGCGCCGAGCCAGGCAAACTCAAGTCCCTCGTTGTTGCACAGCCGGGTCACGGCGGTGAGTTCCTCCTCGTCGGCCGGGATCGCCAGCTGACCTCCTAGCTCTTTGCAGCGGGACACCGCCGCCTCCCAGCTCACATCTTCCCGGTATACCACATACTTGGGTCCGGAGGGCCGCTTCGTAGGTTCGGGGGTGGGAGTGGGTTCGGGCGTCGGCTCGGGCGTGGGAGAAACCGTGGGTATCGCCGTAGGCTCGGGTGAAGGCGTCGGTTCCGGAGGTGTGAGCCGGAAATTGTCGTTCACCAGCAGGACCACCGCACCGGCGATGAATACCAGAGCCAGCAGGATCCACAGCCAGGAGAGGTTGCGGCGCCGCTTGGGCTGCCGGGTGATGGAGATCTCGCCCTCATCGTAATAGGTGTTGTTTTTGGAGGCCGTGCCCGGCGTCTCCGCGGGAGGCTCCGCGTTTCTGGTCAAAAGCCCCGTCATGGCGAGAGATACGTCGATCGGCGAATTGGACGCGTCGCACCCGCCGAGAGCTTCGCGCAGCTGCGTCACGTCCTGCCAGCGGTCCTCCGTACGGAAGGCCAATGCCCTGAGAATGATGGCGGCCAGCTCGGCGTCCGCGCTCGCGGGAGGCGTTACGGCCTCGTCGCTCATTCTCTTCTGCAGAGCGCTGGCGCGGGCGTTGGGCGTGATCGCGCCGGCGGCGGGCCAAAACGGGAGTCTGCCGTAGTTGAACAGTGAATACAGCACCAGACCGACAGAATACACGTCCGCGGAGGGGGACCGGATCCCGTCCCAGAAAAGCTCGGGGGCCATATATTCCAGCTCCTGCGGAGTAAACTCTCCCACGCCGTGCTTGAGCGTGCTGCCCAGGAATACCTGGCCGTCGCGAACGGAGATATTCTCGGGCCGGACTCCGCCGTGGAAACGCTCACGGCCTACGGCCTGCGCCACGGCGTCGCACAGCGACATGCCGATCATCACGCCGTTTATGCCGTTGGCAGCCTTCTCCGCGCCGGCATCGGCAGCATCTGCCGCCTTTTCCGGATCGGGAGCCTCCTCGGAGGCGAACAGGCTCTCCGTGACCGTCTCGGATAAAACGGGATCGATCACGGTACCGCCTTCTTCGGCAGGCGGTCCGCCGGAAGCGGGTGATTCGGATCCCTCAGGAACATCGGGCCGGACAATGTCTTCCTCCGCGTTCGGAGAAGCGCCGGACTCTTCCGGAAGATCGCCGCGGTCGTTATCAAAATCAGCCATTATCTCACTTCCCGCTCATAACAATTCAGTAACAATATATTAACATACGCGTGTAGCTCTGTCAATTTCTCAAAAATCGTCCCGGGTCTTGTCTTTACGCGATACCGAAGTTATCATAGAAGCGGAAATACAGTATGGGAGTGATCTCTATGGCAGTACCCGAATTCAGAACAGAAAAAGTGACCGACCGCATCACGCGCATTTTCGCCCACTCCGGAGAACTCATGTATCTGGTGGAGGGAGAAGAAAAAGCCGCCCTGCTGGACACCGGGAGCGGGATCGGCTTCTTCCGGCCGCTGGTCGAGTCTCTCACGGACAAGCCGCTCATCGTTCTTATCACCCACGGGCATGTCGACCATGCCATGGGCGCTTCCGAGTTTCCGAGCGGCTGTGTCTACATCAACAAGGAAGACGCATACATTTATGAACAGCATTCCACCCATGCCTTCCGTAAAGCCGGACTGTCCATGATGGGTCCCGCGGGAGAGGCGGTCGTACCCGAGGAAGATTTCACGCCCGAGCGGCCTATCTCCGATTTCAACGACCTTAAGGAGGGTGACCGCTTCGATCTCGGCGGGGTATCCGTAGAGATGTTTGCCTGCCCGGGCCACACGAAGGGATCTCTGGTCATGCTGCTCCCCGAGGAGCGCGTCGTACTGCTGGGGGACGCCTGCAACAGCTTTACCTTTGTGTTTCAGGACTACTCCACTACCCTTTCGGAATTTCGCGACAGCCTGATACGGCTGAAGGGTCTTCTGGAGGGCAGATACGACCGTGTTCTGGCCTCTCACGGGGACGGAGAGCTTGTAAAAGACGTCATAGCGGAAAACATCGCCCTGTGCGGAAGGATCCTTGCCGGAGAGGACGACGCGGCGCCCATGGAGTTCATGGGAGCGTCCGGCAGGGTCGGGATAGCCCGCGGAGAGCCCGGGCACGGAAACATCGTGTACGATCCCGCCCGCCTTCGCTGACCGCATAAATCACCGCTTGCGTGCTGAGGCCTTTTCGGCTATAATGCGCCTGCCGGCGAAGGGACGCCGCGCACTGCACACCGAGAGGAGAATAGAAATATGGATCAGCTGATGCTGCTCAAACCCGGCAAGGATTACGCGGAAGGGATCTTCCGCTACAGAAACGCCTTTATCATGGCCGGCGACTCCATGGACGGTACGGGTTCACTTTACAGAATGCCCGATCCCGAGGCCTGGCTGGATCAGGTCACGGATCTCTCACGTCCCGAGACGACGCCCGAGGAGTGGGTGACCACCTCGCAGTATATCTGTGTGCGCCCCTACGACAACCGCCTCGTCGGCATGATCCAGCTGCGCCACAGCCTGAACGAATACCTGCAGCAGTACGGCGGACACGTGGAGTTTTCCGTCCTTCCCGACGAGCGCGGGAAGGGATACGCCACATGGATGCTCCGAAACGTGCTCCGTTACGCCAAAGATTATGATATCGATCGGGTGCTGCTGGCGGTTGAGCCCCGCAATGCCGCAGGAAAACGCGTGATCGAAAAAAACGGCGGAGAGTTTCTTGACAAGGTGCTCGATCCGGAGTACGAGATCGAGCTGGAACGCTATTCCATCGGCGTATGAGCCGCTGTATCGTATCCTGCACCTCGCTGCTGGAATTTGTAAAGGCCGCCCAACGGTCTCAGGGCACCGATTACCCCGTCTTTACCGCCGATCGTTCCCTGCACGTGGAGCCCGAGCGTATGGGAGCCGCCGTTTCACAGATCATCTCGTCCCTCCCTGCCGAATACGATACGGTTCTTGTTGCAATGGGTTTCTGCGGAGGCGTCTGGTACGGAAAGAGCTTTGACCGTACCGTGGTGATCCCGCGGGTGGACGACTGCATATCCCTTCTGCTCCATACGGACGACGACTTCCACCCGAATCTCAAGCAGGACGGGCATCTGTATCTCTACGAGACTGACCCGAAGGATTTCTCCGCGCTTACCCTTATGCACAATACCAACAGCTTCACGCAGGATCTGGACCTGAAGGATCTCAGTAGGGAATTCCTGTTTGAGATGTGGTTTCACAACTACCGGTACATGGACATCATCGACACCGGCCTCAACGACTGCTACAGCGAAGAGTACGCCGCGGCGGCTCAGGAGCAGGCGGATCAGATCCGCGCCGAGCTCGACTATGTCCCCGGCAGCAATCTTCTGCTGGAAAAGCTGGTGTCCGGCCGCTGGGACGACCAGTTCCTTGTAGCCCCGCCCGGAAAAGTACTTCTTCACGGCGATTTTTTCGGCTGACAAAGGAGAGCGCTTATGAGAAAAGTCGTATTCCCCATGCTGACGGTCGCGCTGTCGATCCTGGCGCTGATCTACTGGCTGACAATGAAATAAGGACGGCGCGGAGGAAAGCTCCGCGCTTTTCCTTTTCTCTCATACGGCCATCGTTTATGCGCTTTTTTCAAGGAAGTGTTCTCCCGTATCCGGTGCGTTCCCGGATGCACGGTAATGTGATGCCCGGCAAGACAGGATTGACATTTATATGCGAACGTACTATAATCCGTTTTGGTGAAAATGACGAAGAATGTCATTTTTCTCCGAAGAAACATAAGTACAGGAGGAGTAAAACATGAAAAAGCTGCTGACTCTGCTGCTTGCGCTGGCTCTGGTTTTCTCTCTGGCTGCATGCGGCGGAAGCAAAACCGAGGAGGCCAAGCCCGCGGAAG
>JAEEGI010025654.1_pt1 | contig 11404 bp, 10 predicted proteins | sample 8958751 | NCBI WGS metagenome assembly JAEEGI01 (sample SAMN16246545, study PRJNA631951) | gut metagenome | biome: gut microbiome; feature: rumen; material: KS-attached | host: Bos | place: Iran: Karaj | collected 2018-10 | reverse complement strand
CAGAGAGACTTATAAATATGTTCAACGCTCTTGGAGTTCCAGAGGGTGAGCAGATTAAACACAAGATGCTTTCTGATGCCATCGAAAAGGCTCAGAAGAAGATTGAGGAAAACAACTTCTCAGCTCGTAAGAACCTTCTTGATTACGATCAGGTTATGAATGAGCAGAGAGAGCTTATTTACAAGCAGCGTCACAGAGTACTTATGGGCGAGGATATGCACGAGCAGATTCTTGGCATGATTCGCGATAAGGTAGACGAGTGCATTGAAAAGACTATTCCAGATGATGTTGAAAAAGACCTTTGGGAGATTCAGGAGCTTAACCACCTCCTTTGCCCAGTTATTCCAGTTCCTGTTATGACACAGCTTTCAATTGGAAACATCAAGAGCAAGAAAGAGCTTAAGGACAAGCTTACAGAAATCGCTCTTAAAATGTATGCTGATAAGGAAAAGGAATTCGACCAGCCAGAGCAGTTCCGCGAAGTAGAGCGAGTTATCCTTCTTCGTGTTATCGACCGCAAGTGGATGGAAGAAATCGATGATATGGAGCAGCTTCGTCAGGGTATCCGTCTTCAGGCTTATGGTAACCGTAATCCAGTTGATGAGTACAAGGCAGCCAGCTACGATATGCTTGATGCAATGAATGCAGCTATCATCAATGATACACTTACAATGCTTTACAGAATCCGCATTGAGAAGAAGGTAGAGCGTGAGGAAGTAGCTAAGGTTACTGGAACAAACAAGGATGACACAGCAACACGCGCACCAAAGAAGCGCGCAGACAAGAAGGTATTTCCAAATGATCCATGTCCTTGTGGATCAGGTTTAAAATATAAACAATGCTGTGGAAGAAGCAAGTAAAAGTAAATTATTAAGTATTAGGGGCCTCATACAAAGTATGAGGCCTTTTAAGATATAGCCTTCCACCTAAGAGCAGGGGGAAGGGGGACCGCGTTAGCGGTGGATGAGGGTAATATGACAAACTTAGAAGAATACTACAACAAATTCAATGAAGACAAACGCCTTAAATCGCGTCATGGTATCATGGAATTCACAGTGACCATGAAGTATGTGCATAAATATTTGGATATACTTGAGCGAGGCGAAGAAGGCATAGAAGCTACTGGGGATGCTATGGGTTCTGTTGATGATAGTGTTTCCGATTCTGCTTCAAGAAAAGCAAAATCTGATATAAAGATTTTAGATATAGGCGCCGCCACCGGCGGCTACAGCATCCCCCTTTGGAACGAGGGCTACGATGTTACCGCTATTGAGCTGGTAAAGCACAACCTTGGCATGCTTAAAGCCAAAGGCACTGGAGTGAAGGCCTATCAGGGCAACGCATTGAAGCTTAAGCGTTTTGAAGATAATAGCTTTGACTTGACGCTACTTTTTGGACCTATGTATCACCTGAAGACCAGAGAGGAGCAGCTGCAGGCTTTATGTGAAGCTAAGCGTGTTACAAAGCCTGGCGGATTTATACTGGTAGCGTATGTAATGAATGAATACGCCTTCCTTACTTATGGAATCAAGGAGGGCCACGTCTTAGAGAATATTGCTGAAGGAAAGTTGGACGAAGCCTACCACGTACGGCCGGGCGCTGATGATTTGTACGCGTTCATGAGAACAGAGGACATTGAGTCGTTGAATTCGGATGCTGAGCTAGCCCGCGTACAAATCATATCGCCAGACGGCCCTGCGAATCACATGCGCCGCGAGGTCAACGCTCTTTCTGAGGAGCAGTTTGCGGCCTTCATACAGTATCAGATGGCCGTCTGCGAGCGCGCCGACTTGCTCGGCGCCAGCGCCCACACAGTCGACATTTTACAGAAACACTAGCATCACAGTAATATCACTTAAATTCTTAACCAGCGAAGCCGCTCTCGCGGCTCCGCTGCAGATTTCCCAATTATTGAACGACTAGAATACGAAAAAAAGATTAAATAATCTGCCGAATACAGTGCTATTGGAAAAATCCTAGTTTGCACTGTAATGGACAGCCTACAAATACAGCGTAAAGCAAAGATTTGAAGAAAGCACTGTATGGAGTATTGGTTTAATGCAGCGGAAATAGAAAAAAAGATGATAGCGCTGTAAAGATAGAAATGTGATTACAGTGTAAGTAGTAAAAAAAATAAAGACGCTGTAAGAAATTATGAAACACTACAGCGCTATATAAAAAAATAAAGAGAACACTGTAATGCACAACTAATAGTTACAGTCAGAAATGAAAAAATGTCATCGGCACTGTAATGGGACAGTAAACATTACAGTTATTTTTTATAAAAGAGTAGTTACACTGTAGTGCGGTCGCCATGAGTACAGCGCCTAGATTAAAAAAATACAATAACACTGTAATTCACATTTGTTAAAAGTAAAGGCATTATTTATAAAGATTTAAAAGGAGTTCTAATGAAAGAAATAATAAGAAAAATAGATATCAAATTGGAAGAAGTAAATAATCTGCTTCGTATATCAAATAAGCAGATAGCACAATATAACAATATAGCAGATATTCATATTCAATCATCAATGAATCGAGGATATGAACAATTCTATTGTGTTGATAGAGCAAGGAATACAAGGAAATATTTGAGGATATCAGATTTGGTAAAGTATTCCGGCCTTATACAACGAGATTATGATATTAAAGTAAATAAAAAGTTAGTTAAAATGCAAAAGAAGCTTGCTAGAATTGCAAAGGACCTAAGAGAAATTGATTTATCTGAAATAAAGGCAATTTATAATAAACAAGCATCGGCCAAGAAACCCTACATCACCCCAATAATTCCAAGTGACGAGGATTTTATAGCCAGATGGTACGAAGAGCACAAAGGAGCACAGAACACATTTCCAATAGAAGGTAACATATATACAGAGCGCGGTGAGCATGTACGTTCCAAATCAGAAAAGATACTTGCGGATTTATTTTATAAATATGATATTCCATACGTATACGAGCCAAAGATAAGATTGAATAATGGACACATGGCATGTCCGGATTTTGCGTTATTAAATAAAGAAACGCGACAGACTATTTACTGGGAGCATTTGGGACTTATAAACCAAGATGAATACGCAGTAAGAAATCTGGAAAAGTTACATGAGTATGAAGAAAGCAGCCTGATATTGGGAGAAAACTTACTTATATCCATGGAATCAACCAAGAAAGGCCTAAACACAAAATTAGTAGAAATGCAGATAAAGAAAAAAATAAGTAAAACCTTATAAAATCCTTATAATTTGAATCTATCCTATTAATCAGGAGGTAGGAAACAATGAATATTATAAGAAAAGGTTTAACAGGATTTGATTTAAAATATCTAGCATTAATTTTTATGGTAATGGACCATATCCATTATTTTTTTGAATTTACAGGGAAGGTGCCAATTTGGTTTTCCTGGGCAGGAAGATTGGCAGCGCCACTGTTTCTATTTTGCTTCATCGAAGGCTTCTTTCACACACATGATAGAAAAAAATATTTCCTTAAGATATACGTTATCGCAGTAATTATGGGATTGATACAGTTTGGTCTATACAATGTACTTAGCTTTGCAAAACGTGGGGATGGATTTATTCCAGAAAATGCGATGTTATCAAGCCTTGCTATATTGTTTGTAGTGCTGCAGGGAATAGAATGGATTAAATCCAAAAATTATGTTAAGGGAATAACAGCAGTAGTTTTGCCAATTGTATTGCCATACATTTTGGAGCTAGCTTTATATCAGCCAGCGATGAGCGCAGGAAAAAGCACAACGTTATTCTTTGCCAACATGATAAACTTTTCAGTATTACCGCTTCATACATCGATAGTAGATGGTGGAACAGCAACATTGCTTGAAGGACTGGTGTTGTATGCATTAAGCCATTTTAAAAACAAAAACATTCGTGTATATGGATATGGCGCATTCATCCTGCTAAGAAATTTTGGGTTGATGATGTTATTTCATGTGCCATTCACAGCCTATAATTTATTTTTCTACGCATATGAGTGGATGAGTGTCTTTTCAATAGCATTTATGTTATTGTACAATGGTAAAAGAGGCCAGGGTAATGGAAAATTCTTCTATTATTTTTATCCATTGCATGTATATGTACTATACGGTCTTTCAATTTTAATTTATTCGGTGACCAGATGAAATTACTAGTTGTTGATGACGAAAAAGAAATATTAACATTGATTAAAAAAGCATTAAGTGGGCAGTATCAGGTTGATACTGTCCACTTTCCAATAGAAAAAATACCAGAGGATTTATCCTGCTATAGTTTGATATTGATGGATGTGATGATGCCGGATGAAAACGGATATACGATAGTTGAAAAGATAAGAAATCAAGTAGATTGCCCGATTATTTTCTTAAGCGCCAAGGCATTGGAGGATGATATTATATATGGTCTGGCCATAGGGGCTGATGATTATATTTGTAAGCCATTTTCGATTGGGGAATTAAGGGCCAGGGTGTCGGCTCATATTCGAAGAGAAAATAGAAGTGCAGTATGTAACATTATTCGCAAAGGAGATGTGAGCGTAAACCTTACTGAAAAAAGAATTTCAGTGAAAGAAAAAGAGATAAAGCTAACAAAAAGTGAATACGAAATAGTTAAGCTTCTTATAAAAAATATTGGTCAAATATATTCCAAATCTCAACTGTATGAATATCTGTATGGCTATGAGAAGGATGGTAACGATTCAGCAATTACTGAGCATATCAAAAATATTAGAAGGAAATTCCAAAATGAAGGGCAAGATCCAATTGATACAGTGTGGGGGATAGGATATAGATGGAAAAAAGAAGCGATGGATTAAGTAAAATAATAATTAAATATATAATTATCGTAATTACGATGCTACTGGTTTCGCTAGGCATTATGGCACTGGTGTTTTTGTGTATACTCACAAAGGAGGATTTAAAACCAGCAGATTACGCTGAACAGAAGGTAGAGGCGTGGATAGACAATTGTAAGGAAAAGGAACGAATCGAAATAGAGTCTTTCCCTGAAAATGCAGATTATGTTTGGATTGATAATGATGGCAAGCTTTTAAGAAGTTCACAGGACGCAGAGAACAACAAGGGATTAAAAAAGTTTATAGAAAGATATGAAAAATATGAAATAGGGCGAGATATCAAAGGCCATAATGTATATACTATATTAAAAGATGATAATAGTGTGGTATTCATACACTATATTATAGGTTATAGATACGAATATGTATTTTTAATTATAGTGGTGTTAGTATTGATGATAGATGTACTGATACCAACACTGTTGTTGATAAAAAGAATAAAAAAGGCAATACTACAGGTAAGTGAATACACATTAGCCATAGGTAATGATGATTTAAGTACTAATATTGAAAAAACAGATATAAAAGAGCTAAACAATATAATAGCTGCTGTAGATGAAATGAAAGCCGGCTTGATAACAAATCTTAATGAGAGGTGGAAGGAGCAGCAGGAGCAGAAACGCCAGATGGCAATGATTGCCCACGATTTAAAAACACCTCTTACAATAATTAGGGGAAATGCGGACCTGCTTTTGGAAAATGAAAGTGATGAAGAAAAAAGAGAATCTGCTCAGGCAATAATTAATAACTCAGAACGAATTGTACGTAGCATTTTGGAAATATTAGAGAAGGAAAAACAATAGGGAGGTGTACATGAATAAGATTAAATTGTTAGCACTGGGGATAACATTGATATTATCTATCACAGCTTGTGGAAAAGCACAGGATTCCAATGAGGCACAAAACAGCGAGACAGTAGGGGAAACAATAACAGAAAAAACAGATGATTTAAAATCAGCAGATAAGGATACCTCAGAGGAGAAAGCGAAAGATAGCAAAGACGAATCAGACGACGAAAAAACTAAAACAGATGAAAGCGAGTCCGAAAAAGTGGAATTTGAAAAGGTAGAATCAGACAAGGGAACAGCGGCAGATAGATTAAAAGATAGAGACCTGACAGTCCCTGAAATAGACGATTCTGCCAGAGAATACAGTCATAACACAGTGATTGTGATGGTAAAAGATGGAACAGCAGAAAGCCAGGTTCAGCAGATTTGTGATTCCTACAACCTTGAAATAAAGTATAGCTACAACACAATTTCCGGCTATTCTCTTTCATCCAAAAAGGAATTATCGGACAAAGAATTAAATGAACTTATAAAATCTATAGAGGAATACAACTTTGTTCTGAGCGTTGAAAAGGACTATGTAGTTGAATTGGATGGCGATGTAGCCCAGTAAAATCATAAAAACTGCAAAAAATATAATCAAGAATAAAGTTCCATAATTTTAAACAAAACTATTGCATGGCTTATAGGCTTATGCTACAATCAAGAAAAATTGTGAAGAAAGGAGGGCGTGTCATGATGAACAATTATGGCAGAGAATTTAAAAATGACTTTAATTACTTTAAGAATGATGCGCTCTTTTTGCAGCGATAGCTAGCATAGCTGATAGCTAAAACGATTATCGCATATACGAATTGGCATCCCCTTGAGGTAATAAACTTCAAGGGGATTTTTTTTTATAATTGCAAAAAGAGCGTCAACGGGAGGAAGCATGACAGATATAACAACGACAACAAACACAAACACCCCGCGACAAACAGACACTCTATGGACTAGAGATTTTACAATCATAACAATTGGCAGTGTGATATCTATGCTTGGCAATTCACTTACCAGCTTTGCCATGAGCCTGATGGTACTGGATTACACTAATTCATCAATGCTGTATGCAATATATATGGTGCTATACACATTGCCACAACTTGTAACTCCAATTATTTCAGGTGCTATCCTGGATAGATTTTCAAGAAAGAAAATGATTTACACATTAGACTTTGTAAGTGCAGGAATCTATCTGACAATGGCAATTACCCTGTTAAATGGAGTATTCAACTTCCCAATGTTTGCAGCAGTAATTTTTATCCTGGGAATAATCCAAAGCACTTATTACATAGCATACGATAGCCTGTATCCAATGTTAATCACTGAAGGCTATTACCAAAAAGCTTACTCAATCTCCAGCATGCTAGAGACCATGACTGTAGTGATGGTTCCGGTATCAACCTTTGTATATAAGCTGGTGGGAATCGGCCCGTTGATGATAATAAATGCAGTATCTTTTGCTATAGCAGCGGTATTTGAAATGCAGATAGGGCATGAGGAAAAGTACGTTGAAAAACGTAAATACGAAGTGGACAACAGCAGTAGTAAAATCAATCAGATGTTGATAGACATCAAAGAGGGCGTAAAGTATATGCGCTCGGAACCGGCACTACTTGCAATAGTTTCATATTTCGGACTTAACATGTTAGCCTGCGGTGCAATGGATGTGCTGTGCCTGCCTTATTACAAGCAGAATTTTACAAACGGCGAGTACTTGTACGCTTTAGTATTTGGCATGAGCTTTATTGGTAGGGCAGTAGGTGGAGGAATACATTACAAATTTAAGATTCCAACCAAGCTTAAGTTTATGTTTGCAATGACTATTTACATTATCATTGCAATCGGCGAAGGCACGTATATGTTTATGCCAATCGGCTTAGCTGTAGTGGTGTGCTTCATCACAGGTATCTCTGGAGTTACCAGCTACACCATCCGCATCTCATCAACACAATCTTACGTACCAGATGAGAAGAAAGGCCGCTACAATGGAGCCTTTCAGCTGATAACTACAATAGGCTTGCTTATTGGACAAATGGCTGGCGGCGCTCTGGCACAGAAGATGGATGCAAGATTCGTAGTATTTGCTGGTAACATAATTGCACTTATAGCAGCCATCACCATCATCGGCGGTAACAGAAAAGCAGTGGCAAAGATTTACAACACTGACAACTAAAATCAAATCAACTATGAATTATCAATATAAAACAAAGGAGAAGAATAATGGCAGAGACACTTAAGAAAAGAAGCGAGATTCCAGAGGAATTAAAATGGGATACATCAAGAATCTTCAAAACAAAGGAAGATTTGAAGAAGGCGTTAGAGGAATTCAAATCACTAACAGCAGAAATTGAAAAGACATACAAGGGCAAGCTCAATGATGCCGCAACTATCAACGCTTGCATGGAAAAATACAACGAATGGGTACGTCAGATTGATCTGCTTTACAACTACGTGAGCCTTAACGTTTCCGTAGATTACACAGATGCTGAGGCTCAGAAGGAGCAGTCTATCATCCTTTCAGAATTTGCGAAGGCTGACAGCGCCCTTTCCTTCATCGACAGCGAGCTTGCGGATGCGCCAGTAGAGTTGATTGAAGAGGCAATCAAATCTGCCACAGTAGGCAAGTGCCACTTGAAAGATATCGAAAGAGAAAAGCCACATCGCCTTTCGCCAGAGACAGAAAAGGCCATGGCTTCTATGCGAGAGACTATCGAGGCGCCATACAACATTTACGAAACCAGTAAGCTTGCAGACATGAGTTTCCCTGATTTTGAGGTGAAGGGCAAGAAGCATCCGCTAGGCTATTCACTTTTTGAGGATAATTACGAATACGAGCGCGACACTGATGTTAGACGCGCAGCCTTCAGCGCATTCTCAAGCAAGCTTAGAGATTACATGTACACAACAGCTACAGTCTACGGCGCTCACGTTCGCACAGAAAAAATCATCGCAGACCTTCGTAAATACGATAGTGTAATCGACATGCTTCTGTTCCAGCAGAAGGTTGCAAGAGAGATGTACGATAGACAAATTGATATCATCATGGAGAAGCTTGCTCCACACATGAGAAAGTATGCCCGTCTTCTTAAAGAAGTACATGGCCTTGATAAGATGACTTACGCGGATTTAAAAATCACTCTGGACCCAGATTACGATCCACACGTTACAATCGAAGAGTCGAAGAAGTACATCCTTGATGGCCTTAAAATCATGGGACCTGAGTATGTAAAGATGCTTGAGACAGCCTACGACGAAAGATGGATTGATTTCGCTCAGAACATTGGTAAATCTACTGGTGGCTTCTGCGCCAGTCCATATCAGAAGGGCTCTTACATCCTGCTTTCATGGAACGAGAGAATGAGTGATGTGTTCACACTTGCCCATGAGCTTGGCCATGCCGGTCATTTCTACACATGCAACCAGACACAGAGCGCTCTTGATGCAGAGGTGTCAAACTACGTGGTTGAGGCGCCATCTACCATCAATGAGCTTCTCATGGCAGAGTATCTGAAGGAAAAGAGTGGTGATGATAAGAGATTTAGAAGATGGGTTCTTGCATCCCAGATTTCGAACACCTACTATCATAATTTCGTAACACACCTTTTAGAGGCAGCTTACCAGCGCGAGGTTTACAAGCTTGTTGATAAGGGCGAGGCAGTTCCAGCTGAGACCTTGAACGAAATCTACAAGAACGTACTTAAGAAATTCTGGGGCGACGAGGTAGAGCTTACAGAAGGTTGCGAGCTAACATGGATGCGCCAGCCACATTACTACATGGGACTTTATTCATACAGCTACAGCGCTAGCCTTACAATCGCCACTCAGGTGATGAAGCGAATCCGTAAGGAGGGGCAGAGTGCAGTGGATGATTGGAAGAAGACCCTTGCTGCAGGTGGCACCGTAGCTCCTGTAGAGTTTGCCAAGATGGCAGGCGTGGACGTAACCACAGATGCTGCATTAATCGATACAATCGATTACATCGGTGGAATCATTGATGAGATTGAAGAATTAAATAAAGAGCTTAACTAAAAAAGTAATAAATTTTAAAAAATGTGAAACTTTTTCATTCCTCACACGTCTAATGTATGTAAGAACAATTGAAGGACGCTTTGATTATTCTTAATACTGTGTGCACAACAGGAGGCTGCATCAAATGCAGAAACGAGACATAAATGAACTTATAGTAAGAGCGAAGAGGCGTGAAAAGGATGCTTTTACTGAACTGATTAACAGACACATGCAGGATATGTACAAGGTGGCACTGGCAATTCTTATGAATGATGAGGATGTGGCAGATGCCATCCAAGAGACTATCCTTAATTGTTGGGAGAAAATCGATACACTTAAGTTTAACAAGTATTTTAAGACCTGGCTTACAAAGATTCTCATGAATAATTGTTATGACATTATCAGAAAGAAACAGGCTCAGGTTGAGTTAAACGAATGGGAAGAACCTACCTATGAGGATAACTGTAATTTAGAACTCAAAGAGGCTTTAGGTAAGCTTGAGGAAAAATACAGAGTAATCATAATTATGTTTTATTGGCAGGGATATTCCTTGGATGAAATTTCTAGAGTGCTAGATATTCCAACAAATACCGTCAAAACAAGATTGAAACGTGGTCGAGAGCGATTGGCCAGATATTACGAGATAGTTGAGTAGAAAGGAAGACAGTAAAATGGATAAAAAGAAATTGATAATATCTGATGCTGAGATTCCTACAATAGTTCAGGAGAAAGTAGACCTTGCCTTTACTCAGATTTATGAGGAAGAGGAGAGGACAATGAAAAAAAGAAGTTTTAGATTAATTAAAACAATCGTAGCAACAGCTGCAGCACTTGGCGTGGTAGTTTTCTCGGGAGTATGCATTACAAATCCTACTTTTGCTGAGGAGGTTCCTGTTGTAGGAAATGTATTTTCTAGCTTGGGTCACAAGCTTGGGTTTGGCGGAGATTATGAAAAATACGCAAAGCCTATAGCATCAGACTCATTGAACGAGGCAGTAGCACTTACACAAACAGTAGATGGCAACACAGTTACTCTTCAAGATATTTACTGCGACGAAAAGGCTATGTACATCAGTATGATAGTGGAAAGTAAAGAGCCGTTCCCTATCAACCAGATGTATCCTGATTTGGATGATAAAGATATGTATATGTTCTATCTATTTGATTCAAAGGTAAAATATAGCTTTGAGACAGAGGATAGCAGCTTGAATAACAATTCGTTAGAGTACTTAAATGGAGAATTTATCGATGACAACACATTCCAAGGCGTGGTTAAGGTAGATTTATCATACGTGCTCAATTACTATTCAAAAGATGTATTAGAGTCTAACGAGTATAGTACAGATGCGGACACACCAGTTTCTCACTATGAGTTACCAGACTCATTTACTGTAAATCTTGAGCTGAATGATATTGTTGCAGATATTGATAATCCAGCAGCTTCAGAGTTGACTACGGATGAGCGAGATGCACTTGGTTGGAAAAACGAATATGAGAATTGGTGGATTGACGGTCCTTGGAAATTCTCATTTGAAGTAAATGTGGATAGACAGAACACTACATCAAAAACTATTGACGTTGAAGGTTTGTCAGGAATTAGCAAGATTACAGTCAGCAAGACACCATTTGAATTACAATTGGATTATGATGATCCTTATGCTAATTATATAGTTGTTGCACTTGATAAAGATGGAAAACACATGGAGGCAGAGGATAATTTG
>JAEEGI010025652.1_pt1 | contig 11404 bp, 11 predicted proteins | sample 8958751 | NCBI WGS metagenome assembly JAEEGI01 (sample SAMN16246545, study PRJNA631951) | gut metagenome | biome: gut microbiome; feature: rumen; material: KS-attached | host: Bos | place: Iran: Karaj | collected 2018-10 | reverse complement strand
CGTAGAAATCAAGAGCGGCTACGGTTTGAACACCGCCGACGAGCTGAAGATGCTGCGCGTCATTCGTCGCATCAAGCAGACCACACCCATCAAGGTCATCCCCACGTTCCTGGGTGCTCATGCCGTCGGGCGAGAATACATCGGCCGGCAGAGCGAGTATGTCGACATGATAGTGAACGAGATGATTCCTGCCGTCGGCGAGGAGAAACTGGCGTTCTACATCGATGTGTTCTGCGACAAAGGCTTCTTCACACCCGAGGAGACCATCCGCATTCTCGAAGCTGGAGCGAAGTACGGCCTGCGTGGAAAGATACACGGTCAGGAGCTCGCCGATTCGGGTGGGGTAGAGGCGGCTGTGAAGTGCAACGCCCTCTCCGTAGACCACCTGGAGAGCATGACCGACCGCGACATCGAACTGCTGAAGGCGCCCCAAGCTCCCATCCCCACGGCTTTGCCCGGCACGTCGTTCTTCCTGAACATGCCGTTTGCTCCTGCCCGCAAGATGATCGATGCCGGACTGCCACTGGCACTTGCCAGCGACTACAACCCCGGCTCTACGCCCTCGGGCGACATGAAGTTCATCGTGTCGCTGGCATGCATGAAGATGGGTCTGCTGCCTGCCGAAGCACTGAATGCTGCTACCATCAATTCAGCCGCCGCCATGGGGCTGAGCGACGAATACGGCTGCATTCGCCGAGGCTGCATTGCCAACATCTTCATCACGGAGCCCATCCCCTCCATCGACTACATCCCCTATGCCTACACGTCGCCCACCGTGAAGCGCGTGTTCCTGCAGGGCATCGAGTATAGGTAAAGGCATTTGGATAGATATGGTGTCTATCTTGCAATAGTTAAACACTTGGTTTTAGTAGATAAGGTTGACACTTTTGCCGTCAACCTTATCTGCTATAATAAGATAGTTTACGTTATTCTTTTTTTATCTTCTTTGAAAAGAGAATGAATCCTTGACTTTTTCTTGACTATTCTTTAAAAAAAGTAAAGTTACAGCTTCTCAACTTAAAAAAGAAACGAGTTTCTTTTGTTCTGCGCTCGATTTTTCGTACCTTTGCAGCCAAATTAGTAAACGCTGAAAACATGGTATTCAAAAAGAAAAGACGCTGGCACGCACTGCCAGGGCAGGTTCCCACGGAGTTCGACCGCGAGATCATGAAGTGGGAGAGCCGCGGACGGCTGGTGCCCACACGCGATCTGATCAAGACACCAGAGCAGATAGAGGGCATACGCCGTGCTGGCGTGGTGAACACGGGTGTGCTCGACGAGGTGGCGAAACACATTCATGCCGGCATGTCGACACTCGAAATCGACGACATCTGCATGGACTATTGCAAGCGCCACAATGCCACGCCGGCCTGCCTGAACTACGAGGGCTTTCCGAAGTCGGTGTGCACGAGCATCAACGAGGTGGTGTGCCACGGCATCCCGAAGGCTACCGACATCCTGCAGGAGGGCGACATCATCAACGTGGACTTCACGACGATTCTCGACGGCTATTATGCCGACGCCTCGCGAATGTTCATCATCGGCAAGACCACACCCGAGAAGGAGCAGCTGGTGCGCGTAGCCAAGGAGTGTCTGGAAATTGGCATGGAGGCTGCGAAGCCCTGGAGCTTCGTGGGCGATATCGGCAATGCCATCGAGAAGCATTGCAAGCGCTACAACTACGGTGTGGTGCGCGACCTGTGCGGTCATGGCGTGGGCTTGAAGTTCCACGAGGAGCCCGATGTGGCCCACTATGGCAAGAAGGGAACGGGCATGCTGCTCGTGCCTGGCATGGTGTTCACGATAGAGCCGATGATCAACATGGGCACGTGGCGCGTGTTTATCGATAGCGACGACCCGTTCGGCTGGGAGGTGATCTCCGAAGACGAACTGCCGTCGGCACAATGGGAGCACACGCTGCTGATGACCGATCATGGCGTGGAAATCCTCACTTACTAACTGCGATGCCGATGAATGAGAAGAATACAGAAGGCGCTCGACGCACTACACCTATATATATATTAGGAATAGAGTCGAGTTGCGACGATACGTCGGCAGCCGTGCTGCGCGACGGGGTGCTGCTGAGCAACGTCACGGCCTCGCAGGCTGTTCATGAAGCCTATGGCGGCGTGGTGCCCGAGCTGGCCTCGCGTGCCCATCAGCAGAATGTGGTGCCAGTGGTCGACCAGGCGCTGAAGCGCGCCGGCGTCGCCAAGGAGCAGCTGTCGGCAGTAGCTTTTACGCGTGGACCGGGTCTGATGGGCTCTCTGCTCGTGGGTGTGAGCTTCGCCAAGGGGTTCGCTCGTTCGTTGGGCATTCCCCTCATCGATGTCAACCACCTACAGGGACACGTCATGGCGCACTTTATAAAGAGCATAGAGGATGAAGGGGGGGCTCCCCCTCTTCCTTTCCTTTGTCTGCTGGTGAGTGGCGGCAACTCGCAGATTGTGCGCGTCAATGCCTATAACGACATGCAGGTACTCGGACAAACCATCGACGATGCAGCCGGCGAGGCCATCGACAAGTGTTCGAAGGTGATGGGGCTGGGCTATCCCGGCGGGCCAATCATCGACCGACTGGCCCGGCAGGGCAATCCGCATGCCTATCAGTTTTCCGAGCCACACATTCCCGGACTCGACTATAGCTTCTCTGGCCTCAAGACCTCGTTCCTCTACAGTCTGCGCAAATGGATTGCCGACGACCCCGACTTCATTGAGCACCACAAGGAAGACCTCGCAGCAAGTCTGGAGTTCACCATTGTCGACATCCTGATGAAGAAGCTGCGGCTCGCCGTGAAGCAAACCGGTATCAAGCATGTGGCGGTGGCAGGAGGCGTATCGGCCAACAACGGACTGCGCAACGCCTTCCACGACCATGCGCGCCGCTATGGCTGGAAGATCTACATTCCGAAGTTCAGCTACACCACCGACAATGCCGCCATGATTGGCATCACCGGCTATTACAAGTATCTCGACGGGGTGTTCTGTCCCATCGATGCACCGGCATTCTCGAAGGTCACGTTCGAGTAGTTCACGAACATAAAGAGTATCAACCCGAAAAAAAGCATATCACCATGAGTTTAGAGAACAAAATCATCAGTAAGGAAATACAGCACATCCTTTACGACCAGGGAAAAACACTCGCCACAGCCGAGAGCTGCACGGGCGGGCGCATCGCTGAGGCAATCATCGCCGTGCCGGGAGCATCCAACTACTTCAAGGGCGGCATCATCTCTTACACCAACGAAGTGAAGGAGCAGATGCTCAACGTAGACCCGAAGGTGCTCGAGGAGAAAACGGCAGTATGCGAAGAGGTGGCTGTGCAAATGGTGAAAGGGGTGTGCGACGCACTACACACCGACTACGCCATCTCGGCAACAGGAACGGCAGGACCTGGCGGTGGCACACCGGAGATTCCCGTGGGCACCATCTGGATTGGCTACGGCAGTCGCGACGACGTTCGTACCATCAAGCTCACCGAGGACGAAGGGCGCGACATCAATCTCGAAAATGCAACGCGAACAGCCCTGAAATTGTTCCTTGAGTTCCTAAAAGAGCACGATTTCGTCGAAATTGAGGACTAAAAAAGAAAAAAATCCTTAATTCTCAACATTCTTTTAAGAAATATTTTGCAGTTTCAAGAATTATTCGTAATTTTGCACCCTGTTTGGAATAAGTATCAAAAAACGAAAACAAAAATTTAGATAGCGATGTCGAAAATTTGTCAGATTACAGGAAAGAAGGCACAGATCGGTAACAACGTGTCTCACTCAAAGCATCGTACAAAGAGAAGCTTTGACGTCAATCTGTTCAGCAAGAAATTCTACTATGTAGAAGAGCAGTGCTGGATTAGCCTTAAGATCAGTGCTGCTGGTCTTCGTCTCATTAATAAAGTTGGACTCGATGCTGCTCTGAAGCAAGCTGTTGCTAAGGGCTTTATCGATTGGAAGGACATTAAAGTTATAGGAGAGTAAGAAACCATGGCTAAGAAAGTTAAAGGCAACAGAGTGCAGGTCATTCTCGAGTGCACGGAAATGAAGGCCAGTGGTCTGCCCGGCACTAGCCGTTACGTGACCACCAAGAACCGCAAGAACACTCCCGAGAGAATGGAGCTCAAGAAGTACAACCCCATTCTGAAGAAGATGACGGTTCACAAAGAGATTAAGTAAGCGTATTGGATAACCATTTAATCAAGAAATAGAACTATGGCAAAGAAAACCGTGGCAACCCTCCACGAAGGTTCGAAGGATGGTCGCGCCTATACAAAGGTAATCAAAATGGTGAAGAGCCCCAAAACCGGAGCTTACATCTTCGATGAGCAGATGGTTCCCAATGAGGCTGTGAAAGATTTCTTCAAGAATTAATATTGAGAGATTCGCAATGATAACAGAGAGGTCGCAGATGAAAAATCTGCGGCCTCTCGTTTTGTTTGGAGTTCTCTTACCCTTGAAAACTCATCCGCAAGCGGGCTTTTAAAAAACATAAGAAAACAAAAATGACATAAGAAAACAATTCATTTTTTTACCTGTGTTATAATCAAATTGTTTTTTCCTGTTTTCTTTGTTTTCTTTTGTTTTTGTAAAGACGCGAAAGCGTATTTCTCCCCAATTCCCATAAAAAACTAAAAAATGCTTAATCTATTTTGTCTTCTGCCGATAAATGCTTAACTTTGTAGATTGATAAAACGATTCTACGAAATGTTGAAATACAAAATGATTATATTTGCCATGACGTTGTTCTCGCTGAACACGCTGGCACAGAAGATATCGTTGGGCTCTTGTACGATTCGCGAAGACGACTTCGTCGGCGAATACAAAGGCGAGATGCTCAACGGAAAACCTTATGGAAAGGGTGTGACCATCTATCAGAATGGCAACAAGTATGAAGGTGAATACGTGCGCGGAAGACGCCAAGGCGAAGGCACCTTCACGTTTGCCGACGGCGAACGCTACGAGGGCTCGTGGGTGAATGGTCATCAGCACGGACACGGCACGTATTACTTCCTGAACAACAACAAGTACGTCGGCCTGTGGTATCGCGATTATCAGGAGGGACATGGCATCATGTACTACTTCAATGGCGATAAGTACGACGGCAACTGGTATCACGATAAACGTCACGGAAGAGGACGCTACACGTTTGTCGACGGCTCGTTCTACGATGGCGAATGGCGCGAGGACACCAAGTGGGGCAAGGGATTGTTTCATTGGAGCGACGGCAGCAGCTACAACGGCGCGTGGGTGAACAATGTGCGTTCGGGCAAGGGTGTCTACTTCTATGCCCACGGCGACAAATACGAGGGCGACTGGAAGAACGACTGCCAGCACGGACGCGGCATCTACACCTTCCAGAATGGCGACCGCTATGAAGGTGGTTACGTCGATGGTAATCGCACCGGCGAGGGCGTGTTCACCTTTGCCAACGGCGACCGCTATACTGGCCACTTCCTCAATGGCGACAAAGAGGGGCAGGGCTCGCTCTATTGGAGCAACGGCGACAGCTACACCGGTCTTTGGAAAAACGACAAGCAGAACGGCAAGGGCATCCTGCGCAAGAAGAACGGCGACGTCTTCGACGGCAGCTTCCGCAATGGCCAGCTCGATGGCGAAGTGACGATTCGCTTTGCCAATGGCAATCGCTTCCGCGGAACCTACAAGAACGGAAAGCGCAATGGCCGAGCCATCGAGGAGAACAAGGACCGCACACGCTTTGAAGGCTCCTACGTCGACGACCATCGCGATGGCGACTTCGTTGAGAAGGATGCCAACGGCCGCGTGACGGCAAAGGGCCGCTACATCAACGGCCGCCGCATTGCCGACTAACTGACCCGATGACAGATGACAGTTTTTTGAAAACTGATAAACCAAAACTTAAAACACATACTATTATGATCGTTGACAGAATCGAAAACCTTGAGAAGTACTTTGCCTTGAACCCTTTGTTCAAGGAGGTGGCTGACTTTCTTAGCGCGAACGATATGAGTGCTCTTTCTACTGGGATACATCATATCAAAGGCGACGACGTGTTCGTAAACATTCAGGAAGCAGCAGGCAAAACAAAGGAACAGGCTGTTGTGGAGTATCATCGCAAGATGGTGGACATCCAGATTCCCTTCAGCAGCGAGGAGACCTACGGCTATATTCCAACCGCCGATCTTCCCGCAGCCGACTTCAATGAAGAAAAAGACGTGGCGTTGCTGCCTGGCGTTGCTTCGCAGAGCTTCGTTACGTGCAAGCCCGGCATGTTCGTCATCTTCTTCCCACAAGACGGACACGCTCCGTTCATTACCGATGCTCCCATGCTTCGCAAGGCCATCTTCAAGATCAAAGCATAGGCAGACAGGAGGTTATAGCATTAGTTTTACATTATTCACATAAGACACTAATAATCAGACGATTATGGCAACCAAGAAGAATACGACGAAGGTTCAGGAGAAACCTCAGGTAAAGCATATCAACATCGTGAAGAACGACCCGTATCTGGAGCCCTACGAGGCTGCCATCCAGGGACGTCACGACCACGCCGTTTGGAAAATCAACCAGCTCACGCAGAATGGCAAGCGAAGCCTCACCGACTTCGCCTCTGGCCACTTCTACTACGGTCTGCACAAACTCAGCCGCGGCTGGGTGTTCCGCGAGTGGGCGCCTAATGCCACCGACATCTATCTCATTGGCGACTTCAACAATTGGCAGGAGAACGATAAGTATAAATGCAAGCGCATCGAGGGCACCGGCAACTGGGAGCTGAAATTGAAGGAGAAGGACCTGCAGCATGGTCAGCTCTACAAGATGAAGGTGCATTGGAACGGCGGTGAAGGCGAGCGCATTCCCGCATGGTGTCGCCGCGTAGTGCAGGACGACCAGACGAAGATCTTCTCCGCTCAGGTGTGGAATCCCGCTGAACCCTATAAGTGGAAGAAGAACAGCTTCCGCCCATCGAAGTCGCCGCTGCTCATCTACGAGTGCCACATCGGTATGGCTCAGGATGCAGAGAAGGTGGGCACCTACACAGAGTTTAAGGACAACGTGCTGCCGCGCGTGGCCAAGGCTGGCTACAACGCCATTCAGATCATGGCCATTCAGGAGCATCCCTACTATGGCTCCTTCGGCTATCACGTATCATCGTTCTTCGCACCCAGCAGCCGCTTCGGCACGCCCGAGGAACTGAAGGCCCTCATCGACGAAGCTCACCGACTGGGCATCGCCGTGATCATGGACATCGTGCACTCGCATGCCGTAAAGAACGAGATTGAGGGTCTGGGCAATCTGGCTGGCGATCCCAACCAGTATTTCTATCCCGGCGATCGCCATGAGCATCCAGCCTGGGATTCGCTCTGCTTCGACTATGGCAAGGACGAGGTCGTGCACTTCCTGCTTTCCAACTGCCGCTACTGGCTGGGCGAGTTCCACTTCGATGGCTTCCGCTTCGATGGTGTGACGTCGATGCTCTACTATAGCCACGGACTGGGCGAGGCTTTTTGCGGCTATGGCGACTACTTCAATGGTCACGAGGACGACAATGCCATTTGCTATCTCACGTTGGCCAACTGCCTGATTCACGAGGAGAATCCCAATGCCATCACCATTGCCGAGGAAGTCTCCGGCATGCCAGGCCTCGCAGCCAAGTTCGAGGATGGCGGCTTCGGCTTCGACTATCGCATGGCCATGAACGTGCCCGACTACTGGATCAAGACCATCAAGGAGTTGAAGGACGAGGATTGGAAGCCCAGCAGCATCTTCTGGGAGGTGAAGAACCGCCGTGCCGATGAGAAGACCATCAGCTATTGCGAGAGCCACGACCAGGCACTTGTGGGCGACAAGACCATCATCTTCCGTCTCATCGATGCCGATATGTACTGGCACTTCAAGAAGGGCGACGAGAACGACGTGGCTAACCGCGGCATCGCCCTGCACAAGATGATTCGCCTCGTCACAGCATCCACCATCAACGGTGGCTACCTTAACTTCATGGGCAACGAGTTCGGACATCCCGAGTGGATTGACTTCCCGCGTGAGGGCAACGGCTGGAGCCACAAGTATGCACGTCGCCAATGGAACCTTGTCGACAACAAGGAACTCTGCTACCATTGGCTGGGCGACTTCGACCGCGAGATGTTGAAGGTCATCAAGAGCGAGCGCAACTTCAACCGCACCAAGATCCAGGAAATCTGGCACAACGACGGCGACCAGATTCTGGCCTATATGCGTGGCGATCTCGTGTTTGTGTTCAACTTCTCGCCGACCAAGTCGTTTACCGACTACGGCTTCCTCGTGCCCACGGGCAGCTACGAAGTGGTGCTGAACACCGATGCTAAGGAGTTCGGTGGCAATGGGTTTGCTGACGACAGCATTACTCACTTCACCAACTTCGATCCGCTTTACGTGAAGGACCACAAGGAGTGGCTGAAGCTCTACATCCCCGCACGTTCGGCTGTAGTGCTGAAGAAGAACTGATTGTAGAATCCGTTAACGATTGCTGCTGATTTTGAACAAATCAAATCAACTGAATAGTGCACCGCTCATGCGCACGTTATGTGCGGTGCTTTTCATTACCTTCACATTCACCTACCTCTACTTCTATCAGGCAGATGTGATGATGGCCACGCAGCACCTTCTCTCCGGAGGGCAGACGCACTACGAGCGAACCATCGGCGCAGTTCTCATCACCGTGGCCCTGTACGTGCTCCATTTGGGTGTGCTGGCCGTGACGAAACTGACGCATCGCGCCCATTCGCTGACCTTCTTCCCCTCGCTCCTGGCCTTGGCCATGCTGACAGGCATCCAAGTCAATAACGATGGAACCTTCAGCTTTGGCTATTGGAAGTGGGTGGCTGCCGGCTTATTGCTGGTCTTTGCCGTTGTGGCGTTCTTATTTAACAAGATGAGCACCTTTGAGAAACAGGTGAAGGCCCGCTACAAACCCCTGCGCCTGCTTTGGTCGAATGTTCTCGTGATGTGCCTGATGTTCCTGTTTGTAGGGCTTACGGCCAATCACGACGACGTGTTCCACTACCGTATGCGTGCCGAGAATTGCCTGCAGCATGCCGACTACGACGGTGCGTTGAAGGTAGGCAGCAAGTCATTGGTCTGCGATTCCAACCTGACCATGCTGCGCATCCATGCCTTGGCCAAGAAACGTCAGCTGGGCGAGCATCTCTTTGAGTATCCGCTCTGCGGAGGCTCAGCTGTGATGATACCCGACGGCAAGTCCTTGCGACCCGTGTTCTATCCCTCCTATAAGTTCATCAAGTATCCCCGTCCCGATTTCCAGTTGTGCCAACGTCTGCTCGATAAGGACCTCGACGGCTTTGCCCGCATCATGAAGGCCAACGAGGTGCACTTCGGACTGACAGAAGCCGCGCCTGCCGACAGTACCACCCAGGTGGTAGCCCTGCCTAAGCATTATCGTGAGGCACTGGTGCTCTACACCCGAATGCGCAGTACGCCTTTGCTGACCTACCACCACGACGTGGCCGATGCCGACTATGAGGATTTCCAGAAGATTTATCGTGGCGAGAAGGATGCCCACGTGCGCTACTCAAAGCTGCGCGACCTCTACAGCAACACCTATTGGTTCTACTATTTCTATGGCAATAAAATAGTAAAAGCAAAATAGTTAAGTTTTGGAAGTTGAAGATCTTTACTTCCTCAAAAGTAAACCAGACAAGAAATGAATCATCAAACCATAACAGAACTTTCGCAGGCCTACCGCACCTTCTTTGGCAAGGGCGACGCCCTGTACCAGTTGTTTTCACCCTATCGCATCTGCCCCCTGGGTGCCCATGTCGACCACCAGCATGGCCTTGTCACGGGCTTTGCCTTTAATAGTGGTATCGACTTTCTGTTCTCTGCCACAGAGACGGGCAAGGTCGAGATGTGCTCGCTCTCGTTCGAAGGCCTGATGACGTTCAACGTGCAGCGCCCTGTGGACGAGAAACAGAACAACTGGGGCGACTACCTGCGGGGTGCCGTGTGGGCCTTGCAAAAGGACTTTACGCTGAAGCAGGGTGTCCGAGGAGTTGTAAAGGGCTCCATGCCCATCGGAGGTCTGTCGTCGTCGGCAGCCTTGCTGTGCGGTTTTGTCATGGCCATCGACAAGGTGAACCACTTGGGCCTCGACAAGATGCAGGTCATTCGCTATGCTTCGTTGGCCGAGCGCGAGTACGTCGGCCTGACCAACGGCATTCTGGACCAAGCCTGTGTGGTGCTTTGCGAGTCCGACAAGCTGCTCTACCTCGACACCGAGACTTCTGCCTACGAGCTCATCCCCTTCGGCAATAATGCCGCAGATGCAGCTGAACCAGCGAAACTGCCCTTCAGGCTCGGCATCTTCTTCTCTGGCGTCACCCGTAAGCTCACGGGAACCGACTATAACCTGCGCGTGTCGGAATGTAAGACGGCAGCCTGGATGATGCAGGCCTACGACGACATCCACCTGAACGAGCTCCAGCAGACGCGCCTGCGTGATGTGCCCAAGGAACTTTTCGTCAAGTATGGTGATCGCATGCCTGAGCGTTTTGCCCGTCGTGCACGCCATTTCTATAGCGAGTGCGAGCGTGTCGAGGCAGGTGTCAAGGCATGGCAGGAAGGCGACATCAAGCGCTTCGGCCAACTGGTGTTCGAGAGTTGCGAGAGTTCCATGAACAACTACGAGTGCGGTTCGCCTGAGCTGATTGCCATCTACAAGATCATGCGCCAGACGCCAGGCATCTACGGAGGTCGCTTCAGCGGCGCAGGGTTCAAGGGAGCCTGCATCGCGCTCGTCGACCCAGCCTGCGAAGACTCCATCCGCGAACAGGTCACGAAGGCCTATCTGGCTCAATATCCGCAATATAAGGACAGCTTCCAGATATTCTTCTGCGATCCTGCCGATGGTGTCGACTTCATGTAGGCCCATGCCACAGAAACCAATTATCACTAACGCACACGCAAGACGAGAATGAAGAATGTTGTGATAGCAGCCGGATATGCCACGCGCCTCTATCCGCTCACCGAGAACTTCCCGAAGCCTCTGCTGCAGATAGGCCGGCGAACCATTTTGGATCGTATGCTCGACGACCTCGACGGCATACCAGACATCGACGAGCACATTATCGTGACCAACCATAAGTTTGCCGACATCTTCAGGGATTGGGCATCCAAGCGCGTTGGCGGCGGGCATGCTGAGGGTACTCCCGAGCGCAAGCCCATCCAAATCATCGACGATGGAACAACCACCAACGAGAACCGTTTGGGGGCTGTCCGCGACCTGCTGCTGGCCATCGAGCTTTGCAACATCGACGATGACGTGATGGTGCTCGCAGCCGACAACGTGCTGGACTTCTCGTTCCAGGGCTTTGTTGACTATTTCCGCCAGAAGCAGACCAGCATCATCATGTGCCACCACGAGCCTGAGCTCTACCGCCT
>JAEEGI010025516.1_pt1 | contig 11405 bp, 10 predicted proteins | sample 8958751 | NCBI WGS metagenome assembly JAEEGI01 (sample SAMN16246545, study PRJNA631951) | gut metagenome | biome: gut microbiome; feature: rumen; material: KS-attached | host: Bos | place: Iran: Karaj | collected 2018-10 | reverse complement strand
GACTTTTGGAATATTTTTTTGGATACATACCCCCCGGCTTCGCCGTACCCCTCTAAAAGAGGGGACTCGCGGTGGCGGACAAAAGTCCTCTATTATGGGAGAGAAAATTTGCTTCAAGTGCTTTTTTTGCGTTGAAATAGTGGGTAAATAGTGTTAACAAATGTTAATGGATTTTTTGAAGGGCAAATTTGTACTTATTTGATGTACAAAGTATTGCGATTTTGGAAAATATTAAACTTTGTTAAAAATGAGGGTTCGGTTGTTTTTTTGGCAAAAAAGTGAATATTATATATGCAAGAAAAAACACGAAAATGATTTTTTAAATGAAACGAAGATTATTTGAATATGCAGACGGAAGAACTATATGAAGCCTACACGCACTTTGTGTTGAAATACCGTGAAGCGGTGTGGCGAGTGTGTTTCAACTATGCCAATGGCGATGTGGCCAAAAGCAAGGATTTGGTGCAGGAGGTGTGCCTCGTGTTGTGGTTGCGGTTTGACCGCCTGCGGGTCGAAGCCCGGCCGGAGGAGCAGTATGCATGGCTGATGCTGGTTACGCACAGCGTGCTGCATAACTTACACCGGAGAAGGAGGCCGACGATGCAGGAGATAGACCAGATGCTGGAGGAGAGCCTGACGGAGGAGGCGGACGCGGATGCGGAGATGTTGAAGGAGATGTTGGAACACCTCGATGCCGAGGACCAGTATTTGATAGGGCTGGAACTGAAGGGCTACCGACGGAATGAGATGGCCGGGTTTCTCGGACTGAAAACCAGTACGCTGAATGGGCGGATGGAAAGGATAATAAACAAACTAAAATTGATAAAGGAATTAATCGACAAGGAGGAAATATGAAAATGAGACAGAATCAAGAAAAACAGAAGTGGCAAGGTGAGAGGTATGACCTGATACGCACCGTTGCCGAGGGGAAAAGCCAGCTTGCTGCCGGGATGCTCGAGGGTTTTGACGAGTGGGCGGTGGAAAACGGACGAAGGACGAGACGGCATTATACTGTGGCGTTTGTAGCGGTAACGCTGATGGGGATGCTGGTGTTGTCTACGGTCTTGCCCCAACGATATTCCAACGCCAGGACCAATCAACTGACGGTGGCCGAAGCTGGGCTCAGAGTGGAGACTATATTAGGGACCATAAATAATAGTAAGGTATGAAGGATACGGTTTTTTTACAGCACAAGTGGTGGATACTGCTGTTTATGCTGCTGTGTGGGACCGGTGGGGTGGTTTGTTGGAAGAGTTGTGAGCGTCCGTTGCCAGCGTCGGAATGCAGCGAAGCGTACCGAAGGTATGCGGGAAGGGAGGGCTTGGACGCCTCATTTCTGAAGGACTACCCGGTAAACGACAGTGTGGCGGTGGATGTGACCCTGATTCGCGCCACCGACTCGGCATCGTGGTATAATCTGCTGGGCGATTTCCATGTGAGCCAGGAGTTGTTGGACTTGAGAGAAACAATACACTTTGTCCAGTTCAGGATTCCATACGTGAACCTGCGGGGGGATTTCCCCGAAACAAAGCCGACAAATGCCGACAGCGCCGATTATGAACCCATGGTAGTTGTGGCCCGTTTCGACAGACATGAGATATGCATTTTCCAGACAAACAACCAGTTGGAATACCATGGGGTAACGGACCGGATTTATAATGACATGATGAAGAATAACAAGCAAAGTAACACTTCGGGTAGTATTTGATGTGAAACAAAATAAATAAATTATCAACTAAAAAAATGTATTATGAAAAAAATTATCAAGATTATTGCATTGGCTACAGTACTTGCTTTCACTGCTGAAGGATGTACAAAGGAAGAAACAATTGAAAATGTCCGTTCTATGGCGGAGAAACAGACGGCCACATATATTGTGGACGGAAAACGACACTCAGCAAACCCGAGAAATGAGGATGAGTGGGCAGCGTTTTATGACCAGATGTTTGCCTTGGCAAAGGAAGGGCATGAGGTTCGGTTTTGGAGAAATGATGTAGTCCGTGTTTCTGTTGCCTCCAAGGAGCAGGTCACCCATTCCACCACAAACGAACAAGATGCCAAAGAGTGGTGTGAACAAATGAACAAGGCTGGTTACGAAACCATTATTATTTATGATGAAAAAACGGGTATTTACCTTTGTATCGCAACCAAATAATTGTAACAACCAGCGGGAGGGATTACACTGCCGCACTTAAACAATAAAACAATATGAAAAAGAGAAAACAAAGCCCCGCACAGGAAAGAGTTGCGCCGCTGTGCGGGGCAGGAAAATGAGGGTGCCTTCAGCGGCAGACGGTAAAAAAAACGTCGCTGAACGTGATGGCCCGAGGTGCAAGCAAAAGCATCCACGGCGAGGTGAAGAAGCGAGCCCGATTCACAAGTGAATACGGAAAGCTGAAGAAAAGGAAATCTTTGCCGGAGGATACACAAGTAATAAAAAATAGAACAATCACAATAAAAACTAACATGTTATGAAAAAAATAATCATATTGCTTATTGCCATATTGCCGGCCTTGGTGGTGAGCGCACAACACAGAATTGAAATAATGAACTGGTTGGAGAGTCCGGACGTGGACACGGCAATAGTGCGCGAATGGGGAAATAACTACACAGTGGTTTACACTCTCGAAAATGTTAACAGCTATCATTTTTATATTGTAAATAACACCACGGGAGCCGTGTCCAGCATAGGGCTTAATGCAAGAGATGGATATGTCAAGGATTTTGTAATACTTGACGACAGTGTGTTTTTTATAGCAAACTGCTATGCCAATTTCCCTGTGATTGGATATTTTTCACTGAACGAAATGTTAGCAGGAAGTGTAACGATTAGATATGTTCGGTATACTCCGGCAACAGAGACGTATCCGAGAAGGATGGAGTTGCTCCGGGTATCGGACGGATTGCATGTGATGATGGTGGGTAGTCATTATGGAACGGACGGCATGGAATACGGATTTGTGGCCGATGTATTCCGGCGGAACACAGAGACGGTGAGATGGTGGATAACTTATTATTTGTCGGACGGTTTCGAGCTGTTCGACGACATAACAGTGACCGACAGTTATGTGGTGACTTCCGGACAGAAGCCTGGGACAGGGATCCTTCTTATGCGGAAATTTGAGAGACCGACTAACACTGATGTCTCATTACTCAACAATACAATCTTCAATAGTGCGACCCCCTATATATACGACACTGTATACCTTTATAATGGTCCTACCGATGTTAGGAACGTGATAAATATAAAAACGCCAGTGTTTGTGACACATTCGGAAGATGATTGTGTGGGCATAGCCTGCCTGACAGACAGTGCCGTGACGGGGAAATACGGCGTGACGATGAAGTTGGTGAACACAAACACATTTACGTGTGTGACGGATATATTCCTGCACCAAGGAAACCCTTATAGCAAAGAAAGCCGACTTAAGGACTTGCAATATGAGGCAAGTATAAAGACATTCCTGATGTTGGAGGACACCTTTGCTATACCGGCGCGGCCTACAAGCTGCATTCTGTCTTTTGACCCAACAGATATAACCCATATTATGATTCACGGAGGGGCTTTGCCCGATGGATACTTTTACCACTCAATGGACAATTATTATAAAATGAGCAATAATTATGTGACTTGCGGACAATCATCATGGGCGTCGAACTATTCATTGTTCTATAGTCCACTGAATTCGAACAGCTGTTTTTTTCCTATACTTCGTCCCGTGCAGAAATTACCATCAGCGTTTACCCCACTGGACTATCCGATAGCCCCCAGTACGACCAGTGAGAATATATTGTTTCAATATTTTACCACCCAGAGCCATGAGATAGAAGTGGTATGCCAGTAGCGTCAATAATAAAACAATGACTAGAATAATAACGAATAAAACAATTGAAAAGATGAAAAAGAAGTTTTTTGCAACACTATGCCTTGGGCTGATGGCAGCAGGATGGGCAAACGGCCAGGGATTGTCATTGCCGTCAGCCGACACAATGTACGGTAGAGAGATAACGTATTTTTATTACGACTGGATGGATACAAATTTGCTGCTGCCCTGTGAGCCCAAAATAGTCAGTGGCAGTTTTGGAGCGGAGGATATATACAGGATGTATACGGAAGAACCGCTGACGCTGAAAGGCTTGGCCGGGGCATTTACTTTTTCTTATGACGAATCTGGCATTTATGACCATAACACACTGACCGGCCTGCACTCATATATATCAATATACAAAAAAGATAGCCGGGGTCATTTTGAGTTGTTGGGCAGAGGGAAATTCTATATCGAGGACGTAGCCAAATGGTATAACACTGCGGGAGCGCATGTGAACATTGCTATTTATGACGCATATAACTGTTTTACTAGTGTCAGTACATCCGATTCGGATTTTGTAATACCCGTATACGAAGTGTATTTTGAAAAGCCCATAGTGGTGAGTGGGGAGTTCTGGGTGGGGTATGCTAGTACCATATACCAGGAACAAGGCGTACCGGAAATATGGTGCCGAAATCAAAGATATTGGTTGAACTCTTTTAATGATCATGACATGCATTGCAAGCCACTTCAGCGTGCGGCTTATAGAAATATCACCCCGTTCACCCATCATACTGAAGATGGGGAATGGACAGAACGGTTGTGGCCGCTCAAACCCATATTGTTCCCGATACTGGACACGACGGGGTGGAACTATATCCCGCCGTGCGACACGATGGAGTGTCCGGTGCCTGCGGGATTGCACGTGGTGGGCCGGAACCCCTATTACCTCCGGTATGGATGGAGGTGGAACAGTATGCACGGAAGAAGCCAGCTGAGTGTGGCCCCGGAAGGGAGGAGCCCGGAAGAGGGGACGATAGTGGAGGGGGTTAGAGACGACGGGGAGACGGAAACGACGGCGTTGGTTCGCATACCCGAAGATACGGTGCGGTATAAAGTGTATGTGCGAGGATACTGCACGGAATGCGGCCTGTGGAGCCAATGGAGCGAGGGAGTGCCGCTAGGCGAAAGCCAGACGGAGGGGGTGGACGAGGCCAAGCAGTCCGGAGGCGTGGAGTTGAGCCCGAACCCGGCGAGAGGGAAGGTCGAGGTGAGAGCGCTGGCTGGATTGCGGAGCATAAGTCTGTACGATTCGCACGGGAGGCTGGTGAGAGAGGAAGCTGTGAGCGGGGAGCGTGCGACCGTGAGTCTGCAGGGATTGTCGGCAGGGGTTTACGTGATGCAGGTGAACACTCAGGCCGGATGGTCGCAGCACAAATTGGTAGTGGAGCCCACAGAGTGAGGATAAAGAGACAGGGGGCTTGATGTCCCTTGCCGATACGGGACGGCTGCCGCGAGGCACGGAGAAAATAACTGCATAACCAAAATATATTGAAGTGCCCGCGGCTGGCCCGCTCCCGACTGGAATGGGACAGTGAACATCGGAAGACACGAATATTGACTTGTTTTGAGAGACGGTTATGGAACATCGAAAGACACGAAAGACACGAATTGGGTGGACTGTGTGGATACAAGCGTCACGGCGGCAGCGTCCCCTTTTGAAAGGGGTGCCACGACAGTGGCGGGGTATGTATACCGCTGGCGGAGCCAGCAGGAATGTGTATTCCGCATAAAAGGACTTTGTGTATTTGTTTTCGGATACATACCCCCCGGCTTCGCCGTACCCCTCTAAAAGAGGGGACTCGCGGTGGCGGTCCGTCAGTCTATAATGGGTTTTGAGTTTGTGGGAGAATGAACGTGACAGTGTTTTGCTTTATTCAGTTGTTTTTGTTGTCGCGTCCCTATCGGGACGCTATTGATTTCCTACGATGGTCACCGCACTGCGCCATGAACGATGTTGCTCCCGTTTGGTCGCGACACCGTTCATGGCTTGTACGGTGTTATTCATGTCCCACCCCTTCGGGGTGATTTATAGAGGTCACCTATAATGACTTTTGGTATTTGTTTTCGGATACATACCCCCCGGCTTCGCCGTACCCCTCTGAAGAGGGGACTCGCGGTGGCGGTGCGTCGGTCGCTTCGGGAATAAGGACTTTTGGAATATGTTTTTGGATACATACCCCCCGGCTTCGCCGTACCCCTCTGAAAGAGAGGACTCGCGGTGGCGGTGTGTCGGTCTCATGTCTGTTTGATTTTGTACGCTTTGGCTTGGGGAAATGTTAATGTTGTGTTAAAAGTGTGTCACATTTTTGGGGTTTGTGTGTTATATAGATGAGCTGTGGCCACAGCATGCAGGGAAGCCGAAAACTGTTGTATAGAGTAGGCACAACATTAAATACATTTCTACTATGAAGAAAATTGCTTTGACCGGTATCGTATTGCTGCTTTTGGCATCGATGGCCGGATGCAAGAAGCCGAAGGATTGCCACTGCACCGTAACACAGAAGATGCCGGGAATGGCTCCGATGGTGACAGAGCAGGTGATGACCGCTCCCGACGGGAAATGCGACAAGTTGTCGGTGACATCGACCACAACAGCACCCGACGGCTCGAACATTGAGCAGACTATTGAGTGTAAGTAACATGTATGGTCTGCAATAGAAACGAGGGTGTCCCGTGGATGGGGCACCCTCGTTGTGTATTCTTAGAGTGTGTGTTATTCGGGCAAGTAGGAGCCTTCGCCGAAATAATTTTTGGCATACTGGGTGAGGGAAGTATGCTTTGAGAGCCAGAAGATGGGGAGTATGATTTGCTGTTGTCCGCAGGAATCGGGGGCGATAGTGTTGGGTTGGAAGACGAGGGTGATGCAGCTGCGGGTATCGTCGATGTAGTAGTTGTCGGGTACGGGCAGGCGGCCGGAGGCTTTATAGCTGTTGTTGAGATTGAGAAGGGTCTCATGGTTGACGACAAGGTCTTCCACCGCGCGGACAATGATTTCGCCCATGTTGGTGGTGTCGACAAGGTCGCAGAGGTGGATAACCTGCCGTGTGGCGGGGTCGATATGGATATAGTAGTTTGAGCGTTTTTCACGTTGGGAGAAGTTGGAAACCGATTCGGTGTTGAGCTGGAAGAGGTGGAGACTGCTGTCGGTGCTATATTGGCAGCTTAGCGTGTTGTGTATATGGGGAACAAGGTTGGAATCCCTATTTTGGATAAAAGACAGGAGGTCGGGGTAATCGTCGGATGAGCAGCCCGGGTGGGAGAGCCATTGATTGATGGCTTGGGTGAAGTTGGTGGAAGTGCTGTCGTTGAAGGCGCAAAGAAACAGTTCCTTCAACGCTTCGGGGCTAAGGGAGTTGTCGGCAGGCCAATCGAGGTTGTAGTGGTTATTGACCAAGAGGGTGACGCTGTCGGGGTAGCCGTCGACTTTGACCTTTACTTCCGTTTGTTTTTCACCGTTATACTGGGTGACGGTAAAATCGTTGGATGAGGGCGACTGGTTGCGGCAGCCGACGGCAAGAAGCAGTGCGGCTGAGCAGATGCAAGTGAGGATTCGTTTCATATTGGGGTGTTTTTTCTTTTGTTGGTATATAACGCAGGAGCGAGGCTGTTATTGTGGGAGGGATAAGAAATAATGAGGTTGCGCTGAGCGGTGAATGTTGGAGAAGTTGAGTAATTACGGTAGAAAGGATTTGTTATAGACAAGTCGTTGAGAGTCAGGAATGTGGCTAGGAAGGTAAACGGGCAGTTGGCCCAAGGCGACGCCTTGGGTAAAAGAATGATGCCCGCCACCGACGCCCTGAATAGACAGAAAGGGCTTATGTTTTGCCCCTGCAGGGCGGAGGCTTCTTATGGCATTACCCCCAGAGCGTTGCTCCGGGCTGATGGCTATTGGCCTTGCAGGCCGCTGAGAAATAAATTTAGACTAATTGTATACAACGCGATATGTCCAATTGACGGAAAGGATAGTGTGACATGATTCGGTTGTTTTATTTGTCAAACTTCAGTAATATTTTAAAAAAAAGTGTATATTTGCATATGCTTTCACGAAATGTGGAAGTATATTAAGTTTATATGAATGAGAGAAATAAAGAATTATAGTATTTAAATAATATATAGAAACGAATAGAGGATTGATGTAACATCTCGGAAAGAAGAAAAAAGAACTATAAAAAGTCTCGAAGAATTAAGTATAGAGAAGAATCGTTGATTGACTGGTGTTTACTTACTAAAATTAAAAAGGTTATGCATATAAAAGCAATGAATTGGAAAGTGTTATTGATATTCGTGGCGGGAATGACGGTAGGGAAGATGAACGCGCAAACAGTGGATACTGTCAGAACCAGTGACGGGTGTGTGTCGTATGACATATTGCAGTCGTTAACAACCATGTCGGTATTGGATGCCATGGATGTACTGGGAGGACACGGCTATTATATTGGTTCGATTTCGGATACGATAGTAGACTCATTGAACTTTTTCCCGTTGCGGTATAAACGAACAGGCTTTTATAATCATAACTATCACGGAGCCGAGATTTTGATTATGGAATCGCTGGACGGGTTGAGCAACTATTTGGAATATACATTGAATCCCAGGGGGAAATGCAATATAATGCAAGAGTTGGTAGGAAATAACTACGGTTACAATAAGAATAATTCTACATTTACGGGTACGATACTGAGAAATGGGGTGAGCGAGCGGTTCGAGTTTGTGGTCCGTCAGGATACAGCCCTGTGGCTCAGGTGCAAAAACACCGGTGAGATAGAAGATTATGTTAGAAATCAGAAGAAAGAAAAATACAGGATATATAATGAAGCAATCACCTTCTGTGACAAGTGTGTGAGAGAGGGTAGGTATGAAGAGGCGTTGGGCAAGCTGGACTCGCTGAAAGGACTATATCTGCCACTGGAGGATTCGATAGCAATACAAAGAAAAACCATTGTCAATCAAAGAAATGCCCTGTATCAGTCCAGATTAAATATGGCACTGAACGAATTGAAGTATGACAAAGCAATGTTGTATTGCGATACGTTGATAGGTTTTGCACCAGAGAACCTTGCCGAGATACAAGAAACCAAGAGGCTGTTGGTGGCACACTCCGGCCAGGGGTCTGTATCGTATAAAATGAGATTCCCCGCCTTGTATGACTCGTTGTGCAGAGAATTGCAGGCTGTGGTGAACAATGACATCAGAAAGTATTTCGGTTCCGATAAACAAGAGATAAGACTCCAATTCCAGATACATACAGACGACAAGAATGAGTCGTTCGGAAAGGTAATGCTGTATCATGAAGGTCACGACAGCAAACTGACTAAGACAATAGCCTCACGGAATGAGATTATGCAGGCGAGTGTGGATAGTATTGCATCGTCGGGATTGATAAAGCCCTATAAGGAGAACAATGTATATTTGCGTATGGACGAGTCGATAGCTGCCAATATAAAGTGGAATTTATATAAGATTCGAGTGGATGCAGATGAAATGAGAGACAGTGCCATACTGAGCTATGTGGATAAGGTTGACAGAGCTTATATGTACAAAATAAAGAAGACCAATCAGGTAAATGAGGATGGTACGGTTAAAGAGATACAAGTTCCAAGACTGCCAACCAAAAGGATTTACACATTTGGATGGATAAACAAGCAGGTGGGGGAAGGCGAAGAGGGAACGAAAAACAGGGACTTGTTGCTGTTAGACTTTAAAACCTCGTCGGCTTTCTCGTGGATGCCGTCGCTAATCGTGCCCGGGGTGGGAACATATATTCAGAGAGCAAGAACAAATATAGTGTCGAGGGCATTGCCATTCTTTTTGTTTGCCGGTTTGTCTACATTCGGTTTCATCTGGGAGAACAAAGTGGACCATCCGAGGTATGACATGAACCTGTCGGATAATACCAATCCATTGTATATAAAGAATTTTGGAAACTATTTGGGATATTTTGGATTGGGGATAGCAGGAACAATCTATCTGAACGAACTGATAGAAGGTATAGGAAACAGCATAAAGAACTTGAACCGCTCGAAGGAATTGCGGAAACGCCTTGCAGAAAGTCCAATAATGATTGATTTGCAGGATGCTGAGATAAAATAAGGAAATAAAGTTTATGGAATCATACGTTTTTATAAGCTACTCGTCGAGGGATGCGGGATTGGCACACCAATTGGTAGAATACTTGGAGCAAAACGGGGTGAGATGCTGGATTGCTCCGAGGAATATACCGAGTGGACGGGATTACACCGACATAATAGATGTGGCGATAAAAGGGTGCAACGGGATAATACTGATTTATTCCGACCATTCAGCCCAATCGGTTTGGGTAAAGAAGGAGATTACGTTAGGTGTGGGACATAAAAAGAATATCATTCCATTCAAGATTACACGCTCGGGAATTGAGGGGGGTATGAATTTCATGTTGAACAATCTGCAATGGATAGATGCAGCAAGCAAGCCGACAGAAAAATTCAAGGAGGTGCTGGAAGGAATAAACAGGGCGGACAATCAGCTGCAAACCCCAACCAAGGGGGAACTTGTGGCGAAAAAAGATGAAAAGAAAAGAAGACTTTTGCCCTATGGAATAGCCGGAGGAATAGTATTGGTGGCTATTACCGCGTTTCTGATAGCCCACCCCAAAGGACAGAAAGAAGGGGTACAGGAGTTGGCGGATACCGTAAAATTGGAAATGCCTTCGGAAACAGAAAAAGATAGTAGTGTAGAGAATGTACCTGTAAAGACAGTTGCAGAGCAGACCAAGAAAGAAAGTGATAAAAACAAAGGGAGAGAAAAGAATTTGGAAACAAAGAAAAAGGATGGTCTGCAACAGAATGTGGATGAGGCAAAAAAACAAGAAGAGATAAAACAGGAAGAGGAGACTTCGACGGAAAAAGTGGCTGAAGAAAAGCCAGAAGTGAAGCAACCGGAAAATAAAGTCGAGAAGCCAGTGGATCATACTAAGGATACATTTAACAAGGCAGTTAGACTATACAACACTGGACGTTATAAAGACGCACTAAGATATTTTGAGCAAGTGAAGAAAGAAAAGCCGCAATATCCGGAAATCGACCAGTGGATGAAAATGTGTAACGAGAAAATTGACAAATAATCTGCGGAAAGATGTGGCATTGAGCTGAGGGTGTTGATGATGTGGGAGATGGACCGGCATTAGTGGTGAGAGAGAACAAAGTGAAATAAAACGATAAACTATCAATGGCATGTATGATATTTTTTTAAGCTATAGGCGTAAGGATGCCATGGGGAACTCGAATGTGGCTACCGCCCGTACCTTCAAACTGGAGTTTGAGAGACGGGGGATGAAGGTTTTCTTTGACTATAGTGAATGTACCGATGACTATTTTTCGGACACAATACTGCCTGCCATACGCACATGTAGATACTTTGTGCTGGTGCTTACAAAAGACTGTCTAGACAGGTGTAAGGATGAAGGGGACTGGTTGCGTAGAGAGATAGCAGAAGCAATAAAATATGGAAGAAAGATTATCCCCATATCGCCAGACGGGGTATTTGAGGGATGGCCGA
>JAEEGI010025648.1_pt1 | contig 11406 bp, 8 predicted proteins | sample 8958751 | NCBI WGS metagenome assembly JAEEGI01 (sample SAMN16246545, study PRJNA631951) | gut metagenome | biome: gut microbiome; feature: rumen; material: KS-attached | host: Bos | place: Iran: Karaj | collected 2018-10 | reverse complement strand
ATCTGCTGTGTGATGGGCGAAAGATCGTTCAGGCGGGCGGCGTCATCGACGCTGCGGCGGACAAGGTGATCGACGCTGCGGGCTGCTATGTGTTCCCCGGGTTCATCGACACCCACACCCATTTTGATCTGGAGGTGGGCAGCACCGTCACGGCGGACGACTTCGTCACCGGCACCAAGGCCGCCGTAGCGGGCGGCACCACCACGGTGCTGGACTTTGCCACCCAGGAACGAGGCATGACCATGATGGATGCCTTCCGCAAGTGGGAGAACAAGGCGAAAAACAGCAGCTGCAACTACGGCTTCCACATGGCCGTTTCCGAATGGAACGAGGAGAGGATCGCAGAGGTCCCTCTCATGATCGAGAACGGCGTCACCTCCTTCAAGATGTACATGGTCTATGACAACATGCGCCTCAGCGACGGGGTCATGTACGAGGCGATGAAGTATCTGGCCAAGGAGGACTGCATCATCGGCATCCACTGTGAAAACGACGACATCATCAAAGCCCGGGTGAAGGAGCTGAAGGCGGCGGGGAAGACCTCCTCCCGGTATCACGCCGTCTCCCGTCCCAACGTGGTGGAGGCGGACGGCGTAGGCAGGCTGATGGACGCCGCGTATCTGGCCGGGGCGCCTGCCTGGGTGGTCCATCTCTCCACCAGGGAGGGGTTGGCCATCGCTCGCCGGGCCCGCGAACGGGGGCAGGAGGTATACTTGGAAAGCTGTCCCCAATATCTTGTGCTGGAAGAATGCATGTATGACGCACCCGACGGCGCCAAGTTCGTCATGTCGCCGCCCCTGCGCTCCAAGGCGGATCAGGAGGCGCTGCTCTCGGCCATGGCCGCCGGGGAGATTGACTGGATCGGCACGGACCACTGCTCCTTCACCATGGCCCAGAAGGCGGCGGGAAGGGACGACTTCTCCAAAACCCCCAACGGCGGCGCCGGCGTCCAGAACCGTGCGGAGATCGTGTATACACGGGCGGTGAAGGGCGGCTACTTTGACATGGTCCAAATGGGCCGGCTCCTGTCCACCCAGGCGGCCAGGCTCTTCGGCATGTATCCCCGCAAGGGCGTTCTGCGGGCGGGGAGCGACGCGGATATCGTGATCTTCGATCCCGATGCGCCTCACACCATCCGCGCCGCCGCCAATCTCCACAACTGCGACAACTCGCCCTATGAGGGATATGAGGCCGCCGGCAGAGCCCGGGACGTGATCCTGAACGGCGAGCTGGTGGTGGAAAACGGCAAGCTCATTGCCGCAGGCAAGGGCGAATACGTCCATCGCGAACGCTGCGGCCGGTATCGGCAATGAAGCTCGCTTGCTTGGTGACGGCGGCCGGCTCCGGCAGTCGATTTGGCCGGGACAAGCTCCTGCTGCCCATTGACGGACAACCCATGGGCGTCCGCGCTCTCAGCGTGTTCAGCGAAGCAGCCTTTGATCTTCGTGTCCTCATCACCAGCGCGGACAAGGGATATATGATGGAAGCCGCCGGAAGCATGGGCTTCGACCTCGTCCTCAATCCCGCCCCGGAGCAGGGCATGAGCGTCAGCGTTCGGCTGGGCACGGCGCATATCCTCTCCTCAGGCGCGTATGATGGGATACTGTACGCGGTGGCCGATCAGCCGCACCTGAGCGCGGACACCGTGAACCGGCTGACGAAGGCCTTTCAAAAGGAGCCCGGGTACATCTGGGCCCCTGTGGCCGACGGCAGGCGGGGAAATCCCGTGATCTTTCCCGCTTCGCTCTTTACGGAATTGCTGCAGGTGACGGGGGACAGGGGAGGTCGGCAGGTGATCGCCGCCCATAGGGAACTGCTGAGGACCATAGCCGTATCGCCGGAAGAATTGAGGGACATCGACACGAAGGAGGACATGCAAACATGTTGACCGCGTTGAAGGGCAACATCCTGGAAGCCTTGTCGCCGGATATCCTGGGCGTCCATCCAAACAGCTATCTTGTTCTGGAGAACGGCGCGGTGGTCGGTATCTATCCTGACCTGCCGGAGAATATGGCGGAAGCGTCGGTGGAGGACTATGGTGACGCTCTCATCCTGCAGAGCTTTGCCGACATGCATCTGCATGGGCCCCAATATGAGTTTATGGGCACAGGGATGGATAAGCCCCTGCTGCAATGGCTGGAATCCTATGCCTTCCCGACGGAAGAGCGGTATGCAGATCCCGCATACGCCAGGGACCACTATCGAATCCTGGCAGAGGATCTCATCCGAAACGGCACCACACGGGTGGCCATGTTCTCCTCCCTGCACACCGACAGCACCCTGATCCTCATGGAGGAGCTGGAGAAAGCGGGCGTCACCGGCTATGTGGGCAAGGTGAATATGGACCGCAACGCGCCGCCGTATCTATGCGAAACCACTGAGGAAAGCGAACAGGAGACCCTGCGCTGGCTGGAAGCGTCCAAGGCGTTCACCCTGGTCAAGCCCATCCTGACACCCCGCTTTGCGCCGTCCTGCACCGAACGGCTGCTGGCTTTCCTGGGGCGGCTGAAGGCGGAGCGGGATCTGCCCGTTCAGTCCCATCTGTCGGAGAATCTGGGGGAGATCGCCCTGGTGGGGGAGCTGTTCCCCGACTGCCGGCAATATTGGGAGGTGTATGATAAATACGGCCTGTTCGATGACAGAACGCTGATGGCTCACTGTGTGCACAGCGACGAGCGAGAGCGCGCGGCCATGAAACTGCGGGGCGTTCATCCCGTCCATTGCGCCAGCTCCAACAATTCTCTGATGAGCGGCATCAGCCCCGTGGCCCAGATGCTGCGAGAGGACCAATCGGTTTGCCTGGGGTCCGATGTGTCCGGCGGGACAACGCTCTCCATGCTGCGGACCATGGCCAACTCCATCTGCGCCGCCAAAGACAGGGGCAGCATGATGCAGGATGCAGATCAGGTCATCTCCATTGAGCAAGCCTACTACATGGCCACCAGCGCCGGCCAGTCCTTTATGGGCTATAAGACCGGGTTTGCGGCGGGGGAGCGTCTGCACGCCGTGGTGCTGGACGACACAGGACTGCCAAAGCTGCCCAACATCACCCTGCGGGAGCGGCTGATTCGGGCCGTCTATCGGCTGGATGATCGGCACATCCGGGCGGTATACAGCGAAGGCGTCCGCCGCCTTTGATTGCATGATGATCGACGAAAGCGTCCATCCTATGAAAAAGGATGTGACGCTTTTTGTATCTCTATCAACCCTGTCTTCTGATGCTTTCTCTGTGCGCTTGGGCCTTCAGCGACGGAAATGACGGGCGTCCATGGCGCAAGATCCTGTTTCCTCTGGGGATCCTGGCCATCTCCTGGTGGGAGCTCAGGTTCGCGCGAATCACTGTTTTTCCGGCGGCGCTGCTGCTCCCGATCCCGTTTCTCCCCCTGGGAAGGCGTTTTGCGGCTTGGGCGGAGGTGCTGACAGCCGCGCTCATTGGCGGATTTTTGAGCTGGAAGGCGGCCGATACCTGGCCCCTGTTCGCAGGAACGACGCTTCTTTCCGCTGCCTTGCTGTATATCGCGATCATACCGCTCTGCCGGGACGGTATGGACCGACGCCTTGCATGCGCCTTGGGGGGATTGTTTTACGAGCTGTTCTTCTGTCTCAAGGAGTACACGCTCTTCGCCTTCTGCGTGATCCGGCTGTGTTCGCGGGAATCTTTGAGCCTGACCGCAGCGGCTCTTTGTCTGGCGGCGATCCATGAGCAGATGCGTTTCGAGCTGAAAGGCAAGGAAAAACGTACAGTTCCCATAGTAAATTGACGGAATTCAAAAAAAGTGCTTGCATTTTTCGCTCCGATGTGTATAATTAAATCCTGTCAAGGGGTTATAGCTCAGCTGGTTAGAGCGCCACGTTGACATCGTGGAGGTCATTGGTTCGATTCCAATTAATCCCACCATCGGAAAAATCCTGCGGTGTGCGTTACGTTTTTAGTGATAAACCCACAGAGTGAATACGGAAAGGCGCGTTGATCGAGAGGATGTCAGGCCCGCACCGACGGGAAGGCTGAGGCTCATCACAGCTAGACCACCTGCCGAGAGGCGGGTGTTATCACTCAGACGGACGGCATCTCGGGATTTCTCAGAAAAGCTGTTGCGGAATTGTGTAATGGCAGCACCTACGACTCTGACTCGTATTGTCTAGGTTCGAATCCTAGTTCCGCAGCCAAAAAATGGAGCGTGCATCCGCATGCTCCATTTTTTCTGTTGCGGAACTATGGATTTGAAGGGTTCGGTAGTGAATGAACGTCCGGTGGACGTTCAGAGCCGAACCCAGACCGAGCCGTGAGGCGAGACGAATCCTAGTTCCGCCCGGCTTCACACGCAAGATGCAGGCGCGAATCGAATCCTAGTTCCGTCCCGGCTTCACACGCAAGCCGCAGCGCGAATCGTATCCTAATTCTGCAACCGTTTGTCAACCCCATATCCTTCACTTTTTACAAGTTCAATCCCAGATTTTACGTTTTGTCCGCATCTTCATAATCCTTTTGTGACGTTTTGGACGAATCTCCTATGTATGCTGATGCTATACGAGGAAGGGAGAGAACAAAATGAAACGTCTGATCATTCTGTTACTATGTGCTTTGCTGCTTACCGGCTGCCTGCCCACACCGGAGGTGGAGATCATCCCCAACAAGGGCGAGCAGAAAACGTGGCAGGTGGAAGCCCAGCCCTATGTGCCGGAGCAACCGACGGAAACGGCCATGCCCGAGAAATCCCTAACAGCTACCGAAACGACCGCAGAGCCTGAGGCGCATTTCAGCCCCCTGTATGAGGTGCTGTGCGCCTGTCCCACCTGGAGCACGGAGAACAACGACTATGGCTTTCGCATTATCGCTCAGGACTGTCCCATCCTCCTGCCGGAGTTGACCGCTGTGCCCGTGGTGGAGGCGGCGCAACGCTCCTTCACCCAGGCGGACATCGACGCGGTGGCGGCGGCCATGTTCCCGGCAGACACGATCTGGTACCCCGAGGTGATCTGGACCAAGGAGGACATGGCCAAAGAGATGCAGGAGCTTATGGACGAGATGGCCAATCGGGACCCAGAAAAGGATAAAGAATGGCATCGAGACGACAAGTACTATCAGGACAAGCTGGCCATGTACAAGCAGCGGTACGACGAGGCCCCCTTCGCCGACGAGATCGTGCCCATCACGCTTCAGATCAACGACTGTCAGGACGACATCCGCCTCAACGCCCCCGAGAAGAAATACCCCGGCGTGAAGGCGGAGGCCCGGGTGAATGGGGAGCATTGGACCCTCTCCGCCCGCACGTCGGTGGAGGACCCCTTGACCACCTATCTCGAAGCCAGCCGCGGGGATATCTGGATGGACCATCAGCAGCCTCTGGACGCGCCCTATGGGGTGCAGATGACCCGGGAGGAGGCCATCGAGCAGGCCACCGCCTTTGTGCAGAAAGTCGCTGGCAACGAATACAGCGTATGCTACTGCGCGCCGCTGATGGCCCACCCCGACTTTCAGGAAAGCAGCGGCGATACGCCCGTGGCCACCCTGCCGGAGCGGTTTTCACAGTGGGGGTTGGTGTTCATGCGCACCTTCAACGGCTGCCCCTCCGCCTTCGCCGACGAGGAGGTGGGCGGGGACATGGACACCACCGTGAATAAGCCCGTCCACTATGAGCGCATGGAGCTCCATATCGACGACCAGGGGGTCAGCTACTTCCGCTGGAACGTGCCCATGACCGTCACCGGCGTGGTCAGCTCCAACGCCCGGCTCATCTCCTTCGACGAGGCGGCCAGCAAAGCCATGTCACAGATCGCCGCCCGCTGGAAGTACGGCGTGGAAAATCGTCGAAAGAACGGGGAGGAGCTGCCCATCTACATCAGCCGGGTCACCTTCGGCCTGTGGCGCATCCAAAAGAAGGGCGGCGGATGGTATTATGTGCCGGTGTACCACTTCTTCTCCGATGGGGATGTGATCGACTGGACGAGCTGGGTGGACGACAACCCCTATAGCACGGAATATTTGGGCATCAGCGCTGACTCTACCCAGCGGGAGCGGTTTCTGCGCTGCCTGGAAAAGGAGGAATACTATTGGATGCTCATCAATTATTGCCGCACCTTCGGCGGCGACTACTGGGGCGGCGTCACGGTGAACGCCCTGGACGGCACCATCATCGACAAGGACAAGGGGTATTGAGATCATGAAAAAAGCATTCATTCTTGTATTATTTTTGCTGTTGACCGCCTGTCAGCCCACGCCGGAAGTGGACGCCGTGCGGCAGAAGAACCAGGGGGAGATGATCGAAATGGCCAAAGCTACGCCCGAAGCCAGTGATATCGCTCGGGAACCGGTGCAGGTCCGCGTGGAAGCGCAGGGGCCGGACTATCGGGCGATGTACGATATCCCGGAGCATCTGAGCCGGGAGCTGACCGGCGCAGACGGGCGGCTGGTCATACACATTGACGCCGACGTGAAGGTGCCCGAGAATGCCATGCCCATCGTGCGGGTCCATCCCGTGGACTTCTCTCAGGAGTTCGTGTATCAGATGTGGGATAGGCTCATTGGCGACGCGGAGATGTATATCGACTCCGATGAGCGGACGAAAGAGATCATCGAAAAGCAGATGGAATACTACCTTTCCATCGCCAACGGGGAGTACGACAACGGCATGGAGACCCCGGAGGAGGCTCGGGAGGAGCTGAAACGGCTGCAGGAGGAATACCGGACCGCACCCGAGGGCAAGCCGCCGGAGCGCGCCGACGGGACGCTTCAAAAGATGGAGGTCACCTCGGAGCAGGGAGCCCATTGGGCCAACTACACGGGACTGGAGGCCTACGATCCAAAGACCTATAAAAGCATCCGGATCCGGAACAACTGCGACAACGACAAGCTTATTCAGGGGAAGGGGGAGGGGCTGCCCGTGATAAGGGGCGCGAACCTCTATTACAATTCCTCCGGTAACACGCCCCATCCCTATGACCCTCGAGAGCGGTATCCGCGTATATGGGTGGATCGAGACGATCCCATGCCGGAGGACGTGGAGCAGTTTTTGAAAACCACGCCCCAGCAGGCCTGGGAAAAGGCGGAAACAATCCTGGACCAATTAGGTCTATCCGACACCTTCCAAGTGGCCGCGGTGCGGTTGATGCCCGACGTGGACTGGGAGGTGGGTCCCTTGGGAAGGACCGTAACGAAGGAGATAAAAGGCTATGCCTACCAGGCCCATTTCTCCCGCATGGTCCGAGGCGTTCCCTGCAACAGCACACAGCGATTCAGCGTCTATCTTTTTCCGTTCAAAGATATGACGGCCCCTTCCTGGCAGCCGGAAACGATGGAGCTGTGGTTTGACGACGGGCCGGATTTCTCCTTTTCCTGGTCCTCGCCCCAGGAGACAGACGAAGTTCTGGTGGAGGACAGCGCTCTGCTGCCTTTTTCGTCCATTATGGAAACGGTGGAAAAGCGGCTGCCGCTGCTGCTGGACGAATACGCCCGGGACGATCGGCTGGGGGCGGAGGGGCTCACCGTGGACATACACCGGGTGGACCTGGGCCTCTGGCGCATTCGGGAGAAGGATTCCGTGGAGACGGGGCTGCTGGTGCCCGCCTGGTGCTTCTATCTGGACATGGACATCCACACGGAGGACTACGACGGAGGACGCCGACCGGAGGATCTGCTCATCCTAAACGCTGTGGACGGCACCCTCATCGACCCTTGGAACGGGTATTGAAAAGATGGACTGCGGCTGGTATACTATAGGAGAAATCAGAAAAAAGTGAGGTGCGTGCAATGACATACGGCATCATCGGCGCCATGGATTCGGAGATACAGATGATCCGGGGACAGATGGACTACTGTCGGACCAATCCGCTGTACGGGCTCACCTTCTATCAGGGGCGGATCGGCAGCCATGACGTGATCCTCGCCAAGTGCGGCATCGGCAAGGTGAACGCTGCTCGCTGCGCTCAGATCCTCATCGACCGTTCCAAGCCGGACTATCTCATCAACACCGGCGTGGCCGGAGGCGTTGGGCCGGAGCTGAAGCTGGGGGATATGGTGCTGAGCACGGATTTGGTCCAGCACGACTTTCGCATGGCCGCCCTGGGCTGCGTGGACGGCTGCCTGACACTGGACGGACCCAAGGACAAGCCCACGCTGTTCACCGCCGACCAGGACCTTTTGGACCGGTTCGAAGCCGTTGCCCGAGCCATAGCGGGGGAGAGCGCCATCCATCGGGGGCGCATCTGCACCGGCGACACCTTTGTGGCCGATCAGGAGACTAAGAAGCGCCTCTTTGAGACCTATGGCGCCCTGGCCTGCGAGATGGAGGGCGGGGCCATCGCCCAGGTGGCTCAGGCGGCCTACGTGCCCTTCCTGGTGATACGGGCCATCTCCGATCTGGCGGACGGCTCCGCTTCGGAATCCTATGCCGCCTTCGAGCGCCATGCAGCTCATCTTTCCGCCACCATGCTGCTCAAATTCCTGGAAGACGCCTGATTCTGACACATACGAAAAAGCAGGGGAGAGGATCCCCTGCTTTCTTTTACTCGTTTGTTAGCCTTTCAATTTGTCGCAGAATGCGGCGATGCGCGCTTCGTTCTCAGGCGTGGGCTTGTCCTTGGGGTCGATGAGGATGAGCTCCGCAAGGAGCGCGTCCCGATCCAGAGCCTTCTTCACCTTTTCCATCACCTTGCCCGGGCCGCCGCTGCAGCAGGCGAAGAGGGCCACAGCCTTGCCTTGCAGGGCTTTTTTGTTCTCCGCGATGAAGCTGCGCAGGGGCGGCGCGATGGTCCCAGCCCAGACGGGGGTGCCTAAAACGACCGTATCATATAATTCCGCGTGAAAGGCATAGGGCTTCAGTGTGGGCTTTTCACCCATCATGGCGCTTTTGCCGCCCCAAAGGAACTTCTTGAACCCGGAATCGGGGTACTCTTTCTTTGGGGTCAGGGGGACAAGGTCGGCCCCAAGCATCTGGGCCATTTTCTCGGCCACGAACCTTGTATTGCCCGACTGTGAATAAAAGACGACGGCAGCTTTCATATCGTTACGCTCCCCATTTGTTTTTTATAGTTTATCATACCCACATGGCTGGTTCAAGTACACATAGGTGTCGAAGCTACGGTCGATCTTTATCAAAAACATGTCCTTGACCGCCGTGGCCGCCCAATCGGTGTCGTCCGCTTCGAACTCGATTTGATCGTAGCGGTCGAATAGCTCGGCGAGCAAAGACCGGGCGAAGGCAGGGAATCCGGCTGGATCAAAGGAGCATAGGTAGGCGATCTCGTTCCCTTCGATAAAGGCGGCAGAGGTCGGTCGACCGGATGGGCCATCATAGAGTGCTTCAGCCGGAAGAGCTTCCATGAACTCCGACAGGGACACGGTCAAGGGGTTAATAGCAGCATGGGTGTCCCGGTAGTAGTGATACAGCAGCTCTGCACAGGCAAAGTAGGCGGAGGAGCCCTTTTTCGCAAGTGATAGCGGTGGGATGCCCTTGGATACATGTACAAGCAGATCGGATGGGCCCACCTGAAGCTCATAGCACCTGCGTTTCAGCTCGAAACCGGAGCGCTGAAGCAGGGTGATGGTCCGCATGGCATCGGAATAGGCCATGACCTGCAAGGGTAGACCATACTGTTCAAACAGCTTGGCGAAGCAGGCGGGGGAGAGGGCGTCAGCCTCTTCCTCCGTCAATTGAAGATATAAGTGGCTGGCGTGGAATGTATTGCGATAGATTTCCACTTGCTCATGCCCCCCTGCTTTTTGATAAATTATATCGCAACGGATCGAGAAATGGAAGCATAGGAGAGTCAAACACTCGCCTGCGGGCTCACAAAATGGCGCCTAATTCACTACCATGTCTCCATCTTCTTCATATAAACAAAACACCACCGAATGGTGGTGTTTTGTTTGTGGTGGAGCATAGGAGAGTCGAACTCCTGGCCTCCACAATGCCATTGTGGCGCGCTACCAACTGCGCTAATGCCCCTCGCAACGTTGTGTATTATAACCGCTGTGTTTCGATTTGTAAAGGGGTATTTTGAATTTTTTTATGGGAATTCATTGTAATAGAATTTTGAACAATCCGCGTTATCCTTTGCAGATGGCCGACGATATGCTATAATCATCATGGAGGATTCGATGGCAAATAAGATTACGAACAGCAAAAAAAGTCGAGCCTTGACCCAGCATGCTCTGACACGAAAGCCGAAAAACACGGTTGGCGACCCCCTCACCGAAGCGGAACGCAAGCGCCCGTTTTTGTTGGAGGTTTTGTTCAACGCACTCAAGCTCCTTTTGTTTGCGCTGATCGTCATGGGCTTCGGCGGGCTCGGTCTCGTGTACGGGGTGGGGAAGGCCTATGTGGATTCCACGCCCATGCTGGAGGTGTCCCAGCTCACCCGAAGCGACAGGACCAGCTATCTATATGACATGAACGGGCATGAGATCACCAACCTCACCTCCATGGAATATCGGGACTGGGCCGATCTCAACGACATTCCCGACATTTTGAAGAACGCTTTCGTGTCCATCGAGGACGTTCGCTTCTATAAACACCAGGGCGTGGATTTCAAGCGCGTCTTTTCTGCCGTGCTGGAGATCCTGGGCAACAGCAACTCCTCCGGCGGCAGTACCATCACCCAGCAGCTGATCAAAAACAAGATCCTGGGGACCCAGCGCACCTACAAGCGTAAGGTCCAGGAGGCGTATCTGGCGATCCAGCTGGAGAAGGTGGTGGATAAGGACCAGATCCTGGAGGCGTACCTGAACGATATCTATCTCGGCGGCTCCGACTATGGTGTGAAGGCAGCGGCCAAGGACTATTTCGGCAAGGAGCTTTCGGAGCTGACCATCCGGGAGTGCGCGCTGCTAGCTGGTCTCACCCAAAGCCCATATTACTATAACCCCCGGCAGAACATGTACTATCGGGAAGGGACCCCCTATTATCGGACAACGAACCGGACGAATCTGGTTTTGGAGCGGATGTATCAAAACGGGTACATCACCCGGGATCAGTATCTTTCCGCCCTCGATGAAGTGGAGACCATCCTGCCGGTCAGCAAGAACGCCAAGATGTACGATATGGCCTACTTCGTGGAGTATGCCATCTCCGACGTGATCACCCATTGGATGGCCCAGGACGGCGTTCCCGACACCTCCGCCAACCGTACCTATTATGAGAACATGCTCCGTACGGGCGGGTATAAGATCTATACCACCGTGGACCCGAAGGTGCAGAATACGGTCCAGGAGACCCTGTCCACGTGGGACGGGTATCCGGAGCTGGCGGACGGCAACGCCGCCATGCTGACGGAGGAGATATCCGAGACCGTTACCATCCAGACCGTGGAGCCTCAGGCCGCCGCGGTGGTCATCGACCAATCCAGCGGCTTCTTGCGGGCCATCGTGGGCGGTCGGGACGAACCGTTGATCCGCGAGGGACTGACTCG
>JAEEGI010025647.1_pt1 | contig 11406 bp, 8 predicted proteins | sample 8958751 | NCBI WGS metagenome assembly JAEEGI01 (sample SAMN16246545, study PRJNA631951) | gut metagenome | biome: gut microbiome; feature: rumen; material: KS-attached | host: Bos | place: Iran: Karaj | collected 2018-10 | reverse complement strand
GCCGATATCGCCGGTATGGACTTTCTCGATCGGAAGCTGCTGTTTGCCGCAGATGACAAACAGACCGCCGGCTTTATCTGACGTATCTTTCTTTGAGTTGTACAGAGGCGTAGTCATCGACAGAACGCCTGACATTACTTTAATATAACTGATCTTGCCAACGAAAGCATCGACAACGGTTTTGAATACCAGACCGGAGAAAGATTCGCCGTCATCCGTTTTCAGTTCCGTACCCTTGCTGTCCTTGACCGTACCCTTTTCAACATAAACCGGGGTGTTTTCTTTCAGGAAATCCAGGAGCTGTTCGACACCCTGCGAATTGGTCGAACTGCCGGCAAATACCGGTTTCACATCGCCGGAAACCAGCGCAAGCTTCAGACCTTTCGCCGTTTCTTCCGGAGTGAACGCTTCGCCTTCGAAGAATTTTTCCATCAGCGCATCATCTGCCGAAGCGATCGCTTCGGAAATCTGATCATAATGCGGATTCGAAGTATCTTCCAGAACCTTGACGGAACCGGTCATCTTCTTGCCGTCCATAGTCGGCACTTCAAACGGTACGACAGAAGAGCCGAACTTGTTTCTCAGATCATCGACCGTCTTTTCAAAATTCGCATTGTCGTCATCGATCTTATTGATAAAGAAAACGATCGGCAGATTATTCTTCTTGCATAGTTTTACGGCGCTTTCCGTGCCGGATTCAATGCCTTCCTTTGCGGAAACGACGATCACTGCCAGGTCGGCGACTGCTGCGCCTGAAACCTTTTCGCCCTCGTAGTCCAGGTAACCCGGCGTATCGATGAAATTGATCTTGGTGTTCTTCCACTCGATCGGAGCCAGTGCCGTATATACGGATAATCCTCTCTTGACTTCTTCCGGATCATAGTCCATGGATGAGGTGCCATCCACGGTCTTGCCCATGCGATCGATCGCCTTTGTCAGAAACAAAGCAGCTTCGACAAGTGCGGATTTGCCGGAACCCGAATGTCCCAGCAGCACAACGTTTCTTACGTCTTTTGATAAGTATTCTTTCATATATTTCCCCTTATTCCTTTAATAGATCGATTAATTCCTGATTCTCGCTGTCTCTTACATATTCCACGGCAGTTCTGCCGGCATTGTCTTTGATCGTCTTATCGGCACCCCGCTGCAGCAGGAATCTGACTAAATCATTATATCCCCCATAGCTCGCTCTCATCAAGCAGGTGCATCCTTCGTTGTCTCTGGCATCGACATTGGCTTTGTTTGCCAGAAGATAATGGATCACATCGACTTTGAAGGCCAGGACCGCATCCATCAGTGCGGTACGTCCCTTTTCATCGACGGCATCCAGATCCGCTCCCGCTTCCGTCAGATATTCGACGACTCCTGTCTCGCCCAGGAAAGCCGCTCTCATCAGGGAAGTCCTGCCGCTGTTGTCGTGCGCATTCACTTCGCTTCCCGCTTCTACCAGTTTCTCGCAGATCTCGCGATATCCGTGTTTGGCTGCTCCCATGAGAGCCGTATCATTGTTTTTATCTCTTGCTCTGACATCTGCGCCATGCGCGATCAGCTGTTCCACGATCTCCAGATATCCTCTCTTCGATGCACGCATCAGGCATGTCCTGCCATCGCCATTCTTATGATTGACATCAGCCCCCTGTCCGATCAGTTTCTTGACTTCATCCAGTTTTCCGCTGCTGCATGCTTCCAGCAGTGCATCGTTCAATGCTTCATCCATTGTCATAGCCTCCTTTTTTTATATGAATAAAAAAGTGAACGCTAAAACGTCCACCTGAAAAGATCATTTTTGATATAACACAAGTAAAGCGTCATTTACCCCTAAGATCATATTTCTCATATTATCGAATCTTTTCATCTTGATCCTATCTAGGATAATTGTATCAATTAAACGCGGGTCGTTTCAAGTGAAAAAAGGAATGTAACTATTTTCATCCTTTGAGTTTTTTCCGGATCTCCTTATATGCCGGAAGATGGTTGCCGACGATCTGGTAGAAGCGTTTGGAATGGTTGGGTATGATGAAATGTGTCATCTCGTGGACCATGATGTATTCCAGACAGTCCAGCGGGTAATGGACCAGGTAGGAACTGATACAGATACGGTCTTTCGTCGGGTAGCAGACGCCCCATTTGGAAGTCATCATGCGGGCTCTCAATTCCGGCGTTTTCAGGTAGTTGTAGCCGATCAGGATACCTCTCTGGTACTTGTAGAAGTACTCCCATGCTTTTGCCAGAAGATCGCGGTCAAACTGCTTATATAGATATTTTACGGCTTTTTCTTTCTCAGGACCGTAAAGAAAGATCTGCCGATCCCTGACTTTGACGCTGTTGCGTCCGCTTTCCTGATAGATCAGTTCGCAAGGCTCTCCATATACATAGAAAAGATCCCCGCCGTCATAGATGTGCGATCCCTCTTTTTTCTTCTGCATTCTCTGATATGCGTTATAGATCCATGCGCGTTTTCCTTCGATGAAACGGTAGACCAGATGATCCGGTATCAGCAAAGGCGCGCTGACGCAGATCGTATCGTCTTTCAGGCGCAGATACATGTGACGGATGTTCTTGTGTTCAATCTCCACATCGAAACGGATCCCTTTGATTTCGATCATAAATCAATTCTAACATTCCTTTGATGAAAAACGTCACAGGATATCGGGAACCGTCGAAAGGATTGCTATAATAAAACTGAACGATGAGGAAATCGCTATGAAAACAAAAATCACTATTATTACCGATAATATCCCCAATGGCGGACTCTCGGGAGAATGGGGTCTCTGCCTGCTGGTGGAATACAAGGACAAGAAGATCCTGGTCGACGCCGGAGCATCCGATCTGTTTCTTGCCAACATGAAGGAGCTCGGATTCGAGACGGATGATGTCGATTTTGCGACGCTCAGCCATGCGCACTATGATCACGCGAATGGCATGCCGGCGTTCTTTCAAAACAACGCGAAGGCAAAACTCTATGTCAGAGAAACGACGGCGGCAGACTGCTACTCGCGTAAGTGGATCTTTCGCAGATACATCGGCATCCCGAAGAAGATGATGGAGACCTATCGGGACCGTATCGAAGTCGTTTCAGGCGATTGTCAGCTGATGGACGGCGCTTATCTGATCCCTCATAAAACAGAAGGTTTGTCAGCCATCGGTAAACGTGAAAACATGTACCGCAAGACGGCAAGCGGCTGGATGGCGGATGATTTTTCTCACGAACAGAGTCTCGTCCTGGAAACGGATCGGGGTCTGCTGATCATCAATTCCTGTTCCCATGGCGGTGTCGCCAATATCGTCGATGAGATCAGACGGACTTTTCCGGATCGTAAGATCTATGGATATATCGGCGGATTCCATCTGTTTAATAAGACGGATGAAGAAATCATTCGCGTCGCAGAAGGCCTGAAAGATATCGGACTGGACTACATCTGTACGGGCCACTGTACCAAGGACCATGCTTATGCGATCCTCAAAGAAAAGTTGCAGGACCGGATGCATCAGCTCCGGACTGGTCTGATCATCGAAATATAGCGTATCCTTCAATGCGATAAAGGAGAATGAAAATGAGATCATATGTGGAAGAAAGCGGGTTTTTCGGCAAAGAAGATCCTGAAGAACTGGCCGTCCGGTACGGGACCCCTCTTTACGTATATAATGAGGAGATCATAAGACGTCACATGAAGGCCGTGGCGGGAGTCGTTACGAAATATCCCTACCGCGCAAACTACTCCATGAAAGCAAACAGCAACTTAAGCATCCTGAAGATGGCCAGGGAAGAAGGCCTGAATGCCGATGCAATGAGCGTTGGCGAAATCATGCTTCTGTTTAAAGCGGGATTTACCGCGGATCGCATCTTCTTCGTGCCCAACAACGTATCTGAAGAAGAGCTGCAGTTCGCCATCGGTCACGGCATCATGACAAGCCTCGACAGTCTGGATCAGCTCGAGCTTTTCGGCTCCATAAATCCGGGAGGAAAATGCTCTGTTCGCATCAATCCCGGCATCGGCGCAGGCCATCATGAGAAAGTGGTCACCGCCGGCAGGAAGACGAAATTCGGAATCGAAGAACACGACATTGATGCAGCATTCGATATTGCAAAGAAATACGGCCTGCACATCACAGAGATCAATCAGCATGTCGGAAGCCAGTATCTGGATCCTCAGCCTTTCCTCGATGCCGCAGAGAATTTCCTGCGCATCGCAGAAAAGTTCGATGAACTGGAATGTATCGATTTCGGAGGCGGCTACGGAATCCCCTATCATAAGCTCGATGATGAAGCGCAGTTCGATATGGAGGATTTCTCGAAACGTTTTACGGCGGTCCTGGATACCTACGCAGAAAAGCATCCGAATGATCTTCCTCTTTTCAAGAGCGAACCCGGACGCTACTGCGTGGCCGAGGGAGGCGTGATCCTGGGACGCGTGCATGCGGTAAAACAGAACTACGGAATCAGATATGCCGGTACCGATATCGGCATGAATGTGCTGGCAAGACCGACGCTCTACGACTCATGGCATGATCTGGAGATCCTAAGAGACGGCAAAGCCGTGACAGACGGGGAACGCGAGAATGTCTATGTGACCGGAAACATCTGCGAATCCGGCGATCTTCTTTGCAAGGACAGGAATCTGCCCGTCATTCATCGCGGCGATCTGATCTGCGTGCTGGATGCCGGCGCATACGGTTTCTCCATGAGCTCCTCCTACAATTCGAGACCACGTGCTGCGGAAATTCTGGTCACAAAAGAAGGGACTGCGAAACTGATCCGAAAGAGAGAGACTTACGAAGCCATGTTTGCCGATCTCGTGGATGACTGAGAAAACAAAGAATCGCAGCATTCACCAGACAGTCTATCTTCAGAACCTGTTTCATTACATTCCTAATCATTCAACGATTCAAAAAAACTCATCGCGAAGAAACGGTGAGTTTTTTTGATCTGTTATAAAAAAAACATCTCAAACCTGAGATGTTCAATGATCCAATGGGGCGAACGATGGGACTCGAACCCACGCAATGCTGGAGCCACAATCCAGAGTGTTAACCAACTTCACCACGTCCGCCATGTGCTTATTTATTCTATCACAAGAGCATTTTCTTTTTCAATCATTCAAATGACTTCATTGTGATCCGTATCGCTTTCGCATAGACTCTCGGCGACGTTCATGATATGATCGCCGATCCTTTCGATATCGATCAGCAGTTCAGCATAGATAACGCCCGACTTCGCGCCTTCCGCTGTATCCTGCATCCTTTTGATCTCAACATCCCTGTATCTATAGCACAGTTCGTCCAGCCTGTCTTCGTTCTCGCTGATTTTCTTCAGCAAAGATCTATCCCCCGTTTCGATGATCATGTTGATCACATGCAGGCTGTCCATGACGGTTTCGATCAAACGATGCAGTTCGTCATGCGTTCCCACCGAGAAAACAAGATCTTCCTTTACCATCGCGTCTCCGGCCTGGGCGATATTCAAAGCATGATCCGACATCCTCTCCAGATCCATATTGATCGAGAAGAGCTTGACAGCCTGTCTGGCTTCTTCCATATTGGTGTTGCTGTGCATCAGCAGCAGGAGATTGCGGGATATACCTCTGTGGATCGTATTGACTTCTTTCTCGGTTTCAGCCACTTCATCCACCGCTGAATGATGTTCCAGGATCGCCATCAGGCTTTTCTGTATGCCTGCTTCCACCAGGTTCAGCATATTGTTGATTTCGATATTGATACCGAAAATATTGAACGCCGTATTGTTTTCGATATTGGCGGCCTGTTTCACTTCCGGCTGCAGTTTCTTTTCTGTACCCTGATCCGGAATGATCAGATAGGCGATCTTCGATAACGCCTTGGCAAACGGGAACAGGACCGTCGAAGTGATCACGTTGGTGATCGTATGCATCATGGCGATCTGCCGCACGACACTGTCCGGAGCGATCATTTCATACCATCGATCGAACGGAAGGAAAGAATAGAGGACCGTAAAAAGGATCGCATTGCATAGATTGAAGGTAAAATTGATGATCGAAACGCGCTTGGCATCCCGATTGAAGCTCAACGATGCCAGCATTGCTGTCGTGCAGGAGCCGATGTTCTGGCCCAGGTTGAAAAACATGACATCCTTGATGCCAACCAGACCGCCCTTGGCCAGAGACTGGATGATACCTAAAGAAGCGCTTGAAGACTGGACGATCGTTGTCAGCACGAAACCGACCAGGATACCGAATAGCGGATTCTGCATATTCGATAACAGTTTCAGGAAAAACGGGGAGCTTCCCAGCGGCTTCAAACCGCCGGACATCGTATCCATGCCGATAAAAATAAAGCCTAGTCCCATCATGATCTCGCCGATCGCATTGAGCTTGTCGTTCTTGACGAACATGATCAGGCACACGCCGATAAAAGCCAGGAAAGGCGCAACGAGACCGACATCCAGTGCCATCAGATGGCCGGTGATCGTCGTACCGACATTGCTGCCAAGAATGACATAGACCGTCTGGGCGACTTTCATGATGCCGGCATTGACAAAACTCACCAGCATGCTGGTGGTGGCGCCGGAAGACTGTACCAGGGCCGTCACAAGCATTCCCGAAAACAAAGCGACGACCGGTTTCTTGGTCAGTTTTTCCAGAAAATCCTGAAGTTTCCCTCCGGCCATATGCTTGAAGCCGCTTCCCATGACTTCCATGCCATACAGGAAGATGGCCAGACCGCTTAAGACCGCAAGGATATCTTTAAATCTCATCTCTGTTTTAATCATAGCAAAAATGCTGATGATAAACAAAAACCAGTCCGAACAATCAAAAAAAGCCTATCCCTGGGGATAGGCTTGTCTGTGATCTTAAAAAACTTTTAGACCAGCTGTTTGCCGCAGCTCGGACAGAAGTTTGCGCCTGCCGGAACCGGTTTGCCGCAGAATGGGCAGTAACCGCCGGAAGCGTCTCCGCTCTGCGTATTCTGAATCAGACCGGAAGCGGCATTCTGAGCCATATTGACGCCCATGAAACCTGTCGCAGCGCCATTGGCGTTGTTTGCCGCGTCTCTTAACGCATCGGCAGTCGCAGATACGATCGTCGCATTGGCCATTTCCTTGTCCTTATTGACGGCAGCCATCTGCAGATCTCTGATCTTTCTTTCATCTTCATCCGGAATCGTTACGGAATTGACAGCGATATTGACGAATTCGATGCCTCTGTTTTCCAGCCATTTCGGATTCAGTTCCTGCGCAAGCACTTCTTTCAGTTCCGTCGTATGTGCAGGCAGTTCGGAATAACGGATACCCAGCTGAGAGATCTTGGAGAAAGCAGGATTGAGTTTATCCATCATCTCTGCCTTCATGATCGACAGAAGATCATCTTTCGTGAAACGATCCGCTTTGTTTCCCGCAACCTTCTGATAGAACGTCAGAGGATTGGCGATACGGAACGTGTATTCGCCGTTCATCCTGACAGCAACATCCACATCCAGACCGATATTGCGATCGACGACACGGAACGGAATCGGAGTCGCTGTGCCATACATGTTGCCCATGATCTCTTTGGTATTGACATAATATACGCGCTGAGACTTGTTGACATCTCCGCCATAAGAGAATCTGTCCAAAGCGTCTTCGAATGTCTTGCGGATGCCGTCCAGGCCTCCATCGAAGATCGTCGGAGAAATGCTGGAATCAAACGTGTACTGGCCAGGTTCAGCAGCAACTTCCAGGACATTGCCATTCTCGACAACCAATGCGCACTGTCCGTCATTGACGACGATGCCCGAACCGTTCGTGATCACTTCATCCGATCCGCTGTATCCCCGTTTGGTTCCTTTGACCATCAAGGTATTGTTATCCAAGGAATCGCAGACAAAATAGTCTTTCCAACTATCGGATAATGTACCAACGACCGAACCGACAACTGCTTTAATTAAACCCATATGTTTTAACCTCCTTTGATTTAATTTTCATCTATTAAAAGTGACCGCCATGACCGCCATGACTAGAACCACTTGATGACGTATGCGTGACAGAACCGCCTCCGGAACTGCTGCTGCCGCTGCTGCTCCGCTGCGGAGGATTGTAATGACGGCTGATCTTGCGATCCACCAGGTAATCCGAATAGCCATTCAGACGGAAACTGTTGTCCACTAGATAGCTGTTCGCGTAATGCTGACGCTTCGTCGACTTCATCTGTCCCCGCAGGAACAAGGAACTGAAGAGCGAAGACAATGCGGCTATGAATGAAGAGATACCGATATTCAATGCGCCGAACTGTTTCTTCTTAGGAGCCGGCGGATCGGTATTGATATCGATGATATGGCCGTTTTTCGCTTCTATAATGTAATACTCCGTCTGGTCGGCAAACGTGCTGAACGCATCATAGAAACGTCCGTGCGACAGATCATTCGACATCTCGTCAACGATACAGTCAATGCCATAATCAGTGAAATAATCGATGCCTTTTCCCTTGGTTGAAACATGCCAGGAACTGTCATCCATGACAATCAGCAGCAGCAGGCCATTATCCTTGTATCCGTTGTAGTCATAGAAATCGTCCGCATAATCGCTGATCCACATGCCATCGGTCGCATCCGCTGTCACGACGACGACATCCATATCCTGTTCCTCGGAGATCTGCTTCAATCGGATCTGCAGGTCATTGCGCTCTGTATCCGTCAGCAAGCCTGCCGCATCATAGATCTTGACATCGTTCGATACCTGCGGAACATTCGTCTGATAGACCTGACCGTTGATGATCCTGACGCAGGCCTGATAGAAATCCCTGATACCGTCATAGTACGTCGTCGCAAGCGCGTATTCCGACCACAGATCGATCTCATCTCCATAGATCAGACTGGCGCAGGAACCTTCTGCCACGAGTCCATAGGACCCCTTGTCATCGACGATCAGCACGACCTTTTCCGGAGCATAGCCAGTCCGATCCAAAAGACTTTCCGCATAGGATTGCGCCTCATCGGTCTCGATGCCGATGCCGATATAGATCCCGATATCATAGTTGTCTTCGATGTAACGAAGATCGTCGTTCAGTTCGCGATATTCCTCTTCCGTGAGATAGTAACCGGATTCCCCCAGGAAAAGATGTTGCTCGTCGGCACGGATGCCCGTAAAACCGAGAAGCAGCAGCAAAAGAGTAAACAGTATCGATAATAGTTTCTTCATAGTCTACCCTCTCATCGCAAAGAACTGGATCACTGACAGCAGCAGCGTAACGATCACGAAGATCCCCAGCATGATGAAACGGTATTTCATTTCATCGATCGGCAGATCGCCGATGAACTTTCCGGTTTCGCCGTTCATCGCAAACGCATAGTTCTTGTCTTTGTATTTCACATTCAGCAGCCACATCGGATACATCACATATTCCTGTCTGCCGTTATAGACCCGGATATCGCTGCCGGCCGGCGTACAGGTATCGAAGCTGGTCGTCGTCGATGCAAACATGCTTTCGGTCGAATTGATGATCCGGCTGTTGGCCATCTTGCGGGAATCGTCCACATCCTTGCTGTATCTGTCGGCATAGAATCCGGCAAAATAATTGTCATTGAATTCTTTGGCTTCCCGGTAATGGAAAGGTTCGACGGATTCTACCAGTCTGGTATCCATCTTTGCCGAAGCATTGACCGGAACACTCTCGAAAGAAACTCTTCCGGAACGGTACAATTTATAGAATTCCGTTTCCGTCACATCATAATCGCCTTCGCGCCAGCTGTGCCTGCGGGTCGCGTTGTACCACATCTGGGCATTGGCCGTGCCATCGAAGACCCAGAAAGGCACATAGATGCCTTTGATCTCATCCAGCACCGCTTCCGAGCGGAATGCCTTGGGAAGCAGGATCTTGCCTTGGAGATGTTTCCTGAACTCTTCCTTGGCTTTTTCTTTATCGTGTTTGAAAGGAATGATCTTTTTCGGCTTGAAATCGCCGGATACGTTTCCCTTGACGACGATCGGATTTCCGCAGTATGGACAGCTGTCCGCCGCCGTATCCTCATCCGCCATGATGGTGCCCCCGCACGACTTGCAGGTATAGACCAGATAGCGTCCGTCGTCCCATTTCTCGTTATTGACGACATAATCCTGGCCTTCATCAAAAACGGCAGGATCGAACTTGCCATCGCAATACGGACATTTCAGCTGCTGAGAGGACGTATCGAACTCCAGACGGCCGTCGCAGTTGGGACACTTGAAGGTTTTTAATTCGCTCATTGCTTCCCTCCTTTCTTCCACATAAATTATAATAAAATCTTTCAGAGCACACAATAAAAGAAAAGAAATGGTTTCCCATTCCTTTTCCGGTAAATCATCTAATGATGTCCGCCAAACGGACCGCCCTGCGGAGGATCGCCATTCATGCCACCGCCTCCCGGTATCATGCCGCCGCCCATCATCTGGTTGGTGATCTGATCGGTTTGCGTGCCGTTGACGATGATCGTGCCTCCGTTGTATTCAGCGGTACCGTCATAGTCAAACGGCGACTGCGCGCTGATATCCAGGGTGCCGCCATTGATGAAGATGCTTCCGTTGGCATCCAGACCATCCGTATCGCCCTGACCCATGACGATCGTGAGATAGCCCCCATTGACCTCGATTGCCGTCGCGTAGCTGTTCGAAGTCGCGGTCGCATTCACGCCGTCATCGGAAGCGTTGATCGCGATCGTTCCGTCATTGATCAGGACATAGGTCGCTTCGATGCCCTCCCTGGCTTGCAGATCCATGTTTCCGTTGTCGATCCTGGCCATGCCATCCGCATGGATCGCATCATCGGCGGAAACGATCCCAAAGTTCCCTCCTTCGATCAGGATATCGCCATTGGAATGGATCCCGTCATCGGCTGCATCGATCGTGAATTCGCCGTCGCTTATCGTGATCTGCAGATCCGATTTCAAGGCTTTGTAGGAATCTGCCGAACCGCCTTTGGCTGTTGTGATCGCGAAAGTTCCGCCATCGATCTGCAGCAGCCGGTAGGCATAAATCCCATCGGCGGCGGAAGTGATCGTAAAATCGCCATCGGCAATATAGACATAACCCCGGTTTTCGTCTTCTTCGTTATCGGAAGAGATCGCATCTTTCGACGAAACGATAGTAAAGATACCGTCGGCGATCTTGACACAATCCTTTCCACTTAATGCTTTCCCTGCCACATCGATCACATAAGTACCGTTGTCAATGATCAGGTCGTCTTTGGAAACGATGCCATGATTGTATTCCGAAGACAGCTGCAGCGTCCCTTCTCCTTCGATGGTCAGATCGGCTTTGGAGAAGATCAGAGCATCTACCTCGTTCCCGTCGATCTGACTGTAGACGCCGCTGTCGCTGATCCGGTTCACGCTCCCTTCCGGAAGACTGATAATGGCTTTATCCGCTTCGATCACGTAGATCCCGGCAAAGTCCCCTGCTTCGATCTCGACATCGTTCAGGAC
>JAEEGI010025646.1_pt1 | contig 11407 bp, 6 predicted proteins | sample 8958751 | NCBI WGS metagenome assembly JAEEGI01 (sample SAMN16246545, study PRJNA631951) | gut metagenome | biome: gut microbiome; feature: rumen; material: KS-attached | host: Bos | place: Iran: Karaj | collected 2018-10 | reverse complement strand
CACGACGCCACCGACGCCTGCGGGTCACGCTCCTTGAGCAAACTGACGGCGTGGTCGTTGAGGTTGACCAACTGACCGCCAAGCAAGGGCTCCATAATGAAAGCCGGTATGTTGCGTTTCTCAAGTTCGCCATAAAGGTAGCTTGAATTGGTGTTGCGCTCGTTGAGGAGCTTTGAGTGGTTCCAGTCGACATAGTTGTGCTGTATCAGCACGTGATCCCAATGGTATTTGCCTTCGTCCTGCAACCGCAGCAGGTAGTCAAAAGCCTCGATGTCGCCGTGATAGGAGAAACCAAGGTTATGGATGCGCCCTTTCTCTCGCTCCTCGCACAGGAAGTCGAGCATTCCGTTGTCGAAGAAGCGGCGTTTGAGGCAGTCCATAGCTCCAATCTCGTTGCCGTCGGCATCGCGGCGGGTACCGCCGATGCTGTGCAGCATATAGGAGTCGAGATAGTCCACTTGCAGTTCCTTCATCGAATTGTGGTACATCTTTATGCTCTCCTCGCGGCTCCAGGTGCTTGGGGCGAAGTTGGAGAGTTTGGTGGAGACATAATATTCGCTGCGTTTGTGGCGGCTCAGAGCTATGCCCACGGCGTGTTCAGAGCGTCCCTTGCAGTAGGGCGGGGCCGTGTCGAACAGGTTGACACCGTGTGCGATGGCATAGTCCACAAGTTCGTTTATGGCATTCTGGTCCAGTTCCTGGTCCTGTTCGCGACCGCTCTGGCCGTCGAGCGTCGGGAAACGCATACAGCCGTAGCCCAGAAGCGATACCAGCTCGCCGTGCAGGTTCTCACGCATAGTCATCTTGTCGGTAGGCACTTCGCCGAGGCTCACGCCTTCGGTGCGAGTCTCGTTTTTCGGTGTGCAGCCGGCAGCGACAGCAGCTGTAGCAACAGCACCGGCGCCTGCCATTTTTATGAAATTACGTCTATCCATTGGTGTTTAAAGGTTTTATTATCAAGTGGTTCAATACTTTTTCTCAGGCAATCAAAACAGATGACCGCCGAATGTAGTGTTGTGGTAATACAAAGGGCTGCCGTAGGGAGCTCCGAAAAACAGCGGACCGAAAGCGCCGGTGCGGTCATCGATAATAGTCATCTGCAAGTCAAGATAGTTGTCTTCGCCTATGCGGTAGCGCATAGCTGCAGAGAAGGCAGTGGCGTCAAGCATTACCGGTCTGTTGCCAAGCATCCACGGGTTGATGATTATCCCCGACGCCAGACCGCCGCCTATATGAAGCAATGACGCTGCAACCCACAGGCGGTCGTTGACCTTGTAGGACGCCGCCACCTCAAGCGCTGCCGCGGCAGCGTTGTAGTTGCGGAGTGGAACCAGACTGCGTGGATTGCTGCCCCTGAAAGTGTAGCTGTCGGCGCCGAACGAGAATGAATTGAGCATCGATGCCGACGCTTTGATTTTCAGTCGTTCATTGGGCTTGAATATAACGGTTGGCTTTATGCCGTAAAGCGAAGCCGAGCCAAAGCTGCTGCCCACGACAGCTCCGCCCATAGAGAGATGGTATTCCCATTTCTGCAGAGTGTCGGCCTGGCTGCGTATTGATTTCGGTGGCAAGAGCGACAGATCGTCAGACATATTTACAATCGAATCTGTCTGCGCCGATGCCGAGAACGGCATCATTGCAAAGAGGGCTGCCAATAACAACAAGCGTTTCATATAATGTATGTTATGTATCATTTTTCTTTTCAAAGCATTATCATTTTATTAAGTTTCTAAGCAAACAACGCCCTGAACGCATCCTCTATCACGGATACTTCCACAATCTCTATCCCGAAGCGTTTCTTATTGAGCGAGCGTGCATTGTATTTTGAAACAAAAATCTTCTCAAATCCAAGTCTGTCGGCCTCGGCGATGCGGTGCTCCACACGGCTCACCGACCTCACTTCGCCGCTCAAGCCCATCTCGGCGGCAAAGCAGTAGCGTGGCGAGATAGGCATATCCACGTTGGACGACAGCACCGAGCAAGCCACAGCAAGGTCTATAGCAGGGTCACTGACGCGGATGCCGCCAGCGATGTTAAGGAAAACATCCTTGGTTCCCAACTTGAATCCGCAACGCTTCTCGAGCACTGCCAGCAACATCGACAGACGTCTGAAGTCGAAGCCATTGGCATTCCTCTGCGGGGTGCCGTAGACAGCCGAACTGACAAGCGACTGCACCTCGATAAACATCGGGCGTGCACCTTCGAGCGTTGCCGCCACTACACAACCGCTCAAGGTCTCGTCCCTCTGCGAGAGCAAGAACTCCGAAGGGTTCTCCACCTCACGCAATCCGTCGCCCTGCATCTCGAAGATGCCAATCTCGGCCGTAGAGCCAAAGCGGTTCTTCAGCGAGCGCAGCATACGGTAGCCGTAATTACGGTCGCCCTCAAACTGAAGCACGCAGTCCACAATATGCTCCATCACCTTAGGGCCGGCCAGATTGCCATCCTTGGTGATATGGCCCACCAGCAGCACCGGCACGCCGCTCTCTTTGGCATAGCGTTGAAACTCAGTGGTGCACTCGCGTATCTGCGATATGCTGCCAGCCGACGAATCTATCGTCTCCGTGCATATTGTCTGTATCGAGTCGACTATCAGAATGTCAGGCTGCACGGCATCAATATGCTCCATAATCCGCTGCGTAACAGTCTCACTGACGACATACAGTTCTCCGTTTTCCCTCTTTCCATCCTCTGTCAAACGGTCTGCCCGCATCTTTATCTGCTGCTCGCTCTCTTCACCGCTGACATATAGAATCTTTTTACCCGGGATGGACAAAGCCGTCTGCAGCAGCAGTGTCGACTTTCCGATGCCCGGCTCGCCCCCCAGCAGCAGCAACGACCCAGGGACGATACCACCGCCCAGCACACGGTCGAACTCACCGCAGCCAGTGGCAATCCTGACCGTCTCGCTGGTCGATATGTCCTGTATTCGTTTTGGAGCCGACTGCAATTGCCTACTCTCCACTTTCCGTTTGCCGCTCTCTGCCTTGACCACCTCTTCCGTGAAAGTGTTCCACTTGCCGCATTCAGGACATTTGCCAAGCCACGTGCTCGACTGGTAGCCGCACTCACTACAGAAAAAATATGTCTTTGTCTTTGCCATAGAGGGTTTAAGGGTTTAAGGGTTGGAGGGTTTAAGGGTTGGAAGGTTTAAGGGTTTAAGGGTGTTAGAGTTTTAGGGGTTAAAAGTCATCTATTACTTTGTCGACTCTGTATAACTTGTCGCCGCGATGCACGGGTTCTGTTGTCGCAAAGCTGAAGCGGTCGCCTTGCCGCACCTCGGGCACAGCATCGCGCTCCAGACGCAGCTCCTCTACAGTGGCACGATACACTCCTGTCGTCTCGCCAATCACCATCACCTCGTCGTCAGGTCGCAGCACTTCGGCGGTCTGCATCTGAGCCTCAGCCACACCGATGCGGTTAAAGTAGTTCTTCACAAGGCCCAGATAGACCTTGTTCTCGGTAGCCTGACTGCCATAACGCTCTGTCCATTCGCCCATCTTGCGACCCATATAATAGCCGTCCCAGAAACCGCGATTGAACACCGTTGCCAGCCGCCGCTTCCAGTCGGCAATACGCTCTTGCGTATAGCTGCCATCGGCTATGGCCTGCACAGCCTCCTTGTAGCACTCGGTGACAGTCTTCACATAGTCGGCACTGCGTCCGCGGCCCTCAATCTTCAGCACTCGAACGCCAGCTTTCACCACCTTGTCCAGAAAATCAATGGTACACAAATCCTTGGGCGACATAATATACTTATTGTCGACCACGAGTTCAATGTCCGATTCAAGGTCCTTGACCAGATACTCCCTGCGGCACAACTGCAGGCAGGCGCCACGGTTGGCACTATAGTTGTAGTTGTCGAGACTCAGATAGCACTTGCCGCTGACACTCATACACAGCGCTCCGTGGGCAAAAACCTCTATCTGCACCAGCTCGCCCTTAGGCCCACGGATGTCGTTTTCACGTATAAACTGCACTATCTCAGCTACCTGGCGCAGCGGCAACTCTCGTGCCGTGACCATCACGTCGGCAAACTGTGCAAAGAAACGCACAGCCTCGGTGTTGCTTATGTTGCACTGCGTCGAGATATGCACCTCCACGCCAATGCTGTTCGCGTATGTAATCACTGCCATATCGCTGGCAATGATGGCACTCACCCCCACACGCTTGGCGGCATCCACCAGCCTGTGCGTCTCGTCTATCTCGCCATTGTAGATAATAGTGTTGACCGTCAAGTAGGTGCGCACACCGGCACTGTGGGCAATAGAGCATATCCGTTCCAAGTCCTCCAGCGTGAAGTTGGCCGCCGAACGCGACCGCATATTCAGGTTGCCGATGCCAAAATATACGGCATCAGCTCCGCCCTGTATTGCCGCCTGCAGGCTCTCGTACGAGCCCACCGGTGCCATTATTTCTATCTTGTCAGCCATTGTCAGAGTATCGTGTATGTCTACAATAATATCAATTTTCAAACTTCAGTCCCTTCAGGAACTCGGTGCAGTCCTCAAAGGTTGCAAAGGTATGCTCCTCAGGCACCACCTCCGGTATAAGCTTCATAGTCTTAAGCATATACATAGGCTGCGGCTGGATGATGGTCATAAGAACCATAATCCCCTTGGCCTGCAATTCCTTGATAGCCGTCTCCATAGCATAAAGACCCGACTGGTCCATAAAGCTTACCAGTCGCATACGGATAATCACCACCTTGGCGTCGTCGGGTATGTCGCCCATAACCTCCTGGAACTTGGTAATGGAGCCAAAGAATATCGGGCCGTTAAGACGCTGGATATAAATATGCTTCAGCATCTCGTCCGTAATGCCGCCCTCGTCGCTCCACGGCTTGCTCTTGTCGAAATTGGCCTGAGGCGGAGCCGGAAGACCTTTGTGTAAATCGCTGTTAGTCATCACCGACGAGCTGTAGCCGCCCTCGACCAGGTCGCTGGCACGCTTCATAAACAGCACGCAGGCAATAACCATACCTATGCCGACGGCAGTCAGAAGGTCAACAAACACCGTCAACAGGAACACAACGATAAGCACAAACGCATCGGCCTTCGGAATCCTCAGCAGGTCGCGGAAACCCTTGAAGTCTATGATGCCCCAGCCAACGGTGATAAGGATGCCCGCAAGTACCGACAGAGGCACATACTTGACCAGGCTGCCCAGACCCAGCAGGATAGAGAGCAGCAGCAGTGAATGAACCATACCGCTCAGCTGTGTGCGGCCGCCACTCTTCACATTGACAACGGTACGCATCGTGGCACCGGCGCCGGCGATGCCGCAGAACAAGCCGCTAATCATATTGCCGATGCCCTGACCGACAAGTTCCTTGTTGCTGTTGTGCTTGGTCTTGGTTATATTGTCGGCCACAACCGAGGTCAGCAGCGTGTCTATCGAGCCCAGACCTGCCAGCGTCAAGCCTGGTATTATGCTGGCTTTCAGCACACCAATCCAATCAATACCAGCCAGTTCAATACCCTCTTTTGCAAAGAAAGGCACTGGAAGCCCGGCGGGAATGCTACCGATAGTCAGCTTCTCGGGCAGGTCGATAAACAGCGACACCACCGTCATAACAATCAGAGCCACAAGGGTTGCGGGAATCTTCTTGGTGAGCAGAGGAAACAGATAGATGATGGCAATGGTGCCCAGACCCAGCCACAGCGCGTTGAGCGAAATGCCTCCGGCCACGCGCGAAGGCAGCTCGGTAATCATATCGATAGTCATCACCGGCGATTTCAGGCCCACCAGCGGATAGAGCTGCTGCAGGATAATGATGACGCCGATACCGCTCATAAAGCCCGACAGGACGGGATAAGGTATATAGCGCACATACTTGCCAATCTTGATGACTCCGAACAGAATCTGGAACAGGCCGCAGAACAAACCTGCCATTGACATAGCTATCAGCACCTCGCTGAACGAGCCCTGCGACGAGGCCCAGACGCCCGAAATAAGCGACGCCGTGATGACCGTCATAGGTCCCGTAGGACCGCTGATTTGCGAATGCGTGCCGCCAAACAGGGCTGCGAAGAAGCCAAGCAGAGTGGCTCCCACCAAGCCCGCCAGGGCGCCCATCGAACTGGCTGCAGGGTCGTCGATGCCGCCAAAGGCCTGTATACCGAATGCCAGCGCCAACGGCAAGGCCACAATACCCGCCGTTATGCCGCCGAAAATATCACCTTTCAAGTTCTTTGTAGTCAAAAATGCCATATTACTATATTTTTATTAAATTCACTATACACTGACTGACAGTACGTTGCATACGCAGCACGTTTTTTTTCACTCTGCAAAGTTACAACTTTTATGGAATTTTTTATACTTTTGCATTTTCTTTCTGCGTTAAAAAACCACCGAAAAGCAATAACACAAAACAATACAATATGATACGAAAAGTACGCACCATCTTTGCCATTCTCACTTTCACGGCAATCACCCTGCTCTTCCTCGATTTCTCCGGTGTGCTGCACCACTATCTCGGCTGGCTGGCCAAGATGCAGTTCCTGCCCGCAGTGCTGGCCGGCAACTTCATCATAGTGGCCTTCATCCTGCTGGTCACCTTGTTCTTCGGGCGCTTCTACTGCTCCATTATGTGCCCGCTGGGCGTTATGCAGGACGGTTTCAACTTCATTGCCCGCAAGGTCAAGAAGGACCGCTTCCACTACATCCGCGAGAACCGCTGGCTGCGCTACCCTTTGCTCGTGCTTTTCATCGCGTTTATGCTGTTCGGACTCAACACGATAGCCATACTCATAGCCCCTTACAGCGCCTATGGCCGCATAGCCACCAACCTCTTGCAGCCTGTCTACCTGTGGCTCAACAACATCCTTGCCGGCATCGCCGAGCGTGCCGGCAGCTATGCCTTCTATGAGGTCGACGTGTGGCTCAAGAGCAGCGTCTCGCTCATCGTCGCCGTCGCCACGCTTGTCGTGGTGGGGTTCCTTGCCCTTCGCCGCGGTCGCACGTGGTGCAGCACCGTCTGCCCCGTGGGAACGGTGCTGGGCTTGGTGTCGCGCTTCTCGCTGTTCCGCCCCGTCATCGACGCCGACCGCTGCAAGAACTGCCACAAATGCGAGAAGAACTGCAAGGCCTCGTGCATCGACATCGAGAACCATCGCATCGACTATTCGCGCTGCGTGGCCTGTATGGACTGCCTGACGGAATGCAAGTTCGACGCGCTCCAATACACCAACACCCGTTTCCGCCTCAACCCCACCGTCGTCGCTGCGCCTGCCAAGGCCGAAGAGGTCGACGGCTCGAAGCGCAAGTTCTTAGCCACCACAGCCTTGGTTGCCGCTGCCACAGCGGTCAAAGCGCAGGAGAAGCGTGTGGACGGCGGACTGGCCGTCGTGGAGCAGAAGCAGATACCGCACCGCAGCGTTGCGCTGAAGCCCGCCGGCTCGCTGAGCCTCGACAACTTCAGCAGCCGTTGCACCGCCTGCCAGCTCTGCGTAAGCGAATGCCCCAACAAGGTGCTGCGCCCCTCCGACAAGCTGGAAACGATGATGCAGCCCGAGATGTCGTTCGAGCGTGGCTTCTGCCGTCCCGAGTGCACGCGCTGCAGCGAGGTGTGCCCCACCGGTGCCATACGTCCCGTCACCCGCGAGCAGAAGACCGACATCCACATCGGTTTTGCCGTAGTCATTCCCGACAACTGCGTTGCCTACCGCGACGGCGTACAGTGCGGCAACTGCGCCCGCCACTGCCCCGCCGACGCCATCCTTATGGTGCCCCGCGACGGCAAAAAGGGACCCAGCAACAATGAAGACACTCCGGCAAGCGGAGAGCAGCCGACCGAGAGCATCGAGATGATGGTTCCGTCGGTCAACACCGACAAATGCCTTGGCTGCGGCGCCTGCGAACACCTGTGCCCCTCGCGCCCCTTCAGCGCCATATACGTCGAAGGACGCCAGCGCCACATCTGATTCCGAAACCAATCTCCGCACATAGAATTCTTGCAGCGAAAAACAGGCTGCAAGAATTTTTTTTTGCCATTCCAAGAAAAAGGTGTATTTTTGCACCCTGATAAAAAGGTACCAACACTGGTCGTTGTACAATATATGTACAATACTTGTACAATATATGTACAATTGTAAACGTACAAATATTGTACAAATATTGTACAAGTATTGTACAACGACCGGAGTTGGTCCAGTTATAAACCAAAAAAAATACATAGTTATGGCAAAAGAAAAACCTACAGGATTGATGATGAACGGAACGCTGAAGGCAAGCGGAGTGACCTTCTATTTCCGTAACGGTCAGATGATTATGCGCAGCGCCCACTCAAACGAGAAGCGCAGCAACACACGCGGGCAATTCATTGCACGCCAGCGTATGAAACATTCCATTGCGCTTTGGCAACGTCTGAAACCGCTGAACCCGATGTTCATCGGCGGCAAGAGCACCTACACCGCCTTCACATCGCTGGCCAACCGCCTGCCGGTGGTGTTCTGCCCCGACAGCAGTTCGTTGCTGATGCCCGGCATACCGGTAAGCAGCGGCCCGATGCCCTCGATGGAACAGCGATTGGACATCATTGAGGGCACGCCGGCATTGGTGACCGACCTGAAGCGCAGCGACTTACAGCGCGGCGACCACCTGATGCTCTACACCGCCCAGCAGACGACCCAGGGCAGAAAGCCCGTTGTGACGTTCAGCGTCCGCAAGATGGCCACGGCCAATTTCATCACCGTCGACGGATGCCTGGCCCTGAAGGGCAGCGAGTTCGGCGACACCGACAAGGGCTGGGCGCTGGTGCTCGTCAACGGCGACCGTTGCTCGACACAGTGCATCGTTACCCGCAACAACGCCTACGAGCGCTACACCACCGAGGAGGCACTGGCTGCCGCTGCCGAGAAATACGGCGGACTGACAGACTGAGCGACACCTTCGGCACGGCACGGCAAGAGCGGCCTGACAGCGCGCATCGCCCGCGAATGGTGAGGCGTGGTGCGTTGTTGTATAAGTCGCGCTGTAAACCGTCATCATTCCAATAGATTACACTACATATTCATAACCGACCATTAAAACGAACAGACGTGAAACGAATCATTATTGCAGCACTGTTGGCTTTGAGCTTTGCCAACGCTGTATGGGCGTTTGAGCCCACAACCTATAAGCCGTTGAAAAGTCCCGACGGGCGTATGGAGTTATATTTCAAGTGGTGGCAAGCCCCTTTTGGCAAGGGCAGCGTATCGTATGAACTGATGCGAGACGGAAAGCCTGTGATTTATGGCTCGCAACTGGGCTTTGAACTTGAGTGGCGTGATGACTTGGTTTACAATTTTGTTGTCAAGAAAATAGAGTTTGACTCTTTTAACGAAGTTTGGCAGCCCGTTTGGGGCGAAGAAGCCAATATCCGCAACCACTACAATGAGATGCTGGTGACGCTCGAGCAGCCTGTGGGCAAAGTGAAGAGTATGGACGGCTCGACCGACAAGCGACCCACGATAATGCAGATCCGGTTTAGGTTGTATGACGATGGCCTGGCTTTCCGCTACGAATTTCCGATGCGGTACGACGGTGTGGACAACGCGCTGGTATGCTTTTGGTTCAAGGAGGAAATGACGCGGTTTGGCTTGAAGGGCGACCACACAGCGTGGTGGATTCCAGGCGACTATGACACGCAGGAATACAACTACACTGAAAGCCGACTGTCGCAGATAGACAGTCTCTATGAGATGGGGCACGAGCACGGCGGCTGGCCTTGGACCGACTTCTCGCGTCGAGGTGTGCAGACAGCACTGCAGATGAAGACTGACGACGGCCTATATATCAATATTCACGAGGCGGCTACGCTGGACTATCCGACAATGAATCTGGAACTGGTTATTGATTCGACCCCGATAGATATGGCGTATCTTGATACAGCGCACGACGATTATGTGATAAAGGATAATCAAGCTTACCTGTTATCGTATTCCTTCCGTACGCATTTATGTCCCGATGCCGCCGGCTACAAGGGTCGTATGCAGGCACCCTGCCACACGCCGTGGCGCACTATTATGGTCTGTGACAAGGCCACCGACGTGCTGCGGTCGCGCCTCATTCTCAACCTCAACGAGCCCTGTGCCCTTGAGGATGTCAGCTGGATTCACCCTGTGAAGTATATGGGTGTGTGGTGGGAGATGATATCAGGCAAGAGTACGTGGAACTATACCGATGACTTCCCGAGTGTCAAGCTCGGCGAGACCGACTACGAACACGCCAAGCCCAACGGCAAGCACGGTGCCAACAACGACAATGTGCGCCGATATATTGACTTTGCCGCCAAGCACGGCTTCGACGCTCTACTCATTGAGGGCTGGAACATAGGCTGGGAAGACTGGTACGGCAAGCAGAAGGACTTTGTCTTTGATTTCCTGACACCTTATCCCGACTTCGATTTGCCTGCGTTGAATCATTATGCCCACCAGAAGGGCATACGCCTCATTATGCACCACGAGAGTTCGGCCTCCACGGTCAACTACGAGCGTTGGATGGAGAAGGCCTATACCCTTATGAACCAGTACGGCTATGATGCCGTCAAGAGCGGCTATGTGGGTACCATCATTCCTTTTGCCGAGGGACACTACAGCCAGCCCATCAACAACCACTATCATTACGCCATAGTTGAGGCTGCCAAGCACCACATAATGGTCAACGCCCACGAGGCGGTGCGCCCCACCGGATTGTGCCGCACGTGGCCCAATATGATTGGTAACGAGAGCGCTATGGGTACCGAGTTCCGCGAGCGCATCCATCCCGGCCATACAAGCATCCTTCCTTTTACGCGTCTGCAAGGTGGTCCGATGGACTACACCCCAGGCATCTTTGAGCCCGATATGGGCAAGATTGTCCCCTGGGGGCAGAAGATGCAGCACACCATCTGCAACCAGCTGGGCCTCTATGTCACCTTCTACTCGCCGCTGCAGATGGCCGCCGATTTCCCCGAGCACTATGAGCCTTATATGGACGCATTCCAGTTTATCAAGGACGTAGCCGTCGACTGGGACACCAGTATTTATATTGCCGCCGAGCCCGGCGACTATATCGTCACCGCCCGCAAGCCCAAGGTCTCCTCTCTCAACAAGGCCGCCGAAAGCCTCGCCTCTCTCCCCGACGGCAAGAAAGGCGTCATTTCAAACGCCACCCGCTATGTCTATGGCATAGAAGACACAAACGCATTAACGCATTCACACATTAACGCATTAAAGCCACGTGACACCTGGTACATCGGCGGTATCACCGACGAAGAGAGCCGCGAGGTAGAGGTGAAGCTTGACTTCCTGAAGCCCGGTGTGAAGTACGAAGCCACCATCTATGCCGACGCCAAGGATGCCAGCGGCCTGCCCAACACTAGCACATTAACGCATTCAAACAATAACACATTAAAATACAACCCTTACGGCTACACTATCACCAA
>JAEEGI010025643.1_pt1 | contig 11407 bp, 9 predicted proteins | sample 8958751 | NCBI WGS metagenome assembly JAEEGI01 (sample SAMN16246545, study PRJNA631951) | gut metagenome | biome: gut microbiome; feature: rumen; material: KS-attached | host: Bos | place: Iran: Karaj | collected 2018-10 | reverse complement strand
CTAGGCCAGATGCCCAGCTGCTCGATGAACCAGTCGTAGAGCGGACGGTGGATGTCAAATTCCAGCGTGCAGATACTGTGCGTGATATGCTCGATGGAGTCACTCTGTCCATGGGCGTAGTCATACATAGGGTAGATGCACCATTTGTCACCCGTGCGGTGGTGGTGGGCATGGAGGATGCGGTACATGATGGGGTCGCGGAACATCATGTTGGGGTGTGCCATGTCGATCTTGGCGCGCAGCACCTTGGCGCCATCCTCGAACTCACCGGCGCGCATGCGACGGAACAGGTCGAGATTCTCCTCAACAGTACGGTTACGGAAAGGACTATTTTTGCCAGGGGTGGTCACCGTGCCGCGTCCTTCTCGGATTTCATCGAGGGTCTGGTCATCCACATAGGCCAATCCCTTCTTGATCAACTCCTCGGCCCATTCATATAGTTGTTCGAAATAGTCGCTCGCATAGTGCTTCTCGGCCCAGTCAAATCCAAGCCAGTGGATGTCCTCCTGGATAGAGTCCACATATTCAGTGTCCTCTTTCACGGGATTGGTGTCGTCGAAGCGGAGGTTGGTTTTGCCACCGTATTTCTTTGCCAGTCCGAAATTAATGCAGATCGACTTGGCGTGGCCGATGTGCAGGTAGCCGTTGGGTTCCGGCGGGAAACGGGTCTGGATGGCTGTATACTTGCCCTCGCCCAGTCCCTGCTCGATAATCTCTTCCAAAAAGTTTAACTGTTTCTCCGAAGTGTTGGTCTCTTCCATAACAATTTGAATGATACTATAATATATATATACTTTATTATTTTATGAAAGGACAAAGATACAATTTTTTTTTCATTTTTTGTTTTTCGTCCTCCATTTTTCATTTTTTTTGTATTTTTGCATCATCATAATCGAAACATAATAATATCAAATACAATGAAAAAGATTGTCTTAGCCATTCTGCTCGCCGGAGGTCTCGTCTTCGCCTCTTGCGACATCCTGACTCAGCTGACCTCGCAGGTCGCCAGCGTTGCCAATCTGGTCAACTGCAAGTTCAACCTCAAGAACGTCAATAATGTTTCCGTTGCGGGAGTCAACGTAAAAAACCTCACCTCGGGAAACCTCACAGCCACCGATATTGTGAAACTTGTGGCGGCCTACCAAAGCAAGCAGGTGCCCCTGAGCATGGACATCAACGTCGACGTGAAGAATCCAACGCAGCAACAAGCATCGATGACTGCCATGGATTGGATTCTGGCCATCGACGGTGCCGACGTGGCCAATGGTATCAGCAACCGCACTTACACCATCCGCCCCAGCACTACCACCACGGTTCCTCTGGGTGTCAACACCGACCTCGGACAGCTCTTCTCTTCCAAAGGGCTGGATGCACTGAAGAACTTCGCCTCCAGCTTCACCAACGACGGCACCTCTTCGAAGATTGGCCTCCGTATCCGGCCAAGCATGAACGTCGGCACCACACAGGTCCCCTTCCCCAACTACATCAAGTTGGAGCAGAAGACGGGCGGCAGCAAATAACAGAATGACACCAAAACGATTGCTCTATGAAAAAAATACTGCTTATCTTTTTGCTGGCCTTTGTCCTCGCGCCTGTACAGGCGCAGGACGACGAACTGGATCTGCTGTTTGAGCAGGCCGCGAATGGCGACATCGAGGCCCAGAAAATAATCGGTGCCACATACATTCAAGACGGGGACTATGAGATGGGTGTGAGATGGACCCTCAAGGCCGCCAAGCAGGGCGACGCCGAAGCGGAATACAACATGGGGTTTTGCTACTTCAAGGGCCTGGGCGTGGAGCAGGACTACCCGCAGGCCGTCGCATGGTTCCTGAAAGCCGCCGAAGGGGGTATCGTCGACGCCCAGTATAACCTCGCCGTGTGCTATGACAACGGCCTGGGCGTGGCCCAAGACTACAAAGAGGCAGTAAAATGGTACACCAAGGCCGCCAAGCAGGGCGACGCCGATGCGCAATTCCACCTTGCCTCATGCTATGAGAACGGCGACGGGGTGAAACAGAGCTATTCGGATGCCGCCAAATGGTATCGCAAGGCTGCGGAGCAGGGCGACGTCGACGCGCAATACAAGCTGGGCGTCTTCTACAACCAGGGCAAGGGGGTTACGGCGGATTTCGACGAGTCGATTGGCTGGTTTGTCAAAGCCGCCAAGAACGGAGACGCAGAATCGCAGTACATTATCAGCCAGTGCTTTGAAGAGGGTATAACATATCCCGGCTATGATGATTATTACGAGGAATGGGTGGAACTGGAGGCAGTGCCGAAGGACTTGCGGTCGGCCGTCTACTGGTGCCGCAAGGCGGCCCTTGGGGGACATGCCAAAGCACAGAGCAAGATGGGGTATTATTATTACACGGGTACGGGACTGCCGATAAATTTTACACAGGCATTCTTCTGGTTCTACAAGGCCGCCGAGCAGGGTGACGCTTTTGCCCAGTTCACCGTCGGCAACTGCTATCTCAAAGGCCACGGCGTAGAAAAGGACAAGAAGCAGGCGCAACTATGGCTTGAGCGAGCATTATACAATGAAAAAGATGTGCTCGAAGCCGAATTCAAAGAGAGCGCCAAGTTCCTGCTGAAACAGCTACGGGGGTTCTAAATCAAATCAAACAAGTTTCAAGAAGAGTTGTGCGGCGAGCTCGATAAGTTCGTCGGGAAAGTCGTAGTCGGGATGGTGCAACTCTGCGTGTTTCTCGCCGCTGCCGATACCGAACATGGCCCCCGGAAACTCCAAAAGATATTCAGCAAAATCCTCGCTCCAACGGAACGGTTCCTCCTTAACAATCACATCACTCACGCATTGACGCATTAACGTATTAACGCATTCTGGATGGTTCTCGGTGGCACGGAACGGCTCCACCAACGAACGGCTGACCTTGAGACCGTGGTGGGCGGCAATCTCATCAACGGCACCGTTGGCATCGGTCAGCAGACGCTCCATCCCGCCGTTGGTAAATGCCCGGAGGGTGAACATCACCTCGCCGTGTCCAGCGGAGGTGCCGAAAGCAGGAGAACCAAGACGCACGCAAATGAGTGTGGCTTGACGAAATTCCCCATCACGCCCATTAAACCCATTGAACCTATTAATTATCTCCGCCACCGCCAATCCTGGATTCACTCCCATCTCAGGTGTCGAAGCATGTGTCTCGCGACCGTCGAGGTGGTAGACAACTCCCGTGGAAGCGGCGGCGAAGGTCTTCGGACAGACTACCACGCTCCCCAACGGATAACCTGGAAGGTTATGCAGGGCATAAAAGGCCTTGATGTCATACTGCTGCAGGATGCCGCTCTCGAGCACAGCCCGGGCTCCTTCGCCAGTCTCCTCGGCGGGCTGCCAGAGAAGGAGAATGCGTAAATTTGTCAATGTGTTAATGTGAGAGTCATTAGTCTGGTCGATGAGTTCGGCGAGGCGAAGCAGGATGGTGGTATGGCCGTCGTGACCGCAGCGATGTCCGATGGGCAGGGCGTCGCTGTCGGCGCGGAAAGCGACGGTGGGGGTGGACGCATCCTTGCCCCAGACGGCAATGACGCCGTAACCGCCAACATGGGTATACACCTTATCTGGATGCAGTCCCTGCAGATGCTTGACAATCATATCGTGTGCAAACTGCTCGTTGCCGGCAGTCTGCGGATGTTCATGCAACTCATGACGAATCTCTCTGTAGTCAATCATAGTTTCATTATTTGTTCACGGTAGAAGTCACCGCGTACCTCGAAGTTCTTGAAGGCATCATAGCTCGCCGCTGCGGGCGAAAGCAACACCACCCCACCCTTCTCTGTATGCTCGGCGCACCAGGGGACAATCTTGGTGTAGTCATCTTCAATTGAAAACTGAAAATTGAAAATTGAAAATTGAGATTTGATGCGGCGACCGGCGGCACCCACGAAAACTATATTCTTCACGGGGTGAGCCTTTAGAAATTCCACCAGCGGCGTATAGTCGATCCCCCTGTCGAAACCGCCGAGTATCAACGTGTCCACATGCCCCAAGGCTTTCACGGCCGCAATGGTGGCAGCAGGGATGGTCGATATGCTATCGTCATACCATGTGATGCCTGCATGTTCACCGATTTTCTCCATCCTGTGACGGAGGCCTTTGAAATCAGGAATCGACAATTTGAAATTAAGAATGGGTTGGTTCGTCACTATTGACGCCACACGGCAGGCCACCAATGTGTTACTCTTGTTGTGCTCGCCTTCCAACGGGCAGACCTTCAGCAACTCGCGTTCCTCCTCGCTGATATCGTTTATCGAATAGGGGTGCCTTTCACTGTTAACTCTCAACTCATAACTCTCAACTAACAAGCGCAGCTCTTCATTGTCTGCACAATAAAAGAAATGGTCTCCCTCACACTGCCTCAATCCTATTTGCATCTTGGCCATCTTGTAGCCCATGTAGTTGTCATAATGGTCCAAATGTTCTTGAAACAGGTTGAGCAGAACGGCGATATGGGGACCACGATGGATTTTCTCCAGCTGGTGACAGCTCAGTTCTGCCACCACGAGCGACCGCTCATCCATCTCCTCCAGCACATCGAAGAGCGGCACCCCGATGTTTCCCGCCAGAATCGAACCAGGCAACAGGTGATGTATCAGGCTGGCCGTAGTGCTCTTGCCCTTGGTGCCCGTGACGCCTATCACCTGGTCGCCATATACCTGAAGGAAAAGGTCAGTGATGCTGCTCACTTCACCTTTCGCATCCGTCAGCAGACGCATCGGCACTCCGGGACTCTTGATGATCAGGTCGTAGTCTTGGCGCGCACCTTCCGTGCTTATCTGCTCGTCGCCGTCGGCGATAGTAACGGGGGCCTCTGGTAACAGCCGTTTGACAAGCCGTTCGGCACTGCGCCCTTCCCGGCCATAGCCGGCGATAAGTATGCGACGCCCTTCGAGCAGGGCTGTCAGTCGTTCTTCTCTGTACATGCCTCCTCCAGGATTGCGTATTCTTCGTTGTTTAGATTGCCCATAGGTGTGATGACATCAAGGTCCTTAAGATTTTCATAATCCTTGAAATCTTTTAGAAGGGCCGGCCTCTCCATGGGATACCACCGTTTCAGTGTCATCGTCAGCGCCTGTCGCACCTCGCTCACCGTACCCACACACTCGAAGGGCTTCGTCTCCGCCTCACCTATAAGTTGCTTAAACTCATGGCTTAGCGCCAGGTCATCGAACATTGGTTTCCCAAAGATCCGATTCAGCTTCTCCGGCTCGATGAATGGCGAAAGGATGATATAGGCAAAGAGGCACTTCGCACAATGGCCACACCAGATATCCTCCTTGCTACCCACGTTGCACGAGCGGAACACCTCGTGGTAGGCCGTAAAGCGGCTGAAGAGCCGTGCTATCTGCAACTCGCTCAGCGGCCGCAAAAAACTGAAGTAGTTAAACCCAGGGCAATAGGCGCGGAAGTCGTCTTCAAATTCGAGGCTTTTCGAGTACTGGTGGTTTACATATGACCCTTTGACAGTGCTCTCATTGGCCGAGTTTTCATTACTCAGCGCCACATTGGGAACGCCTGCCAAGGCCGAAACCAGCCGTGTATAGAAGGCCAACATCGCCGAGAAGGGGGTATGGCCGTTCAAGTATCCCTTGGCGTTGAGTTCCAAAAGAGTGGGGTCTATCTTGCGCCTTATCACCAGCACCTCCTCCTGTGGAAAGCCTGCCACACGGGCACATTCCACCGTAGCCCCACGTGGGTTCATGATCAAGGGTCTGATGACCTTGCCCGCCCTCCGCAGCAGTTCCAAGGTGACGACAGAATCTTTACCCCCGCCTATAGGCACAAGATAAGAATTGAAAAATGAAAATTGAAAATTGAAATCATCATCTGCGCCAGCCGAACTCTCCACTTTCCGCTTTCCGCTTTCCACTTGCAGAAACGTCTCGGGAGTTTCTTGAATGCCATTAGTGTAGAAGAATTCGCCGAGGCCGTTCCAGTACAGCTTTTTCCAAAAAGCCGTCTCTTTCTCGCCCAGCGGGCCACACTTGACTCTCACCGTCGGCGGACAGGCACATTTCCAATAACTTATCAACTCTATCATGCCGATGTCGAACACCATCTTCTCCATCGCCCCTTTGTCGAGGCCGAAGTCCAGGAAGGGGCGCCGTTCCACCACTGCCTCGGGATGGAACACCACATCGCCCATCCTGAAGTCAAACCACACTTTCAGTCCCTCTTCCGTCACTTCATGGTGCCAGGCTTCATACACAAACTCGGGATACCGTTCCCGCAGTTCCCTGTACCTTTCGTTATTGTCTTTCATATTACTTTATATAACTCATTAGATAAAAAATTATTGTCTCCATACAATAAAAACTCATCCTTTACGTTTCAGCGTATTATAATCAACACCTTTAATATTTTTAACTTTAAAACTTTTATGATTCCCGAATTAATACTCCTCGACATCTCCAACGGCATGAAAACCGTCATCATGGTCGTTGCCATGATCATCGTTTTCTATTTCTTCCTCATCCGTCCCCAGACACAGAAGGCTAAAGAGGAGGCTGCCTACCGCGACGGCCTGCAGAAAGGCGACCGCATCATGACTGCCGGTGGCATCCACGTCACCTTCATCAGCCGCGAGGGCAGCATGGCCACCGTCGAGGCTGCCTCTGGCACCCGCATCAAAGTGCAGATCGGCACCCTCCAGCCCATCCCTGAACGCGGAAAAAAGGGTACCGAAAAGGTCTTCCGCTCGTAAAACCCCTATCCGGGACGGCCTCGAGTTCCATCACCTCAGCATGCAACTTGAAAACAAGCCTCACCTAAACCCATATCATTAAACCATGCCCAACATTCAATGTCCCAAATGTGGACAGCACCTACCGGAAGGTTCTCTCTTTTGTTCCCACTGCGGATTTAAACTACCCCAAGAGCCTGCTCAGCCTCAACAAGACGCAGAAGCTGTTGAAACAAAAATCAAACTCATAAAAGAACGCCGCAAGACATTCCTCATCTTCGCCATCACCCTCGTTGTCATCGCCATCATCGCCTCCATCACCTACCTTCTCCTCTCAAACAAAATCATCCGGGATCTTCCCCCTAAACAGATAATTTCTCCACCTCCAGAAGGATCTCCTTCAGACATAGTGGATTTCAACGAGTCCGATGTATTACCTGACGGCCGAATAGTATTCGCGTCCGAGAGAACCAGTTCCGATAATGAAGAAATGAATGTTTTGTATGATGAAAATAATCAAGATGATATTAAGCGGCTAAATGAATTGATGAAAGCGGCTGGGATGTTATAAAAGAATATCATTATCTACAATAGATATAGCAATTAAGATTATTTAACAGAAAACTCGGAAAACTATCATGGTTTTTCAAGTTTTCTTTGTATCTTTGCACTCGCTTTTCTCTTTTCCGAAGAGCGTTTTCTGTCTATTATCAACTGATAGACAATATATTATAAATAATGACAACAGAAGAAAACAAAGAAAAAATCGTAGAAACGGCACTGCAGATGTTCACCCAGCGTGGTTGTCGCGGTGTGACGATGGACGACATTGCCCAAACGCTGCACATATCAAAACGCACACTCTACGAGATTTTCGCCAACAAGGAAGAGTTGCTCACCGAGTGCCTGATGAGGGTGCACGACAGCATCAACAACATGCACCGCAAGGCCCACAGCCGTGTGGACGAGCCGCTGCTGGTGGCGATGTATATGCTCCGAGCCAATGCTTACAGCAGCCACCGCTATCACCGGCTCATCGAGGAGTCGGAACGCTACTATCCTGAAATTCACGACCGTTTCTTCAAAATTCACACCGAAACCATGCGTACCTTCATACAGCACGGCATGGACTACCTACACGAGCACAACTACTTGCGCCCTGACGCCAACAGCGAAGTGGCTGTCGATTTCCTCTGCGACCTCATCCAGCAACGACGCATGTCGGAGGTTACCGATCCCTCCTCCTATGCCCAGCGACTCAACGAGATATGCTTCACCTACCTGCGTGGTCTGATGACCGTTGAGACCATAGTGCGCTATGAAAAGTCCGAACCTCATTTCCGCCAACTGCTGGAAGAACTTTCTGCGAATGAAAGAAAATAATATAGAATAAATAATAAAAAAAATATAACAATGAAACTGAAAAAACTGACATTGGCACTAGCCCTGACAGCACTGGGCTTTGCGGCTTCGGCACAGCAGACGCTGCGGCTGTCGTTGAGCGAGGCCCAGCAGTATGCCATCGAGCACAATGCCACGATGAAGAACGCCGACCTAGAAGTGAAGAAGGCCGAGATGGAACGCTGGAAGACACTCTCTTCCATGCTGCCGTCGTTGAAGGCGGGCTTCGACTACCAGAACATGTGCGGCTACACGATGAACTTTGGCGGCGGAGGGTCGATGATGCCCGATTCGGTGACCATCGGAGGCGTGACCATGCCCATTTCCTTCCCTTCGAGCGGCAGCAGCAACACCTCGTCGGGTGGCGGCATCGCCATGAACCCCAGCGGCACCTTCAGCCTCACAGCAGCCGTTGCCCTCTCGGGAGCTCAAGTTGTCGGTACCATGATGCAGAAACTGGCCATAGAGATGACCGACCTCTCACGCCAGCAGACCGAGCAGCAGACCCGCTCGCAAGTGAAGAACGTCTACGTGAGCATTCTGGTGATGGAGCAGACCGTGGGGCTGCTGGACTCCAGCCTGGCCAACCTCGAGAGCCTTGCCGCCACCAGCCAGGCTGCCGTCAACGTGGGTGCCGCCGAACAGGTGGATGCCGACAAGCTGCAGGTGCAGGTAGCCTCCATGAAGAGCAGCATCAACAGCACCAAGCGTTCGCTACAGATGCTCCGCAACTCGCTGTTGCTCCAATTGGGGGCCGACGTGAACAGTACCGTCGAACTCACCACCCCCATCGATGACATCCTCAGTATCGAAGGAGCTGCCTCCATCCTCAACACACCCTTCCACATCGAGAACAACTACAACTACCAACTCCTGGCCAAGAACGAAGAGCTGGCCACCCGTCAAGTCAACATGGCATGGATGGACTTCCTGCCCACCATTTCAGCCTACTATCAGTACAGCGCCAAGACCTACTTCGGCAAGGACGAAGGATTCAACATGACCCCGCCGAACATGATCGGCGCCAGCATCAGCATGCCGTTGCTCTCTTCCGGCACCCGCTACGCATCCGTCAAGAGTGCCAAGATTGCCCAGCAGGAGACTGCCAACTCCCGTCGCCAGGCAGAAGACGGCTTGCGTGTGCAGTTCAACCAGCTGCAATACGACCTTGTCACCGCCCTCGAGAACTACGACATACAGAGCCGCAACCTCGATGTCACACGCCGTGTTTTCGACAACGTGACAGAAAAATACAAGTTTGGCCGCGCCAGCAGTCTCGAGGTCACCACGGCCTCCACCGACATCATCTCCGCCCAAAGCAACTACATCCAGGCCGTCATGAGTGTCATCAGCGCCCAGGTGGCCCTTGAGGACCTGCTCAATTCGAACAACTAATGCATTTTTCACAGAATAAAATAATAATTACAATGAATAAATATCTCAAAATTGCGACCGTCGCCATCGCCGCCCTCTCTATGGTGGCCTGCGGCGGCAAAGGCGGCGACAAAGCAGCCACCACCACCAAGAAAGAAGCCGAGAAAGTGAAGGTCCAGGTGCTCCAGAGCGAACGCATCGCCAAGAGCCTCGAACTCTCCTCTACCCTCGAAGGCTACGAAACCATGAACATTGCCCCGTCGGTCACCGGCCACATCGAACACATCTATGTCGAAGTGGGCAGCCGTGTGCAGAAGGGTTCCATGCTCGTCCGCATGGACCAGACCCAGCTCAACACCACGCGCATCAACCTTGCCAGCACCAAAACCGAACTCGACCGCGTCAGCGCCCTCAAAGCCAGCGGCTCCGTCAGCGAACAAGTCTACGACCAGACAAAGGCCGGCTACGACCAGCTGGTGGAAAGCGAGAAGTTCCTCGACCAGAACACCTTCGTCAAAGCCCAGTTCGCGGGCGTCATCAGCGCCAAGTACTATGAAGACGGCGAGATGTACGCCGGTCAGCCCATCCTCACGTTGACCCAGATTTCCCGTCTCAAGGCCATCATCAACATCCCCGAGACCTACTTCCCCCTCGTCAAGCAAGGCATGAAGGTGGACATCGCCAGCGACATCTATCCCGGCCAGACCTTCCCCGCCACCATCGAGATTGTCTACCCCACCATCGACCCCGCCAGCCACACCTTCCAAGCCAAGCTAAACATTCCCAACAGCAGCGAGAAAATACGTCCCGGCATGTATGTCCGCGCCACCCTCGCCATTGGTGAGATCGACGCCATCGTGGTGCCCTACCAGAGCGTGCTGAAACTCACCGGCTCGAATGACCGCTACGTCTTCGTTGCCGACGGCAACACCGCCCGCCGCGTGGCCGTCACCATGGGCCAGCGCTTCGACGACCGCATCGAAATCATCCCCGTCGAACCCGGCGACCTCAAAGCCGGCGACCGCCTCGTCGTCACCGGCCAGGCACGCCTCGTCGACGGCGACAATCTGGAAATCGTTGAATAAACTATAAGAACTAGAATAACAATGGCCATTTATAAAACAGCAATCAACAAGCCCATCACGACAGGCCTGATCTTTGTGGCCGTCATCGTGCTGGGACTCTTCTCCCTCTCGCGGCTACCTATCGACCAAATGCCCGAGATGGACCCGCCCTATGTCACCGTGATGACCACCTACGCCGGAGCCAACGCCAGCGACATAGAGACCAACATCACCAAAATCATCGAGAACTCGCTCAACTCCGTCGATGGTCTGAAGAACATCACCTCCAACTCGCGCGACAATATCTCCGTCGTCACCCTCGAGTTTGAATGGGGCGAAGATATCGATGAGGCGTTGAACGACATACGAAGTTATGTCGACTTGCTCTTCGACAATCTGCCCGAAGGCGTTTCCCGTCCCATGATTCTGAAGCTCAACTCCTCGGCTATGCCCATCATGATTTATGGTTTCACCGCCAAGGAGAGCTATTCGGGACTTGACCGCATCCTCGAAGACAATGTTGTCAACGAGCTCAACCGCATCGATGGCATCGGCAACATCACCGTCTCCGGTGCCCCCCAGCGCTATGTCTATATCGACCTTGACCCCAAACAGCTCGACGCCTATGGCATCAGCCTCGAACAGGTGGGCAACGCCATCTCGGCCAACAACCTCGACCTGGCATCCGGCACCGTCAAGATGGGCAAGGAGCAGTACCAGATGCGCGTCAAAGGCGAATATGTCGAAAGCTCCGAGATAGCCGACATCGCGGTCACCACCACCATGACCGGCAAGCAGGTCTTTGTGCGCGATCTCGCCACCGTGCGCGATACCATCAAGGACCTTTCCCTCGACGAGCAAATCAAC
>JAEEGI010025639.1_pt1 | contig 11408 bp, 9 predicted proteins | sample 8958751 | NCBI WGS metagenome assembly JAEEGI01 (sample SAMN16246545, study PRJNA631951) | gut metagenome | biome: gut microbiome; feature: rumen; material: KS-attached | host: Bos | place: Iran: Karaj | collected 2018-10 | reverse complement strand
CGGCCATCAATCTACCGATTGATAAATTGAATTATGCCCTGTTTTGGTTTTGCCAAGCAAATGATGACGATAGCGCCGGTCTGGAATGCCTCCAAAATGGAGATATAGAGAGTGCCTTGTCACATTTCACAAATAACGATTCCTATTCTTCTTTGGTTAATGCGGCAATCCTCTTTCTTGTCAGGGGCGATATTGAGAATGCCGTCAACGCATATGGAACTCTTATTCATAATGATCAGAATCGCCTCCAGTTTTGTCATGCGATTTGTGATGAAACTGTCGAATCATCTGAGCTTGAGCTCTCTCATCGTATCCTAGATGAGTTGATAAGAGAAGTCGGTGCAAAGAAGATATTCCCGCTAATATCAAATAAAGACGATTATTCATTCATTCGCGAATCTGCCATTCGCGAACCCGTAGCAATCATCAATTCAGAGATTTCAAAAGCGAAGAAAGTGTCTTCTACAGATGCCGTGAACTCTCTGAGTGCGGGTAAAACTCTTATTTCCTCTACGAGCAATGCCCTTAGCGACCTAAAGAGTGTTGTAGGAACAGATGACGCCTCATATCAGTCTATAGTTGATAGTTTAGCGAAACAAATTCTTCAGTGCGGCATCAACTATTATAACAACTCTTCCGATTACAATCGTGCACAACAAGCACTTGAACTTCAAAAATACGCATTAGACCTTGCTCAAGGGAAACTAATAAAAGAACGGTGCCAAAAGAATTATGATATTCTACTGAAAGCTATTGATGAACTACCCCCAGAATCGATTTCTCACGAGGTGTCATCAATTCAAGAAGCCATCAAGGAATTCGTGGCTAAACCGGATAAGATAAAGTATTCTTTGTCTTTAGTTCGAAATTGTTGGGAGTACTTGAAAAAGATCGAGTCTACTCTTGGTAAGAAGAATACATATTACTTGAAGTACGCTACTCTTGTGGCCAACAATGCTTTGCATAATGTGATCGAAGAGGTCAATTATTCTCAATCACAATTATCTGACGATAACATTGAAAGGATTACAATGAGTCGAATGTCGGAGAAGCGCTCAAGCGTATTTAACGACCCTTTCGCTCCGACCACATTTGGCAACTTGTATACAAGAACGTCATTACTAGATAGCGAAGACTTTATTCGTCGAACAGTACACTTTGAGTTATTGTCCGACTATCGGGAAGTACTCAGCCAGGCTTGGCTTGTCATAAAGCATTTAGACAAGTTGTCATTTGAGGAATCCTTTTACAAAGAACGATTCATTCCGAATAAGAATACTTTACGAAAGCTTTGTAAGCAAGTAGGTGCAGATATGAAGCACGATACGTATTCTTATCTGGAATTCCATTCATTCGATGATAACTTCGATTTTGATGAGCCTTTCGGAAAAGTTCAAGGAATCTTATGCGGTTTACTTTGGCTTGCGTTCATCATCGTGCCCATTATCCTCGTTATTACTGGGCGAGAAGATGGAAGTATAGTTGGAGCCGTCGTAGGGGGATTGATTGGAGGAGGAATTGGAGGCGGTATTGCCGCCGGTTTGTTCTCATACGTAATTATTATTGTTGCAAATGTTGGTATTGCGCTCATAAATAGCGTAATTTGGATATTTAATCAGTTTACAAGAAACGTATAGCGATATGCTGGATATAATTGCAAATAATCCGTTTCGGATATTGGGGGTCTGGTCAAACGCGAAACAAGCTGACATTGTTAGAAATGTCAGCAAGATGAAGGCCTACTTAAATGTTGGAAAGACCATTGATTTCCCTACAGATATGGAGGGACTGTTATCATCCCTAAACCGTAGTATGCAATTGGCCCAAACGGCTCAGGCTGCAATTAATCTACCTAACGATAAGATTCGTTATGCCCTGTTTTGGTTTTGTAATGCTGATCCGATTGACTCAACTGGCTTGAGTAATCTTGCATCTGGTGATAGCGAAAAAGCAAAAACTATTTTCACAAAAAAGGATAGTTATTCGTCTTTAGTCAATCGAGCCGTATTAGCGTTGATTCAATCTGATTACTCGGCCGCCATTAGCGCCTATTCAACGCTTATCCACGATTCTACCTATCTAGATCTGTTCTGCTCTTCCATTTGCGGCGAGACTTTCCAAATCTCCGAAGATTCTCTTTCTCATATGCTCTTTGACGAACTCCTTAAAGAGGTAAAAGCAAAGGCATTGCTTCAGTTGATTGTCAATGATGCAGACAAAGCATATGTGACGGAGGCCGCCCTGAAAGAACCATTATCTAAGATTGCCACTGAGATTAATAAAGCCAAATCAGTGTCTGGGACAGATGCCGAAGCATCATTGAAAGCCGGTCGCTCGCTGATTCGAAATACCAAGGCGAACCTTGCAGAAGTAAAGTCACTTGTTGGTGCGACAAGTATTCAATATACTTCTGCTGCAGATAATCTTGCAAAACAGATTCTTCAGTGCGGTATTAATTACTTTAACAACACTGATGATGATAATGATATTGAAACAGCTCTTGACATTCAACAGTATGCTTTAAGTATTGCTGTTGGCAAGCTCGTTAAGGATCGTTGTAAACAGAATGTGGATATTCTCCTTAAGAGAAAAGAGCAGTCAAGCTTAGGAGAAGATATTAAGTATATTGCAGATGCTCTAAAAGATTTTCAATCGAAGACGCCATCCGTTGCAAATGCAAGGTCATTCTTGACCTCTTGCTCCTCTCATTTACAAGTTCTCAAGAATGCAATGGGGGCTGACAATGAAATGTATCTTAAGATATCGACCGCTGTCGCAAACAATGCATTAGGGATGATCATTGAGGTGGTCAATAACGCATCCACTTCAAACATTTCCTCTTATAAATCCCTTCTTGATAGTGCGATGAGCGTCGTTAACTACATTGACCATCATATTGACAAAACAAAACAAGAAGAGTATCGCCTACTTACAAATGCACAGACATTAGGTAAGTTACAGATGAATGCGATATTAGCTGAAGCCTCTCAGAGAAATAGACAGACGACATCTAGTTCTAGCGGAGGATGCTACATCGCCACAATGGTCTACGGAGATTATGATCATCCGCAAGTAATGGTTTTGAGAGATTTCAGAGACTCTGTCCTTCAAAAGTATGCCCCCGGCAGAGCGTTCATTCGCTTCTATTATCGATATTCACCGACATGGGTGGAGCATCTTAAGGATAAGAAGAAGATTAATAATGTCATAAGATTCATATTGGATAAGTTTATTGCCATTTATAAAAATGAGAAGAATTAGCACTATTCTGCTGTTAGCATTGTTTTCCTTATCAGCAGTCGGACAGAATACAGACTCTTTGAGCTTGAATAATATCATCTCCAGTCTGAGAACGGATATTAACGCCCTCAAAGAAGAGAACCAGTCGCTCAAATCAGAAAACCAGAATTTGATTAAGCGTATTGGTGCGGTTGAATCTTCTATCAAATCCATAATGGGTGATTTATCGGAGGCAGAGAATGTTTCGAATGAGCTCAAGAAGGAAATATCTCAGAATTCAGAGGCCATTACTGCTAGCAATTCCGAACTTGGCGCTAGGATTGATGATGCAAACGACAGCGTTAATGCTCAATCGAAGAGCATTAAGAACAAGACTACTATAGGTATTATTGTAGCTCTTTTCGTATTGGCCGTTTCCGCTTTATTGACATTATTGCTCCACAAGAAAGGAGCAAACAGGATTGAAGCACTAAGGGCTCAATCTGAAAAGATCAATGAGGAGATAGTCAATAAATTCGCAACGGAAATGTCTGATATGCAAAAGCTGTCATCTTCAGTTTCTGCCTTATCTTCGTCCGGAGTATCTGCCGAAAACGAACAAGATTTAATCAAAACCTTGGCAGATAGAATCACCTTTATGGAGATGACTCTTTACAAAATGGATAGTGGAATCAGGGGGCATAAGCAACTGACACGTTCTATCAGCCAGATGAAGGACAATCTTAAGGCGAGTGGATATGAGATAGTTGATATGTTAGGTAAGCCATATAATGAAGGGATGAAGGCCGTAGCTTCTTTTGAAGATGATGAGAGCCTGGAAGAAGGTGCTCGTATTATAACCAAGGTGATTAAGCCGCAAATTAATTACAACGGAGTAATGATTCAGAATGCGCAAATAACTGTTTCTCAGAACAAATAGATAGTTTATTTATATGGTACAGGTTAAGATGAAGTATGGAATTGATCTTGGCACGACCAATTCCGCAATCTGCAAAATGGAAAACGGTGAGCCTGTTATTAAGAAAACAGACACGCTGAAAGACACATTGCCTTCATGTGTTTCTTTTTCCCGAAGAAAAGTCACCAAGGTCGGCGACTCTGCAATGAATGATCTACGTCAGGATAAAGCACGAGCGACACGATCAATGGACGCCTCAAACTCTAATGTGTTTCTTGAATTCAAGAGAACAATGGGGCTTGATACTAAGTATTTTAGTTCCAATATGGGGCGAGAGTATTCTTCAGAAGAACTGTCTGCAGAAGTTCTAAAAACACTAAAGTCATTCGTTTCCGAAGATTCAATAAGCGCGTGTGTCATTACTATTCCTGCAAAGTTTACCCCGGATCAGATTGCTGCAACCAAGCGTGCGGCCAATTTGGCGGGCATTGACCACTGTGAACTACTACAAGAGCCCATCGCTGCATCAATGGCGTATGGTCTATCTTCTGTCAAGAAGAATGGTTACTGGGTTGTATTTGACTTTGGTGGTGGTACTTTTGATGCGGCGGTTTTGAAAGTTGAAGACGGAATCATGCAAGTTACGGACACTGAAGGTGACAACTACCTCGGTGGAAAGAACTTGGATTATGCCATTGTTGATGATATTATCATACCATATTTGCGCCAGAACTTCGTTATTGATGACATAATGGACGATGACTCAAAGCGTCAGATTTTACGTGACGCTATGAAGTTTTATGCTGAGCAGGCAAAGAATCAGCTCTCGTTCAAGGATAAATGTGATATTATGTCTCAAATCGATGAATTTGGTGACGATGACGAGGGAACGCCGCTTGAACTCGATATGGTTGTTACCCAAGATCAATTGGAGCCCGTGGTATCACCAATTTTCCAGAAAGCAGTAGATATCACTAAGGCTTTGATTAAAAGAAATAATCTCGAAGGAAAGCTTGATACTTTAATCTTGGTTGGAGGTCCGACGTATTCTCCGGTTTTACGACAATTGCTAAAAGACCAGGTTACGCCCAATGTTGATACGAGTATTGATCCAATGACGGCTGTGGCTAAAGGTGCCGCTTTGTATGCTTCCGGAATAGATAGTCAAGTAAGCGAGGATATAAAAAACGGAACTATTGCTCTTGACGTCCAGTATAACTCTAGTTCTGTCGACCTTATTGAACTCGTTACAGCCAAACTCCTAAGAAAAGATTGTACGGGCGTCATCCCCCAGAGAGTTTTTGTTGAATTCGTCAGGGGTGATAAAGCATGGTCAAGTGGGAAAATTGAGATAAATGAACTTGGGGATGTGATAGAGTGCCTTCTTAATGAAGGGAAGGCTAATGCTTTCAAAATTATTGCCTATGATGAAAAAGGGAGTGTTATTCCCTGTTTTCCGACGGAGATAAACATTATTCAAGGAACGGTTGTAGGAAGCGCGATTCTGCCTCGCAATATCGGGATTGAAGCGCGAGATGAAGAGAAGGGGAAAGATGTCTTTGTGCCTCTAAAGGGCCTTGAGAAGAATAAACAACTGCCTGCTGTTGGAGTCCGGAATGGTCTGAAAACTGCTAAAACACTACGGCCAGGTCTTGCTGAGGATCGGCTTGTTATTCCGATTTACATCGGTGAGAGCAATGCTGAGGGCACCAGTGCTATTTATAATGACCACGTTTTTGATGTCGTTATTACTGGAGATGATGTCCCTGCGTTGATACCGGAAAATAGCGATATCGATATTACCATCAAGGTTGATCGTTCTCAATTTATGATTCTCGAAGCCAGTTTCCCGGTAATAGGAGAGTCTATCGAAAAGGAAATTGAAGTTGGAGCACGTAGTGAAGCAGATAATGACAGGGAAGTGCGTCAAAGATTTGACGAGGCAAAGAGGAAGCATGCTCAACTCCAGAAAGCAGCGGGAATAACTGATTCTGAGCTTGAACTGTCTGGAAAGATGATCTCTGACATTGAAAGTCGCTTTGAAGGTGAGATTGCAACCGCAGATGGAACGATGCATCTACTAGCTTCTCTTCGCGAAGCATTCCGAGAAATGGAGTCGGTTGAGAAAAATCATGAATGGGATGCTCTTGAATCTGAACTCCGCTCTGAGTTCTCCAGACTTGAGAAAGCAAATAACGAGCTTGGCAATAAATATGATGCTCAAGTTGAAGAGCTTCGTACCAGAACAGACCGTGCCATTTCTAGTAAAATTACTCAAGCCGCACGTGATACACTGAGTGATATTCATGATGTCTTTATGGCTTGTACGCTTATCTATCAACTGATGGGATTCATACAACATCATCATCAGAACTTTGGTTCTTTTAAGTGGAAGAACGCCTCTGTCGCACGTACTCAACTGAATCGTGGCATCTCGATGATTGGCTCCGGGAATCCTGATATTGAAGATTTGCGCGAAGTCTGCCTTGCAGTTATTGAACAGCTTGATATTCCTGAAAGTGATAAGATTAGATTTTAGTTAAGATTATGGATTTAAGTAACTATGAAGAGGAACTTGCCGAGTTGATTAAAACCGTTCCTCAAGAAGTTGTTGGCTTGAACGACGCTTTTCAAAGCAATTTGGATACGCTTGCTCATCTTAAGCAGAAAGTATCTAATCCTGCAAGAGAACTTGCTGCTAAAGCGGTCGAGTATACCAAGGATAGTGTGTATATCCTCCAGGAAATGGAAAAGTATATTCCTGCTGATCACAGATTATATGTCATCTGCTCAGGAGCGCTTTCAAATATCATTGGGAACATGAGAGCTAAATGGTGGTTTGGAGATAAAGATAATATGAATGGGAACGAGTTGGCTCAACAAGCGCTTCTTTTCGAGATGGCTGTCACAGAGATAGGAAAATTGAAATTATGCGATGAGTTAAGGAAAGAGCATGAAGAAACTGTAGCAACTTTCTTGGGACATAATCGCACCTCGTATACTCCAACGAACCGTAGCAGTAGTAGTTCGGGATGTCTGGGGGCCTGTATTGCAATAATCACCATCTCTGCCTCATTATTAGGCCTTGGGATCTATGGTTTAGCACAATTATTCTAGCATATGTCCTCCTTCTCCAAGCAACAGTCCATAGACGGCACATACAGAGTCGTATTCCCCATCAAGGATGCTTCATACGCTGAGACTTATAGAGTCAAGGATCCAGCAGGGAAAAACTGTTTTCTTAAACTGTTTGACTATGCAAAATTGCATAGGACACAGTTTGATGAAGACGGTAATGTCTTGGAACTTGAGATCTCTAAGCTTTTGAAACACCCAAATCTCACGTCATATAAAGATAGTGGGGAGTTCCTGTACAATGGCCGAAAAATGGCCTATATTGTCTATGACTTTATTAGTGGTGAAACTGTTGCCCAGAGGGTAATGAGAGAGCAAAGATGCAGTGTCTATGATGCAAAACAAATTGTGCTCGGTGTCCTGAATGGAGTAAAGTATTTACACAATCTTCCCAAGCCAGTCATTCATAACGAGATAACTACAGAGAACGTTATGCTTGACGTGTCGTCCGGCATAGCCATACCAAAGATTATTGATTTTGGATATGCGCGTTTTCTCGATCAAGGGAATAAATCCTTCCAGAAAGATGGATTGAATCCTTTCTATATGGCTCCGGAATCCTTCAATGGTGTATTCTCGACTAGAACTGACCTGTATTCCGTTGGCGTCATGCTTTTCCATCTTCTTTTTGGAATGCCGCCTCATTTTATTGATATATCCCCCTATAAGAAGGACCGCCACGATGTTGAAGATGTTATTCTTCGAGAACGGAATAAGCCATTAAGGTTCCCGAATACTGGAAAGAGAGAAATAGATGAGAATCTGGTCAATATCTTAACTAAGTCCTTGGCGCCTAATGTTGATGATCGATTCCAATCAGCCGATGAGTTTATTAAAGCCCTAAATGGTGAAATAATCGTTCCGCCTATGTTACACAAAGAATCAAAGGGGAGGTCTGAACAAAAGGATAGGGCGGTCAATAGGAGAAATGGTAACGGCTTTGCCGATGTTGCGGGAATGGATGCTTTGAAAGCTCAACTTCAGTCCGACGTTATCGATCTCCTTCAGAATCCAGAACAGGCCGAGGCTCTAGGCTTATATATCCCCAATGGGATGCTCTTTTATGGCCCTCCGGGATGTGGAAAGACTTTTTTTGCCGAGAAATTCGCAGAAGAACTGGGATGTAATTATAAGTACATAAAGTGTTCAGACGTGGCGTCCCCATATATTCATGGAGGTCAAGAAAAGATAGCGGCTATATTTGATGATGCAAGAGCAAATGCTCCTTCGATCTTATTCTTTGACGAAATTGATGCGATGATAAAGGATCGAAGTAAGCATACAAATGTCAGCGAAGCTGGCGAAGTGAACGAGTTTCTTGCCCAGTTAAATAACTGTGGCCAAGATGGAGTCATAGTTATTGGCGCGACAAATAAGCCCAACGAGATTGATGAAGCAGCATTAAGGGCAGGTAGATTAGAATTGAAATATTATATACCCCAACCCGACGTTGAAACCAGAAAGTCTTTGTTTCGGCTTAATCTAAAGAATCGGAAGACTGATTTCGGTATTAACTATGATAGACTTGCAGAACTGACTGAGAATTATGTTTCGGCAGATATAAGGCTCATTGTTGATACAGCTGCGCGTTTGGTGTTTCGTCGTCGAGAAGAGAAGATCACAATGGCTATTCTCGAAGAAGCCATATCTCAAACTAAGCCGAGTCTGACTCCAGAGATGATTAAGAGGCATGAGGCAATAAGAGATAGATTTGAGGGTAACGAACCCGTGGTTCCTGAAAGGAAGAGAATCGGATTCTAGCAAAAAAGATATTACTATGGATACTGTAAATGCAAACAACGTGGATTACTCGGAGATTCTGAACTTATTCCAAGATAAAGAGCTATCCGAAAAGATCTTAGAATTATTGAAAGCAGGAGTCGAGATAAGCCAAAAGGAGCCTGTAATCGGTTTCCACCATAGCTTTTATGTTCCAGGATGGATTGGCTTTATTCAAGAAACTATTGTCGAAAAAAAGATGAATAAGTTTGTTGAATTGCCCTTCTATCATGATAAGAACTATTATGAATTCGGTAACTGGTTCAGCATAGGTTCTAAAGAAGTGGCCGAGATGTTGGTTAAATCCAAAGAAACATATAATACAAGCGATGAGTTATATGAAAAACAGTGCATGGCCATCAACAACCTTTATACAATGCTCTTAAATAGTTGGGTGGATTGTTGTCCGGAAGTTGCGACTTACTGCAATCAACAGTACACACAGGATACTATGATTTCTCCAGCAGGGTTGATGTATAAGAATTTATGTGTGAATCTCAAACCTTTGGGTTTCAAAGAGGGTGAGGCTAAGAGTTCATCAGGAAAGAGTTTTGTTGAAGACGTCAAGGGCGGTTTATATATGATTGCCGGTTATGTTTTGAACTGTTTGCTTCTGGCTGCGATTTTTGGTTTGGGAAGTCTTATTTTTGGATAATACATCATTAATAAAATACCATTACAATGAATATCAATGAATTATATCTCAAAACCTCTTTTTGTTGTATGGCTTGTGACGGTCATATCGCAGAGGAAGAAGTTTCTTTATTAAAGGATATGGCCAATAAAGAAGGCCTGTTTAGTGGAATCAATATTCAGGAGAGCATCAATGGGTATGTCACGTCAATTAATAGCCAAGGGAGCGCATTCCTCAATGATTACATTGAAGAAGTTAGAAACGCAAACTTGAATGATGAACAGGCATTACAACTGATTAGAATTGCTATAGATACCATTGAGGCAGACAATCAAATTGAATACTCTGAGATAAGTTTTTTCAAAAGAGTGAGAAGAATGCTTGAAATCTCAGATGAAACAATTCTAGCCTCGATGCCTGATAAGGAAGATTATCTGCTTCCTGACATTAATGATGACAACTCTTGGGATTGGGCATCCTCTTTTGATAGCAATGTCTTCGAAGGGATTGTAAATATATCGCAAGGCCCCAATTTATAGTGCACCATCATGACTTATTATCGTTCAACAATTTATGATTTGGGTTTTTATTGTTCCCATAGCGCTGCTCTTAATTGGACTCGCAGATTTGCCAACAGGCTATTATACTCTAGTACGTATTGTTGTCTGCCTGGTTAGTATCTTCGCTTCATACCTGAGCTACAAGTCTGATGAAAAGGTTGGAATAGCGACCGTTTCTTTTGCTTTGTTGGCGATTTTGTTCAATCCTATTATTCCTATCTATCTTCAAGATAAAGGAATTTGGACAGTCATAGATTTAATCGCAGCTGTATTATTTGGAATAAGGTTTTTTACTCTCGAAAAACCAAGTGAGAATTGATTCCAATTCAGCATTTTGAATATGCTTTGCGCTCGGCAAACATCACATCCATTCGAAGTTCTCCTTCCCGGCGCCAAGCTCGAAGTGGTACTTGACGATGCCTAGGTCGATCTTGCTGTAGCCGACCATCGAAAAGAGCGGCCTGGCCGTGACCTTCGGGACACGGCTGTAGTCCCGGAACCCCAGGAACTCGATGTAGAACTTCTGCTGGTTGACGGCCGTCGGCGCCAGCAGCGCCGCCTCGACACCGCGGTTGAACCATTTCGGGGTAAGGTCGCTCGCGTTGCTGATCTCCTTCGCTGGTTTCACCTTGTGGGCCTTTCCCTGCGTCTGACCGTAGCCCAGGGCGATGTAGAGGGCGATCTTCTCGTCGTCCTCCAGAACATACGTGCCCGGGATCTTGCTGTAGCTCACGCCCGCCCAGCAGGTGTTCAGTCCCAGGGTTTGGGCCAGCAGGACGAGTTGCTCGCCGTAGTAGCCGACTTTCTCGTCCAAGTCATCGCCCTTCTTGCCGGCCATCACGAAATAATTCTTCACGCCGGAGAAGGTGCCATAACAGATGAGCCCGCTGAACGCTTTGGGCTCATCGGTCACCAGTTGTATGTGCAGCCCCGCATCCTCATTGATTTCACGGATCCTGTTCCGGATAGTCGAGAGGACGTCTTCCGGGATTGGCTCGTCCTTGTATCTCCGGACGGAGTGGCGTGCTTCTATCGCTTCGAGCAGTGTCATATGGCAGTTCGTTTCATTCTTTTTCTACGGATTCATGCCTGGCTCCGGACGTGGGCTTGCGGTTAGGCTCCACGCCTGCGCGCCGCAGTACCCTGAAGACACTAGTGCGGC
>JAEEGI010025638.1_pt1 | contig 11408 bp, 8 predicted proteins | sample 8958751 | NCBI WGS metagenome assembly JAEEGI01 (sample SAMN16246545, study PRJNA631951) | gut metagenome | biome: gut microbiome; feature: rumen; material: KS-attached | host: Bos | place: Iran: Karaj | collected 2018-10 | reverse complement strand
TGTAGATTAACTTCTTAAAAAAGAAGGGGGAAAGTTGGAAGTATCAATAAAAAGGTATTACTTTGAACTGCGTTCGAAGGTACTGACGTTTGAAAGAAAAAAAAATAAGTGGATTTATTTTGTTCTTTACTCACTTATTCGTACCTTTGCAGCGACTACGAAAAAAGTCGTAACGAAAAAAGTCGTAATATGGAGAACCCTTTTAAATTCGGAACTATCGTAGAGGAAGAGTATTTCACAGACAGGGTAGATGAGGTGGCATATATCTGTCAGTTTATCCAAAGTGCTAATCACTTGATCCTTATTAGTCCGAGACGTTTCGGAAAGAGTAGTGTGGTGGCGAAAGCCGTCAAGCAAAGCGGAAGGAAGAGTATTACAATCAACCTCCAGCAAGTGACTTCTGTAGCCGACCTGTCTGCAAAGTTGCTTCGTGAATTCTTTAAAGTACACCCCATAGAACGTGTAAAGCACCTGATTACCCATTTCCGCATCATCCCCACAGTAACCAGTAATGCCCTGACGGGTACTATAGATGTTTCTTTCCAGCCGGGGGTCGATGCCATTATTCTTTTAGAGGATGTAATGGCACTCATAGAGAAGGCGCATTCCAATGACGACAGAATAATTGTGGTGCTTGATGAGTTCCAGGAGATACTTGACCTTGCCCCGTCCTTAGACAAGAAGATGCGAGCCTTCATGCAGGACCAGAAGCATATTAATTACATCCTCTTAGGGAGTCAAGAGAGTATGATGACCGATATCTTTGAGAAGAAGAAGTCACCTTTCTATCATTTTGGTGAGTTAATGAGACTCGGGAAATTACCAAGAAAGGATTTTTACGACTATCTGGCAGAGCGTCTGCAAGGTTGTTTCGCAGAGAAAAGTAGTGATCTTGCTAATCAGATACTGGACTATACGGGATGTCATCCGTATTATACACAGCAGCTAGCCGCCAATGTGTGGCAGTTAGCGGTTCTTAAGCCAGAGCAAACAGATGTTATGAGAGCTGCCATTGACCATATTGTCACCACACACGGATTGGACTATGAGCGTCTTTGGATGAATTTCAATCGTACCAACAAATGGATATTGCAGCGTCTTGCTTCCAATGAGTCCTTACAGACAGGCGAGTATCGCACAAGTACTATTTACAGTGCTCTGAAACGTTTGCAAAGAGAGGGCTATGTCGTATATACTGCCAGTTATGAATTAGAGGATCCCTTTTTCAGAGAGTGGATTCTCAAAGAGAGATAACCCTACCACACCTTTAAAACAATAGACTATGGTACTGAATTATATATGGGTCGCTTTCTTCCTGCTTGCCTTCGTGATAGCAGTGGTGAAGCTGATATTCTGGGGAGACATGGAAGTGTTCCCCGCGATGATGGACTCCACGTTCTCATCCTCAAAGACTGCGTTTGAGATCTCTTTAGGACTGACCGGTGTGCTGGCACTATGGTTGGGTGTGATGAAAGTCGGTGAGAAAGGAGGTGTTGTCAATTTCCTGGCTCGTCTCCTGTCACCCGTTTTCTCCAAGCTCTTCCCAGACATCCCCAAGGGTCACCCGGTGACGGGCTCTATCTTCATGAATATCGCCGCCAACATGCTGGGACTCGACAATGCAGCGACACCCCTCGGACTGAAGGCGATGGAACAGATGCAGGAGCTGAACCCTAAGAAAGACACAGCATGGAACCCGATGATCATGTTCCTCGTGCTGAACACCAGTGGACTGACCCTCATCCCCGTCTCTATCATGGTATACCGCGTACAGATGGGAGCGCAGCAGCCTACGGACATCTTCATGCCCATCCTGCTCGCCACCTTCTTCTCGACACTGGTGGGTATCATCGTCACCTCCCTCTTCCAGCGTATCAACCTCCTCAACCGCACCATGCTGTTGACACTGGGTGGTGCCTGTGCGGCGGTGGCTGGTATCATCTGGGGCTTCGCACAGATGGACAGCGAGACGATGAACAAGGTAAGTACTACTGTGGCGAATATCCTGTTGATGACCATCATCGTGAGTTTCATCGCAGCAGGTGTGCGGAAGAAGGTGAATGTCTATGATGCCTTCATCGAAGGAGCGAAAGACGGGTTCAACACGGCAATCCGCATCATCCCCTACCTCGTGGCTATCCTCGTGGGCATCGGAGTGTTCCGTGCCTCTGGTGCTATGGATATGCTGATAGGTGGCATGCGCTGGTGTGTGGAGCTGACAGGTGCCAACGCCCAGTGGGTGGACGCGATGCCCACAGCACTGATGAAACCCCTCAGCGGCTCTGGTGCGAGAGGTATGATGGTGGATGCCATGACAACCTATGGCGCCGACTCGTTCGTTGGTCGCCTGTCGTGTGTGTTCCAAGGCTCCACAGACACCACCTTCTATATCCTCGCCGTATACTTCGGCTCTGTGGGTATCGCCAAGACCCGCCATGCCGTAGCCTGCGGCTTGATAGCCGACCTGGCAGGTGTCATTGCGGCGATAGCGATCTGTTATTTATTCTTTGGGTGATGTCGTAATTCCGAAATAACGAAATAACGAAATAACGAAACATGGGAAAACTCACAGCGATCTTTAAGGACACAGCCATCTACGGGCTCTCGAGCATCATCGGGCGCTTCCTGAACTACCTGCTCGTCCCCCTGTATACGGCACAGTTGTCGGCAGCAAGTGGCGGCTATGGTGTCATCACGAACATCTATGCCTATGTGGCATTGGTGCTGGTGCTGCTGACCTTCGGTATGGAGACCACCTATTTCCGTTTCACCAACAAGACACACACCGACTCCAATACCGTCTATTCCACTACCCTCATCAGTGTGGGCGCCGTCTCCCTGTTGTTTGCCATAGTGGTATTGCTGTTCCTCTCACCCATCAGTCAGGTGATGGGTTATGGCAAGCATCCGGAATATGTTGGTGTGATGGCAGTGACGGTGGCGATTGACGCTTTCCTCTGTATCCCTTTCGCTCACCTTCGCCAACAGAAGAAAGCACTGAAGTTTGCGGCACTGAAACTGTTGAATATCATCGTCAGCATCCTCTTGAACGTCATCTATTTCGCATGGCTCGACGGCAAGGACGTGGGCTATGCGTTCTATATCAACCTGTTCTGTACGGCAATGCTAGCCGTCTGTCTGATCACAGAGTACACTGGTTTCCGTTGGAGGCTCGATACACAGTTGCTGCGCACGATGCTCAACTACTCATGGCCCATCCTCGTGCTGGGTGTCGCTGGTATCCTGAACCAGACAGCCGACAAGATGCTGTTCCCATATATATATAAAGGTGAGGACATGCAGGCACAGCTGGGTATCTATGGAGCTTGTTCGAAGATCGCGATGATTATGGCGATGATCACACAGGCGTTCCGCTTTGCCTATGAGCCCATCGTCTTTGCAGGAGTCAAGGACAAGGGACAACATGAGATGTATGCACAGGCGATGAAATATTTCATCATCTTCACCCTCCTTGCCTTCCTGGTGGTTGTGGGTTATATGGATATCCTGAAATACATTATCGGTGCCGACTACTGGACGGGTCTGCGTGTGGTACCTATCGTGATGGCTGCGGAGATCATGATGGGCATCTATTTCAACCTGTCGTTCTGGTATAAGGTCATCGACAAGACCATCTGGGGCGCTGTCTTCTCTGGTATCGGCTGCTCCGTACTCTTATTGGTCAATATCATCTTCGTACCCCAATACGGGTTTATCGCCTGCGCATGGGGTGGCTTCGCCGGCTATGGTGTCGCTATGATTATCTCCTATTTTGTAGGACAGAAATACTATCCCATCAACTATCCGCTGAAGGAGATCGCCATCTACCTGCTGCTTGCCTTCGCCATCTACGAGATGATGCAGAAACTCACGGAATGGCATGTCGCCTTGTCGCTGACTGCCAATACCGTCCTCATAGGTATCTTCGTCGCCTATATCATCTGGAGAGACTTGCCACTGGACGGAATATTGAGGAGATTAAAGATTAAAAAATAAGATTTAAAAATTAAAGATATGAAGAAATTATTATTAAGTCTGATGTGTCTTTGCTCCCTTGGAGCCCATGCCGATGAGGGTATGTGGACGCTCTACAATCTGCCTACACCCATCTTCGAACAGATGAAGCAGTATGGTTTCCAGCTCCCTATGGATCAGCTTTACCAGAGTGACAATGCCGTGAAGAACGCGGTCATCAACTTTGGAGGCTACTGCTCAGGTGTCGTGGTATCACCCGACGGACTGGTATTCACCAACCACCACTGTGGCTTTGAGTGTATCCGCAGCCATTCCACTGTCGAGCACGACTACATGCTGAATGGTTTCATCGCCAAGTCATACGCTGAGGAGCTTCCTAACGAGGACCTCTTTGTGAGTTTCATGGTGGAGCAGAAAGATGTGACGGACTCCCTCAACAGTCTCGGACTGAGCAGTCTGCCTGTCGAGAAGGTGAGTGACTTTGTCGACTCTGTCGAGAACGCATGGAGCAAGAGTATCCGTCAACAGGACTCTACCCTCCGTGTGGAGGTGAAACCTTTCTACGAAGGCAACAAATACTATCTGACGACCTATCGTGACTTTGAGGATGTCCGCCTGGTATTCTCCGTTCCTAAGTCGATGGGTAAGTTCGGGGGTGAGACAGACAACTGGATGTGGCCCCGCCAGACCTGTGACTATAGTGTGTTCCGTATCTATGCCGACCCCAAGACCAACGGTCCTGCCAAATACTCCAAGGACAATGTTCCCTATCATCCCAAATCATGGGCAAAGGTGTCGATGGACGGGTATAAGCCTGGCGACTTCGCGATGATCATGGGTTATCCCGGCTCTACCAGCCGCTACCTCAGCAGCTATGGTATCAAGGAGCGTCATGATGCCATCAATGCTCCCCGCGTACAGGTCCGTGGCGTCAAACAGGAGATCATGCTGCGCCATATGCGTGCTGACGAGGCTGTACGTATCAAATATGACTCTAAGTATGCCAATAGCTCTAACTACTGGAAGAACTCCATTGGTATGAACAAGTGTATCGACTCCATCGGACTTATCCAGCAGAAGCAGGAGTTTGAGATGAGACTGAGACAATGGCAAGAAGAGACAGGGTATCTGAAAGGACAGCTCGACTTCGACAAGATGGCAGAGCTCTACCAGAAACGGCTCGCACTGACTCGTGTCCGCACCTTGTTCACGGAGACCTTCCTTGCGCAAGACCAGTTAAGTGCCCGTGCATGGAAAAGCAACTGGGGTATGAAGGTGGAGGGTCCTGAGGATAAACCCAAGAAACAGTATATACAATTCGACGATAATAGTGAGGAATGGGACGAGGCAACGGACAAGGAGATGCTCGCCGCCTTGTTGAAGAACTACCGTACACAGATGACCAATGCTGATTATCTGCCTGCTTTCTACCAGACTATTGACAAGAAATTCCATGGGGACTATACCGCCTATGTCAACGCGCTCTATAAGAAATCGCAACTGATGAAGAACGGGAAACCTATCTATGTCAACAAGAAGAGCTATCAAAAGGACATGGGTGTGCAATATGGACTCGACCTCACAGAATTGCTTGCCAAGATAGGGGCAGACAGAAAACAACTGAGCATCGATATCGCAGAACAGGAGAAATGGCTCTGTGCCGCCAAGCTACGTATGGAGCAGGACCTGCCAAACTATTCTGATGCTAACTTCACCATGCGTATGACATACGGACAGATTGGGGAATATACCTTAGGAGGTCGTCCCTCCGGCTATTATACAACAGCACGCAGCCTGTGGGAGAAGATGCAGAAGGCTGATGACAACTTCGAGTATTTCGCAGAACCTGTGATGCACGAGCTGTTGTCGGCAAAGGACTATGGTAAGTATAGCGACCCGCTGACGGGTACCCTGCAACTGTGTTTCCTGTCGAACAACGATATCACTGGTGGTAACTCTGGTTCCCCTATCTTCAACGGCAAGGGCGAACTGCTGGGTCTTGCTTTTGACGGCAATTGGGACTCACTGGCAAGCGATATCTTCTTCGACCGTCAGTTGGCACGTACCATCAATGTCGACGTGCGTTTCATGCTCTATATGATGGACCGCTGGGGACATGCCGACCGATTATTGAAAGAAATCGGGGTTCAATAAAGAAGATGGGGTAACGACTTGTTACCCCATCTTTCTTTTCTTATTTCTTCTTCCTTGGCTTGCGGATAGCCCATCCTTCCTCACTGAAGTCAGGAACATTTCCTTTCAGTTTCATCCCCTTCGGATTAAGGAACTGCATCCACTCGTCCTTGCTGTAAATGGTCTTCTTGGGTTCTTTGGGACTGGTTCTTCTAGATTTTCTAGAGTCTCTAGATGATCTAGATGATCTAGGTTCATCCGCATCATTACAACGGACATCACGCCCCTTGTAATTCTGCCCATTCACGAATTTCATCACACGCTGGGCATCCTCCTCAGGAACCTCAAAATAAGACATGGTGGTCAACAAATCGATATGTCCCACCTCCACGTGACCTTTCACATTCTTATTGAGGAACTGCATCAGTTCACCAGGATAGAACCCGTCTTTCTTACCAAGGTTGATAAACAAACGACGGTAACCTGCTTCTGGTTTGCGGGAACCTCCCTCACGTTTCTCTCCACGCTTACCACGTTCCCGCTTCTCACCACGCTCTTTCTTAGCACCTACAGGCTCTATCTCTGGTGCGTCGGCATAATATGCGAGGAAACGACCGAACTCCATAGAGACGATCTTCTTGATGAGGTCTTCTTTGTCGATATACTCGAAATAACGGTCGATGTCCTGCATGAAAGGCGCAATCTGCTCCTCGTCCACATCAGCCTTGACAATCTGGTCCATCACCTTATAGAGCTGTTTCTTACAGATCTCCTCAGCAGAGGGTATCTTCCCCTCTTCGAAAGCCTTACCAATCTCTTTCTCAATATTACGGATCTTATGTTTCTCACGAGAGTGTACGATACTAAGAGAGGTTCCTTTCTTACCTGCACGTCCCGTACGTCCCGAGCGATGGGTATAGTTCTCGATATCATCAGGCAGTCCGTAGTTGATGACATGTGTCAGGTCATCAACATCCAAGCCACGTGCCGCCACATCGGTAGCCACCAGCAACTGTACAGTATGCTGACGGAACTTCTGCATGGTAAGGTCACGCTGCTGTTGACTCAGGTCTCCATGTAGTGCCTCCGCATTATATCCGTCACGAATCAACTTGTCTGCCACCTCCTGTGTCTCAAGCTTCGTACGACAAAAGATAATCGCAAAAATACGAGGGTAGAAGTCTACTAGTCGCTTCAATGCAAGATACTTGTCTTTCGCATTCACCATATAATAAATATGGTTCACATGCTCAGCACCCTCGTTACGGCTTCCCACTACGATCTCCTTGTAGTCATGGAGGTAGCCTTTGGCGATACGCTCTATCTCCTTACTCATCGTAGCGGAGAAAAGCAGGGTGTTACGCTCTGTGGGTACCCCCTCCAAGATAGCATCAATGCTCTCCGAGAAGCCCATATTCAACATCTCGTCTGCCTCGTCGAGTACGACATTATACACATCTTCTAATTTGGCAACCCCACGATTCATCAGGTCTATCAACCGACCAGGTGTTGCCACGATAATCTGTACACCCTTGCGTAAAGAGCGAATCTGTTGCTCAATAGAGGCACCACCATAGACCGCCTCTATATGTATACCCTCCATGTACTTGGAGAAATCACGCAAGTCGTCCGCAATTTGCAGACAGAGCTCACGAGTAGGACTCAAAATGAGTGCCTGTGTCTCCTTGCGGGAGGTGTCAACACGTTGTAATACGGGAATACCAAATGCTGCCGTCTTACCCGTCCCCGTCTGGGCAAGGGCAATTACATCATTCTGGTTACCAAGTAAATAAGGGATTACTTCTTCCTGAACAGGCATAGGCTGTACAAAACCCATCTCCTCAATAGCGTGGCGAATCTCTTCGCAGACGCCTAATTCTTCAAATGTCTTCAAATCTAATGTTTTATAAATCGGGGACAAAGGTACGAATAAAAAGTGGGAAAATATAAAAGTCTCTCTTTTTTATATTTTTTTAGATATTCTATAGTTATTGTTTTCGGGAAATTTATTACCTTTGCAACCGAATTCGGTTAACCAAAACGGGAAACTTTTCAAATCAAAAAACTAAAAAAGTTGTCCAAAAAGGAAAACTTTCCATGAACACAGAGTAATTAAAAACTTGATAATACATATAACAATGGAGATTAAAAACTTTACCATCACAAAACGAGACGGTTCTAAAGACCAGTTCTCATTAGACAAGATCATGAATGCGATCCTGAAGGCATTCGACAGTGTTGAACAACCCACTGACCTTGGAGCTATCTCTAAGATTCTCAGTCGGTTAGATATTCATAACGACATTACTGTCGAGGATATTCAGAATCAGGTAGAAGAGGCTCTGATGCATGAGGGCTACTATAAAGTGGCAAAGTCTTTCATGCTGTATCGCCAGGCTCACTCTGAGGATCGTGAGACACTTGCCAAGTTGCAGTTCTTGTCTGAATATTGCGATTCTGTGAATGCCGCCACTGGTTCAAAGTATGATGCAAATGCTAACGTGGAGCACAAGAACATTGCAACTTTAATTGGCGAGTTACCTAAATCAAACTTCATCCGTCTGAACCGTCGTCTGCTGACTGACCGTATCAAGAAGATGTATGGCAAGCAACTCGCCGACGAGTATATTGACAAGCTCACACACCATTTTATATATAAGAACGACGAGACGAGTCTTGCCAACTACTGCGCCTCTATCACGATGTATCCATGGCTCATCGGAGGTACCATTTCCATTGGTGGTAACTCCACAGCTCCTACCAACCTGAAGAGCTTTTGTGGTGGTTTCGTAAATATGGTGTTCATGGTGTCCAGTATGCTGAGTGGAGCGTGTGCTACTCCAGAGTTCCTCATGTACATGAACTATTTCTTAGGCAAGGAATATGGACAAGACTATTATAAGCGTTCTAACGAACAAGCTGACCTCAGCCTGAAAAAGCGTACACTCGACAAGGTCATCACCGACTATTTCGAGCAGATTGTCTATACCCTGAACCAACCGACTGGTGCCCGTAACTATCAGGCAGTATTCTGGAACGTAGCCTATTATGACAAATACTACTTTGAGAGCATCTTCGGTGAGTTCTACTTCCCCGATGGCTCTAAGCCTGACTGGGAGGGATTGTCATGGTTGCAGAAGCGCTTTATGAAATGGTTCAACCAAGAGCGTACAAAGACCCTGCTGACATTCCCTGTAGAGACCATGGCGCTGTTAACCGACAAGAACGGTGAGTGTCTGGATAAGGAATGGGGCGATTTCACAGCGGAGATGTATGCTGAAGGACATTCTTTCTTCACCTATATGAGTGATAATGCCGACTCACTGAGCTCCTGCTGTCGTCTGCGTAATGAAATTACAGACAACGGGTTCAGCTACACACTGGGTGCAGGTGGCGTATCAACGGGATCCAAGAGCGTGCTCACCATCAACCTTAACCGTTGTATCCAGTACGCTGTCAACCACAAGATAGATTACCTGGAGTACTTAGGTGGCGTCATTGATCTCTGCCATAAAGTACAGATGGCTTATAACGAGAACCTAAAGGAGTTGCAGGAGCATGGCATGCTGCCCCTTTTCGATGCCGGCTATATCAACATCAACCGCCAATATCTGACCATTGGTATCAACGGACTGGTAGAGGCTGCTGAGTTCATGGGACTGAAGATCACTCCTAACGATGACTACCTGCACTTCGTACAGGGCATTCTCGGACTTATCGAGAAATACAACAAACAATATCGCACAAAGGAGGTGATGTTCAACTGTGAGATGATTCCTGCTGAGAATGTGGGTGTGAAACACGCCAAGTGGGACCGCGAGGACGGATATTTCGTACCACGTGACTGCTACAACAGTTATTTCTATGTCGTAGAGGACGACTCGTTGACCATCATCGATAAGTTCAAGCTCCATGGCGCACCTTATATCGAGCACCTCACTGGCGGCTCTGCTCTTCACATGAATCTTGAGGAGCATCTCAGCAAACAGCAATATGCACATCTGTTGAAGGTGGCTGCTCAAGAGGGTTGTAACTACTTCACGTTCAACATCCCCAACACGGTATGTAATGACTGTGGACATATTGACAAGCGCTATCTGAAGGAATGTCCCCACTGTCATTCCAAGAACGTGGATTATATGACACGTATCATTGGCTATCTGAAGCGTGTCAGCAACTTCTCACAGCCGCGTCAGGAAGAGGCAGCACGCCGCTTCTATGCACATGCGAAGAGCGAGGTATAATAGTATCGTCAAATGCTAAAATACGTCAACACTGGCATCGTATTCCAAGAGATACCCGATGAAGTGACACTGGCAATTAATATCTCTAATTGCCCGTGTCGCTGTCCGGGTTGTCATAGCCATTATCTTTGGGAGGATATCGGGCTACCTCTGGATACGGATGCCATTGATGACTTCGTGAGGAAATATGGTACAGACATCACCTGTATCGCCTTTATGGGGGGAGACGGTGATCCAAAAGGAGTCAACCAACTGGCTCTCTATATCCATGAGACCTATCCTGAGTTCAAGGTGGCATGGTACAGTGGTCGTATCCGTATCACCTCGGCTATCTGTAAGACAGATTTTGACTATATCAAGATAGGACCGTATATCAAACATCTTGGACCGTTAAAACAACCTACTACCAACCAACGGCTTTATCGCCAGACGGAGAACGGAGAGTGGGAGGATATCACCAGTCGCTTTTGGAAGAAATAAACAATCATGAAAATTTGTATCTTTTGTTCCGCTAACAAAGACATAGACCCTGACTTCTTCACACTCACAGAAGAGTTAGGACGTTGGGCAGCAAAGCATCATCACTCTATCATATTTGGCGGGGTCAATCAAGGATTGATGGAGTGTGTGGCAAAAGGAGCTCATGAGGCGGGCGGACAGACCATCGGTATTATTCCCAGAGTTGTGGAACAGTCAGGACGTATCAGTGACTTTGTGGACGTGGAGATACTCTGTGATAACCTTAACGACCGCAAGCAACTGATGGAGGATAAGGCGGATGTCTTTATTGCTTTGCCTGGAGGCATCGGCACTCTGGATGAAATATTCACCATGGTAGCCTCAGCAACTATCGGATATCATGACAAAAAAGTGATTCTCTACAATATGAAAGGATGCTGGGATTCACTGATTGCCCTCCTGGATGATCTGCAAGCCCGTGGCTTCACAAGAAAGAAATGGGAAGACCGGATACGGATTGTTCATTCTCTAGAGGAAATTGATCAACTACTGAATAATTGAACCCTTTGTATAAACCTGCCATAAAATATAATTATG
>JAEEGI010025635.1_pt1 | contig 11409 bp, 5 predicted proteins | sample 8958751 | NCBI WGS metagenome assembly JAEEGI01 (sample SAMN16246545, study PRJNA631951) | gut metagenome | biome: gut microbiome; feature: rumen; material: KS-attached | host: Bos | place: Iran: Karaj | collected 2018-10 | reverse complement strand
CGGCCTGTTTGTCAATAGGGGGCGGAAACTCAATACGAAATTGGACCTTGCTCAACTATCTGAAATCGCCGTGGTAGCGCCATGGGGACAATACCCTTCGAGTTAGAAATGATATAGGCCACAAAGCACAGGAGTAACACGCCCCCCAGGGGGACAGTCCCCATTGCATGCCATATATCCCTACACGGGGAAACGGGATTTGCGGCGGCTCGGCGGGACGCCTCGCCCCACCATGCGGCGCGCTCGGCGAGCGCGCCCTACCATTTTGACCGCGAAAGGCGCGGCCATCCAACGACACAAAAGAAAGGAACAACAAAAATGACAGTGAAGTTCATGACGGTGAAGAGACAGGGCAATCTCGCCAACACCCCCTTCTACGTGGGCTTCGTGCAGCATTAGCGCACGATATCCCGCCGCGGGACCTACGACTACTGCGCGGAGCGCACCGGCTTCAAGGCCGCCGCCATCCGCGTCGGCGCCGAGCAGGCCACATTCATCTGCAATGTCGGCATGGACGGCACGTCCGTCACTCTGACCAGAAATCCGGAATTCAGCATCTACGCCGGCGAGTACGAGAACGTCGCACTCGAATACACGGTCTTCCGCGGCATGGAGTCCGAGACGCTCACTCTCACGATTCCGCGCCTCGTGGTGACCTAACGCAACGGGCATGATGCCCGTTCTCCCAGTGGCTCTTTGCAAAAGGAAGAGCCACTTGGGAGATGAAGTGGGCGTTTCGGCAAACGCCTACCTTACAACAAAGGCAAAACCGGGCTTATCATCCCAGCTACAGAACCTTGTGGCAGGTACGGCATATCACGTCGAGCTGCTGTTCGCGCGTGAGGTCGGCTAGCGCTGCCACTTGCCGAGCTCTTTGTAGAACTGGGGGTAGACGCGGTGTCCCATGCCGATGCCGTGTATGATCTTCTTGTCCTTGGAGGGAATGAGGTTGTAGGCGGCGTAGACGCCAGCCGGGGCGCAGACGCAGTCCGCAAAGCCCACGACCACGCGCACGGGGCAGGTGATCCGCGCGGCGAAGTTGACGCCGTCGAAATAGGGCGCGTTCTTCTCGGCGGCTGCGCGGTTCTCGGGCTTCTGCGCCTCGATGATGCGAGGCCAGCCGCTCTGGCGGTTCTCGTGGCGCGAGCCGAGCAGGTCGGTGATGGCGGGCACGAAGATGCAGCTCTTCGTGAAGTGTCCGTTGAGGCCCGTGAGCATGAACCCGAATCCGCCGCCCTGAGACGTGCCTGAGTAGGTGAAGTTGCGGCGGTCGGTCTGCGGCTGACGCCAAAGCCAGTTGACCGCGCGGTTGATGCCAAGGAGAGAGGCGTAGTAGAAGTAGTCCTCGCGCGAAAGGTGGATGCCGGCCTGGCAGTAGCGCGCCACGCCGCACGGCGCGGCGTACTTCTCGTCCTGCGCCTTGTATGCGGCCTGGCGCGCGGCGTCGGCATCGGGCTGGGGATAGGAGTGCACGTTCATGGTGAGCGTGATCTCCTTGTCGGAGACGCCCGTGCCCTTAGCGCCGATGCCTGCTCCCGGCACGTTCACGCGCACGGGGAACGGCCCCTTGCCCGCGGGCATGTTGAGCCAGCCCCACACGCGCCGCCCGCCGTGCGAGGCGAAGCTGATGCGGTAGTACGTGTGGCCCGCCGTGCTCTTGGCGCCGATCTTCTCCAGCCGCGCGTCCTCTGGCACCTTCTCGTCCAACTTGCGGACGGCATCTGCCCAGAACGAATCGAAGTCCGCGGGATTCTCCGCGCCGGGACGGATCTTCTCGGGCTCGTATGCGACGCCCCAGTGGAACGCGCCCTGCCCGGCCGTCTTAGGCAGCGTGAACGCATGCGCGTCCGCATTGATTGAGAGGCGCATGAAGCCGGGAGTATCCTTCGCGGCGGCAATCGTGAACGGGTTGCCCTGCGCGAGATCCACGCGCTTCTCTGCCAGGATCTTCTCGCCGAAGTTGTCGAGCTTCGCATTGAAACTTCCGGCGGCGAGCTTCTGTCCGCCCGGCCCCGTGACGGTGACTGTGAACGACGCCTGCTCTCCGCAGCGGTAGAGGCAGTCGGCATGGTCGGTCTCGACCTTGAACTGGACGGGCACGGCCGCGCCCGCCGCGAACGCGACGGCGAGACCGAACGCAAGAACAATCTTTTTCATGGACAATCCGTATCTTTCGTTGTTGTCTGACGCGGTCCTACAGAACCTTGTGGCAAGTGCGGCGGATCACGTCGAGCTGCTGTTCGCGCGTGAGGTCGATGAACTTCACGGCGTAGCCGGAGACGCGGATGGTGAAGTTGGCGTACTCGGGCTTCTCGGGATGCTCCATCGCGTCGATGAGCTTCTCTGTGCCGAACACGTTCACATTGAGATGGTGCGCGCCCTGGGCGAAGTAGCCGTCCAGCACCGACACGAGCGCGCGCACGCGCTCCTCCTCCGAATTGCCGAGAGCGGAGGGATGTATGGTCTGCGTGTTCGAGATGCCGTCCAGCGCGTACTCGTAGGGAAGCTTCGCCACGGAGTTGAGCGACGCGAGAAGACCGTTCTTCTCGGCTCCGTACGCGGGGTTCGCGCCGGGCGAAAGCGGCTCGCCTGCGGGGCGGCCGTCGGGCATCGAGCCAGTAGCCTTGCCGTACACCACGTTCGAGGTGATGGTGAGGATGGAAGTGGTGGGCATCGCGTTGCGGTAGGTGTGGTGGCTCTTCACCTTGCGCATGAACTCCACGAGCAGCCACTCGGCGATCTCGTCGGCGCGCTCGTCGTCGTTGCCGTAGCGCGGGAAGTCGCCCTCCACGCGGTAGTCCACGGCAAGGCCGCTCTCGTCGCGCACGACGTGCACCTTTGCGTAGCGGATTGCGCTGAGGGAGTCCACGGCATGCGAGAATCCCGCTATGCCGGTGGCGAAGGTGCGCTGCACGTCGGTGTCTATGAGGGCCATCTGCGCGGCCTCGTAGTAGTACTTGTCGTGCATGAAGTGGATGAGGTTGAGCGTATGCACGTAGAGGCCCGCAAGCCAGTCCATCATCTGCTCGTAGCGGTGCATCACCTCGTCGTAGTCGAGCACGTCCGAGGTGATGGGGCGCAGCTCAGGGCCCGCCTGCAGGTGCGTCTTCTCGTCCACGCCTCCGTTGATCGCGTAGAGCAGGCACTTCGCGAGGTTCGCACGCGCGCCGAAGAACTGCATCTCCTTGCCGGTCTTCGTGGCGGATACGCAGCAGCAGATCGCATAGTCGTCGCCCCACACGCGGCGCATCACGTCGTCGTTCTCGTACTGGACGGAGCTCGTGTCGATCGACACCTTCGCCGCGTACTCGCGGAACGCCTTCGGCAGGCGCTGCGAGTATAGGACGGTGAGGTTGGGCTCGGGCGAGGGGCCCATCGTCTCAAGCGTGTGAAGAATGCGGAAGTCGTTCTTCGTCACCATCGAGCGGCCGTCTTCGCACATTCCGCCGAGGTTGATCGTGGCCCACACGGGGTCGCCGCTGAAGAGCTCGTTGTACGAGGGGATGCGCGCGAACTTCACCATGCGGAACTTGAGGACGAGATGGTCTATGAGCTCCTGGGCGCCGCGCTCGTCGAGAACGCCCGCCGCGAGATCACGCTCGATGTACACGTCGAGGAACGTGGAGATGCGGCCGATGGACATCGCGGCGCCGTTCTGGGTCTTGATCGCGGCGAGGTAGCCGAAGTACGTCCACTGCACCGCCTCCTGCGCATTGCGCGCGGGGCGCGATATGTCGAAGCCGTAGCTCGCGGCCATCACCTTCATCGCCTTGAGGGCGCGTATCTGGTCGGCCACTTCCTCGCGGCCGCGGATGACGTCCTCGGGCATCGACCCCACGCCGCACATCGGCAGGTCGTGCTCCTTGCCGGCTATAAGCCTGTCGATTCCGTAGAGGGCCACGCGGCGATAGTCGCCGACGATGCGGCCGCGTCCGTATGTGTCGGGCAGGCCGGTGATGATCTTGTTCTTGCGGGCCATGCGCATCTCGGGGGTGTATGCGTCGTACACGCCCTGGTTGTGCGTCTTGTGGAACTCGGTGAAGATGCGGTGCAGCTCGGGGTTGGGCGTGTAGCCGTAGGTGGTAAGAGCCTCCTCGGCCATCTTGATGCCGCCGTATGGCATGAACGCGCGCTTGAGGGGCTTGTCGGTCTGCAGGCCCACGATCTTCTCGAGGGGCTTGTCGAGATAGCCGGGGGCGTGGGATGTGATGGACGAAACGACGTCCGTATCCATGTCGAGCACGCCGCCCTTCGCGCGTTCCTCCTTCTGCAGATCCTGCAGCTTCGTCCACAGCTTTTCCGTAGCCTCGGTGGCGGGCGCGAGGAACTTCTCGTCGCCGTCGTACGGACGGTAATTCAAACGCACGAACTCGGCGACGTTGATCTCCTTCTCCCAGCGTCCGCCCTTGAACCCATTCCATTCAGCGTAGTTCATTTCACCTTCACACTTTCAAACCTTCAGACTTCTCACCCTTCCGTAGGCAATCCCCAGGAATCCAGCTTGGCCTTAATCCAGTCGAACGACGCCTGCGTCATCTCCTTGGATGTGCCGTTCAGCACGGGGCCGCACGCGATGCGGATTTCCTTCGAGGGATCGACGGTGCCGAAGTCCTTGAACCATCCCTTGCCGTCGGGACGCGTAGGCTGGATGTCGGTCTTCACCGCAATCGGAATCACCGGCACGCCCGCCTTCTCCGCAAGCTTCGTGCCGATCGAGCTCCAGCCCTTTCGCGCGAACACGCGCTGGCGCGTGCCCTGCGCGAAGATCAGGAAGGAATTGCCCTCCTTTATGCGCTTCACGCCCACGTCGAAGATCGTCATCAGGTCCTCGCGCGGACTCTTCCTGCCGATCGGCACAAGTCCCATGTGCGCGGCGGCCTTCTCGAGTCCCGGCAGATGCGAGAGCGACTGCTTCACCACCACGTTGAACGGCCCGTACGTCAAGAGCACGAAAGGCAGCAGAATCGTCTCGAGCGTGGACATGTGGTTAGCGAGATACACCACCGGTCCCTCCTGCGCCTTGCGGTTGTTCCACCCCTCCATGTGCACGTCCGTACCGTAGCTCTCGGCCTTCCGAAGCGGATAGAAGCAGAAATGCGCCCACTTGTCGGTATTGAGCGTTCCGAGGCATTCCGACACCGAGCACCGCGGGAACACGCTGAACACGCTCCATGAGAATCCCAGCGTGGTGAATGCGCCCGGCTTTCGCGTCTTCGCCGCGCGCCGCTCGGGCGGAGTGTGGTACTCACCCGTCGCCAGCAGTTCCTCACGGAACATCTCAAGCGTTGTTCTTGTCATGGCTGACAACCCTCCCTTACGACTCCGGCTGCTCTGGCTGTTGCTGTTGCTGCTGCTGCTGAGCCTCGGCCTTCTGCTGCTCCTCCGCCTCGCGCCTGCGGCGCATCTCCTCCTGGATCTGGCGAATCGCCTCCATCTGCTGCTCTCGTGCAGCGGCGGCCTTCTCGCGTTCAGCAGCCGCCTTCTCGCGCTCCGCTTGCGCCTCCTGGCGCGCAAGCTCGGCCGCAGCCGTCACGCGCGCGTTCTCGGCCTGTCTCTCGGCCTCCTTCTGCGCACGGCGCGCGCGCAGGCGCGCAAGCGCGTCGCTGCCAGTCTCGTTGGCGGGCGGCATGCCGTTCATGCCGCCGGCGGAAGTCATCCCGCCCATGCCACGGCCCATGCCGCCCATTCCGCCCATGCCGCCGCCCATTCCGCCCATGCCACGGCCCATGCCGCCCATGCCGCCCATCATGGGCCTTCCACCGCCCATGCGTCCTGCGACACCAGAGGGACCTTTCCCGCCCTTCGAGCCGTCAGAACCTTCGCCGAGCTTCATCGTGGCCTCCACGCCGTCCTTTTCGAGCGTCACCGTCATCGCCTTCATGTCGGCGTCCTTCACCGACCATCCGTTGCGCGATTCGCCAACCTTCATGTAGTACGTCACCGCAGGCTGCTGGGAAGAGTCGATAAAACCTACCGCCACCTTTCCGCTTGGCGTCACGTTGAGCGCGCTCACCCTAACGGACGCGAGGATCCTCTGCGCCTCTTCGGAGAGCTGCTCCTGGATGGCGTTTGGATCAATCGCATCGGCGCCACCTGCGCCGCGCGAGCCTCCGTCGGGATCAAATCCCGCGGGCTCCGGACCGAACGGCATCCTGTCCATAATCGTTTTGTAGCGCTCGAAACGCGGATCCGGCAGATTCTCCTTCTCGGCAGGCTCGGAAGAAGACTTCTCATCGTCAGCATCATCCGCATCCTTGTCTGCATCCTTATCCGCATCCTTCGGCACAAGCAGCGTCGAACCATCAACGGCTGGCGCAGATGCAGGCGCTGCCGCAGGTACAGGGGCTAAAGCCGCCGGAGAAGGAACGTCTGCCTTCGCGGGGACAGAAGCCGCAGGCGCCGCTGCAGGCGCAGGGGCTGTAGCAGGCGCAGGGGCAACGTCCGGCGCGACCTTGACAGGCGCGGCAACGGCGGCAGGAGCTGGCGTAGCGGCCTTTACAGGAACAGGAGCTGCAGCCTTGGCCGGTTCTGCATTCGTCTCGAACGCCGCGAAAAGACGCGGAATCGCAAGAGACAGCAATAAAAGTGTGTAGAGCGGGTGTCTCATGTAATATATTTTAGCATATTTAGCGCCTAGTGGCTAGTGGCTCGTGATTCGTGGTTCGTGATTCGTGGTTCGTGGCTCGTGATTCGTGGTTCGTGGCTCGTGATTCGTGGTTCGTGGTTCGTGATTCGTGGTTCGTGGCTCGTGATTCGTGGTTCGTGGCGAGTGGCGAGTGGCGAGTGGTTCGTGGCGAGTGGCGAGTGGGGCAAATGGCAGCGGCAGTGCGCGCACCAAGCGCACGCACTGCCGCACCGCGTCTCGACGCATCATGTCAACACGCCAGTCGCACATTGGCGACGCTATCAGCGGATGAAGATCACCGAGCCGAGGTGGAACACGATCTCGATGTTGTCGCCATTGACGCGCGCCTTGTACTTCTTGTCGAACGGCTGGCCGTTCACCGTCACCGCCACGGGCACGTTGGCCGCGAGATCTTCAGCCGCAAGGCCGTACGCAGGGCCAACCGTGACAGTGCCCGCAATGGGATCGGCGACGAAGTCGACGTCGATTCCGCCAAGGTTAGCGAGCATGTCGTCAGAAGCGTTCTCGAACGCGAGGAGCTGCGTGAGGTCGCGCGTGTTGGGCGCCACGTTCGCGTATGCGAGCTTTGCGCCCTTGAACTTGAACGGACCCGACACCGTAGCGCCAGTGCCGGTGGCCTTGACCGTTCCGTAGACCTCGGCCGCTCCATCCGTGACGTTGTTGGAGAGCGTCGCGTCAGAGGCGAGCGTCACGCCGCCCTGCACATAGCCGTCGGGGCAGACGGAGAAGAGAAGCGTCGCATTGGTGAACTGCGTCTCCGCGCCGCCCTCGATCTGGTAGGAGACGGCCTTCTTGTTCGTGTCCCACGGGCCGGCGTCACCCGTGAAGTCAGCGGTCTGGATGCGGAATTTGTGCCAGCCCTTGGAGAGCGTGGTCGTCCAGGTGGGCGAAGTCGAGCTAGAGCCGGTCAAGCCCGTATCAACGCCGTCGATCCAGATGGCCGCGCGGTCGTCGTACTGCGAGCGGAATGTCCACTCCTTGTCCGCATTCTCCGCCGTCACGTAGAACCAGCCCTCGTAGCGGTTCACCGTGTAGGTGTTCATGTACGTGGAATTGTTGCCCTTCCACTGGATCATGTCGAGCGTGTTCGTGATGCAGCAGAAGTCCCACGCGAAGTCCTGTTTCTTGAAGGTGTCGGCCGTGACGTCGGAGGCCGAACCCTTGTAGTGGCTCCAGCGCACGGTGTTGGCGTTGTTCGCGTCGCCCATGTCCGCCGCCGGGCGCATCTTCAGGTTCTTCACGTTGAAGCGCGCGTAGGCGGACATCGTGGGATCCTTGTATCCGACCGTGTGGTAGGCATGGTTGGCCGCAGGGCCGAACCCGCCGCTGTTGTCGGAGATCACGTGGCGGAAGGAATGCCATCCGGCCGTCGTGATTTCCTTCGAGCCGGAGACGGTGTTGCAGTCCCCCGTGGAAAGCAGCACCTGCTCGCCGTCGATCCAAAGCGCCACGCGGTCGTCGCAGCGGCCTTCGAACGTCCATGTGCCGAGCTTCGACTCGTCCACGTAGAACTGGCCTACGGCATACGTAGCCGTGTAGTTCATGTCGCCGAACGGGCGTGCCGCGGAACCATAGTTGGTGAAAAGCAGCGTCTCGTCATGCGTGATCGTGCCGCGCGTGGTGCCGCCCAGCTTTTTGTTGAAGCGGCCGACAATGCTGTCAGCATGGGCAAGGTCGCGGTTGCCGAAGTCGCGCGCGGTGAAAACGGCGCTGCGGTCAGTCGCAATATTGACTGTCGCCTTCGCGCCCTCGCCGATGTCGAGACCGCCGAGAAGCGACGCCGCGCCTTCGAGACCCGCCGTAAAGCCGTCGCCGATTGTCCACTTGCCGCCGACCGCACCCTGCACCTCCTTGTTGCCGACGAGCGTCGCCGCGCCGTTCAGCGTCACGTCGCCGTCGCCAGTAAGCGCGGTGTTCCATGTCGCCGTCGTGCCGTCCGCCTGGTTGAGCGTCCATCCGTTCGCGTCGCCGGCCTTGAAGCAGGTGGAGATGAAGTGCGGAATCGACCAGTTGGCAGCGGCGTTGAACTCGCCGCCCTTCAGGACGATCTGGCCCTCCTCGGAGTTGTCCTCATACCGCGCCTGGAAGCCCGCGCCGCCGTAGTTGAACACGCCGCCGTTCTGGATGAAACGTGCGTTATTGTATCCGCCGAGCGCCTGGTTGTTTTTGCGAAGCCATATCGTCGCCTTGTTGACGTTGGCCACGCCGGAATTCACGATGAACTCGGCGTTCGGCCCGTTGTATGTCACGAAGAAGTCGACGTTTGTAAGGTTGAACGTGCCGCCGTCCACCGAGAACGTCACCTTGATGGACTTGTCGGTGCTGGTGCCGTCGTCGCCGAGGGCCAGCTTGGCGGCGTTGAACACCGTACCCTCGCCCACCGAGACGGATCCCGAAGGAGCCGACGCCTTGGTGGCACAGCCCCAGCTGACCATGGCGCTCTGGGTGTCGATCGAGGAGTTCTTGAACACGACGTTGACAGGCGTCGAGTCCTGGTCTGCAACGCTGAACACCTGGCTGGTGATCTTCGCCCCGGTGTAGGTGCCGCTCTGGCGAATGCGCGCGATGCCGGTGGTCAGATTGCCGTCCACTTCGACCCCGCTCGCATGCTCGCTGCCGTTGAGAACGAGCGTACCGCCGGCAAGGCCGATCTTTCCGTTGATCTTGCCGTTGTAGATGGCCGTGCCTGCTGTATGCGTGAGCGTGGCGCCATCCGCGACGGTGATCGGGCTGTTGACGGTGGGAGAGCCGGAGTTGCAGCGCAGGGTGTTGGCGCCGGAATCAGCGGTAATAGGCACATCGCCGAAAGTTGCGCCGTAGAAGATGATGTTGCCGTCCGCAAGGTGGATGCCGTCGGCGACATTGTATGTTCCCGACCCCTCGATCTGCACAATGCCGCCGTCCGTGATACGGAGCGCACCGAGCGTGATGTCGGAGGACACGATGCCGAAGGTTGCCGTGTTCTTCACCGTGAGCGTCTTCGCCGGTCCGTAGATGGAAGCGCTGTAGCGGGCGAAGTCGGCGCTGGAGAGGCCGCCGCGCACGTCGAAGCGCGCCGTGCCGCCAACCGAAGCGTCGTCGTCCAGCACTAGCGTGCTGAGGGCGCGCTGGCTTTCCTTGTTGTTGTTGACGACGGCGCCCTGCCCTTCATGGCCGTCGCCCGCGATGCGGACGAGCTTGTCGCGCGTCACCTTGGAGCGTGTCACGTCGTTAGGCACCGTTTCGTTGTTGTAGTTGATGTCGAACGTGCCGCCGTCCGTGACGACGATCGGTGCGGCGTCGCCCGTCGCGCCGAGCGCATTGTCGGCAAGGTCGTCGCCCACCTTGAAGACGCCGTTAGAGACGATGATCGGCTGCGCATCGAGTCCGCCGGCCGCATTGAACGTGAACGTGCCTTCGCCCTTCTTCACGATCGTGCCGGTGCCGCCGAGCTTGCCCGCGCCGTTCAGCGCCACGTCGCCGTCAGCCGAAACCGTCACGTTGTTCGCATCCACGTCGGCAGGCAGCGAAATCGTCGCCGCGTCCGCCACCGTCACGTTTGCGAATGGCTCAAACACGACCTGCGTGCCAACCGCGTTCGTCCACGCCACGATGGACGTCGACCAGACGCTGTCGCCAGTCGGATGCCAGAAGAGGTCCGCCGCCGTGCTGCCGCCAGAGGTGGCAGTGAAGTAGAGGATGCCATTCGAGACGGAGAACGAACCCTCCACGCCTTCGGGAACGAGCGCGGAGAACTTCGCCACGTCGCCGTCGCCGACGCCGACGAGGACGGGATTCGCCAGGCCGGTCATGAACGTGAATTCCGTCATGTCAACCGTCACCGTTCCGGAACCGGGCAGGACTAGCGAGCCAGCGGAAACATCGAAGAATGCTCCCTGAGAGGGCTTCAGCTTTGCGCCCGCCGCGAGCGTGAGCGTGGAGGTGTCGGACACCGTCACCTCGTTCGCGAGCGTTGCGCCCGCATTCACGACGATCGGATAGGCTTGCGCAACCCCCGCATCGGCGAAGCGCAGCGTGGCGCCGCTGTTCACCGTGGCGGTGCCATAGCCGAGCGTTCCGGAGAGTTTCACCGTGGTGAGGCCGTCGTTGAGAATCGTGCCGCCGGTGTGCTGTTTCTGCCATGTCTGCATCACCAGTTCGCCTTCGCCCTCCTTTATGATCTTGCCGGCGCTGCCGGAGACCCAGGAATCAAAGGTCACGGTGTGGCCCGCCGTGTCGATGGTGAAGGTGTAGCCATTGAGGTTGAGGCCCCAGTCGCCGTTCTTGCCGTCCACAGCCCCTTCGTCGGTCATCGGCTGATGGATCGTCAGGTCTGCCTTCGCCGTGAGCTTCGAGTTTCTCTGGAACGCGAGGTTGTAGTCCCTACGGAACATTCCGAATCCGCCCGCGCCGACGACCATGTCGGTGACGTAGAAGTTGATGTTGCCGTTGGCGCCGCCGGCGCTGTTCGTGCTCTTGATGATGGCGTTCGCCTCAACTGTGCCGACGTTGTTGTCGAGGTACTGTCCGAAGTCGTTCTTCCACATGTTGATGCTGCCGGTTGCTACAAGGCGGCCGCCGTTCAGCTTGAACACGAAATGCGCCTTGACGTCGACGGTATTGAACGTGGCCGTCGCGCCCTTGTCGATGCGCAGGTGGTAGTTGACGTTCTGGTATGCCTCGGCCGTGATCGTCTTGCAGCTCAGATTGGCGCCGGGCGCGACGACGAACGGATTGAAGGAGGGCGGGTTGGGCACAGACCAAACCGCCATGAGGGCCACGTT
>JAEEGI010025629.1_pt1 | contig 11411 bp, 12 predicted proteins | sample 8958751 | NCBI WGS metagenome assembly JAEEGI01 (sample SAMN16246545, study PRJNA631951) | gut metagenome | biome: gut microbiome; feature: rumen; material: KS-attached | host: Bos | place: Iran: Karaj | collected 2018-10 | reverse complement strand
TTCAGGCGCAGATCCTCGACCTGCTGCGCAACCTCAAGGACAAGATCAACTCCTCCATCATGCTCATCACGCACGACCTCGGCGTCATCGCCGAGATGGCGGACTACGTCGTCGTCATGTACGCCGGCAAGGTCGTCGAACAGGGCACCGCCGCGGAGATCTTCTCCAATCCGCGCCACCCCTATACGATCGGTCTGATGGCGTCCAAGCCAGTCGTCGGCAAAAAGGTCGATAAGCTCTATTCGATCCCCGGCAAGGTGCCGAACCCGGTCAATATGCCGGACTACTGCTATTTCCGCGACCGCTGCGAAATGTGTCTCGACTGCTGCAGCGGCGCCTACCCGCGTGAGATCAGCCTGACTGACACGCACAAGGTCAGCTGCTACCGCTACTACGACGAAAACAAGGAGGGTGAATCCAATGGCTAAAACGGTATTGCAACAGTTCACCCCCGTGACGCCCGACCCGCAGTACATTCTCCAGGTCAACGCGCTCAAGAAGTATTTCCCGATCAAGAACGGCGTGCGCGTCGTCGGACACGTGAAAGCCGTGGATGGCGTCACATTCAACCTCAAACGCGGCTGCACGATGGGCCTTGTCGGCGAATCCGGCTGCGGCAAAACGACGACCGGACGCACGATTCTGCGCCTCTACGACGACAAGACGGACGGACAGGTGCTCTTCGAGGGGCAGGAGGTCTATGACCTGCCGCAAAAGGAGCTGCGCAAACTGCGCACGAAGATGCAGATCATTTTTCAGGATCCGTTTTCGTCTTTGTCGCCGCGGATGCCGGTCGGCGAAATTATCGGCGAAGCCGTGCGCGAGCACAAGCTTGTCCCGAAAGCGGAGTTCAACGATTACATCGATCAGGTGATGGACAACTGCGGGCTGCAGCCGTACCACCGCCAGCGCTACCCGCACGAGTTTTCCGGCGGACAGCGGCAGCGTATCTGCATCGCCCGCGCGCTCGCGCTCAACCCGGCGTTCATCGTCTGTGACGAGCCGGTCTCCGCGCTGGACGTGTCGATTCAGGCGCAGATCATCAACCTGCTGAAGGACCTGCAGGAGAAGTACGAGCTGACCTATCTGTTCATCTCGCACGACCTTTCCGTCGTCGAACACATCTCCGACACCGTCGGCGTCATGTATCTCGGCTCGCTTGTCGAATACGGCGCGACCGAGGACATCTTCCGCAATCCGCTGCATCCCTACACGAAAGCGCTGTTTTCGGCGATCCCGGTCCCCGACCCGACGGTCCGAATGAACCGCATCGTCCTCGAAGGCTCCATCCCCTCTCCGGCGAATCCGCCGAAGGGCTGCAAATTCCACACCCGCTGCAAGTACTGCATGGACCGCTGCAAAGAAGAAACGCCCGTCCAGCGTGAGATCGAACCCGGGCACTATGTGGTCTGCCATCTCTATGACAAGGAGGGCACGGCAAGTGAAGCAGCAGAAAACGTATGACGACGATGACGGCAGGACGATCGCCGACATGAGCGGCGTCCGGCGCGACAGTATGTTTTTGCCGCGCAGTCTCAAAAAGTACGGCACCTTCTCGCAGCAGGAAACGGATGACGACGCCCCGCAGTACACGGACGAACAGCGGCGCTCCGCCGTCGGCGGCGCGCTGACCGCGGCGTTGATCATTGCCGGCGTATTCATCGGCGCGGGTGCGATCGTAATCGCGCTTTTGACGCTGATCTGGCACTGAGAGGGACTGCCATGTTCTGTCAACACTGCGGCGCAGAAACCGACGTGCGCAAGGCGCGGTGCCCGGTCTGCGGCGCCGACCAGAGAAAGCGCCGGTTCTCGTTCTTCTCGCTGATCGCCGTTCTGCTCGCCTGCGCGATGTTCGCCGGGGTGCTCGTGTGCGACTATGCACTGCACAAAAGCGGCGCGACTGCCGCTGTGACGTCACCCGCCGCCTATACAGCGCAGACGGTGCCGCCTGCACAGGAAAGTGACAGCGATGTGGTCTATATCACCCACGCGGGCACGAAGTACCACAAAGACGGGTGTATGCATCTCAACGACACGAAGCAGGAAATTGCGCTGAACGAAGCGATCCGGGAAGGATACGAGCCTTGTGCGGTCTGTTTTCCGGAGGAAGCCGAATAAACAAAAAGCGGTTACAGCGTCAGCTGCAGCCGCTTTTTCTCATGCTGCCGTCAGGGGCCAACCGCGACGGCGGTTTTTCTTTCGATCTCACCTACGTGGTTTGCGGTGCCAACCGCAACCACTCTATCTACCGCTGTGTTTGGTATGAAACCAAGACGGCGGTTTGCGCTGAACTGCGTCTGCGTCCTTGCCGCCGTCCTCCACCCCACGATCTGGCGTCTGCCCAGTCGCCCTCGAATCTACAGACAGCTCTGCTTTTACGCTCTCTTTCGCAAGGCCTTGCGGCAAAAACAGCGTCCGTTGTCGTCCTTCGTGGAGGGAAACTTGGTTGCTCATTTTAGAATGAATTCCACATTCCACATTCCAAATTCCACATTCTTTCGCAAGGTCTTGCGGCTGCAGCTGCGTCCGTTGTTGTCCTCTTTTGTGGTTTATTGCGTTTTTGCAAAAAAATTTTGCGCACTCCGGTGAAGTGCGCAATGCATGGTTTCGTCTCACGCGGCGCGGTCCTGCACGTCGCGTTCTTCTTCGCGCTTTGCCAGCCGGTTCTCCTGGAACAGCAGCGAAATGCACCAAATGCTCGCCAGCGCAACGATGGTATAGATCACGCGGCTGACGATCGCGTCCTGTCCGCCGAAGATCCAGGCGACCAGATCGAACTGGAACAGACCGATCAGACCCCAGTTGATACCGCCGATAATGGTGAGCACCAAGGCGATTTTATCCAGCATCTTCCTTCACTCCTTTGCTTGGGCAGAGGATCAACCTCTGCAGATAGTATGGAGCAAAAACGCCGGATTATACATCCTCCCTTAAATCGCAGGTCATCAGGCACGAACCGGCGATCTTTCTTTTGATCACAAAGCCGTTGCGCTGATAGAAGCGGACGGCGTTTTCGTTCTTTTCGCCGCAGGAGAGCATCACGCCCGGAATGCCCTGCGCGCGCAGATGCGCTTTGAGCGCGTCCATCAGCTTTGTGCCGACACCCTGATGCCGTGCCGTTTCGGACAGGTCGATATGCAGATGCGCCGGGTACTGCCGCGCAAACAGCCCGTGAACGAACATTTCCCCGCGCACGATCCCGAAAAAGTAGGGTCCGAGCTTGTCGCAGTCCGGCTGAAAGAAGGCGCGGAAGCGCTTGCGGTAGGTGTTGAAGTCCTTCGCGCAAAGGATGTAGCCCTGCGCTTTGTCGTGTTCATCCGCGGCGACAAACACGCTTTCGGGTTCACACAGCGCGTAGTAGTCGCAGAACATCAGGTATAAGAACGCCGTCGTCTTTTCGTCGTTCTTCTTAAACGAGGAGGGCTCGAGACAGATCTCGCGCAGCCGCGGCAGATCCCCCTCCTGAAACGGTCGAACAGTGATCATACGCGCTTCCTCCAAAGCTCCGGCGCCGAAGTCGAAACGCCGTGGGCGCCGGCTTCCAGCGCCTTTTTGATATCGTCCGGCTCGCTGATCAGTCCGCCGACGATGATTGGGACGTCCAGCTTCTGCGCGAGCTGCTTTGTGATCCGCGGCATGATGCCGGGCAGGATCTCGACCATATCGGGGTTGATGAGCGCCGACGCCTTGACCGTCGTCTGGATCGAAAGCGAGTCGATGATAAACAGGCGCTGCACGGTCAGAAGACCCAGTTCCTTCGCCGCCTTGAGCAGATTGTTCTTCGTCGAGATGATGCCGTCGGGCGCGATGGTCTGCGCGATATAGCGCAGCGCGACCGCGTCGCGGGAAAAGCCGTCGATCAGATCGACGTGCAGAAAGATCAGTTTGTCCTTTTCCTTCGCCTTTTGGACGATCTCGCCGAGGTTGAAGATATTGCCGCACAGCAGAAAGATCACGTTGCAGTCGGCGTTCAGCGCCGCGTCCACCTGCTCCGCCTTTTTCACCGCCGCGATGACGGGCGCTTCGCGCAGCTTTTGCAAAAACAGCTCTTTGTTCATTCCTTGTCCTTTCTTTTCGGTCACGCTTCCAGCGCGCGGGAGATGATTCCCTGCAGCTCCGTGACGCCCTCGCCCTTTGTCGCGGAAAACGGCACCACGGGGATCGCGCCAAACTTTGTGATCGCTTCGCAGTGCGTCAGCAGCATGTTTTCCCGTTCTGTTTTGTTCAGTTTGTCGCACTTGGTCAGCGCCACGGCGCAGGGAATGCCGCTGTCGCGCAGAAAGGCGAGCATCTGGGCGTCCTGTTCGCTCATCGGGTGGCGCATATCGATCAGCTGCACGACCAGACGCAGATCGCGCCCGGAAGTGAAGTAACCCTCCACGAGCTGCGCCCAGCGCTCCTTTTCAGAAAAGCTGACCTTCGCGTAGCCGTAGCCGGGCAGATCGACGAAGCGGCAGGACGGCAAACGGAAGAAGTTGACCGTCACGGTCTTGCCGGGGACGGCGCTGACGCGGGCGAGCGACTTGCGGTTCAGCAGCCGGTTGAGCAGCGACGATTTGCCGACGTTGGACCGACCGGCAAACGCGACCTCCGGCAGATCGGACGCGATCAGCTGCTGCGCCGTGCCGGCGGCGCATTCGAATACAGCGTTGTCAAATTTCATTTTGGTTCCTCACTGCGCGATGGATTTGCGGTTCGGCTGTCCCGGGGCGGGCACGACCGGCGGCAGTGCCTCCCCTTTTTTGGCGACCTGTTCCGGCAGCAGCGCCGCGCGGAAGACGTCTTCGAGCCGGTCCACCGGCAGGAATTCCACGTTCTCTTTCACAACGGGGTCCACTTCCCACAGGTCGCTTTCGTTCTCCTGCGGGATCAATACGACTTTGATACCGCTGCGGTACGCCGCAATCGTCTTTTCCTTCAGTCCGCCGATCGCCAGCACGCGGCCGGTCAGCGAGATCTCGCCCGTCATGGCAAGGTCGCGGCGAACGGCGCGCCCGGTCAGCGCGGACAGCAGCGCCGTCGCCATCGTGACGCCGGCGGAGGGACCGTCCTTCGGGACGGCGCCCTGCGGCACATGGATATGGATATCGCGCTCCTTAAAAACGCGCGGATCGATCTTGTAGCGGGCGGCAACCGAGCGGACGAAGCTCAGCGCCGTCTTTGCGGATTCCTTCATCACGTCGCCGAGCGAGCCGGTCAGCTCGAGCTTGCCGGTGCCGTCCATCGTGACGGCTTCCACCTGCAGCAGTTCGCCGCCGACACTCGTCCAAGCGAGCCCGTTGACGACGCCGACCAGATCGGTCTTCATCGGGAGTTCTTCTTTATACTTCGGCGGTCCGAGCATTTCTTCAAGCAGCGGCACGTTGACCGTCAGACTGCGCTTGCCGCTCTTTGCCAGCCGAACGGCGCCCTTGCGGCAGACGGACGCCAGCAGCTGTTCCAGCCGCCGCACGCCGGCTTCGCGGGTATAGCCCGCGATCAGCGTTTTGATCACGTCGTCGCGTATGCGCAGCTTTGCGGCCGTCAGCCCGTGCAGCGCCAGCTGTTTTTGAATCAGATGCTCTTTGGCGATCATGAACTTTTCCTGCGCGGTGTAGGACGGCAGTTCGATCACTTCCATCCGGTCATACAGCGGCGCGGGAATCGTCGCGGCGTCGTTCGCCGTTGTGATAAACAGCACGCGGCTCAGATCGAGCGGGAACTCCAAAAAATGATCGCGGAAGGTGTTGTTCTGTTCCGGGTCGAGCGCTTCGAGCAGCGCCGCGGAGGGGTCGCCTTTGTAGTCGGCGCCGAGTTTATCCACTTCGTCGAGCAGCATGATCGGGTTCATCGAGCCCGCCTGTGTCAGCGCCGCGGCGATCCGGCCCGGCATCGCGCCGATATAGGTCTTGCGGTGGCCGCGGATCTCGGCTTCGTCGCGCACGCCGCCGAGCGACATACGGACATACTTGCGGCCCATCGCCTCCGCCACGGAGCGCACGATCGACGTTTTGCCGACGCCCGGCGGTCCCACGAGGCAGATGATCTGCGCCCGCGTTTTGTCGGTCAGCGCGCGGACGGCGAGCATTTCGAGAAAGCGCTCCTTGATCTTTTCCATCCCGTAGTGGTCGCGGTCGAGCACTTCGCGGGCACGGTCAAGGTCGAGCTTGTCTTCGGTATACTGGTTCCACGGGAGATCGAGACACGCGTCAAGATAGGTGCGGATCACGTTCGCGTCGGGCGAAGTGCTCTGCATCTTGCCGAGGCGGACAGCCTCCTTGAGCAGTTTCTTTTCGATCGGCTCCGGCAAAGAGAGCGAAAGGATCCGCTCGCGGTACGCCTGCGCTTCGCCGACGCCGTCGTCGGTGTCGCCCAGCTCGTCGGAGATCACCTTGAGCTGTTCGCGCAGGTAGTACTCGTGCTGGTTCTGGTCCATCGCGTCCTGCACCTTCTGGTCGATCTGGTCCTCGATGCGGTAGATGGTCATCTCGTGCGAGAGGATCGCGCAAAGCAGCTCGAGCCGTTTGATCGGGTTGAGCTCCTCGAGCACCCGCTGGCGGTCCTCAAAGTTCGACAGCGCGTTGCCGGCGATGAAGTCGGCGAGATGGCCCGGATCCTGACTGAGATAGACCTCGAGCGCCACGTCGGGCGCTTTCTTTTCGGTCAGCTCGATGTATTCTTCAAAGATCGCCTTCGTCTTGCGGATCAGCGCGTCGACATAGTCGGCGTTCGCGGAGCGGATCGACGTACTGCGGCGCTCTTTGACGTCGGAGACGAGGTAGGCGTTGCCTTTGATAAAGTCGGTGATCACGGCGCGGGATATGCCCTCGACGATCACGCGGGCGCCCTTGCTGTCCGGCGAATGCACGACCTGTTTGATCGTGGCGATAACGCCCATCTCAAAGAGATCGGCGCGGTCGGGGTCCTCGACAGCGACGCTGCGCTGCGTTACAAGGAACACCTTTTGCCCATCGCTCACAGCGGTCTGAATCGCCCGGATCGACTTGTCGCGGGCAACCTCAAAATGCAGCCGCATCCCGGGAAAGACCACCACGCCGCGCAGCGCGACGGTCGGGAGCGATTTATAAATCAGATGAACTGCCATAGCTGTCCTCCTGTAAAAGAGTTTGTAAGAAAAATATTATACTATATTTCCGCCGCAAAATCAACCGTTCGCGCGGGAATTTCAAAAGAAGGCGCCGCATATATATCTGGAAAAACCAAAACGGAGTTGATCGACTTGATTTTCAGACTCAGAAAGATCCATATCGCGGCTTTGCTGGCGGTTCTGGTTTGCGTGCTGTTCGTGTTCGCGCTGCGTGCCGACCCGACGCGGCAGGTCCTTTCTGCCCCCGAGACACGGCGGCTGCCGATCGTGATGTATCACCATGTCCTGCCGGACAAAGCCCGCGCGGGACGCTATGTGCTGCCGGTGCAGCAGCTCGAACAGGATCTGCAGTACCTGCAGTCGTGCGGCTACCGGAGCGTCACTGTTGACGATCTCGTGTCGTTCGTGCGCGGCGAGCGGGACCTGCCGGAAAAGATCGTCATGCTGACGTTCGACGACGGCTATCAGAGTGCGGAGGACTATGTGCTGCCGCTGCTGGAAAAAACCGATATGAAAGCGGTGCTGTCCGTCGTCGGGCAGTTCGCGCAGACCTACACCGACAGCGGCGACCGGAACGTCCGCTACGCCTCGCTCTCGTGGGACGCGCTGCGGCGATTAAAAGACAGCGGCCGGTTCGAACTGCAAAGCCACAGCTATGACCTGCACAGCAACAAAAAGAACGGCCGCCGCGGGCTGGCGCAGCTGCCGGGCGAAAGCGAACAAAACTACCGCGCGATGCTGACGGCGGACCTGCAAAGGAACCAGGAAGCGATCCAAACCAACACGGGCGCGACGCCGACGGCGCTCGTCTACCCCTACGGCGCGTTCAGTCCAGCGACGACACAGATCGCGAAGGACTGCGGCTTTCTTTCGACGATGACGTGCGAAGAGCAGGTCAATACGGTCACGCTCGGCGAGCCGGACTGCCTGTATGGGCTCGGGCGCTTCAACCGCCCCGCGGGGAAAAGCAGCGCGGCGTTCTTTCAAAAACTCGGGATCGTCCCCGCCGAAAAGGCTTGACAAACCGGCAGGACCGGACTATAATATGAAATTGAATTTCAGTTTCATTTAGAAAGAGGGCGATTTCCTTGCCCGGCAACGAATACAAAACGAAACAAAAGCAGTCGCTGCTGCGCGTCCTGCGCGAGAACAGCGAACGCGCCCTGACGATCGAGGAATGGACGGCGCTGCTGCACAAGCAGGGAGAGCCGATCGGGAAAACGACGGTCTACCGCTGGATGGACAAGCTGGTGGAAAGCGGGCTTGTCCGCAAATTCACCGCCGGACGCGGCCAAAGCGCCACGTTTCAGCCGGTGGAGCCGCACCGTGACTGCGACAGTCACCTGCACCTCAAATGCGTCTCCTGCGGCAAATTCATCCATCTGGACTGCGATGTGATGGCGGGCGTCAACGAACACGTCCTCGAACACCACGGCTTTCAGATCGACAACCGGCGCTCGCTGCTGTACGGACTGTGCGAAGACTGTTTGAAGAAGGAGAACCGTCATGGCGCTGATTGATTGCAAAAACGTATCGCTCGGCTACGAGAACCGGATCGTCGCGCAGGATCTGACGTTTCAGGTCAACAAGGGCGATCTGCTGTGCATCGTCGGCGAGAACGGCAGCGGCAAAAGCACGCTGATCAAGGCGATCCTCGGGCTCAAGGAGACCGAGAGCGGCCACCTGCACTACGGCGACGGACTGACCGCGAAACAGGTCGGCTATCTGCCGCAGCAGACGACGGCGCAGCGGGACTTTCCCGCGAGCGTCTTTGAAGTCGTGCTCTCCGGCTGTCTGTCGTCGAAGGGGCACAGTCTCTTTTACAGCAAACAGCTGCGCCAAAAAGCACGCGACAATCTCGAAAAGCTGGACATGCTCGCCTTTCAGAACCACTGCTACCGTGAGCTTTCCGGCGGACAGCAGCAGCGCGTCCTGCTCGCGCGGGCGCTTTGCGCCACGGGGACGCTTCTGCTGCTGGACGAGCCGGTCTCCGGGCTCGATCCGCTCGCGACGGCGGAGTTCTATAAGCTGATCCGCCGCATCAACCGCGATTACGGGATCACGATTATTATGGTCTCCCACGACCTGCAGGACGCGCTGTCGCTCGCGACGCATATCCTGCACATGAAGGGCGACGGCGCCTTCTTCGGGACGAAGAAAGCGTATCTCGAAAGCGGCGTTTACCGCGCCTTTACGGGAGGTGAGAGCCATGCCTGAGACGCTGTCGTTTCTGTTTTCCCACGGCTTTATGCTGCGCGCCCTCGCGGTCGGTAGCCTGATCTCGCTTTGCTGCGCGCTGCTCGGCGTGTCGCTGGTACTCAAGCGATTCTCGATGATCGGCGACGGGCTTTCCCACGTCGGGTTCGGCGCGCTCGCGATCGCCTGCGCCGCCAATATTGCGCCGCTGTATTTCTCGATCCCGATCGTGATCCTCGCCGCGTTCGCGCTGCTCGCGATGAATGAAAAAGGCTTTCTCAAAGGCGACGCCGCGATCGCGCTGATCTCCACGGGCGCGCTCGCCGTCGGCGTGATGGTCACGTCGATGACGACGGGCATGAACGTCGATATCTACAACTATATGTTCGGCTCCATCCTCGCGATGAGCCGCGCGGACGTCGTACTGTCCGTCGTGCTGTCCGTCGCCGTGATCGCGCTGTTCTTTGTGTTCTATGACGAGATCTTCGCCGTCACGTTTGACGAAAGCTTCGCCAAGGCGACCGGCACGCGGGTTTCCGCCTACAATATGCTCCTCGCCGCGCTGACGGCAGTCACGATCGTCGTCGGGATGCGGATGATGGGCGCGCTGCTGATCTCCAGCCTGATCATCTTCCCGACGGTCACGGCGATGCGCGTATGCAAGAGCTTTCGCAAGGTGATTGCGATGAGCGTCGCGGTGTCGCTCGTCTGCTTCTTCACGGGGCTGCTCGTGTCCGTCCGCTTTGAGGCGCCGACGGGCGCGTCCGTCGTCTGCGTCAATATCGTGCTGCTGCTGTTTTTCGCGCTGTTCGGCGCCGTGCTGCGCTGCAGCGAAAAAAACCGGCTCTACCGCTTCAAAAAGCCGCTGTGCGTCCTGCTCGCGCTCCTGCTGCTTTGCGCGCTCGCACTGCCGTTTTTCGGCTCGACAGGCCGCCCCGCCAACGAGAAGCCGCAGGTCGTCGCAACAGGCTTTGCGCCGTACGATTTCGCGCGGCAGATCGCGCTTGACAATGCAGACGTCACGATGCTGCTCAAACCCGGCGAAGAGAGCCACACCTTTGAGCCGACGCCGCAGGACATCGACGCCATCGGTCGGTGCGACGTCTTTGTCTATGGCGGCGGGGAATCCGACACCTGGGTCGACGGGATACTGTCGTCGATCGACCGGTCGAAAACGCAGATCGTGCGCATGATGGACTGCGTTGCGCTCAGGGAAGAACAGCTCCTCGACGGGATGCAGTCCGAAGCGGAAGAGGAAGCCGAAGAAACAGAATATGACGAACACGTCTGGACCAGCGTCCCGAACGCGATGAAAATCGCCGCCGCGGTCTGCGACGCGCTGTGCGAAGCGGACAGAGCAAACGAAAACAACTACCGCGCGAACAACGACGCATATCAAACGAAGCTGCAGCAGCTCGATGCCGCGTTCCGCGCCCTCGCCGACGAAAAGCAGGGACAGTCGTTCCTTGTCGGCGACCGGTTCCCGTTTCTCTATTTTGCAAAAGAATACGGTTTGACGTTCTATGCCGCCTTCCCCGGCTGCGCGGCGGAGACCGAAGCAAACCCCGCGACGATCGGTTTTCTGATCGACAAGGCGAACCGCGAAAGCATCCGCACGGTGTTCAAGGTCGATCTCAGTACCGGCAACGTCGCGCAGACGATCGCCGAAAGCACGGGCGCGAAAATCGATACGCTGTGGTCCTGTCACGTCGTTTCCGCCGCAGATTTCGCGAACGGCGAGACCTACGTCTCGCTGATGGAGCGGAACCTTCTGGCGCTGCAAAACGCCTGAGACGCCGCTTTCGGGCTTGCTATCCTGTTTCTTTTATGCTATAATAAACGAAAGTCCCACCGGGAGGTGTGCTATGCTTTTTCGATTACTGGAAACCACCGCCGAAGCGACGACCGTACCCAATCCCCTGCTGGATGAAAACGGACGCTTTGTGGAGCCGCAGGAGGCGGTGAAAAACTTTGCGACGCTCTGGAAAGAGTGGGATCTCTGGAACAAGCTGCTCGATCAGCTGCCGAAGATCTTCCTCGCCGTGCTGATCGTCGTCGCAGGGTTCATTCTGGCGAGCCTCGTCTCCAAGCTGATTATCAAGGGGATGAAACGGCAGAAGGTCGATTT
>JAEEGI010025625.1_pt1 | contig 11412 bp, 9 predicted proteins | sample 8958751 | NCBI WGS metagenome assembly JAEEGI01 (sample SAMN16246545, study PRJNA631951) | gut metagenome | biome: gut microbiome; feature: rumen; material: KS-attached | host: Bos | place: Iran: Karaj | collected 2018-10 | reverse complement strand
CCCAATCCCCAATCCCCAATCCCCAATCCCCAATCCCCAATCCCCAACAATTAAATCTTAAAACAATTAAAATAAATGATAAATTATAATAAATTATTTATTTAATCAATTAATGTTTATTAAAAAATAATTAATAAAAAAAATATTTTTCCTCTTCATAAAAATATATGGAAATAATATTTTTTCAATAACATAACTTGGTTTTGGCATTTATTATTTTCAATCATTTAAAACAATTAAATTATAATAATATTAAATAATTTTAAATTATAAATTGATATCTTCAAAAAATAAATTTCCAGTAAATATTTAAAAAATATTCTAAGCAAGTTCAGGTTGTTTATTATTCAGATCTCTAATTTTCTTAATAGTATTTATATTCATAGCATATTCAATATCACTCATTTTATTTTTATTTCCCATTTTATTTTGTTTATCTTGCATTTGTCTTTTTAAATATTCTAAATTATTTAAATTAGCCTTTTTAATTTTTTGTTGAATTTCCTTATTATCATTAATATATTTTTGACAATCGGTATTCCAAATTCTTGCTTGTTCATTGTCTAATTCTTTTTCTAATTCAGAATATTTTTTCTTTTCTTCTATTTGAATATCTAATTGATGTTTTAATTCATTTCTATCTTGCCTTTTTTTTACAGTATTTTTATTCTTTTCATTTTCAAGTTCTCTTTTATTTTTTTCTTTCATATAATAAATTATTCTATCTTCATCTTCTTTATCTTCTAATTTCTGTTTTTCAACTAATTCATAAGCTTTAGTTAAATCATATTTATTACCATATTTTTTAATACGATCAAAAAATTTTTTTCTTTCTAATTCTTTCTTTTCTTCAACCTGACGATATTCTTCCATAAATCTTTTATCTTCTTCTTTTTCTTTCTTTAAATCATCTTTTAATTTCTGTTCTCTTAAATCATTAGTTTTTTTTGTATTTAAATAAGCTTCAATTTCTTTTTGTTTTCTTTCTTCTATTTTTCTTCTTTCATCTTCAAGTTCTTCTTGATAATGTTTAACTAAATTTCTTTCAAATTTTTTGTTTTTTAACTCAGCAATTCTTTTTCTAGTATATTCATCTCTCATTTGATTAATCCTAATTTCTTGTTCCATTTTTCTTTGTTTTCTTAATTTTTCTTCTTTTTCTCTTTCTATTTCTTCTAAATCTTTTAAATGTTCATTCCATATTTTTATATATTCTTTATTTCTTAATTCTTCTTCATATTCTCTTTTAACTTTATCTTTAATTTGAACATTTAATTCATCTCTAATTCTCATTTTAATTTCTTTATCTTTAATTTTTTCTTCTTTTACTTCTTGTTCATAAATTCTTCTATTATATTCAGCAAGAGCACCCCATTCATCACCAGTTAAAGCAAAATCAATTCTTTTAACCGGCGTTTTTTCTTTTATTATTTGATTTGTTTTTTTTTCATATTTTCTTTCTTCTTCTTCTAACCAAGCTAATTCTTCTCTTTTTGTTTTAAATTTAGGATATTTATCATTAATTTTATTTAATTTTAATTCAGTATTTCCTTCTGTTAAATTTTGTTTATATTCGTTATTTCTATTATTTACATTTATTTGATTTGCTGTTTGGGCTCTTTCATTTTTTATTATATTATTATTTAATAAATTTTGATTATTCATTGTATTATTTAATGTAAAATTTAAATTATCGGCTTCTTTTTGTTTATTTAACATAAGATGAATTTTTGAATCTAATCTTTTTAAATCTCTATCAGTTAATTTTTCTCCTTGAAGAAATTTATTTATTTCTTCTTCTAAATATATTTCAGGATGTTTTATTCCATATTTTTGCATAAATTTTGTTATTAATAAACTTTTTAATTTTTGCCTCTTTTGAATATTCATTAAATGTTTTCGAGGATTAGCAAATACTGATTGACCTTTTTCTCCTGATAACAAACGTGCTGATTTTGCTGCTCTTGTAGTTCGGTATGTGTTGTATAACATTTTTAATTATGGATTTATTATTTATTTTATTTTTTTTTTATTTTAAGAATTTTATTGTTTTTTTGAAAAAAAATTAATTTTTTAGTTCCAACTTTTTTATTTTGTTGGAATTTATTATTTTGAATTTAATGTTAATGGTAATTTTCTTATTTTTAGATTTCTACTACTTAAATAATTATCATTTCTCACCAAAACCTTTTTATACTTAATATTTAAACAAGAAGAATTTAATTGTTTTCTTTTTAATTTACTATTATTCTCATTAATTAAATTATTAGTATTAAGGAAATTACTTGATTTTGAATTATTTAATATAGGAAACTTTTTAACATCAATACTTTGACTTAATAATTTTTTTCCTTTGTTACTAACAAATTTTTCTTTTTCATCTTCATATAATCTCTTAACAACATCATTTTGAATTTTAGTTAGAATTCCAAAATAAGAGATTTCTCTTTTACTTAAAACTCTTTTTTTTTTATTAAGATAACAAATATTATCATTATTTTTTCTTAAAAAGTTATTTAAATTAACTTTAAAATTAGGAATATAGCCTTTAGTTAATCCTCCATTATTATAAGCAATATAATTGTCTCTTCCAGAACCATCTCTTACATAATTAAAAGGGGCAGGAGAATGATTCAATGAATGAAAAGTTGAAAATTGAGGATGTTCATATTTTATTTTTTTTATATTTATTCCTTCTGGATCTTTCCAAAAACCTCCATTATTATATGATATGTAACCATCCCTTCCTTGACCGTCTCTTATGTATAATGATATATTATTTCTTATAGTTCTTCCTAAGAAATTTGATGATGACATTTTTAATTTTTTTAAATTTGGTTAGTTAATTTTCATAAATATTAATAATAATTTTTATATATATATACAAAATAACTTTGTTTTATTTTTTATTTTTTTTTTTAAAAAAAAGATAAAATAGATTTTTAGTTAAATCTTTTTATTTGTATTTATAATCCCTATTTTTTTTTTATTATTAACTCCACTATTTTCTTTAAAAGAAATAAGATTAGCAAAACTAAACTTACTAGCTTTTTCCATATCATCAGTTAAAGAAATAAAATAAGATTTACTATCTCTAAATCTTTTTTTATCAATCATAAAAAATAAGTCAGTTAAACCATCTTGAATAATAACATTTTCATTTTCACATTTTAAAAATTTAAAAACAGAATTTTCTTGTTGAGACAAAATAACTTCCAAATTGTTTTTTCCTTGTTGAACATTAATTTTCCATTTTTCCATTTCATATTCATTTTCATTATATTCAATAATATATAATCCAGAAAATTTTTTTGTAATAACCCATTCTTGACCTTCATATTCTTTTTTAATAGCACAAATAGCAGAAATATTATCATTAATTTGATCATTAGGATAATATCTTTGAGAACTTAGAAAAAATTTTTCATTATCAACAAAGGAATAAATTTTATAAATCCCTTTAAATTTTTTTTGAAAATAATTACCATCTAATTCACTTGCATTACTTAAACTTTCATCACACATATTTTCATTATTTTCTCTAAAAGGATTTAAATGTCTCATTGGATGAACAATTCTTTCCATAAAAGGTAAAAAATTTGTTTGAATTTCATTAACATGAATTAAATTGTTTTGCGTTAAATTTACATTATTTATTATTGGTTGTTCATTAAAATGTTCTGAAACATTATTACTTGAATCTTCTTCTAAAGAATTTGATATTCGATGAACTCGATGACGGTTTCCTGGTACATGTGGAATTCTTTCTCTTGATGAGTGAGAACTGTGGCTTCTAGAAAAACTGTCTGAGTATGATTCCATTTTTTTCAGATATTTATTTTTTTTAAGTAATTTTCATTTTATTAATGATTTTTAAGAATGTTTAAAAAAAATGTTTAATAATTTTATAATTTAATATAATTCACAAGTTCTTTATATTAATATCATTTTTTGAATGGTCTATTTATAAATTCAATTAAGATATTATAATGAATTATTATGACATATTAGAACCAAATAATGCTGAAAAAACAAGATCAAATTCAACACTCAATTTAGTATTAGAATATCTATCATAACTTTGTTCTTTTTCTTTCATTTTTTCTATCATTTTTCTTTTTTCTTCGTTTCTTTCATTTTGAACTTGTTTAATTTTATCTCTTAAATCAAAAATTGCTTTTAATTGAATTTTATTTTTTGGATTTTCTTCTAAAAATTTTAAAATTAAATTTTGCTTATCATTATTCACATAATTCCCTTTTGAAATAATACTATCTCTAATTTCAATAAAAATTTTTTTGGCTTGTTCTTCATCATTTAAAGTAGTTGTTTCAGAAAATTTAAAAGCTTCTTTATATTTATTAAATAATTCATTATATGATTTAAGTACTCTTTGTTTAATATTATTTTTATCTTTTTTTATTACTATATCTTCTTTTTTCTTTACTTTTAATTTTTCTGTTTTTTTCATATCATATCTTTCTTTAGCATAATCTTTTAATTTATTATATTCTTTTTGGTTTTCTTCTTCTTTTCTCTCTTTTTGTTTTTTTTTCAAAATATGTAAAGTTAAACTTAATAAACTTTCCATTAAATAACTTTTAGCTTGTGAAATTAAATAATCAATTTGTTCATGATCTAAAAATTTAGGAAAATGATAATATTCTAAATTAGTGCCCATTTCTAATAAATGTTTAATACACCAAACTAATCCTTCATATCTTACATCATATCCATTACTTAATATTTTCAAATAATAAGTTCTTTGTTCTCTTATCATTGAAAAATAAACAAATTTTAAATAACCTTGTTCTTCATTTATTAAATTTAATTTCTTATAATATTTATCTTTTATTCTTTCAAAAGTTTCCATTTTTTTTGTGTGTTCTTTCCCTAATTCTTCTATTTGATATACTATATTATTATAATTTGAAGCTTTTAAACTCATATTTTTAAAAGCATAATCTTTTGTTTTTTTATTAAATATTTTTCTACTAGAATTGTATAATTCTTCAATTTCAAGGAGTTGGTTTTTTAAATTATTTCTATCTTCAATATATTTTTCTTCTATTTTATTTTTTTTTTGATATAATAATTCTAATTCTAATTTTATTTTCTCTTTTTCTTCTTTTTTGGCAGATATTTTATTTGCTATTTTAATTAAATCATCTCTCATTCTTGATTCTTCTCTTGCTTTATCATTTATTAATTTTCTATAATATCTATTTTGAGTTTCTCTTTGTAAATCTTTTGTTTTTTCTAAATTTTCTTCTTTCATTGATTCTAAAGTCTCAATATCTAAATTAAATGAAGTTAAATCTTTCTTATTTTTTTCTTCAAATAAAGATTTATTAAAAACAGATTTTGATTTTGCTAAACTATTCATTAAAATAGTTCCTTCATCTTGTTTATTTTTTAAATAAAATTTTGCTAAAGTTGTATTTGTAACAACTGGAGTACTACTTAAATATGAATTTATACTTTTTGTTAATTTCATTATTGAAGAAATTTTTTCTAAATCTTTTAATTTTGATAATGAATTTTCTTTTGAATATAAATTTTTCAATGCTGAAAATAACATATTATAATTATCTTCTTTATAACTAATATTTTCATGTTCCCATAATGTTAAATTTTTAACATCTTTTTCTTCATTTTTAATTTCTTTTATTTTTTCATTTTTTTCATAATTATATGTTCTATCTGTTAAACATATTTTATAGTTTTTTGGTTTTTTTTTTAATTTTATAGGAATTTTAAAATATGATAAATTTTTTGAAATGTTTTTTGAACTATTCCCTTCTGTTTCATTTGTTGTATATTCTGTTAAATCTTTTGAATTTGGAAATGAAGTATATTTATCATTGGGTTGTCTTTCTTCTGTTAATAATGAATATATATTTATTGATGTTGAATCTGATGCGTTAGTAGTTGTTTTATCCATTTCAAAAAATAATTAAAAATAATTTAAATTTATATATTTGCTTTTTATTTTCGTTGAAAAATAATTTTTAAAAATAATATTAAGTTATTTTAAATCTGATGTACTTAATGTATTATTTATTTAAATTAATAATTAATAAATTCAATTTCTTTTAATACATTTAATTCTAACTTATTTAGAATAAATTTTGATGACAAATAATTTAAATTCTCAAAATTGTTTTCAGTCAAATAACCAACAAAATAATTTTCAATTTCTTCCAAATGGAAAAGTTGCAATGATAATAAAAAACCAAGTTTATATATTTAGAAGTCGTTCAAAATCACGCTTTCTAAATCATTTTGAAAAAACAGAAAATACAAGTATTAATAATAATAAAGATAATCATGAAATAAGTTCATTGAATAAATCAGATAAAGAAAAAAGTAAAAAGAAAAAAGAAAATAAAGTATTAAAAGAAAGAAAAGGTGATTGGATTTGTTATTTTTGTAAAAATTTGAATTTCTCTTTTAGAGATATATGTAATAGATGTCAAAAAACAAAAAAAGAATCAGAAATTACGTCAAATAAATTTTATTATTTATATAATCATTTTACGCAAATGAATAATATGTGTAACAAAATAAATAAATAAAAAAAAATGTAGAGCAATTATCATATAAGCAATTATAGAGTAAGTATAAAGAGTAAAAATAATAATAATATAAATTGAAATATAAAATTATCTTAGCACAATAATATATTTACTTAATTTAAATTAAAACATTTATATAAGATATAAAAGATAATTAAAAAAATATATATTTTTTAAAATATAAAAAAATAAAAAAGAAAAAATATGACAGATCAAAAAATATCAGTTCTTTTAGGTGATATAGGTGGAACAAATAGTCGTCTTCGTTTAGTATATATGTCAAAAGAAAAAGTATTAGAAACAATAGATGAAAAAGATTACCAAACATATAAATATAATGGTTTAAAAGAAATATTAGAAGATTATTTAAAAGCATTTAAAAATAAAGAGACATTCCCAAAATTATCTGTTTTAGGAATTCCAGGAGCAGTAATAAATAATAAAGTTTTAGGATCATTTGCTCTTCCAGATTTAAATGGAAAAACTGGAAATGAAATAGGTAAAACTTTAGGAATAGAATACTTAATGTTTTTAAATGATTTTAATGTAAATGGATATGCAATTCAAAATAAAGATATTAAAGAAGGTATTGATTATATTTCATTAACTCCAAATATTAAACCAATTGAAAATGGAACTAAAAGTTTAATTGGTGCTGGAACTGGATTAGGAACAGGTTTTTTAACTAAGAAAAATTATGATAAATATTATACTGTTAATTCAGCTCAAGGTGGACAACAAGATTTTCCTGTTAATAGTGAATTGCAGTTAAAATATAAAAATTTTTTAAGTAATTTTTATAATGTTCAAAATCCAACTTGTGAAAATGCTTGTTGTGGTTCTACTATTATTTTAATATATAAATTTATTTGTGAAGAAGAAAAAATAAGTGAAAATGATAGTAATTTAAAAAAGGAAATTTTGGAGTTAAAAGGTGATTTAAATAATGAAAATGTTAGAAATTTAAATAAAAAAATTATTGATAATGCATTGAATGATAAATGCCCGTTATGCAAAAGAGTATTAAATTTCTTTATTGAAATATATGCTTCAATTTCAGCGAATTTAGCTTTAGTAACTTTAAGTTTAGGGGGAGTTTATTTATTTGGAGGAGTTACTGCAGGAATTGCAGAATATATGAAAACAAATAATATTTTTATAAATAATTTTGTACATAAAGGAGGTATGGAAATATTATTAGAAACTATTCCAATTTATGCTGTTATTAATGAAAAATTAGGTATTATTGGAGCTGGTGAATATGCTAGACAAGCTATTGAAGATGGTAGATTTGATTTAATTTTTAATTAATTTTTTTTTAAATGTTGTATATTATTAATATAATAGATTTATAATTTATATCTTAAAAAAAATTTTATTTCTAAATTCCTTATTTGAAAATAATACTATAATTAATGAATTGGGAAATTCTTCATATTTATCATCAAAATAATTATAAATTTTTCTTCAAACAATTGATAAATAGGCAACTTTTTAAAAAATATATTATTTATTTATTTTTTTTTTTAAATATTTCTATTTAAAAAAAAAATATAAATTAACTGGAATATGAAAATTTTAATAAAGTCAATAAAAATAATAAGAAAAAATCCAAAATTAGTTTTCATGACTTTTATATTATTTATTGTTAGTGCAATTTTTACTCTAAATATAAATAATTTTACAAAAAGAATGTTTTTTAGAAAAATAAGTGAAAATGAATTAGATAAAAATGGAAATAATATTTCATATTCAATTCAATATCCTTTATTATATTATTTTGTTCAAAATATATCTAAACATTATTATTTTGGAGATTGGGATTATTTAAATATTAAAAATAATATATTTCAAAATAAAAAAGGTGAAGTAGAATTAAAATTTGGAAGAGATTCCAAAGGAAATTTCATATCAGGATTAGAAACAGATAATTCAACAATAACTTTATATTTCTTTTTGAAAGATGGACTATATATAGATTATTTTTTTAGAGGAAATATTTCATTTTCTTTCCCAAAAGGTTTTAGTAACACATTAACTGAATCAATATCAAAAAAAAAAAATTTCACAATAGAATTAAAAAATGTAAATATATCATATTATTTTGGAGAATATTTTGATGATTTTGAACCAAAAGATTTAGAACATAATGATATAAATATTACATTTGTTCCTAGAGAAAAACAATTTTCAAATAATCAAAATTTTGAAAAAGGAAGTACATTATTTTCAAGAGTATATTTTTCAATAAATAATGAAAAAGAAGATTTTTCAACAAAATTTTATGGAATAATGTATGGAGGAGGATCATATACAGGAAGAACATTAAATTATTCAATAGCATTAACAATGATAGCATTAATTGAAATATATTATTCAACAATGTTTATATCTGAAATGGCAGATAATTATCAATTATCTTTAAATACTGATTTAATTACTGTTGTTATTCAAATTATGTGGGATTCTTTAATTTGTGCTATTAATTTTTTCTTAGCTATTACTAATGAAAGTTCCTCTTATGAATATGGAATGCCTTCTATGACTTTTTTTGCTTTATTTTCAGTCTTTCAATTAAGAATTTTATTTCTTGCTTGGAAAAGCAGAAATAATGAATTATTATTTGAAAATGCTATTTTATTTAGAAAAAAATTATTAAAGTTCTATACTACTTTTTATTGTTCTTTATTTATTTGCTTAGTTAGTATAAGATTAATTTTTGAATATTTTATTTTAACTTATTTATTATTTTTTTCTACTTGGATTTTTCAAATTTATCATAGTGTAAAAAATAGCGTAAAACCTCCAATGTCTTTTTCTTATGTGTTTATATTTACATTTTTTAAAATGTTAATTCCAATTTATGTAAAAGCTTATCCTTCAAATTTATTTGAATTGCAACCAGCATATAAAAAAGTTATAATAGTAATATTAACATTATTTATAGAAGCTATAATAATTTCTCTTCAAAAAATATTAGGACCTAAATTTTTTATTCCAAAATGTTTAAAAGGAGAACAATATGATTATTATAAAAATTTAAATGAAGTAAGTGAAAATGATTTAGAAAGTATTTGTGCTATTTGTTTAGTTAAAATAAGAGATGATCCTACAAAAGAATCAGATATTAAATTAGAATTAATTTCTGATAATAAATATTTAGAAAATGAAGATAATGATAAAGAAGAAAAACAAATTTCTCTTGGAGAAAAATTAATTAAAACCATTGAAAAATGGAAATATAATTATAATAAAAAACCTTTAATGGTTACTCCTTGTCATCATGTTTATCATTCTATTTGTTTAGAAAAATGCCTACAATCTAAAAATTTTTGCCCTTGTTGTAGAAACCAAATACCTTCTATTGATGATCTTTGAAAATGATTAAATATTTTTTTATTATTATTATTTTATATTTAACCAAAAAATTATTTTTAATGTGTTTTTTAATAAGTTTACAAGTTTTAAATTTTTTAATTTTTTATGATGAATAAAAAAGAATGTCCATCCAAATTTAATTGAAGACTATTTTTAAACTGATAGGTTTTTTTCTCATTTATTTCTTAAAAAAAGAAAAATAAAAATATATTCTTATATATTCTTTTTATATATATCAATTAATTGTGTTTTTAATATTTATTTATTTAATTAATGAAAAATTGGGATGAATATGATGATATTTCAGAAAATGGAGATAATGAAAATGAAAAGGAAGAAAAAATAATAAATGAAGCAAAAAAATTACTTTTTCTTCGAAAATATTCCAATACAAAGATAAAAATTAATGAACTTGAAAAAATAATTATAGAAAGTAATTATGATGATTGTTGTATCATTAAAAAAATAAATAATTATTTAATAAATAATGCAAAAAAATCAAAAGATAATAATAATAATAATAATAATAAAATTCATCATTCACGTTTGAAAAGACACAATAAATATAAACATCAAAATAATAATAAAAGAATAATATATAAAGAAAGAGAAGTAGAATTAGATTATGACAAAATAGAAACTAATAACATAAATGAAAAAGAAGAAAATAAAGAACAAGATATAAAAATAATAAATTTAAACACAAGAAGTATAAGTACAAGTGGGAATTCAATAGCATCAACAAGTCCAGAAAATATGAATTTAAAGCATTATTATTCTTCAGATTTAAATGTAGAAAAAAAAAATTTATCTCCTTTTTCAATTGAAAATTCATCATATTTCCCAAAAAATTCATATGCTTCTTATTTATTAGGTGATAATTATTATATTAATGATTCTGCTAATTCGAAATTAAAAGGTGCTAAATTTCCAAGTAAATTATTTCCTTGGGGTTTTCTTTGATCAACCTATTGAAAAAGATTTAATTGAAGATAATAATTTTAATTTTAATTTTGATGATAATAATAATACTAATTTTAATTACAATTGGGATATGGTAATAAATTATTATAAAAATCCTTCTTCTTCTTCAATTTAAATTTAATTACAAATTTATTTAAAATTCAAGTTTATGTAAATAATATATTTTTATATCATTCATTATTCAAATTAAATAAAATAATTTAATTAAAACTATTTAATATTTTGTTAAAAACATTATATTTAATTCAAAAACCGTAAATAATTTTTAAAGTTATAAAATGGAAGTAATAAAAGCAAATTGTTATAGATGTAAACAAAATTATGAGAATCCAATTCAATTATCATGTAAACACAGTTTATGTCAAAAGTGTCTAGTCCGTTCAATATTAAAAAATAATTTACTTGAACTTTCTGAAAAAGACACATTTATAATACCATGTAAATGTAAAAATGGAAATATAGAATTATCACT
>JAEEGI010025621.1_pt1 | contig 11415 bp, 10 predicted proteins | sample 8958751 | NCBI WGS metagenome assembly JAEEGI01 (sample SAMN16246545, study PRJNA631951) | gut metagenome | biome: gut microbiome; feature: rumen; material: KS-attached | host: Bos | place: Iran: Karaj | collected 2018-10 | reverse complement strand
GTGTTCATCCTCTGCTCTCCCCACAATCCCATCGGACGGATCTGGACGCGCTCTGAGCTGGCAAAGATGCTGGAGATATGCCGCCGGCACAGCGTGAAGGTGATCTCCGACGAGATCCACCACGATTTCGAGCTCGGCGGACATAAGCATACCCCCACGCTGGCCGTGGGAGACTATGGGGATATGGTCGCCATGCTCACCGCGCCGAGCAAAACCTTCAACCTGGCCGGGCTGCAGAACTCCTTTGTGATCCTTCCCGACAAGGATATCCGGGACCGCTACGATGCCGCGCTGCGTGACGTGCACATCATGGGCGGCAATTCGCTGGGTAATGTGGCCGCCGCGGCAGCCTATACCGGGGGAGCGGACTGGCTGGAGTCGGTGCTGCGCACCGTGGAAGACAACGACGCTCTCTTCCGCGCCAGACTGGCAGAGGGCCTTCCGAAAGCCGTGATCTCACCGCTGGAGGGGACTTATCTGCTGTGGGTGGATCTCAGCGCCTATGTGGCGGCAGAGGACATCAAAACCGTCATGGAGGAGCGCTGCGGACTGGCTTTGGACTACGGCACGCAGTTCGGCGGCAACGCCCCCTGCCACATCCGCGTCAACCTCGCCACCGACGGCGCGGTGGTGGAAGAAGCGGCTGCCCGTCTGATCCGAAACCTGTCCTGAGAAGATAAAAAGAGCCCGGAGCTATCCGATGCCCCGGGCTCTCTGCGGATGATCCTTTTTTCAGCCTTCGGTTACCCCGCGGAGGACTTTGTAAAGCAGTTCGTAAAGCTTTATCGCCTCTCCCTGCTCCAGCCGGATGTACTTGCTCACTTCGGCAGGAACGGAAACGGCCTTGTCGCGCAGGGCTTCTCCCTTGTTGGTGATCTCCACGATGAGTACACGCTCATCCTCGGTGGAACGGTAGCGCTTGACGAATCCCTTCGCCTCAAGGCTCTTCAGCACCGGAGTAAGCGTGCCGCTGTCGAGATAGAGCTTTTTGCCCAGCTCTTTCACGCTGATTTTTTTCTCTTCCCAGAACACCATCATGGTGATGTACTGAGTATACGTCAGATCCAGCGCGTCCAGATACGGGCGGTACTTCTTGATCACTTCCCGGGATGCCGCATACAAGGGAAAGCAAAGCTGATTCTCAAGTTTCAATCCGTCGTACTTGCTCATGTTGTCCTCCAGCAAAACGGTTGTTGTTAGCGTAAGTATAAGTCTTTTTGAATCAGAATTCAAGAAATAAAACCCGAAATTTGTTAATAATTTATGAACGGATTATCCTCTCGGCAGACCCTCCGGATCCTTCGGTCACTGTATGGGCAAAAACACAAAACCATAATCGGAAAGGTGAGTAAAAATGGACAGAAAAGCATTCTATAATCTTGAATACGGCGTCTTCATGCTCTCCTCCCGCAGCGGGGAAAAGCTCGGAGGATGCATCATCAACACCTGCTTCCAGGCAGCGTCCGGCCCGGCGCGGCTGGCCATTTCGTGCATCAACGGCAACTACACTCCCGAACTGATCCGAGAGAGCTCCCTGTTCGATCTTACCGTGCTGGACCGGACGGTTTCCTTCGACACGATCCGCCACTTCGGCATGCAGTCCGGCCGGGATACGGACAAGTTTGCCTCCTTTGAGCATGCCGTGGATGAGAACGGGATCCCCTATCTGACCAAAGAGGCCAACGCCGTGTTCCGCTGCAGGGTCGTTTCGTCGCAGGATCTGGGCAGCCACACGCTGTTCATCGGCGAAGTGCTGGACGCCGAGGTACTCGGGACGGAAAAATCGCTGACCTATGCCGTCTATCAGTCGGAGGTCAAACCGAAGCCCGAGAAGAAGGCGCGGGATCGGAAGATCATCGGCTGGCGGTGCCGGATCTGCGGATTCGTCTACGAAGGCGCGAAGCTGCCCGAGGATTATGAGTGTCCCCTGTGCAGCCACGGCCCCGAGGACTTTGAGCCCGTTTACGAAGAGGAGCCCGCCGTGAAAAAGATCCTCGGCTGGAAATGCAAAATCTGCGGATATATTTACGACGGCTCCGAGCTGCCCGCCGGTTTCCGCTGCCCGATCTGTGACCAGGGCGCGGATGAATTCGAACCGATCTACGCGTAACCTCGCGGAGACATATACATAAAAGGACGTGTCCTGTCGGACACGTCCTTTTTCAGGCGTTATCGGTCTCTACGCCGCGGTTGACTTCTTCGGGGGTGCGGTATGTGGTGACGACCCTTCGGAGCAGCTCGGTGAGGCGCTCCTCGCTCCATTCTCCGGTGACGGCCTCATCCAGTTCCTCCAGCGCGGCCATGATCCGCTCGGGATCGATGTCCTCCTGCTCCTCTACGAAGATCTTGTCGCCCTTTTTCGTGAGGGTTTCGGAATCCATCAGAAGCTCCTCATAGAGCTTCTCTCCGGGCCGCAGTCCGATCTCCACGATGTCGATATCCTTATACGGTGTCAGCCCGTGGAGCCGGATCATGTTTTCCGCCAGCGAAAGGATCTTCACCGGCTGCCCCATGTCCAGAACAAAGATCTGGTTCTGTTCCGCCATGGCTCCGGCCTCCAGCACCAGCTGCACCGCTTCGGGAATGGTCATGAAAAAGCGGGTGATGCGCTTGTCGGTCACCGTGATGGGGCCGCCCGCGGCGATCTGCTTTTCAAACAGCGGGACCACCGAGCCGTTGGACCCGAGCACATTGCCGAAACGGACCGAACAGTACTCGGTGGCGCTCTCTCTCCGGCTCTGCAGGATCATCTCGCAGAAGCGTTTGCTCGCGCCCATAACGTTGGTGGGATTTACGGCCTTGTCCGTTGAGATCATCACGAACTTCTTCACGCCGTATTTCTCCGCCGCGCGCACCACATGATACGTCCCGAAAATGTTGTTCTTCACGGCCTCTTCGGGGTTGTGCTCCATCAGGGGGACATGCTTGTGCGCCGCGGCGTGGAAAATGATGTCCGGGCGGTATCGGTCCGTGATGCTGTAGACCTTCGCCTTGTCCCGCACGGACGCGATCTCCACGCAGAGATCCAGCGCCGCCCCGTAGACACGCAGAAGCTCCTGCTGGATGTCGTAGGCGTTGTTCTCGTAGATATCCAGGATGATCAGCCGCTTCGGAGAGTTTGCGGCGATCTGCCGGCAGAGTTCGCTGCCGATCGAGCCGCCTCCGCCGGTGACCAGCACGGTCCTTCCCCGGATAAAGGCGTTGACGGTAGAGGTGTCAAGCCGCACCGGCTCGCGGCCCAGCAGGTCTTCGATGCGCACGGTTTTCAGGTGCTGCATGCTCGGGTCCGCCACGCCGAGAGTCTCGCGGATGGAGGGCATGGTGAGCACCTGCCGTCCGGTCTGCGCACAGAGCGTGAGCACCTCGCCGCGGTCCTTCATGCTCGCGGTGGGTATGGCGAAAATGATCTTGGTGACGCGGTATTTTTCCGCCGCGGAGCGTATCCTGTCCCGCCCGCCCACAATAGGCACGCCGTTGAGATACTTGCCGTGCTTGTTGGGGTTGTCGTCGATCAGGCAGACCGGCCGGCCCTCTTCCATTTGTTTGCCCAGCAGCTCCCGCACCAGGATATCCCCCGCGGAACCGGCACCGATGATCATGATGCGCTCCCTGGAATTCGGCTTGCGTTTGATAAGGACCTTCGTAAGGCGGAAAACACAGCGCATGGCTGTGAACAGGCCGGTCTGCAGCACGAGCATGGCGCAGTAGGTGCTGATCGGCAGCCGGGGAAAAAGCGGAAGCGTAACGGCCAGGTTGACCGCGAACGCCGTGACCGTGGCCAGGATCATACGCGAAACGTCCGACGCCGTCACCGCGTGCCAGATGAATTTGTACATCCTCATGATCCAGAACACCAGCAGCGTCACAGCGATCTGAACGGGCATGATAAGCCGCATCCTGTCCACGAAGCGGGCGGGAATGGAGGAAAATACAAAATCGAACCGGACAGCCAGAGACAGCCAGTCGGTAAAAATAAGGATCAGAACGTCAAGAAAGATGACGAGCGCCGTATGATACATTCTGATCCGCGCTTTGTTTTTCGTTTTGGTCTTCATGATCAAGGGGTATCTCCCGTTATAATCGAATCGCAGGCATATTTATACAAATACATGATATACCATAGCGCTGCGGTTTTGTCAAAACAAAGCCCCGGGAGGACTTCTCCCGGGACATGTTTCCTATGGGGATCCGGAAAAGCCGTCACGCCCGGCACGGCAGTGATCTGCCCGGTGAACAGGCGGGCATTTTCCCGTCTTCCCTACGGCTGCTCCGAAGCCTGTCTGTCGATCGTTCCCCCGTCGGCGAGATCCTTTCCCTCAAGGAGCAGCAGCTTCTCCGTAAGCAGTCTGGTAAATCCGCTCATCACCGCGCTGGTAATGATCAGAGCTTCCGGAGATTCGGCGGACATCTCCGTGACGTCCTCATGCTCCAGGATCGGTCCCGCAAGCCGGCGTGTCTGCTCTACAAAATACTGCGCGGTAAGACGGTGGCGGGCCGCAAACGCGGTATAGATCCGCTCAACTTCCTCCCGTGACAGTCCCGTGGGGATGATACGCTGGATCAGCGCGATGCTCAGTGAATGCTTGAGCGAGAGGATAATGATCAGATAGGCGATGTGCTCGCGGTAGTATCTGCGCTTTATGGGCTGGGGCATCACTTTGATCCGGACGTAATTATTGATGGTAGCGGCGGTAATGAACTGTTCCTCCTTGAGTTCGGGCGGAAAATAGTCCAGATAGTCCTTCAGCAATACCGTGATCTGCTCCATATACAGCCCGAGATCCGGGATCTCCTCCCAGGCGGGCAGGCGGAAACTGTTCAGATAGGACTCCCAGCGGCGGAGCTTCCCCGCCACCAGCGCTTTGTCATAAGCCATGGTCTTCTCTCCTCCTCATTTTGATTATATCATACTCTCAATCATTTACAAGAATGAATTGATTTTACCGTCATTGACATAATGGTATCTGCAATATATAATAATATATGATATTAGATATGGCAGTTACGGAGCTGAAGATATGAGTTTTGCTGTTATCACGGACACCTCCGCCAATCTTCCCACCGCGTACATCCGCGAGCACGGCATCGGCGTCGTTCCTTTTTCTTATTATATCGACGGCCGCGAGCTGACGTGTAAGGACACGGAAGGCTTTGACGGGGACACTTTTTATGATTCGATCCGTTCGGGCATGAAGGTCACCACCTCCATGATCAACGCGGACCGCTACGAGAAGTGTTTTCGCGCCGCGCTGGAAGCCGGGGAGGATCTTGTTTACGTGGGGATGTCCTCGGGTATCAGCGGTTCGTGCGGCTGCGCGGAGGGCGTGGCAGACAGTCTGCGCGCGGAATATCCGGACAGGGCGATCATTACCGTGGATACCTTCGGCGCCTCACTGGGCGAGGGATTGCTCGTCATGCTGGCGGCAGAGCTTCGCGACCGCGGCTTCGGCGCCGACGAGGCCCGCTCTGTCCTGGAAGACCGCAGGACGTATATGTGCCAGGTGTTTACCGTGGACGACCTGATGCATCTGCGCAGTACGGGCCGCCTGTCCAACGCCGCTGCTCTGATCGGCACGATGCTGAACATCAAGCCTCTCCTCAAAGGGGACACAAAGGGCAGGATCGTCGCTTTCCGAAAAGTCCGCGGACGCCGCCGGAGCATCGAAGCCATGGCGGAGGAGTACGACCGTCTGGTGGACGGCGCAGCCGGTCAGATCATAGGGATCGCCCAGGCCGGGTGCCGCGGCGACGCGGAGGCGCTGTGTGAGCTTCTGAGGAAAAATCATCCTCCCCGCGACATCCTGACGGTGGAATATGAACCCGTGACCGGTTCCCATGTCGGCCCCGGAGCTTTGGCCCTGTTCTTCTTCGGGAACCCCGAATTCCGCGGCGAAAAAACTCTTTGATTATTTATATTACGGAGGTGCTCCCATGAGTGAGTTTGTGATCTATACCGATTCAGCCTGTGACATCCCCGAGGAAACGCTCGCGGAATGGGACGTAGCGTACAGTTCCCTTACCTATACCTTCGAGGGCGACACGCGGGTATACGGAAATTACGAGATCCCTTATCATGAGTTTTACGACAGGGTCCGGCGGGGCGGCGTAGCACGCACCTCCGCCGTAAACGCCGAGACCTTCCTCCGCGGGTTTGAGCAGATCCTTCTCGAGGGGAAGGACATTCTGTATGTCGGTTTTTCCTCGGGGCTGAGCAGCACCTGCGGCGACGCGGGGATCGCCGCGAACGAGCTCCGGAAGAGATTCCCCGAGCGCGATATCCGCTGTGTGGACACCCGCGCGGCTTCCGCGGGCTTCGGCCTGCTGCTGTGGATGGCGGTAGAATGCAAAAGGAACGGCGGTACGCTCGACGAATGCGAGCAGCTCCTTCGGGACAACCGCTTCCGCCTCTGCCACTGGTTCACGGTGGAGGATCTCGTTTATCTCAAGAGAGGCGGGCGCATCAGCGCCGCCACCGCGTTTGTGGGCAACATGCTCAGCTTCAAGCCCGTGCTGCACATGGACGATGCCGGCCATCTGATCAACCGCTTCAAGGTGCGCGGGAGAAAAGCCTCTCTCGAGGCGCTCGCGGACAAGTACGGCGAGCTGGCTCTGGACAAGGCCGGCGGCACGGTGTTCATCTCCCACGGCGACTGCGAGGACGACGCCCGAAAGCTGGCGGATATCCTCCGTGAGCGCTACGGAGCGAGTGTGGCGAAAACCGTGTTTGTGGGCCCGGTGATCGGCGCGCATTCCGGGCCGGGGACGCTCGCGCTGTTCTTTGTGGGAAAACACCGTTGATCCCGCCGGCAGCGCGCAGCAGAGAGATCGGAATAATATAAGAAACGGAGGATAAACGAATATGGATGATGTGGGCGATTACCGTTACGACACGCAGCTGCTCATCGAGGGCGAGGGGCTGGACGAGGACGCGATCAATGATTATTTCCTCGAGCATTTCGAAGGGGACTGCCTTCTCGCGGCAGGAGACGACGAACTCATTAAGATCCACTATCACACCAACGAGCCGTGGAAGGTGCTGGAATACTGCCGCACTCTGGGCGAGATCTTCGACATCGTCGTGGAAGATATGTTCCGCCAGGCGCGCGGCGAGAAGGGCTGAACCTCCCTTCCCCGGCTGCCCGGACCCATAAGGAAAGGGCCGCTCCGGTACCCGCAGACGGATCCCGCAGGGTTCGCGGAACGAAAAGCCTCGCCGGCTTGACGCCGGTGAGGCTTTTCGTGTTTTTTCCAAATAATTCGTTGTCATTCGCTCGCACATTTGATATAGTAAGGGATACCTGTTTTGTGAGGTTGGGCGCGATGAAATTCAATAAGGATATGCTGGGTAAAAACTGGATACCGTATACTGTCGCCACCTGCTCGGCGGTAGTGGTTTATCTGCTGCTGTCCCACATCGGAAACATCTGGCACGGGATAACGGTGGTGTTCGGCTTTATATCTCCGGTCTTCGGCGGGATCATTCTCGCCTATCTGATCGACGCTCTGGTGGTTTTTTTCGAGAAGAAGGTATTCAAAAAAATCTCCTCGGACAAGCGCCGGCGTCTCGTCTCTCTCGTGGTGGCGATGCTGCTGCTGCTCGCCTTTCTGGTGACGCTGGCTTTGACTCTGATCCCGCAGGTATTTGAGAGCGTACGCGTTCTGGTGAACAACCTCGGCGGATATGTCCGCTCTCTGCAGGACACCTTTGACCAGCCTGTGCTCACCTTCGGCAAGTTTAAGCTGGACATATCCACACTGATCCAGTACGGAGAGGGCATGCTGGAAAGGCTGGCGCTCACTCTGCGGGAGAACATAGGCCGCGTGCTCGACGCCTCGGTAAACATCGGCAAGGGCTTCTTCAACGGCGTGATCTGTGTTATTCTGGCGATCTATTTCCTGATGTCCAAGGAACAGCTGCTCGAAGTCATCAAAAAAGCCATGTGGCAGCATATGGATGAGCAGAAGTTCCGCCGTCTCAGCCTTGTCGGCCGCCAGTGCAACCGGATCCTGATCAGCTACATTGCCTGCGATCTGTTCGACGGCCTCATCGTAGGCGTGGCGAATTTCATTTTCATGACCGTGTTCGGGATGCCCTATGGGGTGCTGGTATCCGTGTTCGTGGGTCTGACGAACCTGCTGCCCACCTTCGGCCCGATCATCGGCGGCGCCATCGGCGCGTTCATCCTGCTGCTGGCCAACCCCGGACACATGGTTTGGTTCCTTGTGTTCACCGTTATATTGCAGACCATCGACGGCTATATCATCAAGCCCCATCTGTTCGGTGACTCTCTGGGCGTACCCCCGCTGTGGGTGCTGATCTCGGTCATCGTGGGCGGACGCATTTTCGGCGTATGGGGCATCATGCTGGCCATTCCGTTTGCCGCGATCACGGACTTTGTGTTCCGGGACATCCTGTGGACAAAGCTCACCGTGCAGCAGGCGACGAACCAGGCAGATCAGCTGGCTGCCGAGCAGCTCAAGCAAAACGCGATAAATCAGCTGAAATAATCTGACGGACAGGAAGATCATGGGAGAAGAAAGAAGCAAAAGTCCCCGTCGGTGGGGCGACAGGCGGGACGGCCGCTGGGTCAAGGCTCCGGGGCTGCAGACCATTATGAGTTACCTGATGCCCAAGCGCACCGACTGCGAGGTATATCTGCACGACACGATCGACGCCACCGAGCTCACGGCGTGGCTGGCGGAAAGGAACGCTCTGCACCCCGAATACAAAACCACGGTGTTCCACTGCTTTGTAACGGTCATGGCGCGCATGGTTCGGGAGCGTCCCAAAATGAACCGTTTCATTCAGGGATGGCGGATGTACGAGCGCGATGAGGTCAGCCTGAGTTTTGTGGCCAAGCGCCGTTTTGCCGACGGTGCGGACGAATCGCTGATGGTGTTCGTACCCGGCGACGGCGACACCTTGGACGACGTGAGCCGAAAGATCGCCGGAGACGTGCGCGAGATGCGCAAAAGCGAGACCTCTACCGGCGGGATCGACGCGCTGCTGGACTCGCTGGCGAAGCTGCCTCGGCTGTTCCTTGCGGCCTTCGTGCGCGTGGTCCGCTGGCTGGACTTCTGGGGGGTCAATCCCAAAGCGCTCACCGAAGGCGATCCCAACTATTCCTCGGTGTTTCTGAGCAACCTGGGTTCGATCCGCTGCCCGGCGGTTTACCATCATCTGAACAACTACGGCACCAACAGCATCATGATCACCGTCGGCACGCTGCATAAGGAAAAGCTGCTGATGGACGACGGCAGCGAGCAGATCCGCGACGTGATCGATATCGGCGCCACACTCGATGAACGCATTGCCGACGGATTCTACTTTGCCCGCAGCCTGCGTCTGGCCAAGCATATATTCGCCCACCCCGAGCTCCTGGACCGGCCGCTGGGGGAAGAAAGCGGATTTGAATACTGATACGGATAAGGACGAACGCAAATGACACAAACCAAAAAAGCCACCATCTGGACCAGGGGATTCATCCTGATCACCCTGTGCAACGTGTTCGCCAACATGGCAATGTTCTCGGTGAACACTTATCTGACCACCTATATGACGTACCTGGGCGTCGGCGCGTCTCTGGCCGGTCTGATCGCCGGCCTGTACTATGCCGTGGGTCTGGCCATGCGGCCGATCGCGGGGCCCATGCAGGCCACGCTGAACAAGAAAAAGCTGATGACGGCCACCTACGCTCTGGGTCTGATCGTGAACGTATGCTACGGGCTGTTCCCCTCGGTGGGGCTGTTCGTGCTCTTCCGCCTGATCCACGGCATCCAGCTGGCATTCTACGGCTCTCTGTCGTTCACCATCGCATCCGCCTCCCTGCCCAACGAAAAGATGTCTTCGGGCATCGGCATTTTCGGACTGAGCGGCATCGTATCTCAGGCTCTCGGCCCGAGCGCCGGCGTGTGGGCGATGAATTTCGGCAACAGCCTCTGGGGTGACGGCGGCGGCTTCAGGGCGATCTTCCTGATGAGCGCGTTCTTCAGCCTGCTGAGCGTGATCCCCTGCCTGTTCCTCCCCAATTTCGACGAGACGCGGGAGGTCAGGAAAGAAACGGGCGTATGGTATAAAAACATCATCGCTCCCCAGGCTCTGATGCCCTCCTTCGTCGTGGGCATGTTCATGCTCTCGGGCATGCTGCTCACCACCTATATCATCCCCTACGGCGCCTATAAGGGCATTGAGAACATCGGCCTTTACTTTACGGTCAACGCCTTCGTCATGGTCATCACCCGTCCGATCGCCGGCAAGCTTACCGACAAATACGGCCCCGGCGTCACGATCTGGCCGGGCATGGCGCTGTACATGACCGCGTTCCTGCTCGTATCCTTTGCCACCGATATCCGCTTTATCATCGCCGCGGCGCTGTGCGCTTCCACCGGCGGCGGTATCGTAAGTCCCGGAGCCCAGTCCATGACCATGCAGGCAGTCCCGTCCGCCCGCCGGGCCGTGGCGAGCAACACGCTGTACACCGTGATGGACATCGGCAACTTCCTCGGGCCCACGCTGGGCGGCATGATCCTGGCGCGCAGCAATTACGAGACCATGTTCCGCTGCGCCCTGATCCCCCAGTCCATGGCGCTGATCGTGTTCGCGCTGGGATGGAAGGCCTATCTGCGCAACCGCGACGCCGCGCGCGAGGCCGACCGGGCGGAAGCGGAATAAGCGCGCCCCTGCGGCGGAAAAACGCGGAGGCGGCGCCTTTGGGATGATCGTTTTCGTCCCGGAGGCGCCGCCTTCGTGCTTTTTTATTGCGGAATCTGGCGCTGTCCGCTATAATATACGCGTGAAAAGTCTTACGGAAAGAGGGATGCGGAAATGGCACTGATCCAAGTCAGCATGATGGCGCAGACACTGGGGCGCACGGTCCCGGTGACGGTGATACTCCCCACCGACAAAATGGTCTTTCCCGGGCAGCCTGTGAGAGAGGACAAGCCCTATAAGACCCTGTATCTTCTCCACGGCGTGCTCGGCAGCTGCATGGACTGGGTCGCGGGAACAAGGATCCAGCGTTTTGCCGAGGACAACGATCTGGCCGTGGTGATGCCCTCCGGCGACAATATGTTTTATCTTGACCATCCCGAGAGCGGCAATTATTACGCCGAATTCGTCGGCCGGGAGCTGGTGGAGCAGACGCGCAGGATGTTCCCCCTCTCGCGGAAACGGGAGGACACCTTTATAGGCGGTCTGTCCATGGGCGGCTACGGCGCGCTGCGCAACGGACTGAAATACGCCGAGACCTTCGGCAGCATCGTGGCTCTCTCCTCCGCTCTGATCCTGGAGGAGAATCTGGAAAAAACCAACGATGTTCCGTTTTTCATTGCGCGCCGCGACTACGCGGAGGCGTGCTTCGGCGATCTGGAAGCCGCGCTGACCAACGACCGGAACCCGGAGGTCCTGCTCCGTGA
>JAEEGI010025620.1_pt1 | contig 11415 bp, 8 predicted proteins | sample 8958751 | NCBI WGS metagenome assembly JAEEGI01 (sample SAMN16246545, study PRJNA631951) | gut metagenome | biome: gut microbiome; feature: rumen; material: KS-attached | host: Bos | place: Iran: Karaj | collected 2018-10 | reverse complement strand
TCGTCGTCGAGGTGTAGAAAGTCAGCAGCAAGCAACGACGGAGATACCATTGTAGCCATTCGACATATTCTTGGTTAAGTTACACAAACGCGCATACTGCTTAAGAAACAGAATGGTGGACGGACTGGGGAGGAACTCGTTTTGAGTAGAATTTTGCATAGGCATGTTTGTTTTGATGTTTCTAATAATGAAACGCAACACTATGCCCGTTTATTATATTTGAGGTGCACAAATATGCAAATTTTTCAGTTTCTCTCTCATGCCGTTCAGGAAGTCGGCGGCTGTCATGCGCTTCTTGCCCTCAAGCTGCAGTTCCAGAATCTCCAGCTCCTCGTCGGCTGTGGAGAAATAGAGGTGCTTGCCCTCTACGCTGACAGCGAACGCCTTGCTGCAGACTCGCCCCGTCTTGTTGGTCTTGAAGATTTTCAGCACCGAGGCTTTGCCATCGTTGTCGGCCATCTTCACCCATGCTCCGGGCACAGGGCTCAGTCCTCTTACAAAGTCGTATATCTGCTTGGCTGGTTTGCTGAAGTCTATCTCGCAGTTGTCCTTGAAAAGCTTCGGCGCGTTGTGCACGGCTTTTGCCTCGTCTTGTGGCAGCGCTTGCGGGCAGCCGTCGGTGGCCAGTATGTCGCCGATAGTCTCCAGACAAATCTCTGCGCCGAGGCGCATGAGTCCGTCATAGACATACTCTACGTCGGCCTCGTCGGGTATGTCGAAGGTCTTTTGGCGTATAATGCGTCCTGTGTCTATGTCGTGGTCGAGGAAGAAGGTTGTCACTCCTGTTTGCGTCTCGCCGTTGATGATGGCCCAGTTGATGGGAGCTGCGCCGCGATAGTCGGGCAGCAGGGCGGCATGCACGTTGAAGGTGCCATAGCGGGGCATGGCCCACACCACCTCGGGCAGCATGCGGAAAGCCACCACCACCTGCAGGTTGGCATCCCACTGGCGCAGCTGCTCTACAAATGCTGGGTCTTTCATCTTCTCAGGCTGCAGCACGGGCAGATGGTGTGCCAGCGCATACTGCTTCACGGCAGGGGCCTGCAGCGTGGAGCCGTGGCGTCCCACGGGCTTGTCGGGCTGTGTCACCACGCCCACCACGGGGTAGCCGTTCTCCACAAGGGCGGCCAGTGTTTCTACGGCAAACTCAGGCGTGCCCATGAACACTATTCTCAAATCTTCTTTCTTCATCTTATATGTTTGGTTCATCCCAGATTTTGGTCTTCGTGCACACCACTGGTAGTTTCAACCCTCCGGCACGCAGCAGGAAGTCGCCCTCCTCGAGTGTCCATCGGCAGTCAGCCCCAACGAAGGCGAGGCTTTTGGCAGGCAGGCTGAATGTCACCGTCTTCGTCTCGCCGGGCTGCAACTCCACCTTTTTGAAGTCGCGCAGGCGGCGGTTGTCGGGCGTGAGCGAGGCTATGAGGTCGCTGCTGTAGAGCAGCACAGCCTCCTTACCGGCTCTTGTGCCAGTGTTTTTCACGTCGACACTCACCGTTAGTACATCATCGGCGGTGAAGCTGGTCTTATCGGCCCGCAGGTTGGTGTATTCGAAAGAGGTGTAGCTCAGACCGTAGCCAAAGGGCCAGAGCAGGCTCACCTTTGCGTCATAGTTGTAGGCACCAGCCATCGTTCCCACCTCCTCGCTAACCTTGTAGTCGTAGTTGGCCAGTGAGTTGATTTCGCGTGGGTAGGTGTAGGGCATCTTTGCCGAGAAGTTGGCGTCGCCTGCCAGCAGGTTGGCCAGTGCGTCGCCGCCATAGTTGCCTGGCAGGAAGACGTGCACCACCGCCTTAGCCAGCGGCTCTATGTCGGTGATGAGGCGCGGACGGCCCTCGTTCAGCACTAGTATGACAGGCTTGCCCGTCTTGGCGAGTGCCTTTACCAGTGAGCGTTGGTTCTCGCTGAGCCATAGGTCGGTCAGGTTACCGGGTGTCTCGCAGTAGCTGTTCTCGCCTATGCAGGCTATGATGACGTCGGCTTTTTCGGCAGCCTGCTGCAGCCTGCTTCCCTCCACTAATTGTGCGTCGTGCATGGAGCATTGGCTCATGTCCACGTTCTCCTGCCAGTAAGCGCCTCGCTCATCGTAGGTGACGCACTGCTCAAGTATAATGTTTTCCTTTCCGAATTTGTTGCAAAGTGCCTCATATATAGTGTTATACTGCTCAGCCAGGTCCTCGGCGTTGCTTCCCTGCCAGGTGTAGCTCCAACCACCGTTCAGGCAGCGCATCTGATTGGCATTAGGACCAGTGAGAAGTATTTTGGAGCTTGAATGATTAGCTTTGAAGTTGAAGGGGAGAATATTTCCTTCGTTCTTCAGCAGAACGATGGTCTCCTCGGCTGTATGGAGGGCCATGTCGGCGTGCTCCTTCGAACCGAACTTCTCGAAGCCTCTGCCACCGGTGTCAGGCTTGTCGAACAGCCCCAAACGGTACTTCAAGCGCAGTATGCGGCGCACGGCATCGTCTATGCGCTCCATCTTCACTGCTCCCTCTTCTACGAGTTGCTTCAGCAGTATGCAGAAGTCTACGCTGTAGGGATCCATCGACATGTCGATGCCTGCATTGATGGCTATGCGAATGGCGTCTTTCTTGTCCTTGGCCACGCGCTCGCGCTGGTACAGATTGTTAATGTCGGCCCAGTCGGTCACTATCATGCCGTCCCACTGCAGGTCTTCTTTCAGCCACTTGGTCAGGTACTCGTGGCTGGCGTGCACGGGCATGCCGTTGATGCTGCCTGAGTTGACCATGAGCGACAGCGCTCCTGCCTGTATGGCTACCTTGAAGGGTTCAAAGTACTTTTCGCGAAGCATCTGTGGCGACACGTAGGCTGGTGTGCGGTCCTTGCCGGTGAAGGGTGCACCGTAGGCAAAGTAGTGCTTGATGCACGCCGCCACGTTGTATTGCCCCAGATGGTTGGGGTCGTTGCCCTGATAGCCGCGTATCTCAGCCTCGGCCATGCGGGCGTTCACGATGGGGTCTTCGCCAAAGCTCTCCCAGATGCGGCTCCAGCGCGGGTCGCGCCCCAGGTCGGTTACGGGGTTATACACCCACGGACAGTCGCCGGCACGGCTCTCGTAGGCTGTCACCTCGGCTCCGCTGCGTGCCAGTTCCACATTGAACGAGGCAGCCAGGTTAATGGGCTGCGGGAACAGGGTGCCCCCTTGTGTGTAGGTTACGCCGTGGTTGTGGTCTAGTCCGAACACGTCAGGAATGCCCAGATACTTCATCGATTTCTCCTGAATGAGGCGAATCCACTGTTGCCACTGAGCCACGGTGTGGGCCCTGGTGCCTGGTGCATTGAGTATGCTGCCCACCTTCCATTTCTGCAGGCAGGTGTCGAGTATGGTCTCGTTCAGCGTCCACACTCTGTTAGCGTCGTACTTGCCCATGAGGTCGAAGTTCAGCTCCAGCATCTGGCCTATCTTCTCATCGAGCGTCATCTTGGCCAGCGTGGCCTCCACTTTCTTCTCTAAAGCCTCATCGCGCGGTATGGCGGGGCCGTGCTGTGCCGTCGCTCCAATGGTGAGCGAGGCCATGAGCATAATTAAAAAGAATCTTTTCATGAATTCGTGTATTTGGTTCTTGTTCCAATATGCAAAGGTACGAATAAGCGAGAGAAAAACAAAAGAAAAAGCCATTTTTCTTTTGTTCTTCCGAGCGAAAGTACCTTCGGCAGAGCCAAAGGCACAAATAAGCGAGCGAAAAACAAAAGAAAAACACGTTTTTCTTTTGTTCTTCCGAGTAATGAATTAGGCAACGCCTAAAGTGAAGCGCAGGGAGCGCGGTCATAAGCGCAAGAAGCCCGTAGGCACTCCCCTCCCTTGTAGGGGAGGGGTAGGGGTGGGGTCAGTATCTTTCTAAGGGCCTGAAGAAGAGCAGGTTAGGCAATACATTGAGGACAGTCATCACCCTATGCCGAAGGGTGAAGAGGTGTCCTTGAGTAAGCGGATTGGGATAATACTGACCCCACCCCTGCCCCTCCCCTACATGGGACTACTCTTTATACACATCTCTAGCCTTGGCGAAGGCTATGATTTCGAGGTGTTGGTTGAACCTGTCAAGCCCCCTCTTCATGGTGATATAGCCCGGTCTCCCGTGGGCTGACAGGTAGCCGCTCCATCCTCCGAGCCGTGCGATTATCCACGCCGCCCATGGCAGCGAGTGCTTGCGGAACGGGTTCCGGCCGTCAAGCGCTTTTGGCGACTTCTGGCGCAGCCGCTCCATCTCGAGGTCGAGTTGGTGCTCCTCTTCTTCGTCGAACATGCAGTTGGCGGGAACGGCCTCGTCCTGCTCGTCATAGGCACGCTTCAGCGTCACGCACCGCAGAGCCGCCCACAGCGTCAGCACTATCAGCTTCTTGATGGCCACGCCGCTCTCCAACTGCACCGACTCTATGCGGAAACCCTCACTCTTGCAGACTCTGAAGAGCTCCTCTATGTACCAGCGGCACTTGTACCATTCGACACACTGAACGGCGTCGTCCGCCGTGTCCACCACATGCGAGGTGAGCAAGCGCCATTCCACCGGCTCCTCTCCTTCGGGCACGGTCGAGGCGTCCTCCACGGCGTATACGCAGCAGCACGTCAGGCTCTCCGGCACGTCGTCGAGGCACTTGTCGTTCTTGCGGATGGTGACTTTGGCGAAGCGCAGCAGCATCCTAGCCGTGCGCGCCTTCCTGCCCTTGTGGCCCTGCAGCTCCAGGTCGTAGGTGAGGGCGACGGGCAGGCTCTGCATGTACTCCCTGATGCCCATGCTGCCGTCCTCCACGTCGCAGTCCACCGGGCGCTCGTGCACCGAGCGGACGAGGAAGTCGCAGCCGCAGGCCAGCGTCTTGCACATCACGGAGTACACGTCGTTCTCGCGGTCGCCCACCATCGTCACACGCACGCCGGAGGGCAGAGAGGCAACCGTCTTCTCCGCTGTCTCCACCCAACGGTAGGACTCCTTCTGCTCCAGCTTCACCTTGCCGCGCCGCTGCTTCTTCCGGCGATTCTCCGACCTGTCGCGGCTCCATATCTTTATATGGCCGAAGCCCACGGGCATGCGGCTCGCCGCGTCCACCACCAGACCGGGGTGGGCGAAGATGCAAAACTTCTCCTTCTCGCTCGTGCCATAGCCGAAGTCCTTGTCGTCAAGCGACAGCCGACCCTCATGGCTGAACACGATTTCCGTCGTGTCCTGCAGGCAGAGCACGTGGGAAAGGTCTTCGCACCCTTTAGAGCATGCTTTTGACAGTGAGCCGACCATCTCTTCCAAAACGAGTCTACTGTTGTTGATTAAACGATAGGCTGCGACGCGCTCAGAGGCGTTCTCGCAGCAAAAGTTGATGACGCTGGAGTTTTTCTCCACCATCGCGTCGGAAAGCCGCTGTACGCGTTTTCCGATCCTGGCATCTTTGCCGATGCCGCTAAATATTACTGGAACACATACAAAGGTACGAAAATCCCTTTAAACACGCAAATTTTACACCGATTTTTGGGGGGACTAAAAGGTTAAAAGATGTGTATAAAGAGTAGTCCCCTTGAGGGGCGGGGAGTGCCTACGGAATCCCTGTAGCAGACAAAGCGGTATCATAGCGCGTTGTACCCATTCATCTTGGCACATGTCTGCTAGGTAATGGACGAAGCTTATTTCCGCTTGGCTTTGCTGCTTGGCTCGTCCATGAGCCGTTTGCCGTCAGTGAAAGCATTGACAAAAGTCCTTCCCAACTGAATGTAAGTGGGTGTACAGGGGCGAATGTGATGGCGTGCGGTGCTTCCTCCCGGAAACACTTTGTCTGGCGCCTTGGAGCGCGGGTATGTCGGGGGAGGTATGTTTATTGCATGCAAAACACTCTGAACAACTTGTTGCAACACAAAAAGCACCGGGGGAACATCACTGTCCCCCCGGTGCTTTTAAAAGGCTTAAAGTCCTCTGTTGTGAAGTGTGGTCATCAGCAGCATCATGTACGTGTTGAACTGTTTGTCGTTGAGCACGCGGTGCATCTGGTGTGCATCCTTTCTCACTGCCTGGTGAACCAGGTGGCGTCTTTCAAAGCCTCTTGCTGTGGCAGCCTCTTGCATGTCGTTGTAGAAGCAGTCGTGAATGGCCTCTACGGCCTCCATCTGATTGGAGTTCAAGTCGAGCTTCACGGCCAGGCGGCGCATGTCGAAGTTCATGTCGTAGCGCTCTGTGCGGTTCTCTACTCTGTTGCTCTCAGTTCCGTTACTTCCGTTTTCGGCGTAACCAAAGGTCAGCGTCATCATGGCTACCACTGTAAGAACAATCTTTTTCATTTCTCAATTCCTTTCTTTTTTTACTCGGTATGCAGGCCCCTCATATTTTTGTTGTTATCCTGAAGTTGTTATCCTGAAAGGGGGGCGTTGCTTCCTACTGATTTAGTTATTAATATTATTGTTATCCTGTTTCCTGTTTTCTGTTCTTTTGACGGCGTGGAAGGCGAAAGGTTTAATTGAGGGTGAAAAAAAGTGAGGCAATGATATAGCAGTTGACCTGCCGCTATTATTCTGCTTTGGGTCAACTGCTATGTTATATGTTATTGCCAAAAGTGAAAAAAGGGAGTTCTTTCTATATCTCAAAGCACTCTGAACAAACGCCTCTTCGTTGGAGTTCCTGTTGTCTGTTAGAATCCTATTTTTACTGTTTTCCCACAGACTTTGACAATGTACATATCGTGTTTTGTTAGTGGAATATCAATGATTTTCCCATCTACCTTAACTGATTGTTGTAGTACACCATCAAGAGTATAAACACAGACAGTATCACCCATATCAGCATTGACAACTCTGATGCCATATGAAGTAGCCTGGATTTTCATGATAGGCCCATTAATCGCATTTATTCCGCTTGGGTTTCCAATAGTGATAGTCTTTGACTTCCTCACTGCGGCATAATAGTTGTTATTTCCATCTTGAAGGGCTCTTATTACAAATGTACCTTCCCGCAGACAGTCTAAATAGACTTTTCCGTTCGCGTCATATGTCGATGCCAAACTGTTATCGCTTATAGTGTAGTTAATGGGAAGTCCAGATGTAGCATAGGCCAATAATTCTATTTGGTCGCCCACTCGTACGCTATCAAAAACTTGTTCCCAAATAATTTCCTGTTCTGCAATAGTAATAATCAGTTTACCATTGTTATATTCAAATGAGTAATTGTCTGACTCTGCTCCTGAGAGGGTTATAGGATACTCACCAACATCTGTTGTTGCATTTGCCACACATTTGACATCCGGTGTCTTCAGCAAATTGGATTCATTCTCACCGTTTACAAATCCTTCATAAGCAATCTCAAATACAGGATTCTCTTCCCCATATCTCCTTGTGTAGTCTTTAGTAGAAATGACGAGCTTACAAGGATCAATGGTCAACATTCCATCATTATAAGCAATCTCGTAATTGTCTGCTATAGCACCAGACACAAATATGGGGTATTGTCCTGTGCTGCTTTCCTTTGTTGCCCTACATGTAATCGTTGGCTTAACTGAAAGGTCTGCCTCTGTTTCGTTATTGGCAAAACCGCTATAGTCAATCTCGAACACAGGATTATCTTCACCATACAAACGTGAATAGCTTTTTGCGGAAATCTCTAATTTGCCTTTTTCAATTGTCAAGACACCACCTACATAGCTAATCTCATAGTTTGGCATAACAGCCCCTGAAACTGTGATATCGTAAGTGCCTACGGGACTTGATTTCGTTGCGGAGCACATTAGTGACGGCAATGTTGTAAACTTGTCAGAACTCAGCTTGGTGGAAGAGGTGCTGTAGTCAAATTCAGGATTCTCCTCACCATACTTTCTGAACTTAGAAAAAGCGGTCACCGTTAATGCTGCTGGCGTTATGCTCAGCTTACCAGCATTATAGCTAAGCAGGTAGTTCGTGGCTACACCCTCAGACGCTGTTATTGAGTATTCACCTACAGGACTGGCTATGTTGGCAGTTGTCGCAACCAATATTTGTTTTTCCAACTGAGGCTCCGTTTCACCTAGTTTCAGCCCCTCATAACGTAAGGTGAACGCAGGGTTATTATCTCCATATTCACGAGTGGCATCGTTTGCTATAACCGACAAAGGAGCTTTGTTAATTGTTAGTACGCCAGTTATCAGCGTAAAGTCATAGTTTGTGCTGACGCCACCAAAGAGGTTGATTGTATATGTACCTACATCGTTATATTTAGTGGCAGGCGTAGAGGCTATGGGGCGTTCTGTCAGAACACTTTCGTTCTCATTGTTTACAAAGCCTTCATAGGCAATGGTCAATTCAGGATTCTCTTCACCATATTCTCTGCTTAATGAGTTGGCGGTTGCAGTCAGTGAGCGCTTGTTGATTGTAAGAACACCTGGTTCATACGTAATTTCATAGTTCTTAGCCTGTGCACCACCAGGCATAATCTCGTAACGTCCCACGTTGCTCTTTGGAGTCGCATCCGTATTGAAAGTTGGCGACTTGGTAATCACTTGCACATTGTCATTGTTTACAAAGCCTGAGCACGAATAGCTAAAATCAGGGTTTGGCTCATAGTACAGCCTCGTTGCGTCATTGGCTTTTATCTTCAATGGGGCTGGTGTAACCGCAAGTGTTCCTGATGTAATTGAAGGCAGGGTATAATTGACGGGCATTCCAGTGGCTGTAATAGCATAGTTGCCGACATCACTTTGCGTTGTGGCAGAAGTTTCAATCTTTAAAGCCTCCGACCATTTGGGTACAGTTTCCCCATTCTTCAGTCCATTATAGCTGATGGTAAATGCAGGATTCCCCGTGCCATATTGTTTTGTAGCATCATCTACTTTCGCCGTTAATGGTGCTTTGGTTATTGTCAAATTGCCTGGCTCATATACCAAGGTGTAGTTTTTCGCATTACCACCACTGACTGATAAAGGATAATCTCCCACATCACTTGTTTTCGTAGCTGTTGTGGTTATGGTTGGCAGCGTTTCTAACACGCTTTCATTCTCCCCATTAACAAACCCTGAATAGGAAAGTGTAAAGTTTGGATTCTCTTCTCCATATTCCCTGCTTAGATTTGCTGCTTTCACCGTTAAGGGAGCAGGGGAAATAGTATATCGATATGCTACTTCAGTAGAAAGAGATTCATTTCCTTTTGAAAAAGTGACTGGAATATATAACAAATGACTACCCACTTCTTTCTCTAGTTCTGGCATTGTCAAAGAAACAGCATAACCATCCATATTATTAATCCATGTAGTTGATGGAGCTTGTCCTGTATAATAGAATTCTTTTTCCACAAATGTAATCATTTCAATGATAGAAGCACTATTAATAGACTTATTTGGATTTGAATATGAGACCTTATCCGGTACATATGTATTAGAAGTAGCCGTCCAGCCCAAAGGAGCTGTAGATGAGAGATAGATTAATGTTGTTAGTAAGTTACAGTCTTCAAATGCAGTATTTGACATTTTACTAACAGAGGCAGGAATAATCATTTTACTTATACCTGTTCCTTCAAATGCATACCTTGCTATGTTAGTTATTGTATTTGGAAGCGTAATATTGGTTATTTGTACGCAGTCACTATGGTTTGCATAATAGCCTGTAAACGCACTTTCTGCAACTTTGTCTACAACATACTCATTTCCATTATATGTAATTGTAGACGGTATTGTGTATGATGTTCCTGTATAGTGGAAATTAAAATTCAAATATTCACCATCATATCCGTATCTTGATATGACAGCTGCTTTTGTTCCTTTTATGTCATATTTCATACCACCAATTGTAACAACTGTAGCAGAAGCAACTGATGCAACGAGTGTGCATAGTATGGAAAAGAATACTTTTTTCATTGTACTATTTGCTTTCATTTTCGTTTGTTGTTTTAGTTGTTAAAATCCTTTCAATTTGTTTAACGACATCGTCCAAACACTCTTCTTTGCACTTTGTCATTATCTTCTCTTTTTCATAGTCTGGAATGTCTGAAGATGAGACATATACCTCTATATCCAACTTCATCATAGTACGATCATAGTGGTGAAGAATGGTTCCATCTTCATAGAAATAGTAATCATTGTCATAGGTGCCTTTCTTCATTGAAAGGTAAGCCCAAATTAGTTTTTTGTTTTCCTCCATAATACAACTATAAATCGCCTCATGACACCCAAATTCAGGCTTCTATTTCTTTTCAGTTAACTACACAACAAAAGACGTGGGTATCCACCTTCTACTCATCTGCTTCCTGAGGCCTACCACAGCCCTGAGTGCTGACGAACAGAGTGATACCCACGCATCGTATTGCTGATACGCCCGAAAGTGTGCGTTGAAGGCATGGTTAGCCCTCACGCACACACCGGGGACACGTATTCAGCATACCCGTGGCATCATTTCCGCATTGTCTTTGGCACTCATTCTTTGTGGTAATTTCAGGAAGCCAATCGACAAAGCATCATGTGACGCTTTTCTATCATGTAGTGTCCAGCCCTATCGCTCCCCCCACCTCAATGGGCATCTTCGTCAACGAGCTGTAAACGTGTGCAAATATACAAAAAAGTTGGCACAACGTGCATATATTAAGGAAAAATTTTCGTAATTCGTTGCTTTTTTCAAGAAAAAGCACTATTTTTGCACAAAAAATTACAGACTAATGGCAGCTACGAGGATAGACAATGTAAGGCCAGAGATTCTGAGATGGGCATTTCAGAGGGCTGGTTATGGTGAGGAGAAGGCTGTTGAGGCATTCCCCAAGCTACTGGATTGGCTGTCTGGAGCCCAAAAGCCTACCATTAGCCAGTTGCAGGCCTTTGCTTCTAAGTTCTTCGTGCCGTTCGGCTATCTGTTTTTGCAGCAGATTCCTACAGAGACGATTCCTTTCCCCATGTTCAGGGGCGAAGCTGGGCAGAGTAACCATTTCGACCTGAATGTCTATGATACGGTGATGAATGTGCAGAGCCGGCAGGATTGGTTGGAAGACTATCTTCTTGACAATGAGATTGAGACCTGTCAGCTGGTTGATTCCATAGAGATTTCTACTCCTATTAGTGAAACGGTAGCTCGTTTGCGTAAAGTTCTCCAATTAACTCCACGGTGGGCATTTGAACTAATGAGTATAGACAAGGCGTTGAACGCTTTGATACAGAAGTTGGAAGATGTAGGGATATTCTTGGCCTTCAATGGTGTAGTGGGCAACAATACCCATCGCGCTCTGAAAGTCAGCGAGTGCCGCGGCTTTGCACTCGTCAATAAGACGGCACCTTATATCTTTGTGAATAGTGCAGACAGCAAATATGCCTAGATATTCACGCTGATACATGAGACGGCACACATCATGTTAGGCATTAGTGCAGGACATGCTGGCGATGGATTCATTGGTCACAATAATGTGGAGGACTATTGCGACAGAGTGGCAGCAGAATTTCTTGTGCCTGCCGATGTCATCCGTGAGGTGTGGAATAGTG